>Ga0209382_10009543_pt1 | contig 12136 bp, 7 predicted proteins | sample SoiMetdeltSBSDD5_FD_187599 | JGI IMG/M metagenome (GOLD analysis project Ga0209382, IMG submission 187599) | Bulk soil microbial communities from a Populus tree surrounding site in Tennessee, USA - Soil MetaG P. deltoides SBSDD5 (SPAdes) (version 2) | ecosystem: Environmental > Terrestrial >... | reverse complement strand
CGAATCCCCTCGCTCACCCCACCCCTCGCACGCGCCCGTAGCTCAGTGGACTAGAGCACGTGGCTTCGGACCACGGGGTCGGGGGTTCGAATCCCTCCGGGCGTGCCAGCATCAAATTGACGCTCGCCAGGTGTCTCAGGACACGGCGGGCGTTGTGCGTTTCGGCCGCCGACGAGCTCGAGGTGTTCTGAAGCGAACACGGAAATCGCAACCGCCGATCCGCGCCGCACGTATATCGAATGTGCGCACGATGAATAGCGGTCATGAACGTCAGTCCCGCGGAGCCCGAGGCCCGGGCGCCGTTTCGGACGGGCGTCACGCGCGCAGGAACGAGTCCACACTGTCGTCGGACAGACATCGAAGCGGTTAGGAAACTGACAGCCCCTTCCCCAGGCCAGCCGTATAGTTGGATCGCGGAGAAGGGACGCGGAGGGCGAGGAAGATTGCCTCGCCCACCGGCGTTCAACATCAGAGGAGGACGACGATGAGCGACCAGCTGATTCCCCAGGGCGACAGCGACACCTTCGACGAGGGCGGCGACATCAACGAGGGTCTCTCGAACCAGCCGATCAACGATCCAGACGACTAGTTCGCGGCGCGATCTCACATAGCGCTAAAATGCGCCAATCATCGCGCTGACCACACAGCGAGGAGAAACGTGATGAGCGACCAGTTGACCCCCGACGGCGGGACGACGCTCGAAGAGAGCGGGGGCGAGACCTACGAGGATCTGACGAATCTGGGTGGGGATCAGGACGAGTAGCCCACGACTGTGGAGAGCGCGGCATCCACCGCGAGCATCGGGGCCACGGAGCAGCCGCTTCGTGGCCCTTCTGCGTGTCCGCTGCCGGCATGGTCCGTGCAACCACTCTCCGGGAGACGCTCGCCGTCCACCTCTCGATCGAGGCGAGAGGCCTCGCGGCGATCCTGGAGTAGGCTATGTCCGAGCAACGATCAGCCGAGACCCGTTCCGGCACCGGCGGCGCAGCCCGCGGAAGCCGACACCACATCGAGAAGGGCTGGACGGCATACGACGCCGTCGGGCGCCCGCTCGGCAATGTGACTGAGATCGACACGACGCGTGACGTCGTACAGCTCGACGGGCGGCCCCAGGGGTTCGGCACGTTCGAGATCCCGATGAGCCTGGTGGAGAGCGCCGGCGACAACAACGTCAACCTCAGCAAAGTCGTAGACGCCGGTCCGGGAGGTCTCGGCCGCACCCCGACCTTCATCGATCCGCCGACCAGCACGACGACGTCTGGCGCATCGCGATCGCGGTCTCGACCTCGGACCGAGACGGGCGCGACGCCGACCACCGCGAGCGCACCCTCCCGGACCGCCGGCGCCACCACCGAGCCGGTCGGGCAGGGCGAGATGCGTGAGTTCACGCCGCCGTACGCCTCGCGGCATCCGACGATGGGGCCGGAGGGCATGACCCCGAGCTGGGGCGAGGAGCACGAGGAGGGCTGGAACGCAAAGAAAATCGCGATGGCCGGGCTGGCGCTCGGGGGGCTGGCGGCGGTGACCTATTTCATGCGAAAGCGGATGCGTCGGAAGTCCGCGTTCGAGCGGTTCATGGACTCGGCGAACGACTACGTCGGGAGTGCCCGGGAGTACGCCGACGTCGCCTCAGAGTTCGCGCGCAACCGTCACCCGGCCTGGTGGGCGAGCCTCGCAGCGGCGGCGCTCCCGCTCGCCTACTACGCCTGGCCGTCGTCGAAACCGACGTACACCACGCAGGCTCGCGACCGCGCCGACGACTTCGGCAGCTACGTCGCGGGGCTCGCGGGGACGATGCCGTGGAGGACGCAGAGTGGTTCGGCGATGATGGACCGCGCCTGGCGTCAGATGCCCTCGATGTCAGACTTCGTGATGCCGTCCCACTGGAAGGCGTGGCGACCTGCTGACTACCGCCGCGCGTGGGAGTGGCCGCCACGGCCAGATCTGGCGGGCGTGTTTGGGGCTCTGGCGGCTGGCGTGCTGACCGTCTTGCTGATCCGGCGCATGACCTCAAAGCCGACGACTACGCGGATCGCCGACGTGATGACCCGTCAGCCGCGCGTGATCCAGCCGGACGCGACGGTGGCGGATGCCGCCGCGATGATGCGCCGCCTGGACGTTGGCGCCCTGCCGGTCTGCGACGGCACGCGGCTGATCGGCATGTTGACCGACCGCGACATCACGATCCGGTCGACGGCGGACGGCCGCGATCCGCATCTGACACCGGTTCGGGACGTGATGAGCCTCGGCGTGGCCTGGGCGACGGAGGACGATCCGGTCGAGGAGGCGGCCCGGATCATGCGCGAGCACCGGATCCGCCGCTTGCCGATCGTCGACGAGCGCCACAGCCTGGTCGGCGTGGTCTCCCTCGGCGACCTGGCTGTAGACCTCCGCGACGACGACCTGAGCGGCGAAACGCTGGAGCGCGTCTCGGAGGAGACACAGAAGTCTCGGGACTGGTAAGCGAAGGAGACAGGAGACAGGAGTCAGGAGTCAGGAGAAGGTTCAGCCCCTCCTGTCTCCTGACTCCTGTCTCCTCGTCTCAGCCTCCGCCGGGGGCGCCCGTCAGGCCGGGCTCGGTCATGCCGGACGGGTCCAGCAGCTTCTCCAGCTCGGCTTCCGAGAGTGAGGTCTTCTCGCGGGCGACCTCGCGGATCGTGCGGCCTGAGGCGAACGCCTCCTTGGCGATGGCAGCCGCGGCGTCGTACCCGATCTCCGGCGCGAGCGCCGTGGTCGTCATCAGACCGCGCTCGACCATGTCCGGGCCATTCTTCGTGGCCGTTAGCCCGACGATGCAGTTGGTCGTGAAATTGTCGGCGGCGTCGGCCAGCAGCTCGATCGACTGGAGCAGGTTGTACGCCGCGACCGGCATCATCACGTTCAGCTCGAAGTTGCTGCCCTGAAGCGCGGCGAACGCCACCGACTGATCGTTGCCAATCACCTGCCCGACGACCTGGCAGACCGCCTCGGGGATGACCGGGTTCACCTTGCCGGGCATGATCGAGCTACCGGGCTGGAGGGCCGGCAGGTCGATCTCGGCGAAGCCGGCGCGAGGGCCTGATGCCATCCAGCGCAGGTCGTTGGCGATCTTGATCATGCTGATCGCGATCGTCCTGAGAACCCCGCTAGTCTCCAGGACGGCATCCAGGGTGTTCTGGGCCTGGAAGTGGTTGTCGGTCTCCCAGACCTTGACGCCGGACATCTCGCTCAAGATCCTGGCCGCCCGGGTGGCAAACTCGGGATGGGCGTTGATGCCGGTGCCGACGGCGGTGCCGCCGAGCGGCAGGTCGCCGAGCTCATCCTGGGCGTGCTTCAGGCGCCGGAGGGCGCGCTCGGCCTGGCCGGCGTACCCCTGGAACTCCTGACCGAGCCGAACGGGCGTCGCGTCCTGGAGGTGGGTCCGGCCGGTCTTGATGACCGGCATCAGCTCCTCGGCCTTCTGCTCGAGGGCAGCCTGGAACCGTTCGAGGGCCGGGATCAGGTCTTCCTTGATGGCGACCAGCGCGGCGAGCTGAATCGCGCTCGGGATCACGTCGTTCGAGGACTGGCAGATGTTGACGTGGTCGTTCGGGTGGACCGGCTTGCGGGAGCCGATCTGCCCGCCGAGCAGCTCGATCGCCAGGTTCGCGATCACCTCGTTCGCGTTCATGTTCGTCGAGGTGCCAGATCCTGTCTGGAACAGCACGTCGACGACGAGCTGATCGTCACGCTTCCCTTCGACGATCTCCTCGGCCGCGTTGACGATGGCGTCCGCGAGGGTCTGGTCGAGCAGGCCGAGCTCGGCGTTGACCTTCGCCGCCGCCAGCTTGATCATGCCGAGCGCCCGCACGAACCTGGCCGGCGGCTTGAGGCCGCTGGCGGGAAAGTTCTTGACGGCGCGCATGGTGCTAGCGCCGTAGTAGGCGCCGTCTGGGACTTCCAGCTCGCCCATGGTGTCGCGCTCGATACGACGGACCGGACCACCGGCCATAGTCTACCTCCCGTTGATGGCTGCCCCGCGTCACACCCGGGATACGCTCGGGAGCGAGGGGACGTCGCTGTCACCTGAACTGTAGGAGTGTAGCGCGGAACGCGCGGCGGAGTGCCGGGACCGGAGGTGAGACGGAATGCAGCGTCTATCCGCCCGCCGCCAGGGACGTGCTCTGACGATCGGAGAGCGCCCGAAGTACTATCCAGCATGCTATGATGCCCCGCCCTGACGCCGTCGCAGGATGGAAAACTAGAACAGCGGGAGTGCTGGAATGCAATGGTGCAGGTTCCAGAACACGGATGCTGCTTCGTACGGGATCGTCGAGGGTGATGACGTCATCGCGGTCACCGGCAGTCCGTTCGAGCAGTATCAGCGGACGGACGAGCGCTACCCGTTGAGCTCAGTCAAGCTGCTCGTGCCCGTCATACCGCCGACGTTTTATGCCGCGGGGCTCAACTACCGCGAGCACGTCATCGAGTCCGCGGCGAAGCGCGGCGAGGAGCCGAAGTTTCCGCCCAACGCGGACATTGGCTATCGCGCGAACAACGCGCTGATCTCGGACGGCGAGGCGATCGTGATCCCGAAGGATGCGTCCGAGGTCGTCCAGTACGAGGGCGAGCTCGTCGCGGTGATCGGGAAGCGGTGCAAGAACGTCAGCGAAGCAGAAGCGCTGGAGTACGTGTTCGGCTACACGATCGGCAACGACGTGAGCGAGCGCAGATGGCAGCACGGCGACCGCACGCTGTGGCGTGGCAAGAACACCGACACGTTCAAGCCGATGGGACCGTGGATCGTGACCGACCTCGACCCGGCGGCGCTCACCGTAGCAGTCCGCCTGAACGGGCGGGAGGTGGCGTCGTATCGCGTTGCCGATGCGATCTTCAGCGTCCAGACTTTCATCAGCCGCATGAGCCAGTATCTGACGCTCTATCCAGGCGATGTGATCTGGATGGGTACCGACGGCGATCCAGAGAACATGAAGCACGGCGACGTCGTCGAGGTGGACATTCCGGGCATCGGCGTGCTGCGCAACCCGGTCGTGCGGGAAGGCCAGTCGATCTGAGGCGCGGGTGAGCCTGACTACTTCTTGCTAGCTTCGGCGCGGATCGTCGCGAGCCCCTCGCGGAGGGCCTGCTGGTAGAGCCAGAGGTCGCCCGAGTAAGCGACGATCCTGAACCCCTGCGCCAGCGCCGCTTTGGCGTCGGAGACGTTGCCGGCCATGATGCCGGCCGCCTTGCCGTGCGTTTGGCACGCGGCGACGACGCGGGTGACCGCGTCCAGGTAGCGCGGATGATCGAACTGAGCGGGAATGCCCATCGAGTTGGTCAGGTCGAAATGGCCGATCCAGAGGACGTCGATGCCGTCGACGGCCGCGAGCTGCTCGACGCACTCGACACCGGCGACCGTCTCGATCTGGGCGATCAGGAGCAGCTCGTCGTTCGCCGAGCGGATCTTCTCGGCCACGTCGCCGCCGGTGTAGTCGTCGTGCGCCACGCCGAACGCGGCGCCGCGCCGTCCCACTGGCGGATACTTCGCGGACTGAACGATCAGCCGCGCCTGCTCCGGGCTCTCGACCATCGGCACCATGATGCCGCGCGCCCCGACGTCGAGGACGCGGGCGATCAGGTGGTACTGCGTCGTGGGCACCCGGACCATCGGGACGATGTCGGCGGCGCCTGAGGTGGCGACGAGCATCCGGATCGTCTCGACGCTCCAGCCGGTGTGCTCCTGGTCGAAGACGACGAACTCGGCGCCAGCGCCGGCCGCGAGGCGGGCGAGGCCGGTGGTGCTGAACTCGAACGCCATCGTCCCGAGCGAAACGCCGCCGCCGGCGATCTTCCGCTTGACCGGGTTCTCCCGCATCAGTCCTCCCGGAGCAGCCACTCGGCCGCCGCTCGGGTGACGATACCCGGCCGTCCACGAGGACTGCCATGCGCGGGGATCGTGTTGAAGTTCCAAGAGGAGGGCCGGGACCTATTGTGATCTCGGTCACAGCCCCCCGGTCAGCCGCGTGCTATCCTGGTGCCGTCGCGCAGCGGGGCAGGGCAGCCAGGGTGACGATGATGACGGACGATCGCGACGCGCGGATCGCGCAGCTCGAGGCCGAGAACGCTGCACTGCGTGAACGCGAGGCTGCACTCGCTGCAGAGAACGCCGCGCTAGCGGCCGGTCGGGCGGAGGCCCTGGAGCAGCAGACGGCGACGGCGGAGGTGCTCCGGGTCATCGCCTCCGCACCGAACGATTTGGAGCGCGTTCTTCAGGCGATCGTCGACACCGCCGCGCGGCTCTGCAACGCGCCGAGCGCGGCGCTCCTGCAACTTCGCGAGCGGGACGGTCGGCTCGTACCGCGTGTGAACTACGGGAAAGCCCGAGAGATGCGCGAGTCTACCGGCGCCTCATTCGACACGCTTCGAGGCGTCCCGCCTCTGCCGAGCTCGACCGCTGGCCGTGCGTTCCTGGAAGGTCGCACGATCCACGAGGCGGACCTAGCCGCGTTGGTGGAGTCCGAATATCCAGACGCACGAGAGGTCCAGGCGAGCATCGGCATCCGCAGCTTTGTGAACGTCCCCCTGGCGAAGCACGGCGCGCCGATAGGCGTGCTGGCGATGCAGCGCCTCGAAGTCCGCCCCTTCACGGAGCGCGACGTCACGCTGCTGGAGGCGTTCGCGGACCAGGCCGTCATCGCCATAGAGAACGCCAGGCTGTTCGAGGAGCTGGAGCGGCGGACGGTCGACCTATCTCAGGCGCTGGAGCGGCAGACGGCGATCGGCGAGGTCTTGCGCGTCATTGCCTCGTCGCCAACGGATCTCCAGGCGGTGCTCGACGCACTGGTCACGAGTGTGGCTCGCCTCTGCCGGGCCGATAACGCCAACCTCAACCGACTTGATGGCGACGAGATCGTCGTCCTGGCGTCGACGAACCCGGCGGGCTCGGGGCGCCGGGTCCACGTGGCAGGGACTGTGGCCGAGCGGGTGATGGCAGAGGCCCGAACGATCCACGCTCATGGTCCTCCGGAGGAGCGGCTCGCCCAGTATCCCAGGAGTCCGGCGGCTCACCAGGGGTTCGGTGCCGACCTTGTCACACCGATGATCCTCGGGGGCCGGATCATCGGCATGTTCGCTCTGGCACGTCGCGAGCACCGGCCGTTCAGCGACGCGGAGATCGCCCTCCTGGAGACCTTCGCCGACCAGGCGGTGATCGCGATCGAGAATGCCAGGTTGTTCCAGGAGCTCCAAGAGCGCACCTCGGCGCTCACCCTGTCGTTGGAGCGACAGACCGCGCTCGCCGAGGTGCTCCGCGTCATCGCATCCTCACCCACCGATCTGGGTCAGGTCCTCGACGAGATAGCCGAGACAGCCAGTCGACTCTGCGGCGGGTCGGCGGTGGCGATCCAGGGCCGGTTTGGCGATCGGATCGATGCCATCGGGCATTCCTCCACGAACCAGTACCGGAGCCCAGGCGGGCCGCTCGATCGGGCCTCGACGGCGGGGCGAGCGATCCTTGACCGTCGGACGATCCATGTGCCGGACATTGAAGCGGCGGCCGACGAGTATCCCGAGGCGCTTGCCCGAGCGAGCGCGAATGGCTGGCGAGCCGTGGCAGCCGCGCCGCTGCTCCACGGCAGCGAAGCCGTCGGCGCCCTATCGCTCTACGGCGCAGAGCCCGGATCGTTTCCGGAGGATCAGATCCGACTGCTGGAGACGTTCGCGAGTCAGGCCGCCATTGCCATCGCGAACGCCCGGCTGTTCTCGGCGCTCCAGGATCGTGTCGGCGAGCTCCAAGCGCTCGGCGAGGTCGGGCAGGCTGTGTCGTCCTCGCTCAACCTGCAGGAGGTGCTGACCACGATCGTCGCGAATGCCACCCGGCTGACCGGCGCCGATGGCGGCGTAGTCTACGAGTACGACGAGGCGGACGGCGTGTTCGAGGTCCGCGCCGCCGATCAGATGACCGAGGGGATGGTGGCCATCCTCCGGGCGGCCCGGATCCGCCTCGGCGAGAGCGTCGTGGGGCGGGCCGGCGCCGCTCGCGCGCCATACCAGGTCACGGACGTCGCCAGCTCCGACCTGCTCGATCCGACGATCCGCGAGCGGACACTGGCCGAGGGCCTGCATTCGGTCCTGGCCGTGCCGCTCCTGCACGAGGACCGAGTCCTCGGCGGGCTGGTTATGTCGCGTCGGACGTCCGGCGCGTTCCCGCCCGACGTGGTGGCGCTCCTCCAGACGTTCGCCACGCAGTCGGCCCTGGCGATCGCCAACGCCCGCCTCTACCGTGCGCTCGAAGAGGCGTCCCGGCACAAGAGCGCCTTTTTGGCCAACATGTCGCACGAGCTGCGGACGCAGCTCAACGCCATCATCGGCTACTCCGAGATGCTCCAGGAGGAGGCCGAGGAGACCGACCAGCAGTCGCTGATCCCGGACCTCCAGAAGGTGAACGCGGCCGGCAAGCACCTGCTGGGGTTGATCAACGACATCCTCGACCTCTCGAAGATCGAGGCCGGCCGGATGGACCTCTTCCTGGAGTCGTTCGAGGTCGGCCGGCTCATCCAAGACGTCGAGTCCATCGTCCAACCGCTGATGGAGAAGAACGGCAACGCACTGGCGGTCGAATGCCCCGAGGACGTTGGCTCGATACAGGCGGACCAGACGAAGGTCCGGCAGGCGCTGTTCAACCTGTTGTCCAACGCCGCCAAGTTCACCGACCACGGCACCGTCAGCTTGACCGCTGAGCGGGAGTCGAACGACTGGCTCACGTTCGCGGTCTCGGACACCGGGATCGGGATGACCGAGGAGCAGCTCGGTCGCCTGTTCGAGGCGTTCTCCCAGGCCGAGGCGTCCACCCGGAGCCGGTACGGCGGCACCGGCCTGGGGCTGGCGATCAGCCGCCACTTCTGCCGCCTGATGGGCGGAGACCTCGCCGTCGAGAGCGACTACGGGGAGGGGTCGACGTTCACGGTGCGGGTGCCGGCCGTAGTCCGGGACCCAACCGAGCAGACGCAGCAGGTGGGAGCATCGTGATGGCCGACGACGCCGCGACGGTCGAGCAGCTCCGGGCCGAGAATCGGGAGCTGCGCCAGTACCGCGATCTGTACGAAGCCGCCCGTGCCGAGGCCGAGCACCGCGACCAAGCTCTCACGGAGGCGCTCGAGCAGCAGGCGGCCACGAGCGAAGTGTTGCGGGTGATCAGTCGCTCGACCTTCGACCTGCGGCCCGTGCTCGAGACCCTGGTCGAGAACGCGCTCCGCCTCTGCGACGGCGAGGTCAGCATCATCTACCGCCCGGACGGGGACGGGTATCGCGCCGTCGCGACCTACGGGCCTTCGACGCCGGAGTTTCGGGTCCTGCTGGCGCGGCAGCGCATCCCCCCAGGGCGCGGGTCGCTCACCGGGCGTGTGGCGCTCGAGCGCAGGACGATCCAGATCGTCGACGTGCTGGCCGACCCGGAATACACGCTAACCGAGAATCAGCGCCTCGGCAAGTACCGCAGCTCGCTGGGCGTGCCGATGTTGCGCGGCGAGGAGCTGCTCGGCATCTTCGCGATCCTCCGTCAGGAGGTCCGCGAGTTCACGCGGCGCCAGGTCGAGCTGGTTGAGTCCTTCGCCGACCAGGCGGTGATCGCGATCGCGAACGTCCGCCTGTTCCGGGAGCTGGAAGCTCGCAACCGAGACCTGACCGAGGCGTTGGACCACCAGGCCGCGACCGGCGAGATCGTGCGGGTGATCGCCTCCTCGCCCACGGATCTCCGGGCGGTCCTGGACGCCGTGGCCGAGAGCGCCGCGCGCGTCTGCGGGGCGGACAACGCGCACATCTATCGGATGAGCGGCGACGTCTATCGCGCGGCGGCGACCTACGGCCCGTCGCCCGCGCTGCCAACCGGCGAGGACGTGCCCGTCGACCGTGGCTCCGTGAGCGGCCGGGCCATGGTCGACCGGCGGACGATCCACGTCCACGACATGGCGGCGGTGGAAGAAACGGAGTTCCCGGTCGGCAAGCGCTACCAGCGACGCTTCGGGGACCGGACCCGGCTCGCCACGCCGCTGCTGCGCCGAGGCATCCCGATCGGGGCCATCCTCATCCGCCGCATGGAGGTCCGGCCCTTCACGGAGCAGCAGATCGCGCGGTTGGAGACGTTCGCCGACCAGGCCGTCATCGCCATCGAGAACGCCCGCCTGTTCGAGGAGCTGGAGCAGCGGAACGCCGCGCTCCAGGAGAGCAACCGCCAGGTCACGGAGGCGCTGGAGCAGCAGACCGCCACGGCCGAGGTACTGCGGGTGATCGCAGCCTCGCCAACCGATCTCGATGCGGTGCTGCACACCATCGTGGAAGCCTCTTGGCGTCTCAGCAAGTCAGCCTTCTCGGCGATCCGATTGGTTGAGGGTGACGAGTACTTCGACGTCGCCTTCGTTGGCGAAGTCCCAACCTGCAGCGGCGCACGTCCTCAGGATCGTCGGTCGATTTCGGGACGCTCGCCCGGAGCCGAGGTGATACGAGAAGGGCGTACCCTGCACCTGTTAGACATGCAATCTGAGGAGATGCGAGCGCGTTACCCTGATGCCAGGATCAGTTCGCAGCACACCACACTGTTTGTCCCGCTCATCCGCAACGGGTCTGTCCTCGGCATCCTCGGTCACGCACGGACCGAGGTTCGGCCGTTCTCCCCCGCCGAAATCGCAATCGCCGAGGCCTTCGCGGACCAGGCGGTCATCGCCATCGAGAATGCCCGGCTCTTCGAGGAGCTGGAGCAGCGCAACACGGAGCTCCTGGAGAGCAATCGGCAGGTCACCGAGGCGCTGGAGCAGCAGACTGCCACCGCCGAGGTGCTGAAGGTCATCAGCCGCTCCGCCTTCGACCTGCAGGCGGTGCTCGACACGCTCCTGGAGAACGCTGCGCGGTTGTGCGAGGCCGACTGCGGCTCGATCCACACCGCCGATGGCGATGTGTACCCACTCGCCGCCGCCTACCGCTTTGGCGGGGAGTTGAAGGAGTATTTCGAGCGCAACCCGCCTGAGGCGGGGCGGGGCACGATTGTGGGCCGCGTGGTGCTGGAGCGCCGCGCCGTGCACGTGGGCGACCTCCGGGCCGATCCCGACTATCAGGTCCAGAAAGCCGCCACCATCGCCGGGAGTATCCTGGGGGTGCCGCTCCTCCGGGACGACGTGCCGATCGGCGCCTTCATCCTGTTCAGGGCGGAGGTCGACCCGTTCACCCAGAAGCAAGTGGACCTCGTCACGACGTTCGCCGACCAGGCGGTCATCGCGATCGAGAACGTGCGGCTGCTGCGGGAGCTGCAGGACCGGGTCGAGGAGCTGCAGGCGCTGGGCGAGATCGGTCAGGCGGTCAACTCGACGCTCGACATGCAGCAGGTGCTCGAGACGATCGTGGCGCACGCCGTCCGCCTGTCCGGCGCCGACGCCGGCACGATCTACGAGCTAGATGAGGCGGTCGGTACGTTCTCGCCCCGCGTGTCCTACCAGATGCCAGTCGAGCTGCTCGCCGCCGTCGAGCACGATCGCCTGCGCCTCTCGGAGGACAACCTGGTCGGGCGCGCGGCCCTGCGCGGGCAGGCCCAGCAGTCCGCCGACATCGACCTCGAGGATCGTCCGCTCGCGACTGCGCTCACCCTGACGGCCCTCCGAGAGGCCGGATTCCGGGCCTTGCTCGCCGTTCCGCTCATTCGAGAGCAGCGGGTTGTCGGCGTCCTCATCATCCGCCGCAAGACGCGGGGCGAATTCCCTCAGATCGTCGTCGATCTCGTGCAGACGTTCGCCAGCCAGTCGGTGCTGGCGATCGAGAACGCCCGACTGTTCGAGCGGGTGCAGGAGACCGGCCGTGCGCTGGAAGTCGCATCCCAGCACAAGTCGCAGTTCCTGGCGAACATGTCCCACGAGCTACGCACGCCCCTGAACGCGATCATCGGGTACTCCGAGATGCTCCAGGAAGAGGCCGAGGAGACCGACGCCGGCGCCTTCCTGCCGGACCTGGTGCGGATCAACGCGGCCGGCAAGCACCTCTTGGGGCTGATCAACGACATCCTCGACCTGTCGAAGATCGAGGCCGGCCGGATGGACCTCTTCGTCGAGGCGTTCGAGGTCGGGCAACTGGTCCGCGATGTCGAGGCGATCGTCCAGCCGCTCATGGACAAGAACGCGAACGCGCTCGTGGTTACCTG
>Ga0209382_10009541_pt1 | contig 12136 bp, 11 predicted proteins | sample SoiMetdeltSBSDD5_FD_187599 | JGI IMG/M metagenome (GOLD analysis project Ga0209382, IMG submission 187599) | Bulk soil microbial communities from a Populus tree surrounding site in Tennessee, USA - Soil MetaG P. deltoides SBSDD5 (SPAdes) (version 2) | ecosystem: Environmental > Terrestrial >... | reverse complement strand
CTTCAATACCTATGTCCAACGAAAGGGGATTGAAATTCGGACGGTCGAAGGGAGTACGATTCATGCTGTGATGCCGGGGATCGTCGTCTATGCGGACTGGTTGAAAGGCTATGGACTCGTTATAATTGCTGATCACGCAAACGGTGTCTTTTCGCTGTATGCTCATGCCTCGAAGCTTCTCACGGCGGTCGGTGCCAGGATCGAGGCGGGTCAAACAATAGGGGAGACCGGAGATACCGGAATGACGGGCGAAAATACGCTCTATTTCGAGTTACGCGACGGGGCGGAACCGGTGGATCCTCTGATGTGGCTCTCCAAACGTTAGGATTTGCGAAGGAAGGAAGCAAGCCATGGAACAGCAGCATCGTCGGCGGTGGCTATTTGGAGCCCTCATCATCACCCTCGCGCTGGGAATCGGCGTCCTCATTGAAAAGGGGTGGGAGCGGACAGGGCATGCGTCTGAAACCTATGAGGAGCTCAAAACCTTTTCTGAGGTCTTGACGCAGGTGCAAAAGCACTACGTCGACGATACAAAAGTGAAAGATCTGGTCCAGGGGGCGATCCGCGGCATGCTGGCAACGCTCGATCCGCATTCGGCCTACATGACCCAAGACATGTATAAGGAAATGCAGGTCGAGACCAAAGGAGAATTCGGAGGGGTCGGGATCCAGATCGGTGTCAAAGACAATCGTCTTGCCGTGATTGCGCCCATTGAAGGGACTCCCGCCCACCGGGCCGGCATCAAAGCCGGAGATTTCATCACGAAGGTAAACGACGAATCCACCAAGGATCTCACGCTGATGGATGCGGTCCAAAAGATGCGCGGACCAAAGGGTACCAAAGTGCATCTCACCATCCAACGTGACGGGGCAACCGATCCGATGATGTTCTCTCTTGTTCGGGATACGATTAAGATCGAAAGTGTTAAATCCAAGGTCATCGACAATACCGTTGGGTATGTCCGATTGACACAGTTTCAGGAAGCCACCGGTAGAGATTTGAGCCGCGCCCTCAGACAATTCCGAGAACAGAAAGTCCAAGGGACGATCTTGGACCTTCGCAATAACCCTGGCGGCCTGCTGACTGCGGCGGTTGATGTGTCCGAGCAGTTCGTTGGGAACGGCAAGTTGATCGTCTATACCAAGGGGCGTGAGGGCAAGAAAGATGAGTGGTTCTCGAAGACCAAGGAGACGTTGGAAGATTCTCCGATGATCATTCTGGTCAACGAAGGATCGGCCAGCGCATCCGAAATCGTCGCAGGAGCTTTGCAGGATTGGGGGCGTGCGGTCATTGTGGGGACGACCACGTTTGGAAAAGGATCGGTCCAAACGATCCTGCCGCTCGGAGACGGGTCAGGTTTGCGGCTCACAACGGCGAAATATTATACCCCCAAGGGCCGCTCGATCCAGTCTACCGGTATCACTCCCGATATCGTCGTCAAACTTCAGCCCCAAACTGTTGCAAAGGCCGGAGAGAAGGAGACGAAGGAGGGAGAGGTGAAGACGGGGAAGCCCTCATCTGCGAAAGAGCCGCCACAAAACCCGCAGAAATCGGGCGATGATCCAACGCATCGGAACGGAACTCCGCCGGCGCCTCTGCCGATCGATGCAGGCGGTGAATTTTCCCTCGAGGACGATGTGCAGCTACAAAAGGCTGTAGAACTGTTGAAGAGCTGGAAGATTTTCAAATCCCTGGGGCCAGCCTAACTGTCTGGCGGCTGCTGGCGTGCGTGGATCGCCTGAAGAAGCGCGTCTTCCGGCCCGGTAAATCCAGGCATAGTCCGCATCAGATGCGAGCGGACCAGAGTATCCAAATCGGTCAGTGTGCGAATGCCGAGGCGAAAATAGAGGTATCCGACGATTGATTCCGACATGCCCGGTAAAGAGGACCAATCGGACACCTCCTCAGGAAGCGGGCTCTTGAGTTCCTCATACGATCGGATCGTGCCGGTTTCCAAGTATTCCTGAATCTTCCCTGCCAAATCACGTCCCACTCCGGGGATGAGGTCCAATTCCTTGCGTTTCAGTATGTCGGCGATATCCTCCTCGAGGGATATGATCGTCTCGGCGGCCCTGCGATATGCGCGAACACGGTATGGATTGGCACGTTGAGTTGCCAGGAGGTTGGCCATAGCTCGAAACACCTCCGCAAGCAGGCGATTACGTTCGTGCATATGTCATCCGATGCACCCCGATCCTCATCTTGCTGTACGTTCTCATGAGGCGGTGCACTCCATTCCTTTGGCTCAACGACAATCTGCCATGGCTGCGCTCAGCGGCTCATGGTCGCGATCATTATAGGGAGAGACGATAAGGACTGTGAAGGGCTTGTCAGGAGATCGACGTCGGCTGAGGAAGGCCGGATACCAGCTCCGTTGTCCATCATGTAGGACATCTTTCTTTGTGCGGGGTCGATCGACACGCAACGTAATATGGCACATCGGTTCGCAAGCGCCCCTCAGCATGACCAGCACGGTTAATAAGACGTGCGCCGCACGCAGTTGGTTGACAAGCCAGTTCTACGTCCCCTAGGATAAATGTTGCGGAGTCATACGGTGCACATTCAGGTCAACGGTGAATCGCGAGGCGTCAACGACGGTACGACGGTGGCTCTTCTCTTGCGTGATCTGGATATTCGCGTCGATCGAGTGGCCGTGGAACTCAACTTGGAAATCTTGGCGAAGGACGATTTCGACGCGAGGTTGCTTCATGAAGGTGATCGTATCGAGATCTTGAGCTTTATCGGAGGAGGAGCGGCATAGAAGTATCCGCTCGAATGTCTGAATGGACGCACACGATCGACTCGTTATTGCTGGGCATGAATTCAAGTCCCGTCTTTGGGTCGGAACCGGCAAATACAAAGATTTCATCGAAACCCAGAAAGCTATCGAGGCATCGGGGGCCGACGTCGTGACGGTGGCAGTCCGGCGCGTCAATATCACGGACCGATCCAAAGAAAACCTGCTCGACTATATCGATCCCAAGAAATATACGATTCTTCCGAATACGGCCGGATGTTACACGGTCGAAGATGCGTTGAGATATGCCCGACTGGCTCGCGCAGCAGGCGTATCGGATCTGGTCAAACTGGAGGTTCTCGGCGATGACAAGACGCTGTTCCCCGATACGGTTGGTCTTCTCGAAGCCGCCAAGATCTTGGTCAAGGAAGGATTCGTCGTCCTTCCCTATACGAACGACGATCCCATCGTGGCCAAAAAATTGGTCGATATCGGGTGTCCCGCCGTGATGCCGCTTGCCGCGCCCATCGGGTCCGGCTTGGGCATCAGAAATCCGTACAACCTCAAAATTATCATGGAAACAGTGAAGGTGCCCATTATCGTGGATGCAGGCGTGGGGACGGCGTCCGATGCTGCACTGGCCATGGAGTATGGGGCGGAAGCGGTCCTCATGAACACTGCGATTGCGGGCGCGCAGGATCCCATCGCGATGGCGGAAGCGATGAAGTATGCCGTATGGGCCGGCCGCTTGGCTTTCAAGGCGGGACGTATACCCCGCAAGCTTTACGCGACGGCCAGCAGCCCGATCGAAGGGATGCTCTAAGACGTTTTGAGTGATGAGTTTAAAGTTCTAAGTTTAGAATGGAGTCTGAATCGGAATGGGCAATGAGCAACCTCGGTTTCATATGCTTTTGATATGCCATGAGCCGATGCTATTTGTTAACCGCTCAACACTCAAAACTCCCAACTCATAACTCCCAACTCATAACTCAGAACATCTTCTTCCGGATGCCTTCCATCGATTTCCGCCTCTACCTGGTGACAGACCGGCATCAAACGCAAGGCCGTCCGCTCCTTTCCGTACTCGCTCGCTTTATTGATGCAGGCGGGACAGCCATACAAGTGCGCGAGCGTGACCTGAACACCGGCCAACTTATGGCATTGCTTCAGGATGTGCAATGTCTCGCACGTTCCGCACGGATGACCGTCTTCATCAATGATCGCGTTGATCTTGCGACGACCATGAACACCGACGGCGTGCATCTGCGAGAAACGAGTCTGCCTGTGCCTGCCGTTCGCGATGTCGTCGGTTCCAGTCATCTCATTGGAGTGTCCGCACACTCCATCGACGGCGTGGTGCAGGCAGAATGTCAGGGCGCAGACTTTGTCGTCCTCGGGCCCATATACGAGACGCCATCGAAACGTGGATACGGACAGCCGCTCGGCCTGGCGATGCTTGAACGGGCATGTCACCGTGTAAACATTCCGGTGTTTGCGATCGGAGGAATCTCCATTGCGCGAGCGCGTGAGGTGCGGAGTGCCGGTGCATTTGGAGTGGCGGTGATTTCTGCGATTCTTGCCGCAGCAGATGTCGCCGTCGCAACTCACGAGATGTTGAACGCCGTTGCCGAGACGACGACGCGTTGATTCCGAGCAGGCGGTATCGTGTCGGACAAAACCAATGCGTGAGCATTGATCGTGTCCAGTTGACCGCCCTATAGTCGGATGATAGAATCCCGAATACTTGGACAGCACCATCTGGCAAGGCTTTCGAACGATCGACGAGCAACGCGATGGCCGAATCCAAAGGGGGTCCGGGCCGACTCCGGTCATTACGAGATTCCGTCAAAAGGATCACGAAGCAATTATCCGACGGAGAGGGGGTCGTGATACATAAGAACGAAGAGCATGTCCGCGAGGTTGAAAAACTTCGTATCCAAATCCAGTCCATGGAGGAGGAGATCCGGCGTCTCTATCAGTCCCGCTATCAACTCGATCAAGCGACGAAACAGAACGAGAAGCTTGTCGCGACTCTCCAGGAAGCCAAGTCTCAAATAGAAGCCCTGCGGGCCGAGGTTGAGAAACTGACGGCTCCCCCATCCACCTACGGAATTTTTTCCAGTCTCAACAAGGACGGCACATCGAACGTCTACGTGTCCGGACGTAAGATGAAGGTTAGCCTTCATCCATCCATCAAGCCGAAGGAGCTCCGAAAAGGACAGGAAGTCATCCTCAATGAGGCGCTCAATGTCATTGAGGCGCGGGGGTTTGACGTTCAGGGCGAGGTGGTCCGACTGAAGGATATGCTGGATGGTCATCGTGCACTGATTACGGTGCATTTCGACGAAGAAAAAGTCGCTGAACTCGGTGAGCCCTTGTTGAGCGAACGCCTGAGCGTCGGAGATCATCTGCTGTACGATCCGCGATCCGGCTGCGTCATCGAGAAGCTGCCGAAGTCAGAGGCGGAGGAACTGGTGTTGGAGGAAGTCCCCGATGTCGATTATGACCACATCGGCGGCCTGCAGAAAGAAATCGAGCAGGTTCGGGACGCAGTGGAGTTGCCGTTCCTGCACCCTGATATGTTTGCCAATTATAAGTTGAGCGCTCCGAAGGGGGTGCTGTTGTACGGCCCGCCCGGATGCGGGAAGACGCTGATTGCCAAGGCAGTGGCGAATTCCATTGCCAAAAAATTGGGGCATTTGACCGGCAAACAGGTGCGCAGCTACTTTCTCCACGTCAAAGGGCCGGAGCTGCTGAACAAGTACGTGGGGGAGTCCGAGCGGCAGGTGCGGGAAGTATTCAAGAAAGCCAAAGAAAGGGCGGATGACGGACATCCGGTGATCGTCTTCTTTGACGAGATGGATGCCCTATTCCGGACGCGCGGCTCCGGTATTTCGTCGGATATCGAGTCGACGATCGTCCCGCAATTTCTTTCTGAAATCGACGGGGTTGAGCGGCTCAACAACGTCATTGTCATTGGAGCCAGCAATCGCCAGGATCTGATTGACCCGGCGGTGCTTCGTGCAGGACGACTCGATGTGAAGGTCAAGGTCGGAAGACCCGATGCGACGGCTGCCCACGATATCTTCTCCATCTATATTACAGAAGGGCTTCCCTTTACCGAGGAGGAAGTGAAGCGCCATGGTGGAGACACCAAAGCGCTGGTTTCTTCGTACATTCAGAGCACCGTCGAGGCCATGTACGCAACTTCAGAAGAGAACAGATTTATCGAAGTGACCTATGCCAATGGCGAGAAGGAAGTGCTGTACTTCAAAGATTTCGCGAGCGGCGCGTTGATCGAGGGTATTGTGTCGCGCGCAAAGAAATTTGCGGTCAAGCGGGCGATTGCCAAGGAAGGTCACGGATTACGCGCTGAGGACTTTATCCGAGCCATTCGAGAGGAATTCAAGGAACACGAGGATCTGCCCAACACCACGAACCCTGACGACTGGGCCAAAGTGGCCGGGAAGAAGGGGGAGAAAATTGTCCATATCCGAACGATCAGCGGTGCTCCAGGTGAGTCGCGCCAAATCGAAACCGTTACAACCGGTCACTACCTCTAGGTTGTCATAACTCCATGCACGAAGGGAAACCGATCATTACGCCCCGTGTCCTCGGCACGGAGACTGAATTCGGTATTGCGAGTCGGGATCCCGCAGCCTTGGACCCTGTGTCCAATTCAATCCAGGTCATCGGGCATTATCCAGGCCTCCCCGCTCCTCACGCCGTGTGGGACTATGAAAACGAGAATCCCCTCTTGGATGCGCGTGGATTCGAAGTGGAAGGCGAACGTGAACGTCCTGGGCCGGACTACAACCGTCAATTGAACAAGGTACTGGCCAATGGTGGGCGGCTCTACGTCGATGGCGCTCATCCCGAGTATTCCACGCCTGAGTGCACGAATGCGCGTGAATTGGTGGCGTTCGAACGAGTGGGAGAACGGCTGATCGCGCAGGCCTTGGAGCGGATCGCTCAGAGCCGGGGACGAGAACAATTCGTCCTGTATAAGAATAACTCGGATGGCAAGGGGAATAGTTACGGATACCATGAAGACTATCTGCTGTCCCGCACGATACTTTTCGAGCGGATCGTGCAGGTGCTCACCCCGTTCTTTGTGACCAGACAGATCTTCACCGGTTCCGGTAAGGTCGGCGCGGAGAACCAGACGAGTCCGGTCGACTACCAAATATCGCAGCGCGCAGATTTCTTCGAAACGCTCGTCGATCTGAACACGATGATCAAGCGGCCGATCATCAATACTCGTGATGAGCCCCATGCCGATGCCGGACGATATCGCCGGCTCCATGTGATCGTCGGCGATGCGAATATGGCTGAGGTATCGACTTACTTAAAGGTTGGAACCACCGCCGTGATCCTGGACTTACTTGAGGCCGGCGCTGAACTTCCGAGGATCGAATTGAGCGATCCGGTCAGCGCCATCAAGCAGGTGTCGCGGGATCTTCAAGTCAGGGAAACACTGAAAATGACCGATGGAAATCCCACGACCGCCGTGGCAGTCCAGAGAGCCTATTTGAAGGCCGCCATGGACTTCTATGCGTGCCATGAATTGACTCAAGTGACGAAAGATGTGCTGGTTCGTTGGGAGGAGGTTCTGGACAAGCTCGAACGGGATCCTCAGTTACTCGTGCGTGAGTTGGACTGGGTTGCCAAACAGCATCTCATCGAATCCTACACGGATCGAAAGGGTTGCGGGTGGGACGACCCGCGTGTCAGGCTGATGGACTTGCAATACCATGATGTCCGTCCCAGCAAGGGCCTCTATTACACGCTGGAGCGAAGTCACATGATCGAGCGCGTCGTGCTGGACAGTGAGATCGTTCATGCGGAGTTGTGTCCTCCCAATGGCACACGCGCGTATTTCCGCGGTCGATGCGTCAGCAAGTATGCCAAATCCATTTACGGAGCCAGCTGGACTTCCGTCTTGTTTGACGTCGGCAATACGACGATCAAGAAGATTCCATTGATGGATCCTTTGCGTGGGACTGAATCGCTGACCGGCGAGCTATTGGCCGCCTCGGACTCAGCCGAATCCTTACTGGCCAAGCTGTCTGCATGAGTCCTGCATTGTGATGAAAAACGTTCCTCTCTTTCCCCATCACGAAGGGTCGAGTTTCTTCGACTTTCTCACCTGCCACTACCCTCAGGCTGCGCCGTTCCATGGAGATATGAGAGGGGGACAAGTCGCGCCGTTGCTCGACCCGCCTCGCCAGGCTGTGCCCCCCATTCCCTTCGGGACGACCGTGCTTGCCATCAAGTATCGAGCAGGCGTTGTGATCGCGGGAGACCGCAGAGCGACCGAAGGGTTCCAGATAGCCGATCGCCGTATCGAGAAAGTCTTCAAAATCGACGCGTATTCGGCCATGGCGATTGCCGGCGCTGCCGGCCCATGCATTGAAATGGCCAGGCTGTTCCAAACGGAGCTCGAGCATTACGAGAAACTGGAAGGGGTTCAACTCTCGTGCGAGGGCAAAGCGAATAAACTCGGGCAAATGGTCAAGGCGAATCTGCCCATGGTGTTCCAAGGACTGGTCGTCATGCCCCTGTATGTTGGGTATGACGTCAGGCGCGCGGAAGGCCGAATCTTTAAATATGATATCACCGGCGGGCGGTACGAGGAATCCGAATACCATGCGATCGGATCAGGCGGTAAGGATGCCCGCAACACCATTCGCGAGCACTATCGTGACGGGTTGACTGAGGAGGAGGCTCTCAGGATCAGCCTCCTGGCGCTCTATAACGCCGCGGATGAGGATGTCGGAACCGGCGGACCCGATGTGATCCGCGGGATTTATCCTAGCGCCAAATTGGCCGCTGCCTCGGGCATCGTGGATGTGACGGATGAGCGGATGCGCTTGGTTTACGAGGAGATGATCACCGGACGGAGTAAGAGGAAGTAATCATGGCCCTGCCGTACTACGTCTCGCCCGAGCAAATGATGCAGGACAAGGCGGAGTATGCCAAGAAGGGCATCGCCAAGGGACGCTCCATTATTGTCCTGGAATATTCGGATGGAGTCCTGCTTGCCGCGGATAATCCAAGCGCATCACTGCACAAGATTTCCGAAGTCTACGACAACATCGCGTTTGCCGGTGCGGGGAAGTATAGTGAGTTCGAGAATCTGCGCAAAGCCGGCATTCGTCACGCCGACCTCACCGGCTATATGTATAGCCGCGAAGATGTCAGTGCCCGATCGCTGTCCAATGCCTATTCTCAAAGTCTCGGCACGGCTTTCGGTCAAGAGATCAAACCGCTGGAAGTAGAATTGCTTGTGGTGCAGGTAGGGAACAATGACCACCCGAACGAAATTTATCGTATCTCCTTCGACGGCAGTATCACCGATGAGAAGGCATTTGCGGTGATCGGCGGGCGCTCCGAAAACGTTCAGGCATATCTCAAGGAACGATCCAGCACGCAACTTCCGGCTTTGAAGGTGGCCTTGTCTCTTTGTCACGCCGCATTGGAGCAAGTCGCCAATCAGAAACTCCCCTCCGAAAATCTCGAGGTGGCGGTACTAGATCGGACCCGCAACGGCCGAAAATTCCGCCGCCTCTCCGTCGGCGATACCCGGCAGCTTATCGCATCCTGACGCCGCTTCGGCCCCGCGTACCGATCACAGAATGTTGCGAGTTTTCAGGCTCTTGTGTTGAAGACAGGACGACCGAGGTGTATCCTGAAGTTGTCGTCTCATCACCGAGAGTATCGATGCGCCAACGAATCTTCGGGCTCGAAAATGAGTACGGGCTGATTTTTTCTCCCAACGGCAGAATCTACCTGCCGATGGAGAAAGTTCTCGGGTATATCTTCGAAGGCCTGATTCCCAACAGCTGGCCGTCCAACGCGTTTCTCGTCAATGGAGCGCGATTTTATCAGGACACCGGATGTCATCCCGAATATTCCACTCCTGAATGCGACAATATCCTCGATCTCGTCATCCACGATAAGGCCGGAGAACGGTTGCTGGAAGCCTGTCTCCCGGCAGCCGAGGAGCGATTGCGTGAGGAAGGGCTGTCCGGAGAGATCTACATTTTCAAGAACAATACGGACTCGTTGGGGAATACTTACGGGTGCCACGAGAACTATCTCATGCGGCGGGATGTGGACTTCTGGAAAGTCACCGAACAGTTGATCCCGTTTTTCGTCACGCGGCAGATTTATTCCGGCGCGGGGAAGGTCCTCAAGGTGTCGGGGAAGCCCCAATACTTCATTTCCCAGCGGGCCCAACATATTCACGAAAAAACCTCTTCATCCACCACCTCTTCGCGCAGCATCATCAATACAAGAGACGAGCCGCACGCCGATGCCGAAAAATATCGTCGATTGCACATCATCGTCGGTGATTCGAACATGTCGGAATATGTCACCTATCTGAAAGTCGGCACGGCGGCGCTGGTCTTGTCGATGATAGAAGCGGGCTACTCGGTGACTGGAATGGAATTGGAAGATCCGGTCAAGGCCATACGCGAGATTTCTCGGGATCCGACGCTGAATAAAAAGGTGCGGCTAGACGATGGCCGCCAGATGACTGCGATCGAACTGCAGCGCGTGTATCTTGACCGGGCCGGGGATTTCTTGGCGACCCATGACCATGAGCCGATTCTCGATGATGTCGTCAATAAGTGGGAATCGGTATTGGACCGCCTGGAGCTAGATCCCATGGAACTGGTCCGGGAGGTCGATTGGGTGATGAAGAAGCATCTCATTCAGTCGTACATCGATCGAAAAGATTGCGGATGGGACGACCCGCGCGTATTCCTCCTCGATCTTCAATTCCATGACGTCAAGCGGACGCGCGGATTATATTACCTGATGGAAAATCGCGGATTGGCCGAACGCATCGTGGATGAGGACGCCGTTCAGCGCGCGATGTCCGTGCCCCCTCAAACGACGCGAGCCAAGGTCCGAGGTGATTTTATTCGTTTTGCGCGAGCCAAAAATCGGTCCTATACGGTAGACTGGACCTATCTGAAGCTCAACGGCTATTGGGAAGAGACTATTCTCTGCATGGATCCGTTCAGTGCCGTCAATCGGAGAGTGGAAGAGTTGGTGTCACAGGTCTCGGGATTGCGTTTTTATCGATGATGTTGGGACTACGTCGCAGAAGAGACGGTAGCCTGTCGCGGATCGAACGGTCGGCCGTGGCGGGCATTCTGTTGCTGGCCAGTGTATTCCCCGTCGAGCTGTTTCCGAATACCGCCCCACTGCCCAAAGGGTCGGACGGGCAGTACAGCGGTAAGCAAGGGCAAGTCATCATCGTCAGAATCTCCGATATCAAGGCGGCGACCAAAGTACAGGGCCGTTTCCTGGGAAGGACTCTTCCTTTGTTTCCGAACCCGGATGGCGGCGCAGACTTCGCCTATCTGGGCCTACTGGGTATTGATATGCAGGATGAGCCCGGGACGCATGAACTCACGGTCGAGATCCAGACGGGTGAACAGATCAGCCGGCGCAGTGTCAATGTATTGGTGGTGAAGGAAAAGTTCGCGATCGAGCATCTGAAATTGCCCAAAGACAAGGTCGATCTCGATGACAAGGCCGCGGCGCGATGGAAGGCGGAACAAGAGCAGGTCAAGAAGACGCTGGCGGAGGAATCGGCGATGCGCTTGTGGCAAGCCGGATTTATCGAACCCGTACATGGTAAGCGAACCGGAATCTTTGGAAGCGTCCGCGTGATGAACGGCCAGGCTCGCAATCCCCATTCCGGAGAAGATATCGGCGCACCGAGCGGTACGGACGTCATCGCCAGCAACGACGGCATCGTTCGGTTGACGGTGGATCATATCTTTTCAGGACGAGGCGTGTATGTGGATCATGGTCTCGGCCTCTATTCGATGTATTTTCATCTCTCCGACGTGCTCGTCCGCGACGGGGACCTGGTCAAGGCCGGTCAGGTGATTGGGAAAGTTGGCGCGACAGGCCGCGCAACCGGTCCGCATCTTCATTGGGGAGCGAAGATCAACGGCGCCCGCGTCAATCCCTATGCCCTGCTCGATCTGCCGTTTCCGCGCAACGAAGGGATCCCAAAACCAGTCCTGGCTTCTCCAGCAGTTCCCGCCAAGGAAGAATCCACCCCCACCGCCACCGGCGACGACAGCCGCTGATTCAATACCTATCCTCATACTTGGAACCGTCTCGGCTGACGAACGGCGCGCGGATTCGGTGCCGCCATAATGCGACAAGCGTGGGCAACTGCTTGGCCTTTACTCATGCCCGCGTGCTCCTATGAAGCTGCGCCGAGGCGGCGCAATGCCGTCGCCCGCAGAGTCGTTCAGGCTGACCAGTTCTTTACAAGCGCTATGGCGTGCACCTCATTGCGCAACCGTTCCATCCGAGACGCTACGTCCATTAGACTGGTACGCATACAAGTTTTGCTTCTTGGAT
>Ga0209382_10009540_pt1 | contig 12136 bp, 13 predicted proteins | sample SoiMetdeltSBSDD5_FD_187599 | JGI IMG/M metagenome (GOLD analysis project Ga0209382, IMG submission 187599) | Bulk soil microbial communities from a Populus tree surrounding site in Tennessee, USA - Soil MetaG P. deltoides SBSDD5 (SPAdes) (version 2) | ecosystem: Environmental > Terrestrial >... | reverse complement strand
CGATTCGGTGGCTGACCAGCGACTTATCTGACCGCGATCGTCATCCGCGTCGTGGCGCACAGGCGGCCGTCGTCGTCGGTGAAGTCGACGTCCCACACCCATGTGGTGCGGCCCCGGTGACGACGGTGGCCCACCGCATGGACCGTCCCCTCGGTGATCGGCCGCAGGAACGTGGTCGCGTTGCTCATCCCCATCGCCGTCTTGCCGTCGCCCGACACGGCGAGGTAGGTGGCCAGCGACGTCAGCGACTCGGCCATCGACGCGAGCACCCCGCCGTGCAGCAGCCCCGCGGCCTGCTTGTGCCGGGGCTGGATGACGACCTGACCCCGCACCTCCTCGTCCCCGACGTCGAGGACCTCGAGTCCGTAGAGGGCCTCGAAGGTGCCTTCCAATGCGCCCAAGCTGCGCGTTTCCACAGGTCGGGACGATAGCTTTGGCTCCCCATGACCTCGGTGCAGGCTCTCGACGACACCCAGCGCGCGGTCGTCCAGCTCCTCCTCAAGCAAGGCAAGAGCTACCACGAAATCGCAGAGCTCCTCGGCATCGACGCCGACGCGGTCCGGGCGCGTTCGCACGCCGCGCTGGACGCCCTCGGGCCGCCCACCGCCGGCTTCGCGGCGAGCCGCCGGGCCGAGGTCGCCGACTACCTGCTGGGCCAGCAGTCAGACGCCGCACGCGAGGCCACCCGCGACCACCTGGCCGAATCCCCGGCCGCACGGGCATGGGCACGCAGCGTGGCGGCCGAGCTGCGGCCGCTCGCGGGCGGCGACCTGCCCGACATCCCCGACGCCCGCGAAAGCGAGCCCGACGAGAACGAGGACGGCGGCGAGCCGCTGCGCGAGGACGGCCCCCGCCGCTCCTCCCGCCTGGGCGGCATCCTGCTGCTCGTCGGCGTGGCCGTGGTCGCGGCGGTCGTCGTGATCCTGCTCGTGTCCGGCGGCGGCGAAGACTCCGCGACGACGAGCACGAGCGCGTCGACCTCGACTCCCTCGCAGCAACAGCAACAGCAGCAGGCCCAGACCAGCGCCCAGCCCACCCCGATTGCGCAGATCAACCTCCACGCCGCCAACGGCTCGGGCGCCGTGGGCGTCGCCCAGGTCCTCGCCACCGGCAACCAGCGCGGCCTGGCCATCCTCGGCCAGAAGCTCGCCCCCTCGACGAACACCAGCGCGTACGCCGTCTGGCTGTACAGCTCCCAGAGCAAGGCCAAGCTCCTCGGCTTTGTCGATCCGCCGGTGGGCAAGTCGGGCAAGTTCCAGAACGTCATCGCCGTGCCGGCGGGCGCCGACCAGTACCGCGAGCTCGTCGTCACGCGCGAGAAGGGCAACCCGCGGCAGCCGGGCACGATCGTGCTGCGCGGGAAGCTCACGCTCGGCTAGGGCAGCAGCTTCCCCGGGTTGAGCACGCCCGCCGGGTCGAGCTCGTCCTTCATCGCGCGCAGCAGCGCGATGCCGGCGGCGCCGATCTCGGCCTCCAGGTAGGCGGCGTGGTCGCGCCCGATGGCGTGGTGGTGGGTGATCGTCGCCCCTTGCGCCACGATCGCCTCGCATGCCGCGGCCTTGGCCGCCTGCCACTGCGCGACCTCGTTGCCGGCCTGCTGGCGGGCGATCACGGTGAAGTACAGCGACGCGCCCACGGGATAGAGGTGGGAGACGTGGCAGAGGACGACCGGCGGCGTGCCGCACGGCTCCAGCGCGCCCCGCAGTGCCGCCCCGACGGCGTCGTGGAGCCCGTGCAGCCGCGTCCACGTCGTTGCCGTTTCCAGCGTCTCGGCCAGCACGCCATGGTCGAGCAGCGCATCGCGCAGGTACGGCGCCTCGTAGCGGCCGCGGTCCCAGGCCGCGCCCGGATCGGGGCCGAGCGGGACGCCGCCGCAGCGCTGCAACATCGCCTCGGTGTCCGCGCGCCGGCGCTCGACGTCGTGCTCGGCGCCCTCCCACCCCGCGATGGCCAGGCAGCCCTTCGGGTCCTCGCCGCCGGCGATGCCGACGTTGACTGCGGTCTCGACCTCGTCCGAGAGGCGCGCGACGTCCGGCGCGGCGTGCTCCTGCTCCAGCGCCCGGAACGCCTCGGCCCCCTCGGCGAAGGAGGGGAACGACCAGCCCTCGTAGCTCCGCACGGCGGGGCGAGGGCGGACCGAGAGCGCCGCCTCGGTGATCACCCCCAGGGTGCCCTCCGACCCCGCCACCACGTCGCGCAGGTCCGGCCCGGCGGCGTTGCGCGTGCGCACCGGCAGCTCGAGCGTCGCCCCCGGCGCCACCAGCGTCACCGCCCGCACGAGCTCGTCGATGCGCCCGTAGCCGGTCGACGCCTGCCCGGCCGACCGCGTCGCCACCATCCCTCCCACGGTGGCGTACTTCCACGACTGGGGGAAGTGCCCGAGCGTGAACCCGCGCTCGCCCAGCGCCCGCTCGACCGCCGGACCGCGCATACCGGCACCCAGCACCGCGAGGAGCGAGCGCTCGTCCACGTCATTCAGCGCACTGATGCCTCCCAAGTCCAGCGCAACCACCGCCCCCAAGTCACCGCGCAGCGGTTCCACCCCCCCGACAACGCTCGTGCCTCCTCCGAACGGCACCACCGCCACCCCCGCGCCGGCGCAGATCGCAAGCACCTCGCCCACGGCGGCGCGATCGGCGGGCACAACGACGGCGTCCGGTGCGCTCGTGGCGTCGCCGGAGCGCAGGCGCAGCAGGTCGAGGTAGGACTTCCCGGCCGCGTGGACGATGCGCGAGAGCCGGTCGTCGTGCACGGCGGCGACGCGCGCGAGCCGGTCGCGCGCCCCATCGGGAAGGGCCGGCTGCGAGAGACGGACGTCCTCGAGGGCGACGGGCGGGCGGCGGGCCTCCGGGTCGACCCCGAGCCCGCCCAGCAGCACGGCCACGGCTGCGGGCAGGGAGCGGCCGCGGGCATCGGCCGGGCCCCAGCCCGACCACCGCGGCGCGTCATCCCACAACGGCCCGCTCCAGCGACTCGAGCGCCTCGTCCAGCGTCCGCCTGGCCGCGCCGCGGAACATGAAACCGCCCAGCCGCGACGCCCCCCGCAGCTTCTGGGAGAGCTCCATCGTCACCTCGGTGCCGCCGTCGGCCTCGGCCAGCGCGATCTCGATCTCCGACGAGCGCAGCAGGCGCTCGAACGGCGACCCCGCGAGCTCCTGCGCGAACCGTCGCCGCCGCGGCGGCTCCGAGGTCACGACCCGGTAGTCGGCCCGCACGTTCCGCCCCTTGGACGTCGCGAGCACCATGGTCCAGCGCTCGCCGCTCACGTCCTCGACGCGCGCGGCCCGCGGCCACCAGCGCGGGAGGTGGTGGGGGTCGGCGACCACGGTCCACACCTCCTGGCTGGGGGCGTCGAGCGTGCGCCGGCGGCGCGTGGTCGGCACCGCGCCCTCACTCCTCGTCGTAGGAGACGAGCGCGTTCACATCGAGGCCCCCGAGCTGGTCGCGTCCACGCAGGAACGCCAGCTCGACCAGGAACGCGCACCCCACGACCTCCGCGCCCATCTGGCGCGCCAGGTCGACGAGGGCCCGCGCCGTGCCGCCGGTGGCGAGCAGGTCGTCGTGCACGAGCACCCGCGACCCGCCCGCCAGCGCGTCGGCGTGGACGTGCAGGGCGTCCACGCCATACTCGAGCAGGTACTGGGACGAGACGGTGTCAGCGGGCAGCTTGCCCGGCTTGCGGGCGGGCACGAACCCGGCGCCCAGCTCGCGGGCCAGCGCCCCGCCCATGATGAAGCCGCGCGCCTCGGCCGCGACGACCAGGTCGACGTCGCGCGGCTTGGACCACTGGGCGAGCCGGTGCACCGCCTCGTCGAAGGCGGGCGGGTAGAGCAGCAGCGGCGTGATGTCCTTGAAGACGATCCCCGGCTTCGGAAAGTCGGGGATGTCCCTTATGTGGGCGCGAAGGTCAACCAGTGATCTTCCGCAGGTCGCGGATGAGCAACAGGTGCTTGAGGTGGGCGGCGACCGCGGCGAGGTTCTCGAGCGTCTCGATCGCCTCCTTGCGCCGCGCGGGGTTCCGGGAACGCAGCGCGGGCTGGAGGATCTGCTGCAGGAGGGCGGCCTCGCGGTCGGCCGAGGTCCGGAACACGCGCAGGTTCCGCCCCGCGACGCCGTAGCGGGCGAGCTCGGTCACGGCGCGGATGATCTCGCGCTCGGTCTCGTCGTACCACTGCGTGCCGCTGCGCTTCTCCCCCTTGATGACGCCGTAGTCCTCGAGTTCGGCCACGAGCTTGGCGTCCGCGCCCGTCTCCTCGAGCACGTCCTCGAGGCTGAAGGAGGCCCCGCGCTCCTTGACCCCCATCGACGCCACCCGCCGCACCGACGTGCCCTCGCGCGCAGCCGTGGGCAGGTCCGCCTCGGTCCGTCCCCGCGCGAGCTCCTGGCGGATCACCCGCAGGGGCAGGAACTCGTCGCGCTGCAGGCGCAGGATCGTGCGCAGGCGCCCTAGGTCCTGCTGCGAGTAGAGGCGATAGCCGCCGGCCGTGCGCTTGGGCTGCAGGAGCTTCTGGTCCTCGAGATAGCGGATCTTCGAGATCGAGATCTCCGGGAACTCGGGCTTGAGCGCCTTGGACACCGCCCCGATGGTCATGGCCTTGCCGCGCACGGCGGACGGGCCGTCGACGCTGGCGGGGTCGGGGAGCTCGATCTCGGGCTGCAGCTCGGGCGGCGGGGTCATCGGGTCAGGAACGAGAGCTTGTACTTGCCGATCTGGAGCTCGTCGCCGTCGGCGAGCCGCACCGACTCCACCCGGCGCCGATTGACGTAGGTGCCGTTTAGCGAGCCGCAGTCGTCGAGGTGGTAGCCGTCGGCGCGGCGCACGAGCAGGGCATGGTCGCGCGAGACGGTTACGTCGTCGAGGAAGATGTCGGCGTCGGGGCGGCGGCCGATGCTCAGACGGTCGGCCGAGAGCGCGAACGACTCCCCGACCCGTCCGCCGCCGGCCCGGATCACCAGCGCCGCGCCGTGCGCGGTGACCTCGTCGAGGTCGACCGGCTTGAGCTCGCCGGTCTCGTCGATCGCGTAGGTCATCGTCGTCGACTCCTCCGACTCCTCGCCCGGATGCAGGTAGGCCCCGCACTTCTGGCAGTAGTTGGCGCTCTCGTCGTTGACGAAGCCGCACTCGGGGCAGTGCAGAGCCAACCCGCCCCCCGCCCGCCCCGGCTACTCGTCCGCCCCGGCGGGGACCCGTCCGGAGAGGATGTCGGTGAGCTTGGCCACGTCGGCGCCGGAGATGACGTCCTCGCCCTCCTCGTGCTTGCGCCGCAGCCGGTTGACGAGCTCCGCGCGCAGGATGTCGATCTTGCCGTGGAGGATCCGCCGGGTGTAGGAGATCTCCATCTCCTGGTCGGTCAGCTGCTGGATGAGGTCCTTGAGCTCCTGGTCGCTCAGGGAGCCAAGATCGGGGAAGGTTTCCATCTCGCCTGCGGGCATTGTGCGGAGCGCGAGTATAGCCTCGCTCAGGCCCCCGGGGTCAAGCTCGACTTGAGCGTTGCAAATTGAGCTGGCGCAGCCCGTCGCGCACGTAGAGCACGGTGGACCACAGCGTCAGGACGAGGCCGAGGTAGAGCATGATCAGCGCGAGCCAATGCACGTCGATGATGGCCCAGAACGGCGCCCCCAGCACTGGCCAGATCCCGAGCCGCCCCGGCCAGTTGATCGAGAGGTCGATCCCGTGGCGCAACCCGTAGCGGGCGACGACGAGCATGAACAGCTCGCGCGCGATGAGGATCGCGATCGCCCAGCGCGGCAGCAACTCGAAGGACCAGCAGGCGACCATGCCGGCGACCACGAGCAGCCGGTCGACGAACGGGTCGATGATCGTTCCCAGGCGGGAGTACTGACCGAGCAGCCGGGCCGCGATCCCGTCGAGGTAGTCGGACAGGGCAAGCGCCAGGTACAGGAGCGCCGCCGCCACCGAATGACCGTCGTCCGTCGAGTAGACCAGGGCCAGGAACACCGGGATCCCGATGAGGCGCACCGCGACGATCGCGTTGGGGATCGTCCACGGGTGCAGGGGCGCCCCGGCGCGGGTGGCGGGGGGTGGCGGCCCCGAGCGGTCGAGGCCGGACAGGCGGCGGAAGGTCCGCCGCCTGGGCGAGGTCAGCGGAGGCTCGCCCACCGCTCGGCCACCGCCGTGGCGGCGCCCGCGAGCGGGACGGTCTCGGACTCGCGCCCGCGCCGGATCTGCACCTCGAGCGCGCCCGCCTCGAGCGTGCGCCGGCCCACCGTCACCCGTAGCGGACAGCCGAGAAGCTCGGCCACGGTGAACTTCTCTCCCGGGCCGGACTCGCGGTCGTCGTAGAGGACGTCCAGCCCCGCGGCCCGGAACTCGCGGTACAGGCGCTCGGCCAGCTCGTGCTCAGGCGTCCCGGGCTTGCCGAGACCGACGAGTTCGACGTCCCACGGCGCCAGGCTCCGGGGCCACGAGATGCCGGCCTCGTCCGCGTACTGCTCGACCGCCGCCGCCGTGATGCGCGCGGGCCCGATGCCGTAGCAGCCCATCCAGATGAGCTGCTCGTTCCCGGACTCGTCGAGGTAGGTGGCGCCGAACGGCTCCGAGTAGCGGGTGCCGAGCTTGAAGATGTTGCCGACCTCGATCGCGGGCTCGAGCCGAACCTGCGCGCCGTTGATGCGGTCGCCGGCCTCCACCCGGCGGACGTCGCCGACGTCGAAGTCGAAGTCGCGGCCCGGGCGCACACCGAGGAGGTGGCGATCGGGCTGGTTGGCGCCGGCGACATAAGTGCCGTCGGGGTCGACGGCGGCGTCGAGCAGGACAGAGACACGCGTCCCCACCGGCCCGATGAATCCGGGCGGGCCGATGCGCTCGGCCACCTCGTCGGGATGGGCGGGGCGGAAATCGCCGCCCAGCGCGTTGGTCAGCTTGACGTCGTTGACCCGATGGTCGCCGCGAACGATGACCATGCGCATGGCGCCGCTGTCCGCGACCACGATCGGATACGCCTTGAGCAGCGCGCCGGGCGCCACGCCCAGGGCGCCGGAGACCTCGTCCACCGTGGTCAGGCCCGGCGTGGCCTCGGGCTTGGGCGCGTCCAGCGGCCGCGGCAGCTCCACCGGCTGGGGCTCGGCGGCGGCCACCTCGATGTTGGCGGCGTAGCCGGGCGCCAGCACGACCTCGTTCTCCCCCGACGCGGACGGCGCCATGTACTCGTGGGCGGCGCTGCCGCCCATGATCCCGACGTCGGACTCGACCCGGTACCACTCGAGGCCGGCGCGGTCGAAGATGCGGTCGTAGGCCTCGATGTGCTTGGCGTAGCCGATATCCAGGCCCTCGGCGTCGCGGTCGAAGGTGTAGGAGTCCTTCATGATGAACTCGCGCGTTCGCAGCACGCCGGCGCGCGGACGCGGCTCGTCTCGCTCCTTGGTCTGGATGTGGTAGAGGATCAGCGGCAGGTCCCGCCACGACCGCACGGCGCTGGCCACGTGGGTTGTGACGATCTCTTCCTCGGTCATGGCCAGGACCATTTCGGCCTCGCGCCGGTCGCGCAGGCGAAACAGCTCGGCGCCGACGGAGTAGTAGCGGCCCGAGCGCTTCCAGTAGTCGGCCGGCAGCAGCACAGGCATCAGCATCTCCTGGCCGCCGATGGCGTCGATCTCCTCGCGAACGATCTGCTCGGCCTTGCGGTGCACCCGCCAGCCGGCCGGCAGCCACGACCACAGGCCGCTCCCAACCTGCCGGATAAGGCCGGCGCGGACCATGAGCTTGTGCGAGAGCGCCTCGGCGTCGGCGGGCGGCTCGCGCTCGGTCGGAAGGAACAGGTTGGACATCCGCATTGCGCGGAACGCTACCGGCGCCCGGGCCCGGATCGAATCGCTACCCTCGCCCGCCCCGAGCCCTGGGGATCCGCAACTTCGCCTCGGAGGGCCTGTTGATTTTCTGATGCGGACGATGCGCAACACGCTGGGGATGGCCTTGCTGGCTGCACTCGTGCTTGCTGCGCCTGCCGCCGCCAACCAGGCCCAGGAGTCGATCTTCCAGGACGACGGCGTGCTGCAGCAGTCGGGCGCCGACGCCCAGGCCTCCGGCCTCATGCAGATGAAGGACCTGGGGGCCGACACCATCCACGTGCTCGTGGGCTGGCGGCAGCTGGCGCCCTCGCCCACCTCGCGAACGAAGCCGGCCGATTTCGACGCCGGTGACCCCTCGGCCTATCCGGCCGGCGCGTTCGACACGCTCGACTCGCTCGTGCGCCAGGCGCGCGCCGAGGGCCTCGACCTGATCTTCACCCCCACCTCGACCATCCCGGACTGGGCCTCGCGCTGCTCCACCTCGCAGGCGCGCAAGGGCAAGGTCTACACCTGCGACCCCGATCCGGCCGAGTTCCAGCAGTTCGTCACCGCACTCGGTCGCCACTTCAGCGGCGATCTCGCCGTCAACCGTTGGTCGATCTGGAACGAGCCGAACTTCAAGGCCTGGCTGCGCCCGCAGTTCACGAAGGTCCGCGGGTCCGTCGTCGCCAGCGGGGCCATCATGTACCGCGACCTCCTGCGCGCCGGGATCGCCGGACTGCAGGCCTCGGGGCACGGGTCCGACGCCATCTACGCGGGCGAGACGGCGCCGATCGGCCAGACGCGCGGCGGCCCGAACACGACCAACATGGCGCCCGGGCTGTTCGACCGGCGCCTGTTCTGCCTCGGCGACAACCTCAAGCCGCTGCGCGGCGGCGACGCCCGGACGTACAAGTGCACCAAGGTCACGCGCCTCCCCGTCAAGGGCTTTGCCCACCACCCGTACACGAAGGGCGGCAGCATGGCGCCGACCTCGGGAGTGCGCAACGCCGACGAGATCACGCTGAACTACATCGGGCGCCTCGAGCGCATCCTCAACGCCGCGGCCCGGTACCGCCGCATCCCGCGCTCGCTGCCGATCTACAACACCGAGTACGGCTTCCAGACCGATCCGCCCGACCGGCTCTTCGGCGTCTCGCTCGAGAACCAGGCCGACTACATCAACGAGGCCGACTACATGTCCTGGCACGAGCGGCGGATTCGCTCGGTGGCGCAGTACAACCTCATCGACGACGCCTCGACCGCCGGCTTCAACACCGGACTGGTGTTCAACCCCAACACCGACGATGGCGTCGCGAAGCCGGCCTACGACGCCTACCGCACGCCGATCTTCGTCATCAACCACGGCTCGACCGTCGACGTCTGGGGGCAGGCGCGCCCGGCCGGCCCCAACCAGAAGGTCGAGATCCAGGTCGGGTCCGACAATCAGTTCTCGACCGTCCAGTCGGTCCAGACGGGGACGCAGGGCTACTTCTTCGTGGCCGGCCTGGAGAAGCAGACCGGCTCGTGGCGGCTCTCGTGGACGGACAAGGCGGGGAACACGTACACATCCCGTGTTGCCGAGCCGCAGGCGGAGCCGAAATTCAAGGGATAGGTGTCAGGCGTCAGGTATCAGGCGTCAGGAACGGGCGGGCTCTCGCCCTGACGCCTGACGCCTGACGCCTGACTTATCCTCCTTTCGATGGCCGTCACGCGTGCTCAGCCCTTCGGCCCGCGCGCGCTTCGGTCCCCGGCGGTTCGGGACGGGCTCGCGGCCTTCATCGGGTCGCGGGCGATCGTGTGGGTGGTCGGGATGTCGGCCTTCCTGCTCCTCCCGCTCAGCGGCTGGCAGCACACCGATCCGACCGGGTTGACGCGGCACCTGGGGGCCGTGGGCGAGGTCCTGGGGGCGCCCGCGGTGCGCTGGGACTCGTCGTACTACGTCTTCACGGCCCAGCACGGCTACGAGGCGCTCGGGCAGACCGCGTTCTTTCCCTTCTACCCGCTGGTGATGCGGGCGGTGGCGACCGTCACCTACTCCGAGGTCGTCGCCGGCGTGCTGGTCTCGCTGGTCTCGTTCGCGGTCGCACTGGTCCTGCTGCACCGCCTGGCGGGCATCGACTTCGGACCGGCCGTCGCGCGCCGCACCGTGTGGCTGATCGCGCTGTTCCCGGCCTCGGTGTTCTTCTCCGCCGTCTACACCGAGGGGCTGTTCCTCGCCCTGTCGGTGGGCGCGGTGTACGCGGCGCGCCGCGGATCGTGGGCCTGGGCGGGCGTCCTGGGCGGGATGGCGGCGCTCACGCGCAACACCGGCGTGCTCATCGGCGTGGCAGTGCTGCTGATGTACCTCTACGGGCCGCGGGCGGACAAACCCTCAACCACTCTGAAGGGGGTCAGGCCCCTGGCGGAGCGGCTGCAGCCGCGATACCGCCTGCGCGCCGATGCGCTCTGGCTGCTGCTGATCCCGGCCGGGCTTGTCGTCTTCGCCGTCTACACCTGGATCGTCTACGACAGCCCGTTTGCGAGCTACGACGCCCAGGCGATCTTCCACCGCGAGTTCCTCGGTCCGTTCAGCGCCCTCTGGTACGGCGGTCGCGACGTCGGGCAGGCGATCGGCGACCTGCTCGGCATCTCCAACGGCGAGGGGATCGGCGCATCGCTGCGCACGCTGGCGCTGGCGGGCACCGTGGTCGGAGCGCTGGTCGCCGTTGTCGGTGCCCTGCGCCGGCTGCCCGTCGCCTACGGCGCATACGCGCTCGCGGCGCTGCTGCCGCCGCTCTCGACGCCGTGGCCCGACCACCCGCTGTGGTCCACACCCCGGTTCATCGCCGTCCTGTTCCCCCTGTTCCTGTGGCTGGCGCTGGTCCTGCGCGACCGCCGCTGGTACCTCGTCTTCTGCGTGGCCTTCGCGCTCGGCCTGGCCTACTGCAGCGCGCGCTTCTCGGCCTGGTACTGGGTCGCGTGACCGAGGACGAGCGGCGCACGGCGCGGCTCCTCTTCGCCCCCGAGCTCGAGATCCACGAGGTGCTCGAGGTCGAGCTCGACCGGCCGGAGGTGGCCGCGGCCGCGCGCTGGGCGCCGGTGCCGTCGCGGATCTCGCGCGAGCTGCAGGGGCGCGCGGTGCGGAGCGGGAAGCTCTCCTACCTCGAGGACGTCGCCGCGCCGGTCCAGCGCGCGCGGGAGGCGGTCCTGGGCGAGCGCGCGGCCGGCGACCCGCGCCTGCTCGTCCGGGTGGACGAGTTCCCGTACTACGGCGCCTACGACGACCCTGACGGCTGGGCGTCGACCTTCACGGTCTTCCACGCCGATGCCATGCGCGGCACGCCGTACCTGCTGGCGGTGTTGCCGCGGGTCGCGCGCGAGCCGCTCGATCCGCGCGACGGGGAGTCGCGCGCGCTCACGGAGGCCGAGCGGGCCGCGCTGGCGCGCGCCCTCACCGACGGCGTCGCCTTCGCGCTGCATGGCTACGACCACCGCACGCGCCGGCGCTCCGAGCGCGCCCGCTCGGAGCTGGCCGGGTTGCGTGGCGACAAGCTCGCGGCGTTCCTGGACCGCGGGGTCGAGGCTCTGCACGACCTCGGCCTCGAGGCGCGCGCGTTCGTGCCGCCCTACAACCGCTTCGACCCGTGGCAGTACCGGACGCTGGCCGACCGCTTCGACGTCGTCGGTGGTGGCCCGGAATCGGTGCGGCGCGTAGGCTGGCACCGGTCGCCGCAATGGCGGGCCGACGCGGTCTACCTGCCCGCCCATGCCCCGCTCTACGGGCGGGCGGAGGAGATGATCGCCGCGATCGAGACCCTGGCCGAGCGCCGGTGGGCGCTGTGGGTGCCGATCGTGCTGCACCTGAGTTGGGAGGCGGCCGACGAGTGGCGCGGCCTCGTGCGTTGGGTGGACCGGGTGAGCCGCTACGCGGTGCCCTGGGAGACGTTCTACGCGGCCATCGAGGCCAGCCGATGATCGAGGAGCGCCTGCGCGCGCTGCTCCCGCGCGACGTCCGGCGACGACTCGGTCGTCTCTCGCGCCTGCGGTGGATGCGCAAGGCGCGGATCGCGCGCTCCTACGGCGCGTCGCTGCGGCGCGACCCGCTCACCGTGGTGGGCTTCGTGTTGCTCGATCCCGAGGTCGACACCTTCACCTACGACCTCGCGAACGAGCACGAGCTGGTCAACGTGACCGCCCGGGCGCTGGGCGTGACGCCCAAGCGCGTGGCGGCGCTGTTCGACGAGGCGCGTGGCGATCCGCTCCTGGGCCCGGGGCTGCACAAGCGCGTCCGGTGGCGCTTCGACTTCAAGCGCCGGGTCCGGTTCGGCCGGCGCTACGCCTGGTACGCGATAGCCCGCGAGGTCAA
>Ga0209382_10009538_pt1 | contig 12139 bp, 13 predicted proteins | sample SoiMetdeltSBSDD5_FD_187599 | JGI IMG/M metagenome (GOLD analysis project Ga0209382, IMG submission 187599) | Bulk soil microbial communities from a Populus tree surrounding site in Tennessee, USA - Soil MetaG P. deltoides SBSDD5 (SPAdes) (version 2) | ecosystem: Environmental > Terrestrial >... | reverse complement strand
CGGCGACCTGGCGTCGTACCGCGCCGAGGACGCCCGTCGCGCGGGCGAGACCGGGGTCGGGCAGGGCGCCATCGCCCGCCTCCACTGGGCCCGGGCCCGGGACATCGCCGCCGGTGTGGGCGACGAAGACACCGTCGCCGAGGCCGACCGCCGCCTCGGCCGCCCCTGGCCCTAGCGGCTCGAGTCACTCGTCGCAGGGTGCGGCGGCGGCCTGGAGGGCCTTCCAATCCTCAGGGGTCAGCTGCCGGGTGTACTGGGCGAACTCGGTGATCACCGGCAGCTCGACGTTGCTGCCGACGATCCGCACGATGCGGCCGTCGGGCTCCCGCCAGGTGACGACCGCGGGGCCGCTCTCGGCGTCCCAGGCGTTGCCGGTGATGGTGTCTTCCCCGTGCAGGTCGGCGCGGTCGAGGTCCCGGGCCAGGAAGCGGAACGCCTCGAACTCCGCCTTGGAGCCGTGCAGCCCGTACACGGACACCGTGCCGTTGCCCTTGCCGTCACCGTTGGCGTACATCAGCCAGTAGTCGAGGTCGCCGGGCGCCAGCACCGACATCGACGCCGACGGGCCCGAGTAGACCTCCTCGTAACCGCTGGGCAGCGCATCCTCGGGGACCGAGAAGCGGCCGTCGTCGTAGTCGACGGCGTCGGCCAGCTCGACCAGCTGGTCGGTCCGGTCCGCCAGCCACTCGCGGCCCATGACCCCCACCGACATGCCCCGCTCCTCCCAGGCGACGACGGTGCCCAGCTCCGGCAGCACGGTCTGCTGGAAGACGGTCATCGGCGCGACGACGCCGTCGTGGTTCCGGACCTCGACGGACGTCGGGTCGCCGTCGCCCCGGTAGTCGATCTCGTCCTTGGGCGCCCAGAAGACCCCGACCATCGGCCCGGCGTAGGGGTCGCCCGGCGACGTGTGGCCGTACAGGACCACCTGGCCTTCGTCCTCGTCGGCCGCGCTGCCTCCGTCGACGTGGGGCGTGTCGTCGGCGAAGCAGAGCTTCAGTCCCTCGGGGGTCTCGTTCGCGGGGATGCCGACGTGGCCCGTCGGGTCGACGGTCGGCTCGTCGCTCGCGTCGTCGTCATCGTCGTTGCCGCAGCCGACCCCGGCGACCACGATCGCCAGGACCCCCAGCACGGAACCGATCCGTCGTGCCCCCACACCCCACATTCTGCGTCAACGCGTCATGGAGAAGATGCCCTGGGCGTTCCCGGCGTCGAACGTGAGGTCGAGGCCGGGCCCGTCGGGCCGCCGATCGCGGGAGATCAGCTCGAAGAAGGACCCGGGAACCTCGCGCTCGACGGTGGCCTCGACGCCGTCCTCGCCGGCCACCCGGAAGCGGCGGGTGACCCGGTCGGCCCGGAACGCGGTCTGGCGCACCCGCCCGCTGCGGGAGCGCTCGATCTCGTCCTTCAGCGGCCAGCCGTCCCGCAGCTCGGCGGCGAGCGCGTCGACGTCGGCGACCCGGTCGGTGGCGTGGTTGAAGGCGTTGCCCTCGGTGGCGATCCACGCCATCTCGGCGGAGTGCTCCAGCAGGAGCTCGTAGTCGTGCAGCCGGGGGTCGCCGTGGTGCGCCCGAAGCAGGCGGCGAGGGCGGGCACGAGCCGGGCGGCGGCGACGGTGGGCAGCCACCCGCGGTCGGCCAGCTCGTCGAGCAGCGCCTGGGCCTCCGGGCCGAGCGGGTCGACCGAGTCGCCGACGACCCGGGTCACGGCCTGCTGGGCCTCGACCGGCAGCCGGTCGACGTGCAGCTCGGAAACGAAGTACTGGGGGACGTCGTCGGGCAGCTCGCGGTGGGTGAAGACCTTGCCGGTCATGTGGATGCGGTCGAGCGGGTAGGTGCCGACCTCCTCATAGCCCAGCGGCACCAGCACCCGCCGGAGCGCCTCGACGCCGGCCGGCAGCCGGCCGTTGTGGTGCCAGTCGACGGTCCGCACGGCGCCGTGGTCGTAGACCACCCGCTGGCCGAGGGCGCGGCGGGCCAGGACGTAGCGCTCGCCGGTGGGGACCCGGTGCAGCAGGTCCTCGAACAGCACGAGCGACAGCGCCGTGGCGACACCGGCACGCGAAACCAGGCCGCGCGGTTGCTCCTCCCCTACCAGCGGGGCTGGCAGGAGGACTGTCGAGAGCAACCGGTTGGCCCGGTCCACGCCGAGCAGGTTCGTGAGCAGCTCATCCACAGACTGATCACGCACCTACGTCGAAGTTGATCCCCTGGGCGAGGGGTAGATCGGTTGAGAAGTTGACGGTGGCGGTGGAGCGGCGCATGTACGACTTCCAGGAGTCCGAGCCGGACTCGCGGCCGCCGCCGGTCTCCTTCTCGCCCCCGAAGGCCCCGCCGATCTCGGCGCCCGACGGCCCGATGTTGACGTTGGCGATGCCGCAGTCGGACCCGTCGGCGGCCACGAAGCGCTCGGCCTCGCGCATGTCCATGGTGAAGATGCAGGACGAGAGCCCCTGGGTGACGTCGTTGTTGAGGCCGATCGCCTCGTCCAGGTCGTCGTAGCGGAGGACGTACAGGATCGGGGCGAAGGTCTCGCGGCGCACGAGGTCGGTCTGGGCGGGCATCTCCGCCAGCGCGGGGTGCACATAAGCGCCATCGGGGAAGCGGTCCCCTAGGGCACGGCCCCCGCCGTGCACGACGCCGCCCTCGGCGCGGGCGGCGTCGAGCGCGGTCTCCATCGCGTCGGCAGCCGGTTGGTCGATCAGCGGGCCCACCAGGGTCCCGGACTCGAACGGGTCGCCGATCGGCAGGCCGTCGTAGATGCGCTGCAGCTCCTTGACCAGGTCGTCGGCGATCGAGCGGTGGACGATGAGGCGCCGCAACGTGGTGCAGCGCTGGCCGGCGGTGCCGACGGCGGCGAAGGTGATGGCCCGGACGGCGAGGTCGAGGTCCGCCGAGGGCGCCACGACCATGGCGTTGTTGCCGCCCAGTTCCAGTAGCGACCGGCCGAAGCGCTCGGCCACCACGGGGCCGACCGCCCGGCCCATGGGGATGGACCCGGTGGCCGAGACCAGGGCGACCCGCGGGTCGGACACGAGGGCCTGGCCGGTGGCGCGCTCGCCGACGACGACGCTGGACAGCCCGGCCCAGCCCTCGTCGTCGCCTGCGCCGATGCCGGTCTCGGTGACGAAGCGGGCGATGGCCTTGTCGAGGATGGCCTGGGAGGCCAGCGCGCTCAACGGCGTCTTCTCCGACGGCTTCCACACCACCGGATCGCCGCAGACCAGGGCGAGGGCGGCGTTCCAGGCCCACACCGCGACGGGGAAGTTGAAGGCCGAGATGACTCCGACGACGCCGAGCGGGTGCCAGGTCTCCATCATCCGGTGACCGGGCCGCTCGGAGGCGATGGTGCGCCCGTAGAGCTGGCGCGACTGGCCGACGGCGAAGTCGCAGACGTCGATCATCTCCTGGACCTCGCCGCGGGCCTCGGCGACGATCTTGCCGGCCTCGAGGGTCACGAGGTCGCCGAGCGCGTCCTTGTGCGCCCGCAGCTCCTCGCCGAAGATGCGGACCAGCTCGCCCCGCTTGGGCGCCGGGACCTGGCGCCAGCGCTGGAAGGCGGCGTTGGCGTCGTCGAGGATCCCGCCGAGCTGTGCCTCGGTGGTGGTGCGGAGGCGGGCGATGGTCGACCCGTCGATGGGACTGCGGACGACGAGGTCGCCGTCCTGGAGCCCATCCGGATCGAGCCCGACCGCCCGGAGGATGTCGTCCTTGTCGTAGCTCATGCGGTCACCGCCGTGCCCCGGAGGTAGAGCGAACCAAACCGGTTGGCCAGGAACTCGTCGAGCGAGCACTCCTCCTGGCGGACGAAGCCGGCGGTCGGCAGCTTCTCCTGCCGCACCAGGTCGGCCATCGCGCAGATGCCGGCCGCCGTGGTCAGCTGGATGGCGGAGAACGGCTGGCCGTCGACCTCGGAGGCGTACACCTTGCGGGCGAAGGTCTCCTGCGTGAGGACGCCGTCCCTGGTACCCGACACGCTGACGAACACCAGCACCACGTCCTGGTGGGTGATCGGGATGGCCGTCTCCAGCACGTCCTTCAGCACATCACGCCGATGGGCCAGGCGGAGGTCGCGGACCAGCAGCGCCACCACGTCCCGGTGCCCCGGGTAGCGGACGGTCTTGTAGTTGAGGGTCTCGACCTTGCCCTGCAGGGTGTCGCACAGCGTGCCGAGGCCGCCGGACGTGTTGAACGCCTCGTAGGTGACGCCGTCGAGCGAGAAGGCCTCGACCTCCTCCAGCGCCGGGACTTCGCGCAGCCGGCCGTCGACGATGGCCTCGCACGGGTTGCAGTACTCGTTGATGAGGCCGTCGGTCGACCAGGTGAGGTTGTACTTGAGGGCGTTGGTCGGGAACTGCGGCAGGGCGCCGACCCGCAGCGCCACCGAACGCAGGTCGTCGAAGCCGCTGGCCAGTGAGGCCGCCACGACCGAGATGAAGCCGGGGGCGAGGCCGCACTGGGGCATCAGCACCGCGGGGGCGTCGACCGCCAGGTCCTTCACCGCTTGGGACGCGGCGCGGTCCTCGGTCAGGTCGAAGTAGTGGGCGCCGGCGTTGCGGGCCGCGGTGGCCACCGGGATGGTCAGGTGGAACGGCGCCGCGCTGAGGACCATGGCGTGCTCGTCGGCGAGTCGCTGCAGGAACTTGGGGTCGGACGAGTCGCCCTGCACCGTCCGTACGCCTGGCTGGGTGCCGGCGACGGTGGCAAGGGCGCGGTCGTCGCGGTCGAGGATCGTGACCTCGTACTCGGGCGCCCGGCCGAGGAGCGAGGCGATGGCGCTGCCGATGTGCCCGGCACCGACGACGAGGACCGGTGTGGTGTCGGTGGTCATGACAAGGACCGTACGACGGCGGCACGCCGAGTTGGCGCGCCAGAGCGCCCATTTAGTGGGCATTTGCCGACGATCCGCCGGTCGCGCCGACGTTTCGGACAGACTGCCCTCGTGGACGCCCTCGACACCCGCATCTTCGACCTCCTGGTGGAGGACGCCCGCCAATCCGTCACCTCGCTCGCGCAGCGGCTCCGGGTGGCGCGGTCGACCGTGCAGGAGCGGATCCGGCGCCTCGAGCAGACCGGCGTCATCGCCGGGTACACGGTGCGGCCGGGGCCGGCGGCGAGCGGGCGACGGGTCACCGCCCACGTGCAGGTCACGGTCGACCCGAAGCGCAGCGAGCACGTCCAGCAGACGCTGCGGAAGATCGCCGGCGTGCGGACGCTGCACACCGTCAGCGGCCCGTTCGACCTCATCGCCGTCGTCGCCGCCGAGGCCACCGCCGAGATCGACGCGGTCCTCGATCAGATCGGCGACATCCCCGGCGTCGAGCGCACCACGTCCGTCATCGTGCTGACCACCAAGTTCGACCGCTAGCTCGGCGTCACCAGGTCCGGTCGGGCGGCTTCTCGTCCTCGTCCTCGCCCTCGTCCCGGTCCCGCATCGGTCCCTCGCCGAAGATGTCGGCGGGATCGACGATCTCGGCCTGTCGCCGCCGACGCCTGAACCGACTGGTCGGGATCGACAGCTCGTCGGCGCCCTTCGGTGCAGCGGGCTTGCCGGCAGGTCTCTCGGCGGAGTCGCTGAAGGCACCGAGCGTGACGAAGCCACTCGAGCGGGTCGACCGGGTCGAGTCGGCCGAGGAGCTCGCTTCGGCCCGGCGGCGCCGGAGTCGGCGCCGGCCGGTGGCCGGGGCGTTGGTGGGATCGTGAGGCTTGCCGGCGGAGTCCCTGAAGGACCCGAGCGTGACGAAGCCGCTGGAACGGCCCGATCCCGTCGAGTCCGTCGAGTCGGCCGATCGGGTCGAGTCGGTCGAAGGGGTCGAGCGGGTGGGCGGGGTCGAGTCGGCCGAGGTGCTCGTGTCCGCCGACGCGCTGGTTTCGGCCGGCCGGCGCCGGAGCCGGCGCCGGCCCGGGTCGGCCGTGTCGGTCGTGCCCTTCGAATCGGTCGCGTTCGTCGACTCGGGCAACGTCGACTCGGTCGAGGTCGACTCGGTCGTGGGGGTCGGCTTGGTGGGCGGCGTGTTCGCCTCCTCCAAGGCGGCGACGGCCTTGGCGACCCGGGCGTCGCCCCGGCGGCGGCGCCAGCGCCGCAGCCGCCACCAGCCGAACAGGGCGACGAACAGCACGAGCACCACGACGCCGACCCGCAGCGCCCCGTTGCGCTTGGCGTCGCGCACCCGCTTCTCGACGACCCGGCTGGCCGCGAGCGACGCCGCCGGGTGGCCCTGCTTCAGCTCCTTGCGGGCGGTGTCGAGCTCGTCGTCGGCGCCCGACCCCAGCAGGCCGACGGCGCCGAGGAACCCGGCTCCGTCGTCCAGGTCGTCGTCGGCCTCGGCGTAGGCTTTGGCGGCGTCGAGGGTCTTCTCGGCGACCGGGACGACCTTGCCGGTGTCGCGGGCCGACTCGTACTGCTGCTCCAGCTCCAGCCCGCCGACGTCGTGGCCGAGCAGCGCCTCGTCGATGTCGTGGCGCAGGTCGAGGACCTGCTCGGCCTCGCTGATCGCCTCGGCGAGACCGTTGAACTCCCAGCTCGCCATCACCGTGCGGACCTCGAGCGGCGGGGTCCAGCTGCCCCCGTCCTCGCGGAGCGCCTCGTAGTCGGCCCGGGCGTCGGTCCGGGCCTCCAGCGTGGGCGTCTCGTTGTCGGCGACGACGTAGGTCTCCCACAGGGCCGCCGCCTTCTTCGAGCCGGCCCGCTCCTCCAGCAGGTCGAGCAGCCGCTTCCAGTCGGTGGCGCCGGCGACGCCTTCGGGCTTGGGGTCGCCGGTGTAGGCGATGGTCCGGGCGCTGGCGGCGTCGAGCACCTCCCGCAGCTTGTCGGCGCCCAGCTCCCGCACCAGCTGGTCGACCACGTACCAGGCAGTCGAGTAGCCGAACTTCTCGGTGGCGGCGCTGTTGTCGTCGAGCAGCAGCGGGTCGGACCAGTCGTTCAGCGCCACCGCTCCGGGGGCATGGATGTTCGGCGCCTTGGGCGCGTCTTGGGGCTGGTCCAGTTGGTCGAGGGCGGTGGTGGCGTACGCCTCGGCGAAGCCCTCCGCGATCCAGCGGTCGGCGAAGAGCTGGGAGTTGAACCAGACGTGGCTCAGCTCGTGGACCATGACCCGGGGGTTCAGCTCGTCGCCGACGCTGATCTTGTGATCGGCCTCGCTGTACCAACCGGCGTAGCCGTAGGCGTAGGGGCTGGAGGTCTCGATGATCTCCAGCTCGTCGTCCTCACGGGGCCAAGGCTGGCCGATCAGCTCCTCCAGCACCGGCTTGGCCTGCTCGAACTGCTTGACCGCGAACGTGGCCCAAGCGGCGTCGTCGGGCCAGGCCCGCACCTTGGCCTTGGCGCCGTCGGCGTCGGCGGGCTTGCTGGTGAGCTTGGAGTCGTCGGTGCCCACGATGACGGCCATGAAGACGTCGGGCTCCTCGATGTTCTCGGCCGTGAACACCTTGACGTTGCCGCTGGTGCTGTCCTTCAGCTCGTCGCCGACGACCTCGACGTCGTAGTTGCTCGGCACCCTGACCGTGACGCTGGTCTGGCCGGGGTCGCCGAAGGTGAAGGCCGGGAACGTGACGAACGCGGCGTTGGCGCGGGAGATGCCCTTCGCCCGCGGCTTCTGGTTCGGCAGGTCGTAGGTGACCTTGGTCATCTGGGTCTGGCCGTAGAACAGGTTGGGCTCGAGATCGACCACCGCCGCCCGGACATACGGGTTGCCCATGTCCCGCGGGGTGACGGCGACCTGGCCGCCGCCGCTCTTGGTGGCGTGGAAGTTGGCGGCCTCGGCGAGCACCGGGAAGCCGATCTCGGAGAAGTAGGCCTGCTCGACGACGCCGCCGTTGTTGCGGTTGGGGATCTCGTTGGTGACCGTGACCTCGACGGTCACGTGGATCGCCCCCGCCTTGGGGTCTACGGAGTAGGTGGTCTTGGCGGTGGTGGCCAGCCCGTCCTCGTCGAGGGCCTGGGGGGCCGCGGGCGACGCTGGCGATGCGGCGGCTTCGTAGGCCCTGGATTCGCCCTTGGCGGCATCGGCCGGCGCCGCGAGCACCGGGCTCACCGCTCCGACGGTGAGCAAAGCAGCGACGACAGCTTGTGACCGCACGTTCTCCCCAGTGACGACGAGTGCTCGGAAACAGCCGATCTTAGGCGGCCTCTGCGCCCTCCACCTGCGGATCACGGGGTCATGCTCGATGGATCAACCCAGGCTGAAGGGGGTAGAGACCCTACGAAATTGCTCGGCGAAAGGACATGAGATGCTGGTAGCAGTTTCCGAAATGGACGCCACGGTGCAGATGCTGTTCTACGGCGCTGCGGTCGTGTTCTTCGTCTTGGGTGCCGTCGGTTATTCGTGGGGCAAGGTCTCGTTGGTGAGCGCTGGCCTGGCTTGCTTCGCATTCCCGACGTTCTGGCACGCGCTGGCCAACACGTAACTCTCAGCTGCTCACCGAGGACACGCTCGGCCCCGGTCTGGCCACCCCCAGCCGGGGCCGAGCCGCGTCTGCGGTCCGGTGGCGATCCCGAGGTCATCAGGTGGATCACCCCTGCCGGGTGAGGCCCCCGGCGCCGGCGGGGGAAGAGAGGAGGGATGGCGATCGCCACCGTGTTGGGTGCCCTCGCCGTCGCGGGCCTGGGCCCGACCGTGCTGCTGACGGCCGACGTCGGCGCCGCATCCGACGACGCCGAGGAGGTCCTTCGGCATGCCCAGGCGGCCACTGCGCGCGCCTCGTCGTTCCGGCTCGATCTGTCGGGCGACGAGCGCACGGCCGGCGCCGGGGGCGGCGCGCCAGTGCGCTCGACCGGCGACGCGGCGTGGACGTCGGAGCGCTGGAAGGTGACCGTCGACGTCGGGATGGTCCTGGTGGAGACCATCTACGACGGGACCGACGTGTACGAGCGGTCGGCTGCCTCCGCCGACGCACTGCGCGAGCAACGCTGGACGCTGTCGCCGTCGAGCGGTGAGACCGCCGAGCAGGGGCTGGCGAGGCTGCGCCAGCTGGGCGATTCGTTGCAAGTGTCGGCCGACGTCGACGGGGCCGCGGTGACGCTGGCGGAGTCGATCTTCCTCGGTGGCGGGGGCGTCGAGGCCCTGGCCGACGACGCCCCGTTGGTCTACGACCCCCACGCCTTCCTGGCATCGCTGGACGACCTGCGCCGCCCCGAGCTGCACGACGGGCAGCTGGTCGCGACGTTGCGGGCGCCGTCGGACATCGTCGAGGCGTTCGGGCACCGGGTCCCGTCCGGCACAGTGGCGCTGTCCCTCGACGAGTCGGCGCTGCCGACGTCGGTGCACTACAGCACCGAGCAGGGCAGCGCCTCGGCCGAGCTGCACTTCGAGCTGCGGGGCTGGAACCAGCCGGTGGAGATCGCGCTGCCGCCGGACGAGGAGCTGGACCGGACGCCGTGGGTGGACGAGGAGGGCCTGCTACGGCTGCAGGAGCTGACGGTGGTGTGGCCGACGTCGCCGCCCGAGGGGTGGCTGTTCTCGGTGTGGTCGCCGGAGGAGCTGGCCGACGAGGGGGTGGAGGGCAGCTGCGAGATGGTCGAGCTCGACTGGGATGCTCCCAGTGAGTCAGGGGGCTCGCCCGGCGAGGCCGAGTACCTGTCGTTCCTGGAGCGCCCCGCCACGTGCGCCCACCAGGACGACCCGACGCCGTTCGCGTCCGGCGGCCCCGGCGGCCTCCAACACCGCATCAACCGCGACGAGACCCTGGAGGTCCTGGTGGGCGACACCGCCGTCCAGATCGACACCACCCTCCCCGCCTCCGACCTCGACACGATCCTGGCCACCATGACCAAGGCCCCGATCGCCGCCCTCATCACCGCCGCCCACCCCCCACCCACCACCCAAACCCCAATCCCCGCGTAGCGTTGGGCGGCGATGGCGGCGCCGGTGGACGAGCTCGAACGGGTGTGGCGGCCGATGGTGGTGGGCCGGGTCGGTGCCGGGGTGCTGATCGCCGTCGGGGTGCTGGGGATGGTCGACGGCTTCGGGGTCCCCCTGCTGGCGCTGATCGGATCAGAGGCCCGGGTGCTGCGGTCGAGCCTCACCGTCGTCATGGTCCTCGGCCTCCTCGTGGTGCTCGCCTGGCGCTACGGCCTGCATCCACTGCTCGGCGTCAACGCCGACGGTGTGGTGGTGCAGAACCCGATCCGAAGGATCGTCATCCCGTGGCGAGACATCGTCAGCTGCTCCCCGAGCTACGGCGGTCTCGTGATCCGCCGCCGCCACGGCTGGCCGGTGGTGGCGTGGGCCGTCCAGAAGTCGCGGTTCGCGGAGCGGACCGGCTACCGGGTCCGCGCCGATGTCGTCGCCGAGTACATCGAGGCCCGGGCCAAGAGGATGACCTCGGGCGCCTGAGTCAGTCGATGCCGGCCAGCCAGACGCCGCCCTGCTGGGGGCGGTCCGGGGGCAGGTCCTCGTTCAGGCTGGTCTGGGCAGGGGCCCGCTCCGGCTCGTCGGCCAGGGCCGGTGCTGCGAGCGCAACGGCCGCGACCGCGGCAGCGATCAGGCCGATCCAACGTCGTCCGTTCATGCTTCCGGTTCGATGCCGCGGCCACCCGTGGATGCCGTCGCCAAGACGATGACTTCGGGCGACTGAGGGGCCAGCGGCGACTCGTCCCAATCGCCATAGACCTCGACCGGGTCGAAGCCGGCGGCGTCGAGGTGCTCCAGCAGGGCGTCGGGGCTGATGAAGCGCAGCGTGGCCTCCGACCGCAGCGTCTCGCCCGTGCCGACGAAGTGGTGGGTGGTCGCGAACGAGACCAGCTCACCGTCGACGCCGAGGAGGTGGTGCTCGACGACGACCTCGTCGCCGTCGTCGGTCGTGACGGCCCGCCGGGACGCCTCCGGCACCCAGGACTCCCAGGCCCGGGCGCTCGGGTTCCGGGTCTCGAACATGAGCCTGCCGCCCGCCCGAAGGTGCCCCCGGATCTCCCGGAGCACTGCGGCGATGTCGTCGTCCTCCAGGAAGACCTGGAAGACGTGCCCGGTCATGACGGCGAGATCGAAGGTGCGGTCGGTGCGCATCGCCCGCCCATCCCCCTCGATCCACTCGACCCGCCCGTCGACATCGTTCCTCCGGGCGACGTCCAGCATCGCCGCCGCCGGATCGATCCCCGTCACCCGATGCCCTCGCCCCGCCAGCAACAAGGCGAGCAACCCCGTCCCGCACCCGACATCGACGATCTTCTGCGGCTCGTGCCCCGCCTGCCGCAAATAGAAGTCGGTGTCCCCGCTCCGGGGGTTCAAGGCGTCATAGATCCCAGCCAGCCTGCCATCGAGAAAGTTCCCGTCCTGCACCCCACCAGCCTGCGCTGAGGTCCTTCGGTCTCTGGCGTTTCTTTGTCGGCGATGTCGCCGTTGGGCGATCGTTGCTTGCTCGCTGTGGTGGCGACCGCGGCGGCCGGGCTCGTGCTTCCGGCCCTGAGCCTCACCGGGACACCGGCACCGTCACTGCTTTCGATCCACCGAGCTCCCAAGCAGCGGGCCGCCGATGTGGGTCTCCACAGCGGCGCGGAGCTGGTCGACCCGACTGTCGGCGCTGGTTCGGGTGCCCCGCCACGTCGACCAGTTCGACTTCCCCATGCTGCCCGCCGACACCACGACCCCACTTCGACAAACGATGTGTAGGCCGAAATAGTCGACTCTGACGTCGCTGATGTCCTCCCACGCAACCTGCTGTGTCGTGAGCAACCGATACACGGTGACCCCGCTGTCGGCCAGCTCGACCCGCATCCGGGTGGCACGTAGGAACAGCAGCGCGACCACAGCGCCAAAGACCGCCACGCCTACGTAGTCAACGAGGCCCGGATTCGGCCCCGGCCCCGAGACGGCCACAGCTGCGAAGCCGACGATCAAGCCGGCTACACCGAGCCAGTTCAGCACGTAGATCCCATGGCTCCGCAGAACGACAGGCTTCGACACCTGTCGAGCCTGCCACGATGGCCAGGCCCGCTACCCCCAGCGTGGCCGGCACTGGGGGTGGGCGAACAGGAAGAGAAAGGCAGCTGCCTCTTGGGGACACCAAGGGAACGCCGCGAGCGGGCAAGGCTCCCCAGACGGGAGTGGAGAGGCCGTGACGCGAAGCGACCAGGGCAACAGCCCTGGTCGTACCGGTGGGCCGTGAGGGATTCGAACCCCCGACCCCCTGCGCGTCATGCAGGT
>Ga0209382_10009536_pt1 | contig 12140 bp, 8 predicted proteins | sample SoiMetdeltSBSDD5_FD_187599 | JGI IMG/M metagenome (GOLD analysis project Ga0209382, IMG submission 187599) | Bulk soil microbial communities from a Populus tree surrounding site in Tennessee, USA - Soil MetaG P. deltoides SBSDD5 (SPAdes) (version 2) | ecosystem: Environmental > Terrestrial >... | reverse complement strand
ACAGCAACGGAACGAACAGTCGAGACACCGAAAAGCCGAAGCTCAACGAGGAGGTCAGGCAGCAGATCTCGTCCGGGTCGTCGCGATCAAACGCGGGGTCGCATAGACGGTTCGTGGCGCTGCGGTGTGTACCGATAACTGGCTTCGGCTTTCCCGACGAGCCGGACGTGTAGAGGACGTACAGGGCGCTCTCCGGAGTAACGGTCACCTGCGGTGCGACATCGGATGCCGCCTCGATCTCGGCCGCCATGCCGTCCACGCAGACGATCCGCGCTCCGGATTCCGGCAACAGAGCGCGATAGTGCTCGCGCGTCACGATTACCGCGGGCCTGCAGTCGCTCACCATCTCGTGGAGCCGCGCGGGCGGGTAACCGGGATCGAGCGGGACGTACGCACCTCCCGCCTTGAGCGTCGCGAAGATGGCGACGATCGCGTCGGGAGAGCGCTCGAGACAGACGCCGACCAGAGGCTCGGCGGGCATCGAGTGCGTGCGCAGGAGATTCGCCAGGCGATTCGCGCGCCTGTCGAGCTCGCCGTAGCTCATGGCGTTGCCCTGGTAGATGAGGGCAGGTGCGTGCGGCGTCGTGGCCGCCTGCTCGGCAAAGATCTCGTGCACCGCGGCGTTCGGCGCATCGCAGTCCGACTGATTCCAGGCCACGACGACCTGGTGATAGTCCGCGGGGTCGAGAAGGTCGACCTCCGCGAGATGGCTCGTCGGTCGCGTCGATGCGGCGAGCACAACTCGCTGAAAGGCCTTGGCTATCCGCAGCAGGCTTGCGGCATCGCAGTCACCGCGGCTGCGGCACACGATCTCCAGCCGTTCGTCTCTTCGCACGACACACAGCAGGATCTCCGGGCGGCTCTGCTGCCCCGATCCCGCCGCCGGCCCGCGCGGCTTCAACAGCGAGTGCACTTGGGCCTCCGACTGCAGGAGCAGCCGTAGGGAATCTAGTGGGGTGACTGCCTCGGCCCAGCCTTCGGAGGCGGCGCGATGCGCGGTCCGCTCGAGTGCCTGCGCCAACGTCGGGTTCCCCGACACGTCAACAGCGACGAGCGGCAGCGCATCCTCGGACGCCGAATCCTGCCACGCCCTGACGGTACTCTTGGGGTGCAGCGCGGACGCGCCGATTTCCACCATGCCCGAGCCGGCGTAGCGTTCGACGACCACGCCGGCGAGCGTCGACAGCCCCAGCGCGGGTGATACGCCGAGTCCGGCCATGATGTCGAACAGGCGGCTCCACTGCTCATGTGGGATCTCGACGGCCGCAGACGCCGTCTCCCAGTTTCCGTACAGGTCTTCGCGTGATTCACCGGCGGCGTGAGCGCTCATGGTCGGCTCCGCTCGAAATCCTTGGCCTTGATTGCGACGCCGACCGCGTCGGCCAGCTCCTTCACCGTGAATGGGGCCGGAAGTGCAAACGCGTGCGGCAGCACCACGTCGAAGACGTGCTCCAGCGTGAGCACGATCTGCAGGAAGTCGAACGACTCGGCACCAAGCTCGGAGGGCCGCGACTGAGGCTGGATGTCGTCGCGGCGATGACCGAGTATGTCGCTCAGAGTAGTCCTCACGACGCCGAGCACGTGGTCCTCGTCAGTCACGGTCGATTTCGCTTGTATACCGGCGCTAGTCTGGAAGAAGAGACTCGAGAAGCCCGGATTCCGATATCTGCTCCAGGACGTTGTGGCCGTCGCCAGCCTGCGGCCACAACCGAACGCCGTCGTACGGAGCGATGCGCAGGGCGGCGTCTCGATCTCCGCAAGCGCTTTCGTTGTAGAACACGTTGTACCGCGTGCGGCCGTTGCTCCTGGCCAGCAGGCTCGCGAGGTCGGCGCGCTCGGCGGGAACGTGTTTTCCCTTCGTCGTCACGTCGGCAGCAGGGTCGTGGCGCCGTACGACGATTGGCGCGGACGGTTCGCGCAGGTGCCTGGTGCGCACGACGGTCTGCGGGGAGAACGACCAGACCTCTTCGACGGCCAGCAAATACCCGAACAGAATGGCCGCGTATCCTCCCATGGACGTGCCGATGCAGAAGGTGCGCGAGACGTGGGACAGGCTCGACACGTACGTCGTGTGCCACTCGAGCAGCGCCTCGAACGACTGCAGCGTGCTCGACACGCCGAACTGGAAGAAGCCCGAGTTGGCGTCAGTGATGACGGCGAAATTGCGCTGACTGAGTCTGGTCCTCTCCAAGAACTGCGCAGGATTGATCATCAGCCCTCGTCGCTGTCCGGTGTAGATGAAGAAGAGCTGATTGGACGTCGTGTGAACGACCGGGATCACGGCTTGGCGCACCCGGCTGCAGCCGTCGCGCGCCGCAGGCGACAGTGCCAGGGTCATCGCTGCTCACTCTCGCTGTGCATCGAGCGACGACATCGCTCCAGCATACGCCTCGAGATCGGCCACCAACCGGTCGAGCTCGTCGACGAGATATAGCCTCGCAAGCTCGTTGGGCTGCGGCAACGATTCGACGCGCGCCTTCCACGACGCATCGAGGACGGCAAAGCTGCCGTAGGCGGCGGTCATGCCGGCATGCCGCAAGCCTCGCGCCTCCTCGCGCGTCAATGGGCGCGTCCCGTCTTCGAGGATCAACTGGCGCGTCAGATGGCTCAACGCGAACGTCGCCGGCCAGCGACAGTCGTACGCCAGCTTCGCGACGCGCTCGAAATGCGCGGGGCCGGAACGATGGGTCGCCTGGAACTGCGCGTACGTGTCGCTAACGCTTTGATCGATTGCCTCGTGCTCCGTCAGCAACGTGTGATTGGCGGCGATCCAATCGATGACGGCATCCAGGCTCAGCCAGTCGACGAGCGAGGTCGTCTGTCCGTCTCCTGGGCCGCTCCAGGCGACACAGCGCCGCGCGAGAGCGAACGCCTCCAGCAAGTCATGCGACAGACATCCGTCGCCGGTGCGGCCGTCTTTCTCCCGTTCGAACGCCACGTCGGGATCCGGCTGGAGAAACGCCCAATTCACGCCAATGCCGTTCAGGAGCGCGCGTATCGACGTGCGTCGCTCGTCAGCGACCGCGCCGAGGCGGGCGCAATCCGTCAGCGAGATCAGCAGCGACCCACGGCTGCCGACGAGCGCCTTCGTGAACCGCCCGCGCACGCTCGCACGGCCTGGATGGGCCAGCTCGATGATGGCGTCCGGACTCAGGTAGCCCGAGAGCCCGACCACCCGGCACGACACAGCCAGCGTGTCTTCGTCGACCGACGTCACCGTGATCAACGCGCATTCCTCTCTCTGACACGTCAAGTCGATGCCCGGCATCGAGAGAACGACGAGACCTGTCGCGGTCACGTCGTTTCCCGATCCGGAGACGAGCGCACGACTAGTTGTTGTTGGGCGTCCCCATCCCTTCGATCAGCGTGATCATCTGGTTGGCCTTGAAGCTCCGGAAGTGCTCCGTGCGTCCCGACGGCCACGTGACTTTCACGAACGCGCGCTTCGCGCGTCCCAGACCGAACGTGGGCCACGGCGTGTCGGTGGAGATGAAGCTGCTGCCGGCGCGAACCTCCTTGACCATGTCCTTGCCCATCGCCTTGACCTCGATTCGCGCGCCGACGCCACCTTTGTTGCTCTGCACTCCCACCAGCTTCACCGTCAGCCAGTTGTTCTCGTTCCCCATGTTGCGGAGCAGCAGCGGCGTGCCCGGCTGTCCCGGTATCGTCGTGGACACGACCACGATGTCAGGGAAGCCGTTGTTGTCGTAATCGCCGGCGGCGACGCCCGACGTGAACTTGGACTCCTGACCGTACGCGGCGGTCATCGCGAACCGTCCGGTGCCGTCGTTGACAAACAGGCGGCCGGGGCTTCCGACACCGGGGCCAATCAGCCTGAACGGGCTGGCGGCGAGACTGCCGGCATAGAAGAGGTCTTCGTCACCGTCGTTGTCGACGTCGGCGAACGAGGCGCCGAAGCCGAACTCCCATTCGGCCAGGCCCGCCTTTGCACCCTTCTCCACGTATTGCCCGTTGGCATCCATCTTCCACAGCGACTGCAGCCATCCGGGCGGAGGCGGAACACGCGGACCCAAGTTCGTCCCGAACAGATCGAAGTCGCCGTCGTTGTCGATATCGCCCATGGCGAACGACATAAAGAAGCCGTTCTCGACGAGACCGACCTGCGGCGCGATGTCGGTGAACGTGAGGTCCCGATTGTTGCGGAGCAGCTGCCACGGCCTCGCCAGAAATGCGACCCTGGGCAGGACGGTGAGATCCAGGTCGGCGCAGTTCGCGATGTAGATGTCGGTCCAGCCGTCCCTGTCGTAGTCGTTGAAGCCCACGAGGCACGCGCCCATGGCCGCCACGTTGAATCCGGACCCCGCCATCGCCGTGATCTCCGTGAACGACCGGTTTCTGTTGTTGAGGAACAGGCGATTCTTGCGCGTCTTGGCGACCTCGGACACGTTCGGAACGGCGATGACCAAATCCACGTAGCCGTCGTTGTTCACATCGCCGAAGGCGCTGCCGAGACCGCCCGTCAGCGATGGGATCCCCGCGCTCGCGGTGATGTTGCTGAACGTCGAATCACAGTTGTTCAGGTACAGCCTCGAGGGGGTTTCCCCGAAGACGAAGTCTGCGATGCCAACGGCATTGCCCTCGCCGGTCACGAAGATGTCGGTGCATCCGTCGTTATCGATATCCGCAGTAGCCACGCCGGAGTGGCCTTCGGTGTCGTTCACACCAGCCGCGGCGGCGACGTCGGTAAACGTGCCGTCTCTGTTATTGCGGAAGAGCGCGTTTGGATTGCCTGCGCCGTTTGCAATGAACAGATCCAGATAGTTGTCATTGTTGAAATCGAGCCACGCCACTCCGCCGATCCCCTCGCTGATGCGGGGCAGGTTCACCAGCCCGTCGCGCGTGAAGGGCGCCAGCACGTTCGACTCGTCGACGAACGGGTTGGTGGCCTGCGGGGGCCTCTCGGGAGCGGCCCCGACCGTCGAAACCACCCAGAGACCGGGCAGCAGCACGGCCACAATCCGCAGGAACCGGACCTTCTGCAGCAGGCTCCCACGGGGCCTCGACGAATTGTCAAGTCGCTGTGATGTCATGTCGTTCCTCCTGAAATGTCCCGTGCAGGCGATAGCCCTCCGGTGGCCGACGTACGGATCGGTGGCTGCACGTACTGGTCGTGACGGGGGATGACGTCGGCGCCGTTCTAGCGGCGAGGGCGATGCCAAGGCGCGCAAGGCGCCGATCGTGATGTCGGGCGGCTCGGGATCGCGAGGGCGCGAACCACGAGCCCGTCGCGGCAGAGCGGCTAGTTGTCGTCGGAGTGCGACGGGCGGGGCGGCCAGTGCTTGCCCCTCCCATGCTCGTCGACGACGAGGTGCCTTGTGCCTGGGGGAAGAACCTGCAGGCTCTTGAGGAACTCGATCACGGCGTCCTGTTCGTACTGCGGCAGCCGCTCGAAAGCGAAGCGCGAGAGCTTGGCTTCTCCATCGTGTGCCTTGACCGCCTGGCGCAACGTCGTATACAGCCCGTGGTGGAAGTAGGGCGGCTCGTTGGCGACACCCCACAGCTTGCGTGTCAGGAACTTCGAGTTGCCGGCAAAGAACCCGGGTGTGCCCGCCGGCTGATTCATGTCGAGGATCTCGATGTTCGGATCGCCGGGGACTCCCGTCGTAATGTCGTGCAGCTTGAGATCCGTATAGGCGGGCACCATGACGACGCCGCGCGACGGTTTCAGTCGAGGGGTTGGCAGCGTCTCGCTCGCCAGGTTCACGCGCAGTGTGGGCGCGTCACCGATCTGCATGTTCGGCGGACTTGATGGATTGAACGGGTTCGGCTCGGTGAACAGCCATCCCTCGCGGTCCAGGGGCAGGGCGGGGACGTGACAGGCGGCGCAGCCGACTTGCTCGAACCGCTTCTCGCCGATCAACACCGCGGTCTCGATCTCCGGGTCGTTGGGAATGACGCGTCCGGGCACGGCCATGGTCGCCTGAAAGACCGACAGCGCCGTAACATCGGCACGCGTCAGCTCGTTCTCGACGCCATCACCGTCCGGATCCGTACCGCTGCCGAAACGCTCCGTAGGCTGCATCCCGTGGTGGTGGTTGAGCGCGTTGTTCGTGAATTGCCGAAGCGACACCACATTTCCCGCCTGATGAAACGGGCGCACGATCAGACTCGGCGGATTCGACGCCCCGCTCGTCGCCAGGCTTGGGGCCGACAGTCCCTGAACACCCGTGGTCATCCACGTACCGTCGCCGCGTCGCGCGATCGTGCCGAACGACATAGCGTCGGGTACGCTGCGCAGTACGCGACGATGAAGACGCCAACGACGCGCGACACCCACTCTCATGGAGCCTCCGACGAGGATTCGTGAGGTTGCAGGAATGTCCGAACGGTCTACGGGGTGCGCGCTCGTCGTGTTCGAGTATCGAGACGTCGCGGCCGGGAGCTCGGATGGTGGACGACCGCGTTCGCCTGGAAACGCGGCAGGGAGATGGTCGAGAAGACTCGAGGCGGCGCCGCCTGCCGCCGGAGGCAGCGCGCCAAGACCGCGGTGCGCGAATCAATGCACCGCTCGATGCGGCGGCCCGGGCCTAGATGTGTCCGGTCACTCGTAGCGCAGCGCGCGCAGCGGGTCGACGCGCGCGGCACGTGCCGCCGGAAGCGAGCAGGCCAGGATGGCGACCACGATCCAGATCACGCCCACGGCCACATGGATCGTGATGCCGGTTGGGCGAACGAGGCCTTGCATCGACCCGGCCAGGCCGGTGAGCGCCGCGGCCAGCACTTCGCCCACCACGACGCCGATCAGCACGACCGACAGGCCGTAGCGTACGACGTCGCCGAGAATCTGCTTCCGTGTTGCGCCCAGCGCCATCCGGAGGCCGATCTCGCGCGTGCGAAGCGTGACGCGATACGCGATCACGCCATAGAGACCGACGGCCGCCAGCAGCAGCGCCAGTGCGCCGAACCCCACAAGGACCATCGTCTGCCAGCGAACGCGTGCGTACGACTGCTCCACGTGCACGTCGAGCGGCTGCACCGCATACACGCGAATCCCCTGCCCCATCTCGAGCAAGGCGCGGCGGACGGGCTCGACGAGCGGCACGGGATCCGAGTCGATCGCCAGCAGGATGGCCGTCAACCGCCCCGCCGACTGCTGCGCGAAAGGACGATACACGTGTGGCGAGGCGGCCTCGCCAAGAGCTCGGATCGCCGAATTGCGTACGACCCCAACGACGACGGCCGGCTGCGGCGTCTTGCAGCCGATCGTCACGCGATTACCGACGGGCGAGCTATTGGGCCACAGCGCTCGGGCCAGCGCCTCGTTGATCACGACTGACGAGGAATCGGGCGTCAGATCCTCCGTGCCGAAGTCACGACCGGCAACCCTGCCAATCGCCATCGTGTCGAAGTACCCGGTTCCGACCGCGGAGGTCGTCGTCGGCACTTGCGGACCTCCGGTCACCGAGGCGCAGTCCGACCCGGAGGGGACAAGCGGCAATGAAGACGCGAGCGCGGCGCTCCGGATCCCCGGCAGCGTACTCAGCCGCTCGAGAGCGCGCGAATAGAACTCCCTTCCAGTCGCCGGTGTGAAGGGCGGCGCCGGGATGAAGGCGTAGGCGTACAGCCGGCGCGCCACCTGAAAGCCGGGATCGGTGTTCTGCAGGCGAAACAGCGCCTGAAGGAAGCTGCCCACGATGAACAACAGCACGAGCGAGACGGCGACCTGGGCGACGAGACCGACAGGTCGCTTGCGTCCCGTTCCTGTGCCGATCTCGCTCTTGAACTCGATGAGACCACGCGCCTGCGACACACGGCGCGCCGGCAGGAGCGCAGAGAGCACGGTGGCCGTCAGCGAGACGAACGCCGCGAACAGGATGACGCGCCAGTCGAGCGCGAGGTCGAGCTGCACAGCGAACGCGCCGCCAAGCGAGGGAACCGAGAGCTCCAGGAGCCGGTTCGTCACCACCGCGAGGACGACGCCGCACACGCCGCCGCCGCTCGCGAGGAGCAGGCTCTCGGTCAGGAGCTGTCGGAACAGGCGGAACCGCGTCGCACCCAGCGCGCGCCGCATCGCGAACTCACGCTGACGGATGGTGCCGCGGACCAGCAACAGGTTGGCGACGTTCACGCACGCGATCAGCAGCACGAGTCCGACTACAACCGCCAGCAGCGTGGCGAGCGTCTGTGCAATGCGCCGGGTGCCGGGGTTCGCCACGCCGGCGACTGCTGTCGCGACGATCGGGGCGCGTGGCGCCTTGTCCGCGCCCTGGGCGGCCCCGACCTCGGCGTCGATGATGTTGAGCTCGGCGGACGCCTGCTGCGGCGTCGCGTCACCGCGCAACCTGCCGAACAGCATCAACAGCGGCCGCGTGCCACGCGCATCGAGTTGCGCGGCGAGGGCGGGACGCGTGCGGATGGGCACCCAGAGGTCCGTCCGTAGCGGCGCGAAGATGCCGCTGAATTCTTGTGGGGCGACACCGACCACCGTGTACGACTGCGACTCGGATCTGATCAGCCGGCCGAGTACCCCGGGATCGAGCTGGAATCGCCGCTGCCACACTGAGTAGCTGATGACCGCCGAGGGTTCAGTCTCGTCCGTGACCCAGCGTCCGAGCGCCAGCCGAACACCAAGCACCGAGGCATAGCTCGATGTGACGGCTTCGGCGGTCACGAACTCGCTCTCGCCGTTGACCTCCAGATCCGACTCCATCGGCAGCGAGCCGGTCAGCCCGGCGAGCACACGGCTCCTGGCCTTGACCTCCTCGTAGACGGGGAACGAGAAGTTCGGCGTCTGGCCGCGGACCAGCATGACCAGCCGCGATGGCTCCGCGACGGGCATCGGCCTGAGCAGTACCGAGTTGACGATGCTGAAGATCGCCGTGTTGGCGCCGATCCCAAGCCCGAGACACAGCACCGCGAGCACGGTGAACCCGGGCGAGCGTCGCATCTGTCGCAGCGCCTGACGTGTATCGCGGCGGAAGTCTTCGAAGACGCGTGCCAGGCCGGCCATCAGCGGGCTCCTCCTCGACACGGCTGAGTCCCCTGCGATTCACGCGTCTCGGGCCCCGACCTGTCGAAAACGCCAAGGATGCTAGCGGATGCAGTGCGCAACCGCAAGCGCGGAGGACGCGTCACCAGGCAGGCTCGGTCGAGCTGACCGATGCGGTTCCCGACTCCCTGTGCATCGGCTCGAGCGCCACGACGAATCGCCCGGCCGGCACGTCGCGGAACTGCACGGCACCGTTCTCGCACAGGCGGAGATCGATGTACGGGGCTTCGTCGACCGACACCATCGCGACGAGCGGGTCGCGTCCCCACCGGGACGAATCCGCCACGACGACCCCGACCGCGCGCGACTCCTCATGGAGTCGAACAGTCGTCATCGCCGCGGTGTCATGGTTGATCACTCCTTGCAGTGGCGTCGACGACGGCGATTCGGTGATCACGCGTGAGGTCTCTGCGCCGTCCACGATGACCACGGCCACCTCGTCGCCCTGGTCGCGGGCATGGGCGATCCATCGCGAGATCCGGTCGGCATGCGTGCGCCAGAGACCGCTCGTGGCATCGCGGTTCGACAGCAGCGTGGCGACGCGCCAGGCGACCTGCGGTCGGAGGGTCGACAGAACTGCGGCCGGGTCCTGCGAAAGCGGATCGCGCGGCACATCGCCGTACACCGCGCGCCAGTCCATCGAGGGCACCTGACTGAGCTCCAATCGGCCATCGTCGTAGTGCAGCTGTTCGGCGCGCACGCACACGCTGTCGAGCCTGGCCTTGAGCGTCTCGTAGTGGAAGTTGACGGAGCCCTTGCGAATGCCGGCCCGGTCCTTGAGGATCCGCCGCCGCATCTGGGCCGCGCTCCGCATCGGATAGTGACGCAGATTGAAGGACGTGGGATGCCGGGCGCCGGCGGCCGCGTTGTGATTGAACCAGCGGATGTTCGTCGCGCTCGCCCGCCACGAGCGCACCAGCGGGTTGACGCCGGGAAACAGGCTGTAATAGCGGACCCGCTCCACGGGAGAGACGATCGCCGGATCGTCGCGATCGGTGAACCAGAAGACGAAGTTCAGGAACTCGATCCAGCCGTCCCCGCTCTCCCAGACCTCGCGAACGTAGTCATCGTAGGAGCGTGCGCGCGAAGGCCCCTCGAGGAGCTCGTCCTGATCCGGCCACGAGATCCAGTCGTACCGCGCGACGTACTCGCGCAGCAGATGCCTCGACATGTTCGGATACATGTCGTAGAAATCAACGTCGCGGCTAATGTGCTGCGTCTCGACCAGGTGGCGACGAAACGTCTGCAGCACATCGGCCGTGTCGTCCGACGACCCGTGGTTCCACGCGATGACGTCGTGATTGGCGTTCAGCAGCGCGGTGATCGCATCCGCGAGGATGTCACCGTCGTTGTAGCAGAGGAGCACACCGAGCATTCGTGGCTTGGACATGTCTCGTCGCGAGCGTGATCGGTCAGGGCCAGGGAGCCGTGAGCTGTGTGCTCGCGGCGAACTGCAGCAGCTGCAGCGCTCGGTTGACATCGGTCGTCGCCGGAGGGTCGGAGCGGCGCTGACCGTTACGGAGCGCCGTGGCCCACGCGCCGAGATCCGGCAGTTGCCGATCGATGGCGTCTCGAACCACGCGGACCTGCGACGTCAGCGGCTCGAGCACCAGCTCGAAGAGCTCGTCGCCGGGCACGAGATCGTGTGCGGCGACCAACTCGAGCCAGAACGCCAGGTCGCGCTTGAACCACGCGTGGCACCCGAACGGCACCTCTCCGCCGGTAAGCTCCAGGCAGGCGTCGGGCTCGGTCTGAATGGCGAATCGCGCGCACGTCTTCTGGTCGGCAATCCTGAACCAGGGGAACTTGGACGGTACGTAGACACCCCAGAAGACATCCTCGTAGAGGCGTCCCCAGCGGCGCGCAGCACTGCCGCGCAGGCTCAGGACGCGGAGCGACGCGCCGACGTGGCGCAACGACAGCCCGCCGTTGCCTCCGGCGTTGGGCAGCGGGCCTCGTCTCCACCATGGTTTGTAGAAGTTGAGGAGGCCTTCGATGATCTCGCCGAACCACGGCGCGCCGAGGTAATCGTAGCCGCCCCGGCACCACTCCGTCAGCGCGTCCCGGAACACGAGGCAGTCGAGCTGATAAATCAGGATGTACTCGTAGCGTTCGAAGCGCGCGTAGAAGTCCGGCGAGAGCAGGAGCTCGCTGTACGCAGCCGTGCTTGCGAAGAACCTGGGATCGAACGTTTCGACGTCGATGTCGGGATGCTTCTCGCGATAGGTGTCGAACGACAGACCCGCCGGCGCCACGAGCACGCGAGGATAGCGATGGAGGACGCGGGCGCACGTATTCAGCGACAGCCGCTCGAACGCGTTCAGCTCCGGCTTGTAGGCCGGAATGACGACGGCGACGCCTGAGCCGTTCTTCACGCGAGGCCTCATCCCCGGAATGTGCATCTCCTCACCCGCCCTCTCATCCGACGTGGCGAGATGGCTCGGCCGCGTGCCGGACCGGCCCGGCGGCGGACGCGTGGAACGCGGCGATGTGGCCGTACGACGGGTAGAACTCCGGCACGCCCCCGTCCATGAGGGCCGCGGCCGCTCGCGCGAGACCGTCGGGGTCCTGGCGCATCGGCCACTCGACGGCGATGGTGTTCACACCGCGCGTCACCTGTCCTTCACCAATGCTGAAATGCCGGCGTGTCCAGCGGCGCCCCACTGTCAGGCGAGCCACCACGGTGTCGTTCACCTTGACCCGCACGCGGGCTCGGCCACCGGAGGACGTGTGGATCCGGAGCGTGAGCGAAACATCGATCGCGCGGGCGCTCTCGATGACGAAACGGAACACCGACACCGGACTGAAGGCCGCGTAGTACGCCGGCTGCGCGGGCGACAGCTCGTCGAGGTCGGTGCCGGTCTCCCGGAAGAGCGATTCGAGATCGTACGGGGACGTCGAGGCCAGGCGCGGATCGAGCAGATCGACCGTGCCGCCATCGAAGTCGTACGTCGTGTGAATCCACTGCCGTAACCACTCTCGCGCCTCCGGAACCGCCGTCGCGGTCGTCGCGCCCACCGCATCCACCAGCGTCCAGGCAAGCGGCTTGCGAGCCTGCGGATCACCCATGAGGAACGTCAGCCGCTTCGCGAATCTCGTGGGATTCGGCCAGCCATGTCGGCCGAGCAGA
>Ga0209382_10009535_pt1 | contig 12140 bp, 8 predicted proteins | sample SoiMetdeltSBSDD5_FD_187599 | JGI IMG/M metagenome (GOLD analysis project Ga0209382, IMG submission 187599) | Bulk soil microbial communities from a Populus tree surrounding site in Tennessee, USA - Soil MetaG P. deltoides SBSDD5 (SPAdes) (version 2) | ecosystem: Environmental > Terrestrial >... | reverse complement strand
GTCAGGAACACCGGGGGCTTGAGCGCGCCCTCGGACAGACTCGCATCGTAGCCGTAGCCCATCATCTGGGTTTCCGGTCGCAGCACGCGATTGCCGACGCGGCGCTTGTGATAAGTCTCGTAGCCCATGGAAACGCTCTCCCGGAATCGATGGTCGGATTCTACGGCCGGAGGCGATCCGGCGACCGTCCACCTTCAGCCGCAACTGCGCTACAGTCAGGTGACGAGGTGTTCCGTATGGCATCCAGAGCGGCCTTAGTGGTACTCGTTGTCGGTTCGCTGTTCGCGGCCGGTGCGCCCGCGGATCCCGAGGAGGTGATCAGGTGGCAGTTCGCCTACACCGGGCCTCGGGTCACGGCCCGCGGCATCGTGGAGACGGCGGCCATTCCGGAGGAGGACGGCAGCTACCGAATTCTCGCTGTCACAGGCAGGCGCAACGGCAAGCGCATCGTCGAGCTGCTGCCGGCAGGGGAGATGCTGACCAGCCTCGAGCAGTTCATGTTCGCCGATAATCGCCTGTTGCCCGCATCGCCGTACTTTAGCGAGGGCGGGTTCACCTACCGGACCTCCGACTCGAACTACTACAACCTCTGCCACGCCGGCGGTATCGGGAACTGCGGCGCCGACGGATACCGCGAGTTCGACGGGAAGAAGGGCGACCGCGAGGTGCGATTCGAGCTCACGCGCATTTCCGATCCGACGCAGGTGACCGCACCGCCCGTAACCGAGGCAAGCGCGGCGAATCCCGGCTAAGCGACAGCATCGCGATGGTATGACCATGGCTGCCGACGCAGACGCGCTGCTGCGCGACGCAGTCCTGCTGGAGCGCGCCGGACGCTTGCCCGAAGCGATCGCGGCATACGAGCGGCTGCTTGCGCGCTGGCCGGAGCGGCCCGACACCTGGTACAACCTTGCGCTGCTGCAGCGCAAGGCGCGGCGCTACGAGTCGGCGCTGGCTTCCTATCAGCAGGCGCTGAATCGCGGTGTCTCGCAACCCGAGGAAGTGCATCTCAACCGGGGCGTGATCTACGCCGACTATCTCCGCCGCGACGCCGCTGCCGCGGCCGAACTCGCCGCGGCGCTCGAGTTGAATCCGCGCTACGTCCCGGCGCTGCTCAACCTCGCCAATCTCGACGAGGATTTCGGACGGCGCGAGGAGGCACGCGCGCGCTACGAGCGGGTCCTCGAAATCGATCCGGGCTGCCACCTGGCGCTCGCGCGGCTGGCGGGACTCGCCGCCATCTCGTCTCCGGAAGACCCCCTGATCGCGCGGTTGCGAGCCGCGATTGAGCGCGCGGAAACGAGCCCGGCCGACCGCGCGAGCCTGGGATTTGCGCTCGGCCGGCTGCTCGATTCCTGCGGGGCCTATGAACCGGCTTTCGATGCCTACCAGGCGGCGAACCGCGCCAGTCGAGCCAGCGCCGGACCCGGAGGCCCGCGCTACGACCGGCAACGCCAGGAACGTTTCGTCGACGCGCTGATCGCCGCGTTCCCGCAGGTGCGGAACGTCGTCGTCACGCCCCCGGCCCTGGTGCCAGGCCTGGCAAGACCCATCTTTATCTGTGGCATGTTCCGGTCGGGCTCTACCCTGACCGAGCAGCTGCTCGCGACTCACCCTCGCGTGGTCGCGGGCGGAGAGCTCGACATCCTGCCGGCCCTGGTACAGACCGAGCTTGCGCCCTATCCCGCGGCGATGGCGGGTGCGTCTGCAGGTTCGCTCGGGAACATGTCCCGCCGCTACCTGCAGACCTTGTCCGCGCTCTATCCCGGCGCCGAATACGTCACCGACAAGCGGCCGGACAATTTCCTGAATATCGGCCTGATCAAGGCCATGTTTCCGGACGCGCGCATCGTACATACGACGCGAAACGCGCTGGACAACTGTCTCTCGATCTACTTTCTGCATCTCGACCAACGGATGAGCTACGCGCTCGACCTGCTCGACATTGGCCACTACTACCGGGAGTACCGCCGGCTGATGGCGCACTGGCATGCGCTCTACGGGCCGGACATCCTCGATTTCGAATACGAAGCGTACTTGCGTGATTCTGGACCCGCTGTCGAGCGGCTGCTCGAGTTCTGTGGCCTGGCGGCCGACGACAACGGCCGGAAGGGCAGCGGTACCGCCGGCGCCGTCAAGACGGCGAGCGTGTGGCAGGTACGCGAGGCTCCTCACCAGCGTTCTGTCGGACGCTGGCGGAATTACGCGCGCCACTTGTCGGCGCTCCGCGCCGACCTCGGCGAGCTGATCGACGAAGCGCCATGACTGCGCGCGGAGATGCACCATGAGGCTCGATCGGCGCATAACCGACCTGTACAACGAGTACGTGCACACGAGCCTGCCGCGACGCGAGTTCATAGCGCGTCTGGCGCGGATCACGGGCGGCGCGGCGGCCGCGGCGGCCATGCTGCCGCTGCTCGAGCCCGACTACGCGCATGCGCGGCAGGTCGAGGAATCCGACGCGCGCCTCACGACCAGGCGCATGACGTATTCCGGTGCGGCAGGTGACGTGAAGGCCTACTGGGCGCGGCCCAGGGGCACGGACCGGCTGCCCGCCGTCATCGTGATTCACGAGAACCGTGGACTGAATGCGCACATCGAGGATGTCGCCCGCAGGGCGGCGCTCGCCGGGTACCTCGCCATCGCGCCGGACGGCCTCAGCAGCGCCGGCGGCGCACCCGAGGACCAGGAACAGGCGCGCGACCTGTTCGCAAAGACGGATCCCGCGCGGATCGCATCCGACATCCTCGCGGCGGTGCCGTATGTCGCCCACCATGCCGAGTCGAATGGCCGCGTGGGCGCCGTCGGCTTCTGCTACGGCGGCGGGTTGGCGCTGCGCTGCGCGGTGGATGCGGCGGGCGTAGACGCCGCGGTCTGCTTCTACGGTCGGGCGCTTCCCGCCGCGGACGTGGCCCGGCTGAAGGTGCCGGTAATGCTGCACTACGCGGGCAGCGACGAGCGGATCAACGGGGCAATACCGGAGTTCCGTAGTGCACTCGATGCCAACGGCGTGGCCTACAGCCTCAACATGTACCCGGGAACCGAACACGGCTTTCACAACGACGCGAGCGCGGCGCGGTACAACGCGGACGCGGCGCGGCTCGCGTGGAGCCGTACCGTGGCGTTCTTCGATGAATACCTGAAGCGCTGATCAGTTCGCAGCCGCCGGAAGCTCGTCGCCTATCCCTGTCAGCTCCCAGCGGATGAGTTCCACCGGTACCATACCGGCGCCGTTGACCTCGTCGAACCAGCGGGAGAGCGTGAACGCGTCGCCGAGCTGGGTCGAACGGTCGGTCATCAGCCGCTCGAGCAGGTACTTGCCGGTCACATAGCTCGTGCCATAGCCCGGCTGACGCAGGTAGAGCTGCTGTTCGAAGCCAACCAGGTCGAGGTCTGGTCGCATCCAGCCGCGCGGGGTCCACTTCACCTGGAAGTCCTTCGCCTGCTTGAGCGTGAACTCGTTGGCCTGTGCATGCAGCGAAGCCAGTCCTCGCGCCGCGCGCTGCGCGAGCAGGATCCAGACGATCTCGCGAGCACGCGGATTGTCGTCGTACAGACCGGCGTGCATCATCATCTCTTCCATGTTTGTCGCCATGCCCTCTGCGCGGCTGTCCCAGATGTTGTAGAGCAGGGCGTCGCGGCGGATCGGGCTGGGATGGGGCTCCTCGCGCATCCGCGCCAGGTCGAACCAGTGATAGAAGTGCGTGTAGAGCGTCATCGGCTCCCGGTGCGTCGCCATGTCGAAGAACTCGCGCGTCGCCTCAGGTTGATACTTCCCGAAGTGCGCACGCAGCGCCGGGTCCATGTAGTCGCGCATGGGCAGGATGTCCTGGCTCTTGAGGAACGCGATGTATTTCGTGGCGGCGTCCTCGGCACGCCGACGGTATTCGTCGGCGCTCGCGGCGACGGGCAGCTGCGGCAGCGCGCGGTTGCGATGCTCCTCCAGCCGCAGCGACGCATGCGCGCGCGCCAGCTCGCGCTCGAGCAGGGTGACCTCTTCCTCCCATGTCATCGGCACGAGGTGCACGTTGCGCAGCGCCCAGGTGTAGTTCTCCTTGCCGATGCCGGACGGCCCGTTCTTCGACGGTGCTTGGCTGTCCAGCCAGTCCGCGAACTCGTTCGTTGCCGCGATCGCGGCCCGGATCGCGTGTTTGAGCTCCGTGCCCGCCTTCGGAACGCGACGATCGAGCTCTTCGTGGTCCTTGATCTGCTGCCGCATCGTGCCGGCACCGGTCACCCACAGGTCGCGCGCATTGCCGGTGAGGTTGCCGCGAGCCTGCGCCAGGAGCGGCGGTATGCCGTCCAGCTCGGCAGCAAGGCGCGACTCCGACGCCGCGTCGAGGGGGAACGAATACGTCCATAGCTCGATGGCCGCGTGATGCGTCGGACCCTCGTGGGCGGGTGTGTCGCTCTGCTCGGTGTAGAGGGACTTGTAGAACGCGGGATCACGCGTCCATGGCTTGAGGACACGGATGTAGAAATCGAGCCCGTTCATCTCCGCGAGGACGATGCGGTAGTCCACCTGCTGCGCGACCGGCCACTTCGAGTAATCGATGCCGCGCAGGCGCGCCCGGAGTGCCGCGAGCTCTGCGTGCCTGCGTTCGAAGGTCGCGGCCGTGTAGTCGGGTGCGCCATCGCGCAGTGGCGGCCGCTCGAATGTTCGCCACTCCCGGAACAGCGCGACGAGCGCTTCGTAACCGTCTTTCACGACCTGCTCCTGGGCCGAGGCGGCCTGCGGGGCGACGACCAGCGTCGGAGCGACGAGGATCCACGCGATGAATTGACCGGCGCGTCGCATTGACTTCCCCCTCGTCAAGAGACCGCGGTGCGTCGCGGCGGGCGGATCATGGTCGCCGAGGGGGATTATCGGTGACGGCGGGCGGCGCATCCAGCGGCCGTTCCGCGCGGACGCGACAGCGCCGCAACGGGTCGTCGTACGCGCCACTCCGCTCGGCGCTGCGGAAATCCCGGTATTTTCGCGTCGGCGCAGGCGCCGCTCGGCTGGGCGCTTTGCGGGATCCGGGTGCTGTGGTCCGTGGCAGGATGCGCGCCGTCCATCAAAAAACACCGCTTCGGAGTCTCGCCATGGAAATCACGGCCATTATCGTCTTCACGGCCATTGCCCTCTGGTTCGTCACGGAAGTCGGCGGCGAGAATCTCTGATGCTATCCGGCACGGCCATGCGCCGGCCGGTCACGGCATGAGGCTCGCCTGACGGCGTAAAATACCGCGACCCCGGGGACGGCTGCGGTAATGCGCTTCGCCTCGCGCGCCGGGGCGGAGGGCCTCGATGCGTGATGTCCGTTCGGACCTGCTGCGCTGGTGCGGCTGGTTCTTCCTCTGCGCCGCGGCACTGTTCGTGCTGCTGGCGCTGCGCTATCTGCCCGTGGTCACGCTGCCCGAGGGGACGGCTCCGCGCGCATTCACCGTCGCAATGTTCCTGTCCCAGGGCGCCGTCGTGGCGGTCGTCGGCCTGCTGCTCGTGACGCCGCTGGCACTGCTCGTGCCGAGGCGCCGCTGGGTGATCCCGGTGAGCTTCGTGCTTGCGCTCACCGGTCTCAGTCTGACCGTGGTGGACGGTTATGTCTGGCAGCAGTACCGGCTGCACCTTGATGCCAGCATCTGGAACCTGGTCACCGGCGGGGCTTTCGGCGAGACCTTCGTGTTCGCAACGAGAACCTGGCTCAAGCTCGGGTTCGTCGTACTCGCGCTCGGCGCAGCGCTCGCAGCGTGCGCCTGGCTGGCCGCTCAGATGGTGCGCCGTCCCGGCCGGCGAGCCGGGATGGTGGTCGCGCTGTCGCTCGGCGCGATCTTCGTGGCGCACAACGGGATCTACGCGTGGGCAAATGCCGCGGGTTACACACCCATCACCGGACAGACGCGGATCCTGCCTGCCTACCGGGCCCTGACCGCGAAGCGCTGGTTCCGGAAACACGGGCTGATGCCGCATGCGTCCGCGCCCGTCAAGCTCGCGGCGGGAATCGGCCTCGCCTATCCGCGTGCGGCCCTCGAGTGCGCGACGCCAGCGTCGCGCCCGAACGTGCTGTTCGTCGTCATCGACTCGTGGCGCGCCGATGCGCTCACGCCTGAAGTGACGCCCAACCTGGCCCGGCTGTCCGCGGAGTCGCAGCGCTTCACCAATCACGTCTCGGGCGGGAACGCGACGCGTATCGGGATGTTTTCGCTCTTCTACGGGCTGCCGGGAACGTACTGGCAGGACATGCTCGGCGAGCGGCGTGGTGCGGTGCTCGTCCAGGAACTGATGCGGCAGGGCTACGACGTGGAGGTGTTCCGGAGTGCGCCGCTGTTCAGCCCTGAGTTCGACCGCACGATTTTCCTCGGCGTGCCCGACCTGCGCCTGCGGTCGGACGGCGAGCGCGCGTGGCAACGGGATCGTGATTTGAACGCGGACTTCGTAGGGTGGCTCGACCGGCGCGACTCCAGTCGCCCTTTCTTTGCGCTGCTCTTCTACGATTCGCCGCACAAGTACGACTTTCCGCCCGACTGGCCGCTCAAGTTCAAGCCGAGCCTGGCCGAGATTGACTACATGGCGCTCTCGAATACGACCGACCCGGTACCGTTTCACAATCGCTACCTGAACTCGGTGCGCTACGTGGACACGCTCGCGGCCGAAGCGATTGACGCCGCACGCGCGCGGGGGCTGCTCGAAGACACGGTGCTGCTCGTCACCGGCGACCACGGGCAGGAATTCAACGACCAGCACCTGAACTACTGGGGACACAACTCCAACTTCTCGCGCTTCCAGACGCAGGTGCCGCTGTTCATCCGTTGGCCCGGCGAGGCGCCGTCGGTCCAGGACCATGCGACCAGTCACTTCGACGTCGCACCCACGCTGCTCCACCGCGTACTCGGTTGCAGCAACCCCCCGGCCGACTACAGCGTTGGCCGGGACCTGTACGACGCGTCGGCGCGCGGCGTGCTCACGCTCGCCTCGTACAACGACTACGCCGCGGTCGAGCCCGGCAAGCGGTATGTCGTAGTCTGGAACTCGGGCGACGTCGAGACGCTCGGCCCGGATTACCGTCCGAGACCGATGTCGTCCGCCGACCGCCAGGCGTTGCAGGATGCTCTCAGGCAGCGCTCGATGTTCCGGCCGACCGCCGACCGCAGCTGAGCCACGACGGTGCGCATCCCCCACCGGCGAGCAGGAGCAGGATGAGCGGCGGCGACATCGCTGCGCTGCGTGAGCGTGCGCGCGGGGGCGATCTTCGCGCGCTCACGAGTCTGGGCTGGCGGCTGCTGATCGGCGAAGGCGTGCGGCAATCGCCGCAGGAGGGCATCTCCTGCTTCGATGCGGCGGCGACGCGCGGCGACGGTGAAGCCATTGCGCAGCTCGCGGTATTCGACGCCTGGGGCGTGCTGCGCCCGCGCAACGTCGATTCGGCCCTCGATCGACTGCAGCGCGCCGCGGAGCAAGGCTGGGCGCCTTCGCAGCGCGAGCTGCGGTTTCTCGCGGGGGAGGAGGGCGACGACTGGCCCGCGCTCCGCGCGCGGATCGACGTCCCCCGCTGGACGACCCCTCCACTGCTGCGCGCGTTGTCCGAGGCGCCGCGGATCCGGGTCTGCGAGGGTTTTGCGACGCCGGCGGAATGCGCCTGGCTGATCGATCGTGGGCGCGGCGGCCTGCGCCGCGCCCTGATCTACCGCAAGGATGCTCCCGGTCACGTTGCCTCCGAAGGGCGGACGAACACCGACGCCGACTACACAATCGCCCGCGTCGACGTGGTGCTGAGCCTGCTGCGCGAACGACTCGCCACCGCGCTTGGCGTGGCGGCACGATACTTCGAGATTGCGAAGCTGCTGCACTACGAGCCCGGCCAGGAGTTCTCGCCGCATTGCGACTTCCAGGAACCGACCACCGCGGCGCTGAAGCAGGAAGTGGAGCTGCACGGACAGCGGGTCGCCACGGCGCTCGTCTACCTCAACGACGGCTACGAGGGCGGTGAGACCGAGTTTCCGCGCATCGCGCTGCGTTTCAGGGGCGCCTGCGGCGACGCGCTGTTGTTCGACAACGTTCGGCCGTCGGGGGCGCTCGATTACGACACGCTGCATGCCGGCCTGCCACCGACCCGCGGCGAGAAATGGCTCTTCTCCCAGTGGGTCCGGGGCCGGCCGGTCTCGGAAGCCTGATCCGCCGGCTCACGCGACGCGGTTGCGGCCCGCGTGCTTCGCGCTGTAGAGACGCGTATCCGCGGCGTGCAGCAACTCGTCGCCGCCGCTGCCATCCCACTGCGCGATCCCTATGCTGAGAGTCACTCGCAGCCCGGGATGGACCGCGGTCCAGGGATGCAGCTCGACCGCGCTGCGCAACGCCTCGCAACGCACCGTCGCGGTGGCGAGATCCAGACCCGGCAGGATGAGCGCGAACTCCTCGCCGCCGATGCGGGCCACGAGGTCGACCGGTCGGCAGTGCCGCAGCATGATTGTCGCGCTGCGCCGCAGTACCTCGTCGCCCACGCGGTGCCCCATCCGGTCGTTGACGATCTTGAAGTTGTCGAGATCCGCCACCGCAAGCGCCAGTGGCTGGCCCATGGCGCGAGCCACGTCGATCTCGGCGGCGAGCCGGCGGCCGAAGGCGCGGCGATTCGGGATGGCGGTCAGCGGGTCCTCCTGCGACTCGCGTTCCAGCGCGCGGCTGCGCTCGCCGAGCGCATCTATCAGACGCTCCTTCTCCTGGTTGGCTCGATCGAGCTCCCGCGTACGCTCTGCCACGCGTTGCTCCAGGTGCCGGCGGTAGTCCTCGAGGTCCTCGAAGGCGCCCGCGTCCGACACGGCGGGCGCCGCCTGCTCGGCAAGCCGTTGCATCAGGTGCAGGTCCGCATCGGAGTAGGCGGCCGGACTCGAGTGGCGCACGCCAACGACGCCAATGACTCGTCCGTCGACCTCGAGCGGAACCAGGATCATCGACCCTTGGGTGATGCCCGCGGCTGCGGCGGCGACGCGCAGGGACTCCGGCGCCTGTGCCCAGTCCTCGACGAGCACGGCCGCGCCGCGCGCCGCCACCCAGCCGAATGGGCCTTGGTCCAGCGCCAGTCGCTGGCTCGGCAGATGCTCGCCGCCGCGCTCCTGCACGCGCAGGTCGAGGGTCTTGCGCTCGCTGTCCACGATCGCGAGCGAGAACTCGTCGAAGCGCAGCAGCGCGCGCACCTCGAACAGAATACGTTCGCCGAGCTCGTCGATCCGCCGCGCGCCGTGCAGCGACCGGGGTGAACCGGCGAGCCCGGCAGGCGTGTCGCTCGCGACATCCGCCGTGCGCAGCACGGTGCCGAATCCGTTGAAGGAGAGCACGAAAAGCACCATCAGGACCGCGAACAGTCCGAAGGTGGCGGGCGCCGCGGTGTTGTACAGCACCGCGGCGAGTACGCCGGCGGGTACGAAGATCAGGTCCACCAGCGTGTACACGGGCCGGATGATCCGGCGGACTTCACGGCCATCGAGCCGGAAGTACGCCGCAAGCAGCGCCACGTTCACGACCTGCGCCGTGACCGTCATCGCGGCCAGCGGACCGATGTCCTCGAGCGTCGGCACGCCGAGCGGGTGGCGGCCGCCGGCCGCCAGGTACGCCTCTCCGGCCAGCAGCAGCGTCAGGCCCGTCATCGCGGCGTTGTGGACGGCGCGCAGCACGGCCGCGCGCGTCGACCCGTGGCTGTACCGCCTGCTGAGCAGAGGCCAGACCAGCGAAGCCGTGGCGCAGATCGCCGCCGCGACCGGCGGGCTCAGCACGAGCAGCATGCCGACCTGCGGCACGCGCTCCATCGAGCTCAGTCCCACGCGCGGCACCGGGATGCCGAAATGCCAGACGAACAGGCAGATGCCGATCAGCAGCAGGACGACCCAGACAGGTGGAAACGCGCCGCTTCCCGACAGGCTCGACACAAGCCAGCCGGCAGTGATCGCCGCAAGCACAAACGAATACAGAGCCAGCCAGTGATATCGCGGCGTCATGCCCCGGTCCCTTTGGGCGCAGGGGACAGTTTACCTCGCTCTCGCCGGTCCGACGCCAGCCGTGTGCCGGCGGCAACGTCCTGCGCGAGATGGCGCCACCATGGCATCACATACCATGCGACTGTCATGACATCTGCCCGGTTAGGCGCGGCCGTGCCGACGTGGACGAAACTCCTCGCCCTGGCGTTGTCGACCGGGGCACTGGTCGCCGGCTGCACTGATGCCACACAAGCGGCGCTGAACGACGAGTGGCAGCAGATGGCTCGATGCTCGGCGTACTACTCTCTGCGGGCGGAGAGTGTGCAGGGGAGCCGAACGGCGGCGGACCGCCGGACAGCCGATACCGCTCGGGCGGACGCGGCGCTCACCTACCGGTACAGCCACGAACTGGGCCGACTCGGAGGCCACGGGCTGACCGACACGGATACGGCGCTGCGCAAGATCAGTGACGATCTCCGGCACACCATCGATGCCGACCTGTCGAACATCGGTCGCCTGCGCACCCGCTACGAAGATGAGTGCACGACGATCGTGACCGAGGGCCAGGCCCGGATCGAGTACTGGAGCGCCGAGCTGGACGATTGACGTCCGGCGGATTGACCTGCGCGCGGGCAGACGCCACGCTCACCACACAGAGACGAGGGACGATATGCGAACAACAGGACCGAACGCCGTCCTGAAGCACGCCGCGTGGGTCGCACTGGCCGCGCTCGCGGCTGTCTGCCTGGGCACCATCGCCTTGCGGCGCGGCGAGACCATCAGCGCGCTTTGGCTGGTGACCGCAGCGGTCTCGGTCTATCTGATCGCTTTCCGGTTCTACTCGCGCTACATCGCGGTGCACGCGCTCCGCATCGACGGTCGCCGGGCGACGCCCGCCTGGCGGCGCAACGACGGTCTCGACTTCGTGCCCACCGAACGAAGCGTCCTGTTCGGGCATCACTTCGCGGCCATCGCCGGCGCCGGCCCTCTGGTGGGCCCGGTGCTCGCGGCGCAGATGGGTTACCTGCCGGGCACGCTCTGGATCATCGTCGGCGTCGTGTTCGCGGGCGCCGTCCAGGACATGCTCGTGCTCTTCTTCTCGACCCGGCGCGACGGTCGGTCGCTCGGCGAGATGATCCGCAGCGAGATGGGCGCAGCCGCCGGCGTGATCGCGATGATCGGGATCCTGATGATCATGGTGATCCTGCTCGCCGTGCTGTCGCTGGTCGTCGTGCGAGCGCTCGCGCAAAGCCCCTGGGGCACCTTCACCGTCGCGATGACCATCCCGATCGCGATTGTGATGGGCGTCTACCTGCGGGTGCTCCGCCCGGGGCGCATCCTCGAGGTCTCGCTGCTCGGACTGACCCTGTTGCTACTCTCGATCTGGATCGGCGGCCGCGTCGCCATCGACCCGGTCTGGGGGCCGGCGTTCACGCTGCGCGACACCACGCTCGCGTGGCTGCTGATCGGCTACGGGTTCGTCGCCGCCGTACTCCCGGTGTGGCTGCTGCTTGCGCCCCGGGACTACCTGTCGACCTTCCTGAAGATCGGCACGGTGGTGCTGCTCGCGGTCGCGATCCTGATCGCGAGACCCGACTTGCAGATGCCGGCGCTCACGCGCTTCATCGACGGCTCGGGTCCGGTATTTGCCGGCCAGCTCTTCCCGTTCCTGTTCATCACCATCGCCTGCGGCGCCGTCTCGGGCTTTCATGCGCTGGTGTCGTCCGGAACGACGCCGAAGATGATCGCCGATGAGCGACACATACCGCTGATCGGATACGGCGGAATGCTGATGGAGGCGTTTGTCGCCGTGATGGCGCTCATCGCCGCCTGCGTGCTGCAGCCCGGTGTGTACTTCGCGATGAACGCACCGCCGGCGCTGATCGGCACCACGGTCGATTCTGCCGCCGCGGCGATCGCGGGTTGGGGCTTCGTGATCACGCCGGACGTGCTGGCTTCGACGGCACAGCAGATCGGCGAGCATACGATCCTTTCGCGCACCGGCGGTGCGCCGACGCTCGCGGTAGGCATGGCGCAGATCCTGAACGAGCTGATCGGCGGCAGCGGCATGTTGGCCTTCTGGTATCACTACGCCATCCTGTTCGAGGCGCTGTTCATATTGACGACGCTCGATGCCGGTACACGGGTTGCGCGGTTCATGATCCAGGACCTGGTCGGCGTCGCTTACGCGCCGT
>Ga0209382_10009531_pt1 | contig 12143 bp, 9 predicted proteins | sample SoiMetdeltSBSDD5_FD_187599 | JGI IMG/M metagenome (GOLD analysis project Ga0209382, IMG submission 187599) | Bulk soil microbial communities from a Populus tree surrounding site in Tennessee, USA - Soil MetaG P. deltoides SBSDD5 (SPAdes) (version 2) | ecosystem: Environmental > Terrestrial >... | reverse complement strand
AAAAGGTCGTCACGCTGCCGCTCGACGGCCGGAATTTTGTACCGCTCATCGCCCTTGCACCCGGCGTGATGCTCCCGCCGGCGTCCACCTTGCCCCGCATCAACGGTAGCCGGCCGCGAACCAGCGAATATATCTATGACGGTATCAGCGTGCTGCAGCCTGAGCCCGGCCAGGTTGCCTACTTTCCGGTCGTCGATGCGATCCAGGATTTTCGTGTCGAAACCAACAGCTATTCCGCCGAATACGGACGATCGAATGGCGGCGTGATCATGGTGAATCACAAGGCGGGGTCGAACGAGTTTCATGGTTCGATCTTCGAGTTTTTCCGCAACGAAGCGCTCAACGCACGGAACCTGTTTGTGACGACGGGACCGAAGCCGCGCTTCCGCCGCAATCAGTACGGCTTCGTCCTGGGCGGACCAATTCAACGCAACCGGTCCTTCTTCTTTGTCGATTACCAGGGCACCAAACTGCAAACCGGAACTCCGCGGACAAGCACTGTTCCAACATCGCGTCAACGACAAGGAATCTTCAGTACTGCAATCTACGATCCGGCGACGACGCGCCAGACCAGCGCCGGATATGTCCGCGATCGGTTTCTCACCGACACGATCCCTTTGAACCGCTTTGATCCGGTGGCGCTAGCTGCGTTGAATCGCTATCCGCTACCCAATGTATTGGTGAACGGACAAGAGGCCGCAACGAACAACTACATTCGCGTCGGCAACGAAAAAACAAACCAGGACCAATTCGGCGTGCGCGTGGACCATACGCTTAGTGCCAGCCAACGCATCTTCGGCCGCTACGAATACCTCCGCGATGATTCTCGCGCCGTTCCATTTCTACCGGACGGAAGCGGCAACATCACGAGCGGATTCACCGGTGATACTCTAACGCGAGCGGATAGCTTTGCCGCCGAACACAACTGGACAATATCGGCGAGCAAGGTGAATCAACTGCGGTTTGGCTACACGCGGCGGGGTTTTACGAGAGGTTCGCTGCGGACCGGACAGAGCGCATCGGCGGCAACCGGAATTCCGAATATTCCGCTGTCGGCATTTCAGGATGCTCTGCCTATTTTCGACATTGTCGGTTTTCAGCAACTCGGTCCCACCACGAATGCAAATTCGGATTTCACCACCTCCGTGACCCAGATTGTGAACAATCTGTCGTGGTTGCGCGGCCGGCACAGTTTGAAGATGGGTGCCGAATGGCGTGACCAACACCTCAATGTCCTGCAGCCCCCGAACCCAACCGGCTCGTTTCAGTTTTCAAACATCTTGACCAGCAACCTGTCTGCAACCGGAACACCTGTGACCGGAACAGGGAACGCCTTCGCGTCGTATCTGCTCGGTCAGGTCCAGACATTCAACATCGACGTTCAGGGTGAAGTTCTTCGGCCGCGCGCCCACATTGCTGAATTCTTTCTACAGGATGACTTCAAGGCGACCAGCAGGCTTACCCTGAATCTCGGAGTGCGCTATACGCTGAATGTCCCGTCGACCATCGTTGACGACCAGGGTGCGGTTTTCAATCTTCAAACTCAGCAGCTTGATTTTCTTGGCCGGAACGGGACACCGCGATCGGCGCGAAATCTCGAGAAACTGAATTTTGCGCCGCGTGTCGGGGTTGCTTTCCGAGTCAACGACAGCTTTACGGTGCGGTCCGGTTACGGTCTGACGTGGATCGAACAGGCGGGCATTACGACTCCATTCACCACACCGCTATTTCCGTTTGTTCAAAATGTTGGGCAGCAATCCCTGGACAACATCAATCCGGCGTTCGTGCTCTCGAACGGACCATCGGTCCGCGTTACAGGTCCCAATCCGGACAGCGGTCTGGGACAGAGCGTATTTGCCGTTGAGCGCACGCAAAAGAGCGGGTATGCGCAGCAGTGGAATCTGTCGTTTCAAAAAACATTCGGCGGCAACTGGACGACAGAGATCGGATATTTGGGATCGAAGCTGACGAATCTCGGCGTCCCGGACGTCAATCTCAACCAACTCATTCCCGATCAGCTCGCCCTCGGTTCGAGTCTGACCCAATTGGTACCGAATCCATACTTCGGAGAGATACCGGCGACGTCATCGCTCGGGCAGCTCATGATTGCCCGGCAGCAGTTGCTGCGCCCGTATCCGCGTTTCACGACCGTCGCGTTTTACCGAAACAACGTCGGGCACTCGACGTATCACTCGCTCCAGACGCGCGTCGAGCGACGGTTTGCCCAAGGCCTGACCTTCACATCCAGCTACTCGTTCTCAAAACTGATCGACGATGCCGGCGCCGTATTCGATGCCGCAATTCTGGCCGGCCCGGCGCCCAACTTTCAGGCTGCCGACAGCACGAATCGTCGTGTTGAGAAAGATGAATCGACGGGCAGCATTCCACACGTTTTTTCCGGCTCATTTGTTTGGGAGGTTCCCGCCGGTGCAAATCGCCGGTTTGTACTCAATGGTTGGCAAGACGCGATCGCCGGGGGCTGGCAGCTGAGCGGGATCGTTCGGCTGCAGTCGGGGAGTCCTCTTGCAGTCACGCAGGCCACCAACCTTAACGCTTTCGCTGGATTCGGCATTCAGCGCCCGAATCGAATTGCCGATCCCAATTTGCCCTCGGCTGAACGCACCACCGCAAGATGGTTCAATACGGCAGCTTTCGCGCAGGCACCGCAGTTCACGATTGGTAACTCATCGCGCAATCCGGTGGTCGGTCCCGGCTATCGCGTGATGGACATCATGGTGGGCAAAACGTTTCCGATACGTGAGCAGCTTCGGGCCGAGTTCAGGGCGGAAGCGTTCAATGTCACGAATACACCGCCGCTTGCTGCGCCGAACACGAGTTTTGGCAACGCTGCGTTCGGAACCATCACCCGTGCGCTGGATCCACGCGTCTTCGAAATGGTCCTCAAGCTACACTTCTGATACGACGTCGAAGCCACGACGAAATCGTTCACAAACCCGGCGACACGTTTGATAAGGTGAGGCAGCATTTTTCTCCCCGGTACGATCTAATGCTGCGCTCAACGGCACTGACCACGTTAGCCATTGGAACTGCCGGCTCGGCTGCTTTCATGCTTTACGCAGGAAAGCGTGTCGGTACGCCGGGCCTGCTGATAGTGTTGTTCACGCTTTGGGTTGTATGCCCATTTGTGCTGCTCGCGCTCGCCATCGTTGTTTCTCAACGGTGGGCCGATCTCACTCGTACAACTCTCTATAGGATCACTCCGATTGTCAGTGCCGCAGCGCTGCTCATCTACGGAGCATCTGCCTTAGGTGCTCAGCGGCCGAAGACGTCTATCTTCGTGATGGTGGCTCCGCTATCAGCCTTGTTTATCGTGATTGCAATTTTAGCCGCCGCGGTCGTTGCTCGCCGTTCAAAAGCAGCTTAGCGAACCCGAAACACGCGGGCATAAAGCCCGCGGCTACGGGCCAAATGTTAGGGGTACCTCGTAGCCGCGGGCTTTATGCCCGCGTGTTTCGGGTTCGCGACGCGGCTTTATGGTGATTCTTGTTGCTTTCCCACAAGAGTCGCTGTACCTTCCCTGTGGGAAACCAAAATGAGTCGAAAAGACAAAAGCGAAGTCTGGCAGGGAACCCTGGCGTTGATGGTTTTGAAAAGCCTCGACATTCTGGGGCCGCAGCACGGTTACGGCATTGCGAAACGCATCGAGCAAACGAGCGGGAATTTGCTGGCGATCAATCAGGGAACGCTTTATCCGGTGTTGCTCAAGCTGGAGCAGGAAGGTTCGATTCACTCCGAGTGGGGCGTCTCGCAGAACAACCGTCGCGCAAAGTTTTATCGAATCACTAAAATCGGCAAGAAGGCGCTCGCGGCCGAAGAACGCGAATGGCAGCGGACGAACGAGATCATCGCCCGCTTTTCCACAATTCGGGTTGAGGAGCAATGAAACGCCTGCGCCGATTCATGCACCGGTTGCGCACTTTATTCTTCGGCCACGGCGTTGACGCCGACATCGCCGAAGAATTCGAGTCGCACATTCGAATGCAGACCGAGGACAACGTGCGCGCCGGCATGACGCCCGACGAGGCGCGCAGAGCCGCCGTTCTGAAGTTTGGCGCCGTTGAAGCGGTGAAGGAAAGCTATCGCGAGCAACGCACGCTGGCTTTCCTAGAGACTCTGCGGACCGATTGTCGATTCGCGGTGCGGATGTTGCTCAAGAACCGCAGATTTAGCGCGCTCGCGATTGTGATGCTCGCTGTCGGCATCGGCGTCAATGTTGCGGTGTTCTCGGTAATGAATGGCGTCCTCTTCAAGGGCTTTCGCTTCGTTGAGAGGAACGAGCGGATCTTGTACATCGGCACTCAGAAGGATGGGCGCTGGTGTTGTGTGTCCTACCCCGATTTTCACGACTGGCGTACCCAATCGAAGTCATTTGAGGGAATGGGCGCGGTCGCAGATCTGAGAATCACCATCAGCGACAACTTCGGCGTTGCGCAGATTTATAGCGCCACGCGCATCAGCGCCAATGGTTTTGAGGTTTTGGGCCAGCACCCCATCCTCGGTCGCGATTTCGTTTCTGCTGATGAACTGCCTGGTGCCGAACCCGTTACCATTCTGACCCACAGGTTTTGGGAACAGCGATTCGGCAAGGACCCTGCAGTTATCGGGCGCGTGCTGCGAATCAACAACACGCCGACGACCGTCATTGGCGTCATGCGCGAGGGCTTTTCGTTTCCGCAAAATCAGGACCTATGGGTACCGCTAGTACCGGATCCCGTGATGCGCCTGCGCGACGTGCGCAGCCTGTGGTTCGCTTTCGGCGGGCTCGCGGACGGTGTCACGAAAGAAAGCGCGCGTGCCGAACTCGAAGGCATTGGCGCTGAGCTTGCGAGCGCATATCCGCAAACGAACGCCGGCTGGGTGCCGGGACCGCGGACCTTCAGCGAGTTCTTCATCGGACCGAATGCGTCGACGACTTATGGCGCACTGTGGGGCGCCGTTGGTCTGGTACTGTTGATCGCCTCCGCGAATCTCGCCAATCTGATGCTCGGCCGTGCGATCGGACGATCGCGGGAGATTTCGGTTCGTATCGCTCTCGGCGCCGGGCGCTGGCGGATCGTTCGGCAGTTGCTGATCGAAAGCGTGATGCTGTCGGTGGCCGGCGGCCTCTGCGGATGGTGGGTGGGTAAAGCGGGCGTGAGTATTTATATGTCGATGGCGAACCCGCCGACACATACATGGTCGGACAATCTGTTCGATTTTTCGGCGGACCATCGAGTGCTGGTGTACTTCATCGCGATCTCGATTGGAACGGGATTGCTGTTCGGGTTGGCTCCAGCATTACGACTCTCGAGGCTGGACCTGAATACAGCCTTAAAGATTGATGCAGCGGGGGGCAATCGCCGTCGCTTGTCGGCGCTCTTGGTTACAGCAGAAATGGCGCTTGCCGTCATCCTTCTAGCCGCAGCAGGTTTGCTGATGCAGAGCTTTCTCAAGGTCTACAGTGCGGATATCGGTATAGACGCATCCAGGGTTTTATCGATGTCGTTGAACCTGCCGGAAGCGCGATATCCGACCCGTAAGTCGGCGATCGCGTTTTTCGGCGATCTGACACGTCGTTTGGAAGCGATGCCTGGCGTGGAATCCGTTGCCATCGCCGATGCATTTCCGACGGCCGGGTCGCGTCACATTGGGTACGAAATCGATCGAGCTGAAGAGGTCGATAAAAAAATACTTCCCACGGTCTCAACAGTAACGATCGGGCAGCGGTATTTCGAAACAATGGGAGCAAAGATTCTCCTTGGTCGCGACTTCGACCAGTTTGATGAGGCATCGTCCATGCCCGCAGTTATTGTGAATGAACGGTTCGCGTCGAAGTTTTGGCCGGGTGAAGATCCTCTAGGTAAAAGGGTGCGGTTGTTTAGTGAAAAATCACCGGCATGGCAGACGGTGGTCGGAGTCGTTTCGAATATTGTCCAAAACGATCTTAACCGCCAGGAATTCGCGTCTCTCGTGTACGTTCCGTACCACCAAAGGCCCTCGCCGGACATGAACGTGTTCATACGAACTCAGGTGCCTGCCGAGACTCTCGTACAGACCGTTCGACGGGAAGTACAGGCGCTGGATCCGGGTTTGCCCATCTGGCTCGGACCGTTCACGGTGGAGGACCGGTTGGCGGGATTGGGCTATTACTGGAGCCGCGCGATCGATGCGATTCTGCTGCTGATCCTGGCCGCCATCGGCCTTTTGCTCGCCTCGATCGGCGTGTATGCGGTGACTTCCCATTCCGTGAGCCAGCGCCGGCACGAGATCGGAGTCCGCATGGCGGTCGGCGCATCGACCCGCGATATTTCGCGGCTGGTATTCAAGGAAGGGATGCTGCCGTTGATCGTAGGGCTGGCGCTCGGACTGGGAATGTCGTTTGTCCTGAACAGGGTTTTAGCGGCGGAACTGGTGCAGATTTCGCCGACCGATCCGTTAACGCTCATCGCGGCAGCGTTGATGTTGGTTCTTGCCGCTCTGTTAGGCTGCTGGATTCCAGCACGACGGGCAATGCATGTGGATCCGGTCGTCGCAATGCGTCATGAGTAGCCGATCATTTAATTATGAGGTGGACGGAACACCCCAATCGAGCGTAGTGTCCAACGGCGCCATGCCTTTGATGGCTTTGCCGTCAAAGTCACTTGTGGTGCGTAACCTTTTGCCAGGTGAATCAGTTCTATTCCCTTTCGGAGGCCTGAACGATACCCTCCGCAGAGTCCTGTCCACCTGTGTTGGTACGAAATAAGTGTAATTTGTGTCAACCGTTTAGGGGGCTTCCGCCGTCTATGTTCAGACGGTTTGTCCACGGCTCAAAATAGCGTTTCATACTGAGGTGCTGATTGTTGCGTGTTTGGTTAGTGCTGCTCTTTGCGATTCCCGTTTTTGCTCAGGAACCAACGAAGGACAAAAACCCCCTTATTGAACTCCGAGACGAGTTGAAACAAACCCTGGCGGACGCCGGCGTCCCGTTCACCGAGGAACAGGAAAAGGCGATCGCTCTCATGATGGAAGATCGCCGGCAGGCATCGGAGGATCTTTTCGGTCAGTTGATGGATTACCGGGGCGGTCCGGTACAGGGCCAGCAACAGGATCGTGCGGTCGCGGCAATTCAATGGATCGAAGGCGAGTTCAAGAAACGGCTAGGCAGCTACCTGTCCAAGGAACAGATGGCGGCATGGGAGAGTCACGAAAAAGTTAAAGCCGCTACTTCGGAAAGGGCGGGAGCCGCCCCACCGCCGGCAGCGCCACAGCAGACCCAACTGATTCGCATCAACAACAATATGTTTACCGCTGAAGGTCCATGTTATGGGTGCACCGGAGAGCGGACCGAAGTCATCCAAAAAGGTGGTATCGGGGCGTTTCATGGAAACGCCAGCTATGACTTCAAAGATGAATCGCTCAACGCCCGGAATCCTTTCGCCAGTAACAGGCCGCCGTACCAGCAGCGCACCGCCAACGTGAATGTGAATGGACCGTTCATCCGCAACAAACTGACGGCGAACATCAGCGCTTTCCATACACTGCAGGAAAACGCCGATACCGTCCATGCCACAACGCCTACGGGACCGTTCGATCTCGGAATCTCGAGGCCGTTTACCGAAAAGAATCTGTTTGGCGGCGGGACGTATCAACTTTCGGAGAAGCACTCGCTGATTTTCAATACCGGCTTCGGCCGATGGAAGAGCAAGAACCAGGGCGTCGGCGGAATGACACTTCCCGACCGCGCGTCGACCGGACGAGGCAAGTATTCCAATTTCAATATCCGGCAATTCTCGGTGATTTCTCCGTCGACCATCTACGAATCGCGTTTTGGAATGAACAAAAACTATAACGACAACGTTCCATCGACGAATGCGATCGCCATCAATGTGTTGGGTAACTTCAATTCCGGGGGCGCCCAGAATTACAACGTCAACGACCGGAAGCAATTCAACGTTTCAAACCTGTTCACCAGAATGGGCGAGCGGCTGACTACGAAAGCGGGCTTCGATATCTTTTATCTGAAGAACAATTCGATTTCGGAATCGAACTTTCTCGGGGTGTACACGTTCTCGAACATGGAGGATTACCTGGCGGGAAAGGCAGCGAGTTTCAGCGTGACACGCGGCAACCCGTTTCTCGATATGTCCACGCTGCAGTGGTCGCTCTTCATCCAGCAGGATCTCAAGCTGACATCAAGACTGACTGCAATGTTCGGCATGCGTTATGAGGCCCAGAAGGATGTCTCGGATCGCAACAACCTCGGTCCTCGGGCCGCTTTCGCATACGCAGTGAATCGATCGACGGTAATCCGCGGAGGCACTGGGATCTACTACCAGCGCTACTGGGACTGGATGATCCAAACGCAATTACGTGCTGACGGGAAGCGTCAGTACGACATCGTCATCGAAGAACCTTTTTATGATCCGGCTAATCCGGATCCGTTCAAGTCCGGCAAGGTGACCGAGTCCTCCCCGCCGAGCATCCGCGTCATCGATCAGGATTTTGCTTTGCCGTACGAAGTCTTTTCTTCGATCTCGGTGGAAAAGACATTCCTCGAAAACTTCTTCGTGAGCGTGAAGTACGACCATTCACGGGGCGTTCATCAATACAGAGGCCGAAATCTTAACGCTCCCTTGCCGGGACAAAGCGAGAAACCGAACCCGGCCTACGGTAACATCTGGAATCTCGAATCCACGGGCTTTTACAGAAATCACAACTTTGGTGTAAACATTCGCGAGCGGTTCAGCATTTTCAACATTTCCGGCAACTATTCCTACAACCGCTTTTTTAATGACAACGGCGAAGGACCATTTGGAGCACCCTCCAATAACTTTAACCTGCGATCGGACTGGGGAAGGAACGGCAATCCGATCCACCAACTAAACACCACCGTCAACGCAAAACTGTTCTGGGGCGTCTTCCTGACGAATACGACGAACGTCAACAGCGGCAACCGCTACAACATCACCACCGGTACTGACGACAATAGCGACGGTGTCTTCAACGATCGCCCCACGGGATATGCGCGTAACTCCGGCGACGGTCCGCGCTTCCTGAACTTCAATTTCAATATTTCGAAAGCGTTTTTCATCGGCGCGAAGCCCGAACCAGGGAAAAGCGGAGGCAGCTCGCAATCCAACCTGAACCTCTTCGCGAACATGACGAATGCTTTCAATCGAACAAATCTCGGAACACCCTCCGGCGTCATGAGCTCCGCCGACACTTTCGGCAAACCCTACAACGCGCGCAACGCACGGGAAATCCAGGTAGGACTCCGGTACCAGTTCTAATTTTTCCAAATTGAGTCTGAGTAATCGCAGGGACTGTTTCGTCTAGCAAAGGCTCCCCTCCTGGCACAGGAGGGGGTGGCGCGAAGCGCCGGGGTGGTCGCTCACACAACATCGTCCTCGAATGCTTTCCGGTCGATTCTGTGTGAGCAACCACCCCGCCGCTCGCGAAAAGAACATTCGCTCGCGTCTGCCCCTCCTGTGCCAGGAGGAGAGCTGTGGCTCTTCAACGTGGTCGCGTTGACATGTTGTGCACATGCAAGTATCATTTTTGCATGCCGAAGATGATTCAAATGAGACATGTGCCCGACGAGTTGCACAGGAAGTTGAAGTCGCGAGCGGCAATCGAGGGGTTGACCTTGTCGGATTATCTCGTGCGCGAAATCCAAAGGTTGGCGGACCGTCCCACAATCGCGGAATTGCGGGACAGGATTAAAGGACGGAGTGCAGTTGCTGTGAAGATGAGTCCCGCAAAAGCTGTACGTGCGGAGCGAGAGCGGCGTTGATTGTCGTCGACGCGTCTGCGGCGATTGAACTCGTGCTCAACTCTTCTGCCGGCGCACAGGTTGCTGATCGGGTGTTTCGAGACAACGAGTCCCTGCACGTTCCACATCTAATTGACCTTGAAGTTGCCCAAGTCTTACGCCGTTACGTGTCCGCCAGAGAAATAACGGCGGATCGAGCGTCACATGCGCTCGCAGATTTTGCCGATTTACCGTTCAACCGTTATCCTCACTTCGATTTTCTTCAGCGTGTGTGGGAGCTCCGGCAGTCCTTGACAGCGTACGATGCCGCGTACGTCTCCTTGGCGGAAGCACTGGATGCGCCGCTGCTCACCACCGATTCGAAACTCCGTAACTCGCACGGTCACTCCGCACGGATCGAACTGATAGCGGTTCGGTTTCCATGATCACGTCAAGGAACTAGACGCAGGGTCGGCAAAAAGCCTCAAACCACGCTGCCGGGTCGCTGCGAGGCGCTGCCGGAACTCGGTACGCGGCATTTCATGGGCACCGAGCGATTCGAGATGCGGCGACAGAACCTGGATGTCGAGCCAATCCAATCCCCGATTGGCCAGATGATCAATCAGGTGAAGCAATGCCAGGTTGGATGCATTGGACTCCAGGTGGAACATGCTTTCAGCCGCAAAAGCGCCGCCGGCATCGACGCCGTAAATGCCGCCTACTAATCGACCGTCCCGCCAGGCTTCGACACTATGCGCGTGACCCAAACGGTGAAACAGTAAATATGCGGCGTGCATTTCTGAAGTGATCCAAGTTCCGTGCTGACCGCAGCGGGGAACTTTGGCGCAGAAACGAATGACTTCGGCGAACGCGCGGTCGATGGTAAAGGTCCAGCCTTTGCGCGAGGCCCGGTTTTGAACGGAGCGGAGAGTCTTTGAAACGTGAAGGCGGGCGAAGTCGAGAACTCCGCGCGGGTCGGGAGAGAACCAAAGCAAGGGATACCCGGAGTGTGGCCATGGGAAGATCCCCTGGCTGTATGCCAGCTTCAGCGAATCCGGGTGCAGATCACCCCCGACGGCAACGACGCCTTCGGGGGATGCCTCCGCGGGATCTGGGAAACGCAGAATCGGCATACGCAGTGCGAGAGATTACCATGCTCGCAATCATCTCGCTTGTAGAAGGTTAGCGTTGTTTGCTGCAAACTGGAGTGCGCGACCGCGATGTGAGTTTCGTCGCTGCAGTCTTGCGCTCAGGACGTGTCCTTTGCGTGCGGCCGGCGGCTTTCACCGGCGCATGGAGCGCCGCGCGCCCTTTAGGCAGATCCATCGCTATAGTGTTGAGCATCTGCGTGAATTCTTCGGAGCATTCGTGTGTCAGGACGATCCGTTGAGCCCTCTCGATCGTGTCTCGAACCTCGCGTCGATTCGTGTCCTTCACGACGAACTTCGGGGGCAGCTTCAAATTCCATTGGCGCAGATAGCCCTTCATTTCAGTCCAACGTTCGCTTGACGGGATTTCAATAACAATTCGAGAACTCATTGTTTCACCTCCGAGGCAGCCGTTCCATCGGCGTGCCCGATTAAAGCCGATTCGAAGCTTATTTCGGGGACATCTGAACGGTTTGAGAAAACGTAACCGCCTCTAACTACAAGAAATATCAGCGCCTACGCGCTCTTTGTTAGACGGGCCAGACGGAATATCGTTCCAAGTCCGGCCACGAATCGCGACTCTTATTGAATGTTTGCAGGTTTATGACCGAAAGTGCTGAAAACCATGAAGATATACTTTAAGGGCCGTGATCGAAGCTATAGACAGATAATACTTTATTTTGCCGTTTGCTGCTTAATCTTAGCTCTTTTCAGCAGGAAAAGTTGTGAAGCCAGGGTGTCTGCCATACGGGATCAATTCCAGACGATCCAATCCCGTGCCATCTTGTCTCGTTTACGATATCGACGCAGAGGTCAAAAAAGTGATTAGGCGATTGGCTCATACTGCGCTCATTGTCCGTGAGTACGAAGAAGCGATCGAGTTCTACTGCGGGAAGCTCGGGTTCATTGTGACTGAAGACACTCCTTTGAAGAACAAGCGATGGATTCGCTTGAAAGCGCCTGGAGGAGAAGGATCCGAAATCCTCCTTTCGAAAGCAGTCACCGACAAACAGATTGAAGCGATCGGGAATCAAGCGGGTGGCCGCGTTCTGTTCTTCTTCCACACCGATGATTTCGACGGAGATTACGAAAGGCTGCGCTCACAGGGTGTCGAATTCGTCGAGGGACCGTGGAGCGAAGAATACGGAAAAGCAGCAGTGTTCAAAGATCTCTACGGAAACCGCATCGATCTCATTCAACCAAGGGTGTAGGCCAAAGATTTATGTCGATTCGCGGATTCGAATGGCAACTTCCGGCGTTGT
>Ga0209382_10009530_pt1 | contig 12143 bp, 9 predicted proteins | sample SoiMetdeltSBSDD5_FD_187599 | JGI IMG/M metagenome (GOLD analysis project Ga0209382, IMG submission 187599) | Bulk soil microbial communities from a Populus tree surrounding site in Tennessee, USA - Soil MetaG P. deltoides SBSDD5 (SPAdes) (version 2) | ecosystem: Environmental > Terrestrial >... | reverse complement strand
GACCAGAACGTCAGCGCGCAGCTGTCGGCGACCGGCGCCGGCGGCGCGCTCGGCACCGGCACCTTGCAGTTCCGCTTCCGCGAGATCCCCGGTCCGCCGGGCAGCCCGGCCGAGCTGCGCTGCGAGCTGCGGCGCGACGGCGACGACCGCGCCACCAGCGCCACCGACGGCGCTCTGCCGGAGGCGGCGGTCGGCTTCCGCACCCACGGCGTCGGCGTCGACCTCGACTACGTGATCGCGTTCGATCACGCCCCCTGATCATGACCAGCGCCAAGCCCCGCACCGCCCGCGACTACTTCACCCCGACCGGCCGCGCCCTCGAGTGGATCACCAGGCTGCACCGGCGCCTGTACCGGGCGACCGGCGGCCTCCTCGGATCGGTCGTCGTCCAGCGCCGCGAGGCCGGCGACCGGCTGCCGCTGCGCCTGATGCGGATCCTCCTGCTCACCACCACGGGCCGGAAATCCGGCCTGGCGCGCACGGTGCCGCTGCCGTACTTCACCTTCGACGGCCGCGTCTTCGTCGTGGCGTCCTTCGCCGGCGGCGACAAGCACCCGGCCTGGTTCCTCAACCTGGGCGCGACCCCCGAGGTCGAGGTCCAGATCGGACGGCGCCGCCAGGCCGCGCGCGCGGTCGAGCTCACCGGCGCCGAGCGCGATCGCTACTGGTCGAAGCTGATCGCCGGGTGGCCGCGCTACGACGTGTACCAGCGCGGTACGCCGCGCATGATCCCGCTGGTCGAGATCGTCCTCTAGCGGTCGTTTGACGGCGGCGGTTCGGCGGGGTAGCCCGTCAGATGCTGTACCTGGTACGGCATCACGAGGCCGGGCGCGACGGCCAGGAGGGCCGCCGCGGCCAGCGCCGCGATCTGGTCGCGGAGGTGCGCGCCGCGGTCCCGGACGCGCGCATCAGCGCGTCGCCGGGCCGCCTGGTCGTCGAGTCGGAGCAGGACGCGGCGCCGGTGCTGGCGTCGCTCCACGGCGTCCTGTCGTTCTCACCCTGCCGGCGGGTCGCCGTCGACGAGCTCGAGGCGGCCGCGGTGGCGCTGGCGCGCGATGCGGTCCCGCCGCGCGGCTCGTTCGCGGTGCGGGTCAAGCGCGGCGGCGCGCCCGGCTCATCGATGGCACTGGCGGCTCGACTCGGTGCCGCGATCGTGACCGCGCTGCCTGACCGCCGCGTCGATCTCGACGACCCGGACGTCACGCTCGGCGTCGAGGTCCACGACGGCGACGGCTTCCTGTTCGAGCGCGCCGTGGTCGGCATCGATCATCGCGGCGCGCCGCCGGCCGCGCCACCGTGTCTCGCCGAGCCGCGGTTCATCGCCGATCAGATGCTGGGGCGGCTCGCGGCCTGGCTGCGGCTGCTCGGCTTCGACACCTTGCATCCCTGGGACCAGCCCGACAGTCGCATCCTGCGCACCGCGCGCGCCGAAGCCCGCATCATTCTCACGCGTGATCGTCCGCTGTCGCAGGTCCGGTCGGTGCCGGTGTACTTCGTCCAGGCCGAGGCGATCGAGGATCAACTGGCCGAGGTGGTCAGTGCATTCCGCCTGGTCGCCGACGACCGGCGCCTCTTCTCACGGTGTCCGCGGTGTAACCGGCCGGTTGAGAGCGTGGACAAGGCGGACGTGGTCGACCGGATCCCGCCGGCGGTGGCGCGACTGCACGAGTCGTTCCGTCGGTGCGCGCCCTGCGGCCGGGTCTACTGGCGCGGCGACCACTGCGCGCGCGTCGTCGCGCGTCTCGCCGCTGCCGGTGCCGTGTCGCCGCCGTGATGGTCAACGATTGTCCGGCGTTCGGACTCCGCCGCAGCGCGGCATCGGGGTCGAGTCCCGGTCGTGCCCGTATTGTCCCGCACCTCACGGATCCGATTCCCCATTGTTCGATTTCGCCCGATGCGTAGGATGGAAGTTCGAGGCCGACGCCTAGGGGGCGGCCGAAAGAAGTTCCGCGACCGCGAGGAGCCAGTGGGAGAACTATCACGGAGGGGCGATATGACCGGAGAGTCCCGGCACCTCCACGAGAACCGTCGGCGTCATTACCGCGCGAAAGTCAGTGGCCGCGCGGTCGTTCATGCACGCGACGGGGCCGTGAGGTGCGAGATCGACAACCTGTCGCTTGGCGGCGTCCTGTTGAGGCCAGTTAGCGAAGCCGCGCATCTGGCGGAAGGAATCACGGTGGCGGTGGAGCTGCAGGTCGACGGCGCCGGCTGGGTCGTGCAGAACGGACAGGTCACCCGGTGCGCGGAGCGAGGCGTGGTGGTCGCGTTCGGCGATGTCTCCCCTGAGCTCGAAGATCTGATCGAGGACGAGGTGCTGGCGGCCGTCGAGGCCGAGCGCTCGCCGCGGGTGGTGATCGTCGATCGCTCCCGCACGCGCCGGCGCCGGGTCGCGGCGGCCCTGCACGAGGTCGGTTGTTGCCCGCTCGAGGCGTCGACGCCCCTCGAGGCCATCGAGCTGATCGAGCAGTCGCGGACCCACGTGGCGGCGGCGGCGGTCGCCGGCGAGCTGACCCAGACCGGCGGCGACGAGCTGGTCCATTTTCTGGCCGAGAGCCACCCCGGCATCAAGCTGGCGATCATCACCGACGACGAATCCGGAGCGGTCGAGCAGTCGGATGAGATCGACGCGGTCATCTGCGCCGACGGGCGCAGCGACCTGAGCGAGCCGGTGCGCAAGTTCGTCGTCGGCGAACGGCGCCCGCATCGCCCGGGGCCGCAGCGGCCGAAATTCTAGCGCTGGACTTCGTACGGTTCGGAGCGATCGGGCCTCGCCCGCAGGACGAGCCCGATCACGGCGCCGACGGCGAAGCCGCCGACGTGGGCGAACCACGCCACGCCGCCGGCGTGGCCGGCGCGCGCCGACAGCTCGAGGCTGCCGCTCAGCAGCTGGAGCAGGAACCACAGGCCCAGGAAGACCGCCGCCGGGATCATCACCAGCCACGGGAAGATCAGGATCGGGATCAGCGTGAGGACGCGGCTGCGCGGGTACAGGACGATGTACGCGCCGAGCACGCCGGCGATCGCCCCCGACGCGCCGACCATCGGCATCGTCGAGCCGGGCGCCGCCGCGACCTGGGCCAGCGCGCTGGCCACGCCGCAGGCGAGGTAGAAGAGGAGGTAGCCGCCGCGGCCGAGGCGATCCTCGACGTTGTCGCCGAAGATCCAGAGGTAGAGCATGTTGCCGACGATGTGGGCCCAGCCGCCGTGGAGGAACATCGACGTCACGAGCGGCAGGAAGCGCTCGAGCGCGTCGCGGTCGCCGCCGTGGACCAGGTGGGCCGGGATGACGCCGTAGCGCATCACGGCGCGATCGAGGGCGGGCCCGAGGCTGAGCTCCCACAGGAAGACGAGGACGTTGATCGCGATCAGCGTCGTCGTCACCACCGGGAAGCGGCGGTGCGGGATGTTGTCGCGCAGCGGGATCACGCCCCGGTGTAGCCCGGAGCGCGGGCGCGAGCCAGCGGCGCTCAGCGCGGCCGCAGCGGGCGCTCGCGGCGCAGCTGCTCCGGATCCGGCCGGTCGGCCTCGCGCACCGACGGGAACATCGCGGTCACGCCGCTCCACGCCGACAGCCGCTCGAGCGCCTTGCTCCGGTCGGCCACGGCCAGACGCCCGATGCTGGCCCAGTGGCCGATGCTGGCGGCGGTGAACGAGAACGAGTCCTGGGCGGCGCCGAGGTCGACCCGCGCCGCGGTCCACGGATCCCACTCGCCGTAGACCAGGAGCAGGCGGTCGCCGTCACGGGCGATCCAGTCGAGCACGTCCCTCACCGCGTCCGCCGAGTAGTCAGGGGTCGGCGCGGTCGGCAGGAACGGGGTCAGGTCCTCGTAGTCGAACTGCATCAGGTCGGCGAGGTGCTGGTAGTTGAGCTCGCCGTAGCCGAGTTGATCGAGCACCTGGTAGTAGTACGGCTCGAAGGCGAGGACGCCCTCGTCGACGTAGGTGTCGACCGGGCTGACGCGGTCGAGGAACGCGAACAGGTCGTCGTCGCTGGCGGTCGCCGGCGGCACCGAGTCGCACTCCATGTAGCCGTTGTACTGCCAGAACGCCCACTCGGCCTCGACGATGGCGGTCTCGGCGGCGCGGGCGACGCCGACGGTGGTGTAGAGGGCGTCGGGCTGCGCGGCCGCGCGCTCCTCCATCGCCGCGTGGTGCTCGAGGGCGGTGCGCTGGAACGTGCGCAGCGCCTCGCGGCAGCCGGGCTCGCCGAACTGGTCGAGGATGGTGGCGAAGCGCGGGTCGTAAAGCGACGTCATGAGCGGCGCGACGTAGGCGACGGTGCCGTCGACGTCGTCCGGGAAGAAGCGGCGGTGGAAGAGCGAGGTCTCGCCGTTCTTGGACGCGCCGGTCGAGATCCAGCTTGCGCCGTAGATCGGCTTCAACGCCTCGACGATGGCGTGGAGGTCCTTGGCCTCCTGCTCGAGGGTCAGCTTCGACCAGTCGGCCGGCTCGGGCCGCGACTGACCGAAGAAGCGGTGCTCGACGGTGATCTGGTTCGCCGACAGGAGCGACGCCGGCTCGGTCAGGCGGAACTGGCGGCCGTTGGCGTAGCCGTGGGTGTGCAGGACCATCGGCGCGGTCACGTCGCGATGGCTGAGGGTGATGTACTGCTCGAAGGTCGCGCCGCCGGCGGCGTCGTGATCGGCCGGCTGCTGGTAGTGCAGCTCGAAGTAGCGATAGCCGGGGCGCCGGTTCGCCTCCGGGATGTCGTCGGTGACCTCGGCGACGCGCATGCCGTCGATCGCGGCCAGGCGATCGGCGATGTCGTCGCCGCCGCCGCCGTCGCCGCCGTCATCGCCGCAGGCGGCGAGCGGGGTGGCGAGGAAGGCCAGGGCGGCCCACAGAGGAAGGAGAGCGGCCCGGGAGAGGCGCCGGCGCGGGTGCATCTCTCGTTTCTGCCATGCCGCGTGGGCAGACGGTGTGGCAGGGACACGATGCGCGGTGACGCATCGCATTGGCCAGCGGCGTTCAGTGGTCCGAAGTTGACCAGTCAGGTCAGCACCTGCACAACCAGCTGGTCAGACTTAGACCGACTTTGGTCAGGCCTGTTCGTAACACTTTGGATAGCTTCGTCCGAACGCGGTGCCCGGCGTGGAATGCAAGTTGCGAAGGAGGCTGGGCGATTTGACCTGGCTGTCCCAGGATCGATGGCTCGAGCGGTGCGGCCCGGCCGGCGTCGCTCTGCGGTCGACCTACGCGCCTCGCCGGGCCGACAGCGCCCTACATCAGGCCCTGGTCGAGGATCCGCGCCGCCTGGTGGTGGTCACCGGACCGGCTGGGGCCGGCGTGTCGCGGCTGGTCTTCGAGGTCGTGCGCCGCTTCCCGGTCGTCCTCTATCGCAGCCCGATCGCGGTGCCGGATCCGGTCCACGAGGTCGACCTGCTCGAGTATCGGCTGGCGCGGGTCCCCGCCGGCGACACGCCGCTCGTCGTGCTCGACGGCCCGTGCACGCGCGAGGCGCTGACGCCGCTGCGCGAGCTCCTGGCGCGCCGGATCCACCCGCGGCTGCGCGTGATCGTGCCGTGCCGGATCGAGGTCGCGCGCCGGCTCGGCGCCATGACCCGCTACCCGCGGCGCAGCACGCTCGTCGCCGAGCTGTCGAAGACGCGCTCGGATCCGCCGTACCTGCCGCCGCTCGGCCACGACGTCGTCGTCCTCGCCGCCGCCGGGCGGGTGCCGGTCGCCGCGCTGCGGGCGCCGGCCGCGCTGCTCGACGCCGGCGTCGCCGCCTTCGCCGCCGGCGGCGAGATGGTGTCGCTGCTCGACGAGCGCAACCGCGGCGACATCCTCGCCGAGCGGATCTTCGAGCGCGGCGACGGCCGCGGCCGCCTGGCCCGCGCCATGGCCGCGCACCCGGGGCTGCGCGCGCGGGTGCTGGAGTCGCTGCTCTGGTTCGGCGATGGCTCGCTGGCGTCGGTGGTGCTGCCGCTGACCTCGCTCGCCGCCGACGAGTTGCCCGACGTCGACGCCCTCGAGGCGCGCGGGGTCGCGATCTCCGACGAGGTGCTGACGGCGCTGCGCACGCGCGGCGAGCTCGCGCTGGCCGATGCCAGCGACGAGACCGCGGCGCTCCTCGGCGAGCGGCTGACCGCGATCGCGCGCCGCCAGGGCGACGATCGCGGCGCGGTCGACCACGCGTCGACGGCGCTGATCCGGACCGCGTCGCCGCGCCGGCGCGCGCGGCTGAGCGGCGAGCTCGGCGCCCTCACCGGCGACCTCGAGGCCTGTCAGCGCGCGTCGGCGCTGGCCCGGATCCACGCCGACGCGCCGACCCTGATCGCGGCGCTGCGGCGCGAGGCGACGCTCCTGCGCCGGCACCGGCTGCTCCGCGACGCCCGCCTGCGCCTCGCCGAGATCGCCGCCCTCGAGGACGGCGTCGGCCACGTCGGCCCGGGCGCGGCGACCCGCCTCGACGGCGCCGCGCTCGCCATCGAGGCCGGCGAGACCGGCGCGGGGGTCGAGCTGGCGGCGGCCGCCGCGGCGGCGTCGCAGGCGGTCGGCAACCTGGCGCTGCAGACCCGCGCGCTCGGCCGCCTGGCCCGGCTGTACGCCAGCTGCGGCGACGTCGAGGCGGCATCGTCGACGCTCGACGGCGCCCGCGTCCTGTACGAGGCCGCCCGCGATCGCGACGGCATCGGCGACTGCCACCGCGCGCTGGCGACCCTGGCGCAGCAGCGCGGCGCGACGGCGGTGGCCGCGGCGCACCTGCGCGCGGCGCTCGAGGCGTTCGCCGAGGCCGGCCGGCTGCCGCCGGCGACGCTGCTGGTGCAGACGCAGACGCCGGCGCCGGAGATCGCGGCCTGGCCGGAGCCGCAGAGCGGCGCCGTGGTCGCGCTCAGCCTGGCGTCCTGATCGCGATCAGCGGCGCGGCGTCAGGCCGTACTCGCGCATGCGCGCGCGCAGGGTGCCGCGGGCGATGCCGAGCATGCGCGCGGCGTGGGTCTGGTTGCCGCCGCAGGCGTCGAGCGCCTCGCGGATCCGATCGCGCTCGAGGCCGGCGACCTCGTCGTGCAGCGACGATCCCGAGCTGCGCACCGCCGGCAGGTCGCCCGACGGCGTGATCTCGTGGGCGGGCAGGCGGCCGAGGTTGCTGCTCCAGGTCGGCGCCGCCGGCGGCTGGGCGGCGCCGATCCGGAGGTGAGCCGCGCGCAGCGGGCCGTCGCCGCACAGGAGGACCGAGCGCTCGATGGTGTGGCGCAGCTCGCGGACGTTGCCCGGCCACGGGTGGCCGAGGAGCGCGAGCACGGCGTCGTCGGCGAAGACCGGCAGGGCGCGGCGGGCGGCGTCGCTGGCGAAGGCTGCGAACGCCCGCGCCAGGCCCTCGATCTCGTCGCGGCGCGCGCGCAGCGGCGGCAGATCGATGGTCACCCCCGACAGCCGGAAGTAGAGATCCTGGCGGAAGCGGCCGTGGGCGAGCTCCTGCTCGAGGGCGCGGTTGGTCGCGGCGACGAAGCGGACGTCGACGGCGCGCGCCTCGAGACCGCCGACCCGCTTGACCAGCCGGTCCTCGAGGACGTGCAGGAGCTTGGCCTGCAGCGGCAGCGGCAGCTCGCCGATCTCGTCGAGGAAGACGGTGCCGCCGTCGGCGATCTCGAGCAGGCCCGGCTTGGTCGCGGTGGCGCCGGTGAACGCGCCGCGCTCGTGGCCGAACAGCTCGCTCTCGAGGAGCGCGTCGGAGAGGGCGGCGCAGTTGAGCTTGAGGAACGGCCGGGTCGCGCGCGCCGACAGCCGGTGGATCATTTCGGCGCACAGCTCCTTGCCGACCCCGGTCTCGCCGTGGACCAGCACGCACAGCTGGCTGTCGGCGACCTGGGTGGCGAGGGCGCGCACGCGATCCATCTCGACCGGCGCGGTCGGCGGGTGCAGGAGGAGCTGCCACGCGCGCGCCGCCAGCTGCTCGGCGGTGACGCCGTCGCGCGGCCACGCCGCGACGCCGGCGAGGGTCGACAGGCCGTCGTCGCCGAGGCGCTGGCGCAGCCGCTCGACCACGCCGGCGGCGCGGCCGCCGTCGGCGTCGGCGAGGATCAGCTGGCACTGGCCGGGCGCCGCCTCGACGAGGACGTCGGCGGCGCCGAGGCAGCTCGCCACCGCGTCGCCGATCGACTCGGGGGCGCGGCCAGGGGCGGCGGCGTGGAGGCGGGCGACCGCGAACGGCGTGCCGGTGCGGGCGGCGCGCGCGCAGGCGGCGGCGACCAGGTGCTCGAAGCGGCCCTCGGGCTTGCGGCGCAGCGGCTCGCCGCGGCCGAGGCGGTGCACCAGCACGGCGACGTCGCCGAGGTGGACCGCCTCACCGACCGCGAGCGGGACCAGGACGCCGGGCGAGACGCGGCCGCCGCGCACGACGGTGCCGTTGGAGCTGCCGAGGTCGCGCATCGCCAGCGGCTCGAGCACGAGCTCGGCGTGGCGGCGCGACACCGACGGGTGCGGCACGTCGACGTCGTTGTCGGCGCCGCGGCCGATGCGCACGGTGGCGCGGCCGCCGAGGAGGTGGGCGCTGAGCACGCCGTCGGCGCTGACCAGGAGGCGGAGCTCGCCCGGATCACCGGGCGGCTGCGTCGCCGTCAACGTCGGCTCCAGCGCCTCGCCTCGAACTACCTGCGTGTCGCCTCGCACGTCTCGACCCGGAGCCAGCTTAGCGATCGTCGGCGGCGGCTGGAAGCGATGATGGCTGGCCAGTGCCGACAGAACGCCCGAACGGTCGTCGGAGCTGATGCTGCTTACGCGGCGACGCCGACGACGCCAGGCACTACCGTGGCGTGATCGAGCTGTAGGGATGGACCGTGCTCGGCCGCCGCGTCCGCGTCGGCGGGCGGTTGTCGATGATCTCGCGGACGCGCAGGAGCAGGACCTCGGCGGTGAACGGCTTGTGCAGCAGCGCGCGGCCCGGGCCGTCCTCGACGCCGAGCGGGGCGAGGGCGTCGCCGACGTAGCCAGACATGTAGAGCACCTGGAGACCGGGGCGCAGCGTGGCGAGCGCCTCGGCGAGCTGCGGCCCGCTCATTCGTGGCATGACCACATCGGTCACGACCAGATCGATGTTGGCGGAGGCGCGCGCGCGATCGAGGCCGTCGACGCCGTCGACCGCCTCGATCACCACGTAGCCGGCGTCCTGCAGGATCTCGCGCGCGACCGCGCGCACCGCCGGCTCGTCCTCGACGAGCAGGATCGTCTCGCGGCCCGGCGGCAGCGGCGCGTCGCGGCTCGAGCTGTCCTCCTCGACATGGCCGGGCGCCATCGGCAGCCACAGCGTGAACGTGGTCCCCTTGCCGGGCGCGCTGTCGACGGTCATGTCGCCGCCGGCGTCGCGCACGATGGCGAGCGCGGTCGCCAGGCCGAGGCCGGTGCCGTGCTCCTTGGTGGTGAAGAACGGCTCGAAGACGCGGGCGACGGTGTCCGGGGCCATGCCGATGCCGGTGTCGGAGACCGACAGCGCGACCCACTCGCCGCTGGCCAGGCGCGCCGGCGCGCCCGAGCCGGCGGCGCTGACGCCGGAGTGGATCCGGGTCGACACCGACAGCTCGCCGCCCTTGGGCATGGCGTCGCGCGCGTTGAGCGCCAGGTTGAGCAGCACCTGCTCGAGCTGGCCCTGGTCGATCTCGACGCCGGCCGGGATCTCCTCGAGATCGAGGCGCAGCGTGGTGTGCTCACCGAGCACCGTGCGCAGCATGCGCTCGAGCTCGTTGACCACCATGCGCAGATCGATGACGCGGCGGTCGAGCGCCTGCTGCTTGGAGAAGGCGAGCAGGCGGCGGGCCAGCGCCGAGCCGCGCTCGGCGGCGTCGAGGATGTTGCGGACGTGGACGTGCGCGCGCTCGTCGACCCGGCGGGCCAGGAGCTGGCAGCTGGTCATCACCACGGTCAGGAGGTTGTTGAAGTCGTGGGCGACGCCGCCGGCGAGCCGGCCGACGACCTCCATCTTCTGGGCCCGCTGCAGCTGCGACGCCCGCTCCTGCAGCGCCAGCGCCGACAGCTTGCGCTCGGTGTCGTCGGCGACGACGATGACCGCGCCCAGCACCTCGCCGTCGGGGGCGCGCAGCGGCGCCGACGAACAGATCAGCTCGAGCGCGCTCTCGCCGCGGGGCAGTCGGACCTCGGCGCCGGCGACGCCGGTCGGCGACGTCGACTGCTGCCACAGCGCGCGCAGCGGCGGCGCCGGCACCACGTCGTAGATCAGGCGGCCGACCGCGTCCCCCTCGGGGACGCCGAACAGGCGCACCGCGCCCTGGTTCCACAGCGTGACCTGGCGGCGCGGATCGACGCCGATGATGCCGAGCGGTGACGCGTCGATCACCGCGCGCAGGGTGCCGACCGACAGCCGCAGCGCGCGGTCGCGCGCCGCCAGCCGAGTCAGCATGACGTCGAAGGCGGAGGTCAGCGCCGCCAGCTCGCCGCCCCCGGCCTCCGGCACCTTGACGCTGACGTCGCGGTCGGCGGCGATCTCCTCGGCGACCTTGGTCAGCTGGACGATCGGCTTCGAGATCAGGCGGCCGAGCAGCTGGGCGCCGAGCGCCGAGAAGACGAGCAGGGCGATGGCGGTGGCCGCCATCGTGAACAGGTAGCGGCGCTGGCTGCGCACCGCGGCCGGGGTGTCGGTGCGCGCGCGCAGGTGGATGGCGCCGTCGATGCGACCGTCGGCGTCGATGATCGGCAGCCGGATCTCGATGAGGCTGCCGTTGTCCTGCTGCAGCCGCTGGCGGATGTCGACGCCGATCGGCCAGTGGCCGGCGGCGTCGCGCAGCCACGCCGAGAACAGGCCGCCGCGCGACCAGGTCGCGAACAGCTTGCCCTGATCGTCGTAGAGGGCGGCGGCGGCGATCTCGGGGTAGGCGTCGAGCCGGGCCAGATCCTCGCGCGCGCTCTCGACGTCGGCGAAGGTGACGCTGGTGGCGCTGTAGGTCCCGACGACGTTGGCGATCAGCGTGGTGGTGGCCAGCCGATCGTGGCGCAGCGTGCGCAGCTGCTGGAGGCCGACGATCGAGAAGCCGATGCCGAGCGCGGCGAGCGTGATCGCGAGGATCACGGCCGTCAGTCGGCGTCGGATGGTCCAGGTGCGGAACGCCATCACGGCCCCCCGGTGATCAGGCGCGCGTGCCGGAGCAGACGGGCGCGCGCCTTGAGACCGCCGTTGGCGACGGCCGCGATATTGATCTCGAACCGGATGTAGTTGCCGGTCCGGTAGAAGTTGATGAGGATGCCGGCGGCGGCGGCCCCGGGCGTGTCGGCAACGGTCAGGATGGGTCGACCGTACGCGATGTCGAGCAGCGGGCGGAGCCGCTTCATCTCGCCGGGCGCGATGTAGAGGACGTGACAGTCGGCGAGCTCGTCGAGCTGGCGGCCGTCGACGACGCGGAGGACGCCGCGGCGGCCCTTGATCGGGCGGCTTCTGAGGATGGTCTCCAGAGGAGCTCGCAGCGCGGCCTGCCCGAGCACGCAGACGACGAACGGCTCGCTCGGGCCGAGCGCCGGCTCGGGCCAGTCGATGAAGCGGGTGAAGCGCTCGATGAACTCGGCCATCACCTGCGCCTGGGTCGGAGCCGCGTCGGCGCTGTCGAGAAGGGCCCAGGTGATGCAGACGAGCACCAGGGCGGCGGCGCTACATCGCATGGAGCCCCCTCGACGCGCGCGTCACCGCGGCGCCCCCGGGTCGTGATGCGATCGACCGAGCACACTCGACCATGGGCCGTCACCCCTGTCGAGTGATGGTACCTCCCGTCGGCGCCCGCGGGGAGGAACTCTACGCCTGTCCGCGCCCCGCCGAGACGAGCTGTCGCACCGCGGCGGCCGGGTCGCCGCGATCGGTGACGATGACGGCGTCGACGCCGCGCCCCGGCGACCGCGTCGCCGCGAGCTCGTCGTCGGCGATGACCGCGATCTTCAGCTGCGGGTGCGCGTCGCCGAGGTAGGCGATCAGCTCCCATCCGCCGGTCTGGGTCAGGGTCTCGTGGATGGCGGCGACCGCGACGTGGGTTCGGGATCGCTCGACGAGATCGATCGCCTCGAGCGGCGTCGACGCCTCGAGCGCGCACAGCCCGCCGCGCTCGAGCGCGGCCGCCAGCCGCAGCCGGCGCGGCGCCGAGCGATCGACGACGACGACGCGCGGCGCCCGCCGCGCCTCGATCGCCGCCAGCACCTCGTCCTCGATC
>Ga0209382_10009529_pt1 | contig 12144 bp, 13 predicted proteins | sample SoiMetdeltSBSDD5_FD_187599 | JGI IMG/M metagenome (GOLD analysis project Ga0209382, IMG submission 187599) | Bulk soil microbial communities from a Populus tree surrounding site in Tennessee, USA - Soil MetaG P. deltoides SBSDD5 (SPAdes) (version 2) | ecosystem: Environmental > Terrestrial >... | reverse complement strand
CACCGCCGTCCGGGGCAAGGTGACCCATTCCGTGATGCCGGCCACGGCGTCCTGGCTCGCGGCCCCGCCCTCGAGGAAGCCGCGCGTGCTTGCCGGCACCAGCGCGGCGGCGATCTCCTGCGCGCGGACGACGCCGCGGCGGGCGAGGCTGGCGGCGACGCTCGCCTGGAGATCGGCGACACGGTCACCCTGCAGCGCGCCCACGCGGGGCGCGGAACCATTCTGGGAAAAACGGACGAGCTTCATGCGTGGATCCTCCGGGACGGTGGATGTGGGGCGATTATAGCCCCGCCCCGGCCCGGCCGCTCGGAGGCCCTTTGCTATATTTTCTGAGGGCTCTCGGCCCCGCCCGGACGACCCTGAAAGCGGCCGCACGCGACCGTGGAACGCCGCCGGCGCGATCAGAAAACGACCGAGAAGCCCGCAGACGTCCGGAGAAATAAGTGGGCGGGCTGCCCGGCGGGGGCGGAGAATGTCTCTAACCACCCATGAGGAGGGCTCGATGACGAGGGCAGCGAGAAGCATCGCGATCGGCTTGGTGCTCGCGTTGCTGGCGAGCGGGCCACTGGCTCCGCTCGAGGCCGCGCAAAAGACGCAGCCGGCGGCGTCCGCCGAGCAGACGCAAGACGCTTCGTCGATGCCGTCGTCGGCGATGGACCAGGGGCAGTCTCAGCAGGCGCAGGACCAGCCAGCTGTTCCGCAAGCGCAGGATCAGCAGCCGCAGCCCCAGCAGGCGCAGGAGCAGCCCACGCAGGATCAGCCGATGCAAGATCAGCCGGCGATTGGTCAGTCGCAGCCGCAGGGCCAGGAAACGGCGCCTGGTGTCATCACGCCGCCGCCCGCGCGGCCTACCGAGACGGCCACGCCACCCGCGCCGGCTCCGACGCCGTCCGCCGCCCAGCCGGTGCCGCCCGCCGGACAGACTCCGGTGCAGGCCAGCCAGCCCGATCAGTTCAAGGAGAAGGTGAAGAGCAGCCGGGCGCCCAAGCGCGGCGGCGACGGGTACGACGCTGCCGCGGTGGTCGTCAACATCTTCCGGCCACCGGGGAAGGCGATCCTCTGTGGCCTGGGCGGAGTGGCGGGCACCACGCTCTTCCTCCTCACGTTCGGCTCCGCCTATCGCGGGACCGCCGCCGCGTTCGCCGAGGGCTGTGGTGGGAAGTGGTTCATCAACGGTAACGATCTCCGCCCGGACAGCAACGAAGCGGGAAGCTTCGAGTGGGAGACGCACCAGTTCGACTGGGAGAGGAAGTAACCCGCGAGCGAATCCCCGTCTGAGCCCAGCCGCCGCCACCGCGCGCGTAGCCGCGCCGTGGTGGCGGCGGTCTTCGTTCTCCTGCTTGCCGGCTTCGCAGCAGGGATCTGGGGGACCGTCGTGCGCCCGCCTGCTTACGAAGTACGCGGGGCCGTCGTCGCCCGGCCGGCCTCGAACCTGTTGCTCGTCCGCCACGAAGCCATCGACGCCCTCGGCATGAGCGCGATGGAGACGATGGCAGTCTTCGCCGATCCCGCTCTCCTCGATGCGGCCGATCTCGCGCCCGGGACCCGCGTCCGCCTCGCCGTGCGGCGCCGCGGGGACGAACTCGTCCTCGTCCGCGTCGAAAAGCTCGATTAGGACCTATCGTGCGCTCGCGGAGCGCGACAGGTTTTGCTGGGACGCTCGGAGCGTTGGTGGTGTGGAGGGCCATTTAACTGACTCGAGGACCATTACCACCCGGTCCCGCAGATCCTCATCCCGCACGGGTTAGAGTTGGTATGGACGGGCCTACGGGATACCTCGGGGCCCGCAGCGCCCTACAGCCGGCGGAGATACTGCACGAGCGCCGCAATGTCGGCGTTGTCCAGTGTCGAGCCGAAGCCGGGCATGCCCGGGCGGCCGACCGGCGCCCCGCCGAACTTGATGATGTCGAGCAGGTACTGATCCGGGCGCGCGCGCACGCTCGGATCCGTGAGGTCGCGGGGGCGTAGCAGAAATAACGCGGCCCGCCACGAGCCGCGACCGTCCTCGCCGTGACAGGTCGCGCAGTAGCGGTAGTAGAGGCGTGCCTCGCGGCTCGCGCCGGGCGGTGGCTGCGGCGTCTCCAGCAACCAGGCAAGGCCGCCCGCGAAGAGGCCGAGGGCGGCGAGCGCCACCACCAGCCCGGCCAGAGGACGACGAACACCGCTCACGCGACGCACGCGGGACGAGCGGGCCGCCTGACGGCGACGGCGGCGACCACGCCGTGGACGCGGGCGCTAGATCGCGAGCTCGCTCTTGGGGTCGAAGAAGTGCAGGCGCTCGGAGTCGAGCGCGAGACGCAGCGGTTCGTGGACCTTGACGCGGATGGAAGGATCCACGCGCGCCACCACCACCGTCGGGCCCACCTTCACATCGAGCAGGATCTCCGAACCGAGCGGCTCCACGACATCGACCACCGCATCGACAGAGCTGTCGCGCGCGTCGGCGCCGGTGGCCACGTGGAGATCCTCGGGACGGATGCCGAGCGTGATGCGCTGGCCCTTGTAGGGCCGCAGCCGATCCACGCGCGCGGGCGGGATGACGACGTTCAGCCCGGGCGCGTCCGCGCGGAGCGTGGCGCCGTTCGCGATCGTCACGTCGATGAAGTTCATGGCGGGGGACCCGATGAAGCCGGCCACGAACTTGTTGGCGGGCCGGCCGTAGAGCTCGAGCGGCTCACCCACCTGCTGGATCCAGCCGTCGCGCATCACGACGACGCGATCGCCGAGCGTCATCGCTTCGACCTGATCGTGCGTGACGTAGATGGCGGTCGTCTCCAGACGATCGTGCAGCCGCTTCAGCTCGACGCGCATCTGGACGCGCAGCTTGGCGTCGAGGTTCGAGAGCGGCTCGTCGAAGAGGAAGACTTGAGGATGACGGACGATCGCCCGTCCCACCGCCACGCGTTGCCGCTGGCCGCCCGAAAGCTGGCGCGGCTTGCGCTTGAGCAGCTCCTGGATGCCGAGGATTTCGGCGGCGTCGTGCACGCGCTTCTGGATCTCGGCCTTGGGGAACTTCCGCATCTTGAGACCGAACGCCATGTTGTCGTACACGGTCATGTGCGGATAGAGCGCGTAGTTCTGGAAGACCATCGCGATGTCGCGATCTTTCGGGGGCAGGTCGTTGACGACGCGATCGCCGATCACGATCTGACCCGCGGTGATCTCTTCGAGGCCCGCCACCATGCGCAGCGTGGTCGACTTGCCGCAGCCCGACGGCCCGACGAGGACCACGAATTCCTTGTCGCGGATGTTGAGGTTCACGTCCTTGACGGCGTGCACCTCGTCGTACTTCTTGTTCAGGTCTTTCATGAGGACCTGGGCCATCGCTGTCTCCCTCTGACGTCAACGTATTCCGCCGCGCGCCGGGGTGGCGGGCGAGCCGGGTACGCCGCATGGTACATCAGGCGGCGGCGAACTTGGGGGCCATCCGTGGACCGGTCGCCGCGCCCCCCCGGTCCCCCCGGGAAGCCCGGGGACTTGACAATCTCCCGGTTCGGCGGATAAACAGCTCATTTCCCCCGGTCATCGGACGCCCGCAGACCCGACAAGGGAGGTTGACGATGAGTGAGCCACGCGCGCCCCGTCCTAACCTTTCCGCCGACGTCAGCCGTCGGCGCTTCCTGAAGGTCAGCGGAGGGGGCCTTGCCACCGCCTCGCTGCTCACCATGCTGGATGCGCGGCAGGCGCCGGCCCAGATCAAGGGCACGACCCTCCGCATGCTCAAGTGGAGCCACTACGTCCCGGCCTACGACGTGTGGTTCGACAAGTTCGCCAAGGAGTGGGGCGACAAGAACGGCGTCACCGTGCGCGTCGACCACATCCCGCACCTCGAGCTGCCCGCCCGCTACGCGGCCGAGTTCGCGGCCGGCGCCGGCCACGACCTGATCTACTTCGTCGGCCAGATCCTCACCGGTCACTACTACCGGAACCTCATCGACCTCAGCGACCTCGCCGACGGCCTCGGCAAGAAGTACGGCGGGTGGCTGGAGAGCGCCAAGAGCTGCGCGCTCGTGGGCGGCCGCTGGTACGCCGTCCCCGACTTCTTCATCTCCATCCCCGTCCTCTATCGCAAGGACCTCTTCGCGTCGGTCGGGATGGAGGAGCCGAAGACCTGGGACGATCTCCGCAACGCGGGCCGGCAGCTGAAGCCGAAGGGCCATCCCACCGGCATGCAGTTCTCGCGCTGCAACGACTCCAATCACAACTGGCGCGCACTCATGTACTGCTTCGGCGCGAAGGAGACGGACCCCTCCGGCCAGAACATCACGATCGACTCGAAGGAGATGCGCGAAGCCCTCCGGTTCGGCAAGGCGCTCTACGACGAGGGCATGACCCCGGAAGTCTTCTCGTGGGACGACGCTTCCGACAATCGCTTCCTCGCCTCCGGCGTTGCGTCCTGGATCCACGACGCGATCTCCGCGTTTCACTCCACGCGCCTCACCAACCCGAAGGTCTTCGAGCAGACGTTCGTGGTGCCGGAGGTGTCGGGGCCGGGCGGGAAATGGAACGTCGGCGAGCCGAACGTGTGGGCGATCTGGAAGTTCTCGAAGAACGTCCCCGCCGCCAAGGAGTTCATCCAGTGGATCGCCGACCATCAGAAGGAAGCGATGGAGGCGAGCCTCGGCTACAACATGCCGTTCCTGAAGGAACAGTACAAGAAGCCGATGCCGTACCTGGGCAAGGACCAGAAGCTGTCCGCGCTCCAGGACCAGGAGAAGATCACCGCGTTCTTCGGCTATCCGGGGCCGATGACACCGCCCGCCCAGGAAGTGCTGACGACGTTCATCGTCCCGGACATGTTCACCCGCGTGGCCCGGGGCGGCGACATCGAAGAAACGATGAAGTGGGGTGTCGGCGAAATCCGCCGCATCTACGCCAAGCACAAAGCCTAGCGGGATGACGGAGCTGTCCGCGGGCGGCGTGCCGCCGAGCACGTCGCTGTCGGTCGCCGTCGGCGGGCGGGTCGGAGTGCAGTCGTGGTGGCGCACTCCGACCGCCCGCCGCTATCTCTTCGGCTATACCCTCCTCGCGCCCGCCGTTCTCTACGTGCTCTTGCTCGTCGGCATCCCGTTCGTGTTCTCCCTCTACCTCGCCATGAGCGACGCCTCCGTCGGCGTCCCTGTCGCGCACTTCGTGGGCCTCGAGAACTTCAGGACGGCCGTGGAGAACGCGAGCTTCTACACCGCGCTCCGTAACACGATTGTCTTCACCGTCGGCGCCGGAATCCTGAAGGGCCTCCTCGGCACCACCCTCGCTTTCCTGCTCGTGCAGGCCTTCCGGGGCCGCAAGGTCATCCGGGCGCTGGTGGTGATCCCGTTCACGCTGCCGATCGCGGTGAGCGTCCTCGGCTGGAAATGGATGTTCGATTCCCAGTTCAGCGTGATCAACTGGGCGCTCAACAAGGCGGCGCTCATCGGGCCCTATGGTTCTCCGGATTGGCCGGTCTGGCTCGGTCAGCCCTGGCTGGCGTTCTTCTCGGTGATGTTCGTCAACGTCTGGCGCGGGTTCCCGTTCAGCGCCATCGTCCTCCTCGCCGGGCTGACCTCGGTGCCGCCCGAGATCATCGACGCCGCCAAGGTGGACGGGACGTCGTTCCTGAAGCGCTTCCGTCTCGTCATCGTCCCCATGATCGCGCCCATCCTGTTCATCGGGAGCGCCTTCGACACCGTCTTCACGCTCTCGGACCTGAGCATCGTTTACCTGCTCACGAACGGCGGGCCCGACGGCGCCACCGAGATCCTGCCCACGCTCGCCTACAACACCGGAATCCGGGGCGGCGCCCTCGGGCGGGGAGCCGCGATCTCACTCTTCCTGTTCCCGCTTCTGCTCCCGGCCATGATCATGCTCTTACGCACGCTCCGCCGACGGCAATACTGATGGCGACGCTGGCGCCGACTCTCGGGCAACAAGCGCCGCGCTCGCCGCGCGCGCGTGCGGTGCGCAGGCATGTCTTCATCTACCTCGGGCTCATCCCCTTCATGATCATCGCGGTCGGTCCCGTGATCTGGATGGCCATCACCGCCATCAAGCAGGACTCCGACCTCTATCTGGTCGGCGCCATCCCGTTCTGGTTCAACCAGCCGCCGACGTGGAAGAACTTCGACTTCCTCTTCAACAACACGTTCTACCGGGACTGGATCGTCAACACGATGGCGATCTCGTTCTGGGTGTCCACGATCACGCTGCTGACGGCGGTGCCCGCCGGCTACGCGCTCGCGCGCCTGCGCCTGCCCTTCGCCGAGAACCTCGGCATCGCGATCTTCATGACGTACCTCGTCCCCGCCATCATCCTGTTCATTCCGCTCGCGCGCGTCGTGAGCGAGCTCGGCTTACAGGATTCGTGGTGGGCGCTCGTGGTCGTCTATCCGACGTTCACGATCCCCTTCTGTACCTGGTTGCTGATGGGCTTCTTCAAGACGGTGCCGTTCGAGATCGAGGAAGCCGCGATGGTCGACGGGTGCGGTCAGCTCGGCGCCCTTCTCCGCGTGGTGCTGCCGGTGAGCTGGCCGGGGCTGATCACCGCCGTGATCTTCTCGTTCACGCTGTCGATGCAGGACTTCCTCTACTCACTCGCGTTCGTGTCGATCTCGGAGGAGAAGCCGGTGCCGCTCGGCGTGGCCACCGAGCTCATCCGCGGCGACATCTACTTCTGGGGCTCGCTGATGGCGGGCGCGCTGCTCGTGGGGGTGCCGGTGGCGATCGTCTACAACTTCTTCCTCGATCGGTTCATCAGCGGCATCACGGGCGCCGCCATCAAGTGACGTTGCCGTGGACCACGCTCAACCTCAGGGAGGTGCGTGCATGAGAACGAAGACCATCGTGGCAGGGGCGCTGGCAGCCGTTGGGCTCGCGGGCGCGCTCGTGTCGTCGGCGCGCGCGCAGGATGCGAAGGTCCCCCAGGAGAAAGACGTGAAGGCGACCTCGATCGTCACGTCGCTGGGCCCGTTCCGAGAAGCCGTGAGCATCCCGGTCGTGCTGAGCGGGCAGGTGATCGAGATCGCCCCCGGCGGTCAGACGGGCCGGCAGCGGCACAACGTTCCCTCGTTCATCTATGTCCTCGAGGGCACACTCGTGACCAACAGCGAAGGTGGGCGTGTGGGCGTGGCCGGCGTGCAGTACCACGCCGCGGGACAGGCGTACTCCGATCCCGTCGGCGTCTGGCACAATCATTCGACGGCCGGGTCCCAGCCCGTCAAGTATCTGCTGCTCCTGATCAGCACCCCCGGCGCGAACGTCACCGAGAAAGCGAAAGCCGACGAATAACGGGCGACGCCGAGCGGGACGTCTCCTCGCCGCGGTTACGGCCGTCCTCTCGCTCGCCCTCGCGCTGCGCCCGCCGGCCGGCAATTCCGCCCCCGGCGTCGAGGTCGTCGCCACCGGGATCGTTCGCCCGCTCCAGCTTGCGATCGACGGCCGCGACCTGGTCGTCCTGAGCCCGGGCCGCGGTGGCGACGCCGCCGGCGAGATCTACCGCGTGGACCTCGACGGCGAATTCCCGGTGGACCTCTCGCGCCACGCGCGTGTCCGCATCCCGTTCGGGGACGGCAGCCTGTCGCTGGGCAGCCTCGCCGTCGATCGCAGCAGTCGGGCGCTCTTCCTCGGCGAAGAAAACGGCACGCGGATCTACCGGCTCACCGAGGACGAGAAGCTCACGCTCTATGCCACGGGCCTCCACCGGCTCGCCGGCGGCAGCAGCATCGCCATGGACCGGCAAAGCCGGCTCGTCGTCGTCGATCACGTCGATCCGTTCATCTCGCCGGGCGATGAACGGCCGATGCCCGGATTGGAGCCGTTCCGCGACGAGCAGTATCGGGGGCCGGTCGTCTTCCGGCTCGCACTCGACGCCACCGTCCGGGTTCCGCGTCGGGTGGATCTGCTCGCGCCGGTGTTTCCACGTGCCTGGGGAGGCCGCGGCGGCGGCGGGAACTTCCGCCGCCTGATCGCGGTGGCCCCGCTCGCGGGCGACGAGCTCGCCGTGCTCACCTCCGACGGCGAATTGTTGCGGCTCGCGGGCGGAGCGCTCGAGTCGTGGGTGGCGCTCCCGCGCGGGCAGTACAACCGGATCAACATGCTGGCGGCGCCGGACGGCGCGCTGATCGTGAGCGGCGGTTTCCACGTGGCGCGGATCTTTCGGGTGGCGCCGGACGGCGCCGTCACCGTGCTCGCGGCCAATCTCGGCGACCCCGAAGGCATCGCGCTCGACGCACGGGGCGATCTCTACGTCGCGGAATCGTCCCTCCACCGCATCATCCGCCTACGCCCCCTCCAGCATGGCCGCGGTTAGGCCGCGCACGTAGCCGCGGGCGAACAGCGCGCACAGGAGCGCGATCGGGATGGCGGCCAGGTTCACGCCCGCCACCGCCACCAGCTCCTCGAGGCTCACGTCCATGACGCCGAGCCCCGCCGCCACCGTCTGCTTGTGGCGGTCGAGCAAGAAGATCGACGCCAGCATGAAGTCGTTCCCCACCGTGCCCACCGTGAAGAGCCCCGCCGCCACGAGCACGTTGCGGCTCATGGGCAGGATGATTCGCGTGAAGGCGGTGGCGGGCGACGCGCCCTCCACCAGCGCGGACTCTTCGATCTCGCGGGGCAGGTGGCGGTAGTACGCGGAGAGGATCCAGACCGCGAAGGGCAGGGCCATGGTCGAGTAGATCAGCACGATGGCGAGGTGGCTGTCGTCGAGCCCGAGCGTGAGGACGACCTGGTAGAGCGGGATGAACAGGATCGTGTGCGGCACCACGTACGTGGCGAACAGCAGCCGCCGCCACCATCGCCAGCCCGGGGGCCGGAGGCGGCCGAGCGCGTAGGCGGCGGGAACGGCGGCCACGAGCGTTACCACCAGCGTTGACGTGAGCACGATGGCGGAGTTCAGCAACCAGACGACGAACGGCACGCGCGGCACCACCACGTAGCCGCGCACGGACGGCTCGGCGTCGCTGTCGAAGAGGTCCGTGTAGTTCTCGAGCGTGGGATCGATCACGTAGAAGGGGCTGCCGAAGACGTCTTCCTGCGGCGTCTTCAGCGACTGCACGGTGATGAAGTAGATCGGGAACAGACTGTAGACGGCCGCCGCCAGTAGCAGCCCGCGCTGGGCCCATCGCTGGCGGCCCCTCACGCCCGCGCCTCCTCGGGCGCGTCGAACCAGCGGAAGAGCAGCACGAGCGCCGCCGCCAGCAGCGGCACGAGCGACAGCGACCACGCCGCCGCCTCCGCGAAGCGTCCCGCTCCGATGCCGAGCCAGTACGCATACGTCCCGATGAGCGGGAAGACCACCCGCCCCCCCGTGAGCATCCAGACGTTGGCGAGATCCCCAAAGGCGGTCGTGAAGGAGAGGAACACCGCGAGCGCCATGTACGGGCGAAGGAGCGGGAGCGTGACCGCGCGCAGCCGCTGGGCCGCGCTCTGGGTCTCCAGGCGCGCGTAGTCGAACAGCTCGGTGGGGATGGCGTTCAGACCGGCGAGGAGGAAGATCGCGGTGAAGGAGCTACCGCGCCACACGTTGAACAGCGCGACGCTCAGGAACGCATAGGCGCCGCCGCCGAGGACGGCATCGACACTGTGCTTGATACCCCCGAAGAACGCGCTGTAGGCGGTGGTGATGGGCGGATTCAGCATCCAGTACCAGGCGACGACGGTGACGCCGCCGGGGTAGGCCCACGGCAGGAAGACGGCGAGGAACACCAGCGCGCGCGCACGGGACGGTCGCTGGAGGAGGAGGGCGAGCGCGGTGCCGAGCGCGAGCTTGGCCGCCGTCGTCACCAGGAAGTAGACCAGCGTGATCAGCGAGGCGTGCCAGAAGAGCGCGTCGGCGAGGAGCTTCCGGTAGTTCGCGAGACCGACGAAGCGACGGCCATCGCCGGTGATGCTGGAGAAGTCAGTGACGCTGAGCCAGACCTCCCACGCGATCGGGTAGGCAAGCACGCCCAGCACGAGGAGGAGCGCGGGCGCCATGAGCGCATAGGCGATCGCGATGTCCCGCGGTCTCCGTGCGGCCGGAGCGCGGGGGGCCGTGGCGTCAGCCCTTGACGGAGCCGGTGAGCCCGGTGACGTAATACTCGACGAAGAAGGAATAGACGAGGGCGACCGGGATCGAGCCGAGCAGCGCGCCCGCCATGAGCTGGCCCCAGAAGTAGATGTCGCCGCGGATCAGCTCCGACACGACGCCCACGGGGACGGTCTTCTTCTCCGGCGAGGAGAGGAAGACGAGCGCGTAGATGAACTCGTTCCACGAGAGCGTGAACGCGAAGATCCCGGCCGACAGGATACCGGGCACCGCGATCGGGAAGATGATGCGGGTCATGGCGCCGAAGCGGGTGGCGCCGTCGATCCGCGCACACTCCTCGAGCTCCTTGGGGATGGTCTTGAAGTAGCCCATGAGGAGCCAGGTACAGAACGGGATGAGGAACGTGGGATAGGTCAGGATCAACGCCCACGGGGTGTCACCGAGCTGGAACGTCCGGATGATGTTGGCGAGCGGGATGAAGAGCAGCGTGGGCGGCACCAGGTAGGTGACGAAGATCGACGTCCCGAGCGTCCCCGCCATCGGGAAGCGCAGGCGGGCGAGCGCGTAGCCGGCGAGCAGCCCGCACGTGAGCGAGATGATCGTCGAGACCACCGCGATGAAGAAGGTGTTCCACAGCCAGTGCGGGAACGTCGTCTTCTCCATGAGGTCACGGAAGTGCTCGAGCGTGGGCGCCAGCGTCCAGAAGGGCGCGTTGTTGACGGCGCGCCAGGAGCGATAGAGCTCGGAGTCCGGCCGAATGGCCGTGATCAGCATCCAGTAGAACGGAAAGAGGGTGCCAATCACGAACAGCGTGAGCGGGATGTAGAAGTACACCCACTTCTTCCACCGCCGCTCGATGAGCATTTATCGGAGCCGCTGGCTCGGGTAACGGCGCAGGTGGCGAGTGATAGGCACGCGTGGAATCTCAGCGCCCGTTCTTGCCGCGATCGAGGTCATGCGCCCTCGAGTCTGCGCAGATACCGCAGCTGGAGCCAGACCACGATGAAGAGGACGGGAAGCATGAAGAGCGAGATCGCGGCGCCCTCGCCGAGGAGGCCGGTGGCGACGCCGACCTGGTAGGCGTAGGTGGCGAGCAGGTGGGTGGAGTTGGCGGGGCCGCCGTTCGTCAGCACGTAGATGAGCTGGAAGTCGGAGAACGTCTGGATGACCGAGAACACGACCACCACCAGCGTCACCGGCTTCAGGAGCGGCCACGTGACGCGCCAGAACCGTTGCCAGCCGTTGGCGCCGTCGAGCGACGCCGCCTCGTGGAGATCGGGATTGATCGTCTGGAGCCCGGCGAGGAGCGTGATCGCGAAGAACGGCATGCCGCGCCAGGTGTTCACCACGATCGCGCACCACATGCCGTAGACGCCGTCGGAGAGGAACGGCAGCTTGGTGGTGATGGCGCCCGTGCGGTAGAGAAGCCAGTTCAAGACGCTGAACGTCGGATCGAACATCCACCGCCACGCGAACGTGGAGAGCACGGTGGGGACGATGAAGGGAAGCAGCATGGAGGCGCGCACGATGCGCTTGCCCCGGAAATTGCGGTTCAGGAGGAGCGCCAGCCACATCCCGAGGCCGAGCTTGAAGACGGTCGCCCAGAACGTGTAGAAGAACGTGTTCCGGAAGGCGGTCTGGAAGATCGAATCGTGCCACGCCTTGACGAAGTTCCGTACCCCCACGAACTCGCCGACGTTGCCCACGCTCGTGTTCGAGAGGGAGAGCCACACGCCCATCACGAACGGATAGGCGATGAAGAGGCCGAGGAGGATGACGGCGGGGGCGAGGAGCACCGCCGCCAGCAGCTTCTCGTTCTCGAGCCAGCGCGTGATCGCCGCGGGCTGCGCGCGCTGGGCCCCCGGCCGCGGTAGCACGACCTCGAGAGGGGCCGCGCTTCCGGAGCCGCCCGCAATCGGCTTCTCCATCGGCTTAGCCATAGATGCGCTTGAGCTCCCCCGTCGCCCACTTCACGGCCTCGTCGGGGGCCGTGCCCTGGGCGGCCTTCGCGTACATGTCGGTGACGATGTACTTGGAGTACACCTCGCTCGCCTTGGCGTCTGGCGGCCCCGCATAGCCCACGATCCGCGAGGCCTGGGCCGCCGTCCGGTAGAGCTTCATCGCGTCATCCAGCTTGCCCC
>Ga0209382_10009525_pt1 | contig 12148 bp, 8 predicted proteins | sample SoiMetdeltSBSDD5_FD_187599 | JGI IMG/M metagenome (GOLD analysis project Ga0209382, IMG submission 187599) | Bulk soil microbial communities from a Populus tree surrounding site in Tennessee, USA - Soil MetaG P. deltoides SBSDD5 (SPAdes) (version 2) | ecosystem: Environmental > Terrestrial >... | reverse complement strand
CAGCGGAGAGGACAAGGAGACCTTCTACGTCGAGCGCTCGGTGGGAGTGAACGGTGAGCCCGAGCTGCTCGTCACCGTCGACGACCCCAGCGTGGAGGTGACGAACGCGCGGTCGACCGTCGAGGTCGAGTGCACCGATGCCGAGGGCAAGTCGATCGTGAAGGGAACACAGCCGTGGCCGTTCGCCCTCGAGCAGGGCTTTCCCCCGCACGCGCACGTCGCGGCATCGGAAGACGAGGTCCAGCAGGCGCGCCGGTGCCGGGTGACCGGCACGAACAAGCAGCTCGTGGCGGACGTGCGGTGATTCGCCTCGCGCTCGTGGCTGCGGCCCTGCTCCTTCCGGCCGCCGCGGCATCCGCTCACGTCGAGATCAAGCCGGCACGCGCGCCCGCGGGCGACGAGGCGCGGCTCACGTTCGAGGTGCCGAACGAGCGCCCCGACGCCGCGACCAGGCGGATCGTGATCCAGATGCCGCGTGGGGTGACGTCCGTGCAGGGCGACGCCCTGCGCGGCTGGCGCCTGACGACTCGCCGCCAGGGCGCGCAGGTGCGGCGGGCAACGCTCACCGCGCCCCGCGGGCGCGAGCTGACCGGCGAACAGCGCGGGCGCTTCCGGTTACGCGTCGGCCTGCCGCGCCGCGAGGGCGCGACGCTCGTCTTCAAGGTGCTCCAGGTGTACGACAGCGGCGAGATCGTGCGCTGGCTCGGCCCCGAGGGGACGAGCGAGCCGGCGCCGAAGCTGAGGCTGACCGCGGCGCGCGAGCCGGCGCCCGAGCCGGTGGAGCCCGAGCCGGACGCGCAGGCCCAGCCCCAGCCACAGGAGTCCGACGACGGCGGCGGGGACGGCGGCGGGGACGTGCCGATCTGGGCCGGGGTCGGCCTGATCCTGCTTGCCGCGGTCGCGGGCAGCGGGCTCGCGCGGAGGCGCAACCGCCGCCGCATGGAGCAGCGGAAGTAGGACACGAAATTCCGGGAAAGCCCCGCTAATTAAGGGATCCTGGCTCTTGAGCCGATCCTGAGTGGAGTGAGGGCAACGGACTCGACAGGGACCGTCGAGGGGTCGGACGAACACCTTCGCCGCGAGATGGTCAGGGCGGGGGTCTTCCTGTCCTACGCGGCCAGCGCCGCGGGCCTCGCCTACGTCGCCGCGACCTGGGACGAGCCGCACCGTGGCCTGATCCTGACGATGTTCGCGGCCGGCTTCGTGAGCGCCGGGGTGATCCAGCTGCTGCCGATGGAGCGGCTCATCCGCAGCCGTTACTCCGACACCTTCTTCCTCACCTGGAGCTCGCTCGTGATCGCGCTGATCGCGATCGCGGTCGCTGCGGACGAAGGCGCGACCAGCCCGCTCACCTACATCTTCTTCCTGCCCATGGTGTTTGCGGCGGTCTTCTACCCGCTGCGCCTCTTCGTGTTCGTGGGCGCGCTGGACATGATCGCGTTCGTCGTCGTGGGCGACCTCTACGGGCATCCGGATCCGACGCAGGTGGCCTTCATCGCCGCGGCGCTCGCAATGGCGGCGATCCTCTGCGCGTGGCAGGCGCAGAACCACGATCGCCAGCGCGACGGCCTGGTGCGCATGTCCCGGTCGGACCCGCTGACGGGCTGCCTCAACCGGCGCGGGCTGGAGGAGCGGATGGAGGCCGAGCTCGTGCGCGCAGAGCGCGACGGCGAGTCGCTGGCCCTCGTGCTGCTGGACCTCGACAACTTCAAGGCGGTCAACGACATGAACGGCCACGCCGCCGGCGACGAGCTCCTGTGCTGGGTCGTGGACGGGCTGCGCCGCGCCGTGCGCCCGGTCGACTCGATCGGGAGGCTTGGCGGTGACGAGTTCGCGATCCTCACGCCCGGTGCGACCGAAAGCGCCGCCGAGCACGTGGCGACGCGCGCCCGCAAGCTGCTGTCCGAGCGGGTCGCGGTCTCGACCGGCACCGCGTGCTTCCCCATCCACGGCGCCGACGCCGAGGAGCTCCAGCGCCACGCCGACCGGCAGCTGTATGCGAGCAAGCACGGCGACGCCGAGCACTTCGCCGCCGGCCGCCGTGAGCTGACCTGGGCCGCGACGCTCGCGCGCGCCGTCGACGCGCGCATGGCGACGCCGGTCGAGCATTCCACGATCGTCGCGCGGTACGCCGCCGGCACGGCGGAGCGCCTGGGCTGGTCAGGGCCCGACCTCGCGCACATCAGGATCGCGGCGATGCTGCACGACATCGGCAAGGTCGTCCTCCCCGACCGCATCCTGCAGAAGCCCGAGTCGCTCGACCCGCTCGAGTTCGAGGAGGTCAAGCGCCACCCCGAGACGGGCGCGGAGCTGATCAACCGCGTGGAGGGACTGGGCGCGATCGCCGACTGGGTCCGCCACTCGCACGAGCACTACGACGGCTCCGGCTACCCGAGCGGGCTGGCCGGGGAGAAGATCCCGCTCGCGTCCCGCATCCTGCTGGTCGCCGACGCGTTCGACGCCATCACGAGCGACCGCCCCTACCGGTCGGCCCAGTCGCAGGAAGAGGCGCTGCAGGAGCTCCGCCGCCACGCGGGGCAGCAGTTCGACCCGCGTTGCGTCGACGCGCTCGAGGAATACCTGACGGACACGGGCATGCAGGTCCGGGTCCAGGAGGCCGTGGCCTAGCAGCGCCCTGTCAGCGTGCCGCGCGGTGTGCCTCCTCCTGGGCCGGGGACGCGTACCGTTCACGGGCACGTGAACGACTACTTCACCGACACGTCGGCGATCCGCCGCGTCTACCGCGAGCGCGCGATGGTGCTCGCCGGCCCCCGCGCGCTGCTGATGCAGGCCGCGCACCCGCTGGCGGTCTCCGGCCTGCTGGCCCACTCCTCCGCCCTCGAGGAGCCCTACGAGCGCCTCGCGCGCACGGCCGAGGTGATGGGCGCGGTCACGTTCGGATCCCGCGCCGATGCCGACCGGGTGACGCGCCGCGTGCGCGCGATGCACCGGCGCGTGAACGGCAAGCTCGCGCGGCCGGCCGGGCGCTACGAGGCCGGGACGCCGTATCGCGCCGACGACCCCGCGCTGCTGCTGTGGGTGCTCTACAGCCTGGTGGACAGCGCGATCGTCGTGTACCGCAAGTACGTGGGAGCGCTCGGCGAGGAGGAGCAGAGCGCCTTCTGGGACGACTACAAGGTGGTCGGCCGCCTCTTCGGCCTGCGCCCCGGGGACATGCCCGCGAGCATTCACGACCTGCGCGCGTACGGCGAAGAGATGCTGGCGGGCGACGCGCTGCACGTCTCGGACTGGGCGCGCACGCGTGCGCGCGAGATCGTGCTGGAGCCGCCGGTGCCGATCGCCGCGCGCCCGCTCGTCGAGGCGGTGAACTTCGTCACGGTGGCGCTGCTCCCCGAGCGGATCCGGCGCGAATACGGGTTTAGCCCGGTGCCGCCTGCGTGGGTCCGGCAGGCACTGGTGTCGGGCGGCGCCGAGTACGTGAAGCGCGTCGTGATCCCGTTCATGCCCGCGCGGCTGCGCTACGTGCCGCTCGCGAGAGCGGCATAGTCCCCGCTCCATGAAGGTTCATCTGCTGGAGCGCGAGCAGCGCGTCCCTCTCGACGTCGACCAGACGTTCCGCTTCTTCGGGGAGATCGAGAACCTCGAGCGCATCACGCCCCCGTGGCTGCGCTTCCGGATCCTCGACCCGCGCCCGGACAAGCTGACGGCGGGTGCGCGCCTCGAGTACTCGCTGATACTGCACCGGTTTCCGATCCGGTGGACGACGGCGATCGACGAGTGGGAGCCGCCGGGCCGCTTCACCGACTTCCAGGTGCGCGGGCCGTATGCCCTCTGGCAGCACACGCACACCTTCGTGCCCGTCGAGGGCGGCACGCTGGTGACCGACGAGGTGCGTTACGCGATCCCGTACGGTCCGCTGGGTGCGCTCGCGCACGTCGCTTTCGTGCGCCGTGACCTGCGCCGCATCTTCGACTACCGCCGCGACACGGTGGCGGCGCTGCTCGACTCCGGCGCCGCGGGCTAGCCGCCCCGCGGGAGGCCTGCCGCTACCCTTCCGCGGACCTTGCCGCTGCGCCGCTTCGCCCTTGCCCCGCTGGTCGCCCTGGCGGCATCACTGCTCCTGTCGGGCGACGTGGCGGGCACGCCGCGGGGCAGCGCCTCCGCCAACGGGGACGAGCCCAACCCCTGCACCGGGCCCCACGCGGGGCGCCTGCGCTGCCCCGACATCCAGATGGGGACGCCGGCGAATCTCACCCTGGACCGCTACGAGGGGCGGGTCGTGCTGCGCGCCGAGAACAACCTCAAGAGCAGGGGAGAAGGACCGATCATGCTGCGGGGCCGGCGCAGCGGCGCGCGCACGATGAACGCGCGCCAGCACATCTACAGGCAGGACGGCACCCGCCTGATCGAGCGCACGGGCGCGCGCCTCTACTTCAAGTACGTGGAGGGACAGGGCCACTACTGGAAATGGCAGGACGCCGCGCGGTTCGAGCTCTGGTCGCTGAACCCCGACGGCACGCGCAACCAGCTCGTGCGCACGGGGCCCAAGGTGCACTACTGCCTGCGCGACCTCAAGCGGACCTCGGCCTCGAAGCGCTCGCCCCGCGGACGCGTCTTCCCCGGCTGCAGCCAGGACTCCACCAAGCGGGAGGTCACGCTGGGCACGTCGGTGGGCTGGTCGGACGTGTATCCGTCGCCGTACTACCAGCAGTGGATCGACGTCACGGGCCTGCGCGGGTGCTTCGCGTACGTGCACCGCGCCGACCCGAAGAATCACGTGTGGGAGAACTTCGAGGGCAACAACGACGCGCAGCGCATCGTGCGCCTGCCGTGGCGCGGCACGGCGCGGGGGTGTCCCGGCGCGTGAGGCTGGAGCTCGATCACGTGGCGGTCGCCGTGCACGCCATCAAGCCCGCGTTGAAGCTGTATCGCGACGGGCTCGGCGGCGAGTACCTGATGGGCGGGGACGTCGCGGACACCTGGCGCTGGGTGCAGTTCCGGTATCCCGGCGGCGGCAAGGTCGAGCTGCTGGAGCCGCTCGGCGAGGGCTTCCTGTCGCGCTTCCTCGAGAAGCACGGCGAGGGCATGCACCACATCACGTTCAAGACGGACGACATCCATGCCGCCATCGCGCATCTCGAAGGGCTCGGCATGGAGCTCGTGGACAAGCAGCTCGACGACCCGAACTGGAAGGAGGCGTTCCTGCGCCCGTCCAAGTCGCACGGGACGCTGATCCAGGTCGCGCAGTCATCGGCGCCCGACGACGTCGCGAAGCACCGCCTCCAGCCGGGCAACCTGGAAGAGCTGATGTCGTGACCGGCGTGACGGTCCCCGAGGTGGGGCTCTACCGCCGCGCGACCGCCGCCGCGCTGGTGATCGCCCCCGCGCTCCTGCTGATCGACAACATCCTGCACCCGAAGGAGTACGAGCGCGGCAACGAGGCCGAGCAGCTGCGCGAGATCGCGGCCCACGCCGACCGCTGGCAGCTGGCGCATGCGCTCGGCTTCGTGGCGATCATCTTGTTCGCGGCCGCGGTCCTGGGGCTGGCCTTCCTCGTCCGGCGGCGGAGGCCCACGTTCGGCCTGGTCGCCGGCGCCCTCGGCGTCGTCGGGCTGATGTCGTTCGCCGCGGTGGTCACTCTCGACGGCTTCACTTGGGGAGTGCTGGGCGAGGTGTCCGGCCGCCCGGGTGCGGATGCGGCGACGGCCGAGACCGCGTTGCACGAGGTGCAGCAGTCGGAGTGGTCGCTGGTCTACTACCTGCCCACGCTGGCGTTCATCGCCGGCTTCGTGGCGCTCGCGATCGGCGCCGCGCGCCAAGGCGCCGTCCCGGGGTGGGCCGGAGGGCTGCTCGCGCTGGGCGGGCTGATGGCGGCGGTCGAGACGGTCGTGATCAACAACGCCTACTTCATCGTCGCGTCCGCCGTGCTGCTGGCCGGCGGCGCCGCCGTGGCGGCCGCGATCGCGCGCCTCAGCGACGCGGACTTCGCCCGCGGCGGGCCGGTCGCGCGCGCGTAGCCGCGCCGCCGTCCCCACCTCCCAGGTGAGAGCAGATGAGGTCGTACAGCAGCCTCGTTTGCTCTCACCTGACCGGGCGAAAGCGGCGCCAATCCGGGTCGCCGCGCGGCAAACCCGCTGGTACCGTGGAAATAGCCTGTACTCGCGGCCAGGGAGGGCCTTGCTCCGGGGGAAGCACACGACGATCGCTCGTGCCGGCGTCGCCATGGCGCTGCTCTGCCTTGCGCTGCTCGCGGCCGCTCCGGCGTCCGCCGTGGTCCTGCCCCCGGGCTTCGAGCAGACCAAGGCGATCGGCAATCTCGAGCGCCCGATGGACGTGGAGATCGCGCCGAACGGGCGCGTCTTCGTCGCCGAGAAGAGCGGGATCGTCAAGACGTACACGACTCTCTCCGACACGTCCGCGACCGTGTTCGCCGACCTGCGCACGCAGGTGCACAACTATTCGAACCGCGGGCTCCTGGGACTGGCGGTCGATCCGGGCTTTCCCGTCAATCCCTACGTCTATGTCTACTACACCCTCGACGCGCCGATCGGCGGGACGCCCCCCGTCTTCGGTGTCGCGGGACAGACGGAGGATCCCTGCCCCGGCAGCCTCGACGAGGTCAACTGCGTCGTGTCCGCGCGCGTCTCGCGCCTGCGGTACTCCGGCGAGCGCATGGACGGCCCCGAGCAGGTGCTGGTCAACGACTGGTGCCAGCAGTTCGCCTACCACCCCGGGGGAGGGATCGAGTTCGGCGCCGACGGCTTCCTGTACGTGTCGAGCGGCGACGGGGCGCGCTGGGGAACCTGGGACTACGGGCAGCTCGGCAACCCGGCCAACGCGTGCGGCGACCCGCCGGGCGCCGTCGGTGACCCGATGGTCGCACCGCTCGCCGAGGGCGGGCGGCTGCGCTCGCAGGACCTGCGCACGAGCGGCGACCCGCTCGGCCTGGCCGGCTCCCTGATCCGGATCGATCCCGCTACCGGCGCGGGAGCGCCCGGCAACCCGCGCGCGATCAGCGCGGACCCGAACGAGCGCCGCATGCTCGCCCACGGCCTGCGCAACTCGGCCCGGCTCGCGATCCGGCCCGGCACCAACGACGTGTGGCTGGGCGACTGGGGCGGCGGCTACTGGGAGGAGATCAACCGCGTGCCGCAGCCGGGCGACCCGATCCGCAACTTCGGGTGGCCGTGCTACGAGGGCGGGCTCGACGCGAACGGCTTCCCCTATCCGCGCGTGCGGCCGCGCAGCGACGACCAGGACCTTGCGATCTGCGAGGGGATCTACGCCGAGGGCAACGCGACGGCCGCGCCGTACTGGGCCTACGACCACGAGCGGGAGATCGTCCCGGGCGAGGACTGCTCGATCGACGAGAGCGCGAACGAGCCCGGCGGCAAGATCTGGGGCATCTCCTTCTATCCCTCCGAGGGCAGCTTTCCCGCCGCCTACCGCGGTGCGCTGTTCTTCGGCGACGACCTGCGCAAGTGCATGTGGGCGATGCTCCCGGGCCCGGATGGGCTGCCCCAGCGGGGCAGAGTCGTGCCGTTCGCCCAGGCCGCGTCCGGCGCGTTCGACATCGAGATCGCGCCCGGCGGCGATCTGCTGTGGGTCGACGACGACGCCTCCAACGTGAAGCGCATCCGGTGGACCGGGAACGCCGGAAACCGGGCACCGGCGGCGGTCGCTGCCGCGGACACGGTGGCGGGCGACCGGCCGCTGACCGTCACGTTCGACGGCGGCGGCTCCAGCGACCCGGATCCGGGCGACCTCCTGACGTACGCGTGGGACCTCGACGGCGACGGAGAGTTCGACGACTCCACGACCGTGCGCCCGCAGCACACGTATCTGCACGGTGGCGCGTATGAAGTGGCGCTGCGCGTGACCGACACGTCCGGCGCCACGCACACCGACACGCTCACCGTGACGGTCACGAGCGGCCCGGTCGCGTCGATCGACACGCCCGCCCCCGCCACGACGTGGAAGGCCGGGGACACGATCGCGTTCTCCGGCTCCGGCACCGACGCGGAGGACGGCACGCTGCCGGACGCGGCGCTCGACTGGCGAGTGGCGCTGGTGCATTGCGCCGCCCCCGGCGACTGCCACGACCACGTGCTCGGCACGTTCGAGGACAGCGCCGGCGGATCGGTCACCGCGCCTCAGCACCCGGAACCCGCACAGCTCGAGATCCGGCTCACGGCGACGGACTCGGGCGGTGAGGCGCACACGGACACGATCCGCCTCGAGCCCCAGGTCGCGACACTCGCCCTCACAGCGGACCCGGCCGGCGCCGCGGTGATCCTCAACGACATTCCTGTGGTGACTCCGGCCACCAGGCAGATCGTCGCCGGCTCCCGCAACACCCTCACGGCCGCGACCCAGCAGACGCTGGGGAACACGACGCATCGATTCTCCTCCTGGTCCGACGGACAGCCGCGCGCGCGGGCGTTCGACATGCCCGCCGCCGGTGCGGCCTTCCACGCCACCCTCTCCCCCATCGCGACCGGAACCCGCGCCCTGACGTTTGCCGCCGAGGCCGACGCGCGGGTCGAGCAACCGAGCCCGGACACCAACTTCGGCGCTTCGAACTCGCTGCGCCTGGACCAGGCCACCGGCGGCGCCGAGGACATCGACAGCTACCTGCGCTTCGGCGTCGACGGCCTCACCGGCCGGGTGGTCGCCGCGAAGCTGCGGCTGCGCTCGACCGGCAACACGATTCACGGCGTCGCGGTGCACACCGCCGGCGGAGGGTGGACCGAGACGGGGATCAAGTGGAGCAACCAGCCGGCCTTCGCGCCCGCGCCGATCGCGCAGGTGAGCGGGATCGAGGCTCAGCAGTGGGTGGAGTGGGATGTGACCGCGGCCGTGACCGGCGACCTGCCGGTCAACCTGCGCCTCACCCCGACCGGCGACGACGGCGTCACCTTCCACTCGCGGGAGGCCGCGAACCAGACGCTGCGGCCACAGCTGGTCGTGACGGTCGTCAATGACGCCTACGTGCGGCCGCGGGGCGCAGCCGCGGCCCGCTTCGCGCTCGTGCCCGCCTACCGCCAGTGCACGAACGCCAACCGGATGCACGGGCCGCCGCTGGCACACCCGTCCTGCAACCCGCCTGCCCTGGAGTCCGGCCAGCTGACGGTCGGCACCTCGGATGCCAACGGGGCGTCCACGGGCTCGATCGGCTCCGCGACCTTCAACGTCGTGACCGGCGCGGCCTCGACGCCGGCCGACGAAGCCGACGTGCGGGTGCAGGTCTCGATCACGGACGTGCGCCGCCGCTCCGACCTGGCCGACTACACCGGCAGCCTCCTGGCGCGGACGACGACCCGCGTCACGGACCGGGCCGACGGCACGTCCACGATCACCGACGTGTCACTGCCGATCGCGGTCCCGTGCGCGGCCACCCCGGCCGGCGTGGGAGCCGCCTGCTCCGTCAGCACGACGCTCGACGCCCTCAACCCGGGCACGGTCGACGAGGGCGCGCGGGCGGTCTGGCAGCTGGGCGCGGTCGCGCTCGAGGACGCAGGTCCGGACGGGAACGTCGCGACGCCGGACAACACGGTGTTCGCGCGGCCCGGGCTGTTCGTCCCGTAGGGACGGCCGCAGGCGTCATCGTCGTGACACCGGCGCCCCCGCGCCGGCCTGATCGACCTCGTGGCGAGGTTTGTCCGGGGCAGCCGCGAGGAAGTGGTTCCCCCGCACGGATGTGTGCCGGCACGCGACGCTGAAACGTTCTGTTTGGGGGGGTCGGCTGCTGCTAGGCTCGGCGCGCTGGATTCGCCACGACCAGGCCTCTCACCTCAGGGACGAGCGGGGGCCGAAGGACGACTGCTGCACGAAACCAACTCAACCGCCCGCGCGGCGGCCGGGTCACCCCTCCGCTCGCGCGCCATCCGGATCACGGTCCTCGCGGCCTGCGCCGCGATGCTCACGGCCTTCCCGGGTCACGCGCGTGCGCTGACCCTGCCGCCGGGCTTCCAGCAGAGCACCGCGATCGCGGGGCTGAACGACCCGATGGACGCGGAGGTCGCTCCCAACGGGCGCGTGTTCGTGGCTGAGAAGGGCGGGACGATCCAGACCTTCGACGACCTCGCGGACCCCAGCCCGACCACGTTTGCCGACCTGCGCACCCAGGTGCACAACTTCTCCAGCCGCGGCCTGCTCGGGCTCGCGATCGATCCCGCCTACCCCGCCGAGCCCTATGTCTACGTCTACTACACGCTCGACGCGCCGATCGGGGGCACGGCGCCCACGTTCGGCAATCCTGGCCAAACGGTCGACCAGTGCCCCGGCGACACGGACGAGGTGAACTGCATCGTCTCCCAGCGCGTGTCGCGGCTGCGCGTGGCGGGCGAGCAGCAGGACGGACCCGAGCAGGTGCTGGTCAACGACTGGTGCCAGCAGTTCCAGTACCACCCGGGCGGCGGGATCGAGTTCGGCGCCGACGGCTACCTGTACGTCTCGGGCGGGGACGGCGCGCGGTGGGAGATATTCGACTACGGCCAGCTGGGGAATCCGATGAACCCGTGCGGCGACCCTCCCAGCCCGGTGGGCGGGCCGATGTCGCCGCCGACCGCGGAGGGCGGCAGGCTGCGCGCCCAGGACCTGCGCACGCCGGGCGACCCGCTGGGATTGAACGGGTCGCTGATCCGCATCGATCCCGCCACGGGCGAAGGCGCGCCCGGGAACCCGATGTCCGCGAGCCCGGAGCCGAACGCGCGCCGCATGCTCGCGCACGGCTTCAGGAACCCGGTGCGGCTTGCGATCAGGCCGGGCACCAACGACGCCTGGGTGGCGGACCGCGGCGGCGGGTACTGGGAGGAGCTCGACCGCGTGCCCGACCCCAGCGATCCCGTGCGCAACTTCGGCTGGCCGTGCTACGAGGGCGGCCTGGACGCGAACGGGGTGCCGTACGCGCGCATCCGGCCGCGCAGCAACGACCAGGACCTGAACATCTGCGAGGACCTGTACGCGGCCGGCAGCGCGACCGCCGCTCCTTACTGGGGCTACGACCACGAGGCCCCGGTCGTGCCGGGCGAGGATTGCGAGGAGGACCCCGGCAGCGGGGAGCCGGCCGGCAATCAGATCGGCGGCCTCAACTTCTATCCGGCCGCGGGCTCGTTCCCCGCCGCCTACCGCAACGCGCTGTTCTTCGCCGACCGCCTGCGCAACTGCATGTGGGCGATGCTCCCCGGCCCCGACGGCGTACCCGATCGCGGGCGCGTGATCCCGTTCGGGCAGCAGCTCCCGCGGGCGATCGACATCGAGGTCGGCCCGGACGGCGACCTGCTCTACGTGGACCAGGCCGCCGAGGCGGTCCAGCGCATCGAGTGGAACGGCAACGCCTCGAACCAGGCACCGACCGCGGACGCCCAGGCCGACACGATCACGGGGAACAGCCCGCTGACCGTGACGTTCGACGCGGGCGGATCGAGCGATCCCGACTCCGGCGACCTGCTGATCTACGAATGGGACCTGGACGGCGACGGCCAGTTCGGCGACTCGACCGCGGCGGCGCCGACCCACACGTACCTCGAGGGGGGCACGTACACCGTCACCCTGCGCGTGACCGACACCTCCGGGGCCACGGCCACGGACACCGTCACGATCACCGTGGGCGGCGGGCCGGTGGGGTCGATCGACACTCCCGCCGCCGGCACGACGTGGGCCACCGGGGAGGTCATCTCGTTCTCCGGGTCCGCGACGGACGCCGGGGGCGGGTCGCTGCCGGCGAGCGCGCTCGACTGGGATGTCGTGCTGGTGCGCTGCACCACTCCCGGCGACTGCCAGGAGACCCCGCTCGCGTCGGTGCCCGATGCCGCGGGCGGGTCGTTCACCGCGCCCGATGCCGACCTCCCCGCACACATCGAGATCCGGCTCACCGCCACCGACTCGGGCGGCGAGACCGAGACCCGCACGCGCCGCATCGACCCGCGCACGGCAGACCTGACGCTCGGCTCGACGCCGGCCGGCGCCACGGTGTCCGCCGACGGCGTGACCGGCACCGCACCACTGACCCGCCCGGCGATCGTCGCCTCGTCCGTCACGATCTCGGCCGCCGCACAGCACGTCTCCGGGGAGACGACCCAGCGGTTCTCGTCGTGGTCCGACGGCCAGCCCCAGACGCACGACATCACGATGCCCTCCGGGAACACTTCGCGCACGGCGCGCTACGCGCCGCACGCGGCGGGTG
>Ga0209382_10009524_pt1 | contig 12149 bp, 10 predicted proteins | sample SoiMetdeltSBSDD5_FD_187599 | JGI IMG/M metagenome (GOLD analysis project Ga0209382, IMG submission 187599) | Bulk soil microbial communities from a Populus tree surrounding site in Tennessee, USA - Soil MetaG P. deltoides SBSDD5 (SPAdes) (version 2) | ecosystem: Environmental > Terrestrial >... | reverse complement strand
GCCCAACCGGCCCGCCTACAACCTGCTGTGCAACGAGCTCGCGCTGCTCGACGCCAGTCCGGACGGGGCCTGCCGCGCCGGAGCGCTCGCCTTCCGCCTGAAGCTGCTGCTGTCGGCCGGCTTCGCTCCCGAGCTCGGGTCGTGCGCGTCGTGTGGCGAGACCGAGCATCTCGGCGCCTTCTCGCCGAGCGCCGGCGGGGTCGTGTGCGCCGGCTGCGAGGCGGGCTCGTTCCCGCTCGACGAGGAGGGGCACCACTTCCTCGTCGAGGCGCTGGCGCGGCCGTTGTCGGAGCGGCCCGGAGCGTCCGAGCGGGCGCTCGGCCAGGCCGACCGCGCCATCGCGGAAACGATCGAATATCACGCGCACGTCCGGCTACGACGGGTTGCCTGAGGGCATAAGGTCCCCGTGATGGAGACGCTCGCCGGGACGCAGCTCGTCTACGACTTCGCCGACGGCTCGAAGGACATGCGTGAGCTGCTCGGCGGCAAGGGCGCGAACGTGGCCGAGATGACGCGCGTGCTGGGGGCCGATCGCGTGCCGGCGGGGTTCACGATCACCACCGAGGCGTGCGTGGCGTACATGGAGGCCGGGGGCGAGCTTCCGGACGGCCTCGAGGAGCAGGTGGCCGAGGCGCTCGGCCGGCTCGAGGAGCGAGCGGGCAAGCGGCTCGGCGACCCTGACGATCCGCTGCTCGTGTCGGTGCGCAGCGGGGCACGCGAGTCGATGCCGGGCATGCTCGACACGGTCCTCAACCTGGGACTGAACGACGAGTCGGTGGTCGGGCTCGGCGGCGACCGCTTCGCGTGGGACTCCTACCGGCGCTTCGTGCAGATGTTCGGCAACGTGTGCCTGGGAATCCCCGGCGATCGCTTCGAGGAGCTGATCGAGGAGCGCAAGCGCGAGGCCGGGGTGAGCGAGGACACCGAGCTCGACACGGACGACCTGCGCGCGCTGACGGACGCCTTCAAGGACGCCTACGACGAGGAGTTCCCCCAGGACCCGCGCGAGCAGCTCGACAAGGCGATCCGCGCGGTGTTCGACTCCTGGACGGGCGCGCGCGCCGTCGAGTACCGGCGCATCAACCGCATCCCCGACGACTGGGGAACGGCGGTCAACGTCCAGCAAATGGTGTTCGGCAACCGCGGCGAGAAGTCGTGCAGCGGCGTGGCGTTCTCGCGCGACGAGGTGACCGGCGAGCCCGAGCCGAGCGGCGACTTCCTGGTCAACGCCCAGGGCGAGGACGTGGTCTCGGGCGTGCGGACCCCGAAGGACATCGCCGAGATGAAGGAGCTGATGCCGGACGCGCACGCGGAGCTGATGGAGATCCTGCGCACGCTCGAGGCGCACTACCGCGACATGCAGGACACGGAGTTCACCGTCGAGGACGGGCAGCTCTACATGCTCCAGACCCGCGACGCCAAGCGGCCCGCGCAGGCGGCTGTGCGCTTTGCGGTGGACGCGGTTGAGGAGGGGCTGCTCGAGCGCGCAGAGGCGATCGCCACCATCGATGCCGCGCGGCTCGACGCACTGCTCCACCCGTCGTTCGCCCGCAACGCGCGTTACGAGACGCTGACCACCGGTTTGGCCGCCTCGCCGGGAGCCGCGAAGGGCGAGATCGTGTTCACCGCCCCGGACGCCGTGGCCGCGGCGGCCGACGGGCGCAAGGTGATCCTCGTACGCCCGTTCACCGAGGCTGAGGACGTGGCGGGTTTCCATGCCGCCGAGGGCATCGTCACGAGCAGGGGCGGAAAGGCCAGCCACGCCGCCCTGGTCGCGCGCGGGATGGGCAAGCCGTGCGTGGCCGGAGCGGGCGAGCTCGAGATCGACCTGAACGCCAAGCGGGTGCGGGCCGGCGACACCGAGCTGTCCGAGGGCGACAGGATCGCGATCGACGGGAGTACCGGGGTGGTCACCGCCGACGACGTGGAGCTCGAGGAAGTGGAGATGAGCGAGGACTTCAAGACGGTCCTCGCCTGGGCGGACGAGCTCCGCAGCCTCGGCGTACGCGCCAACGCGGACACCCCCGAGGACGCGTCGAAGGCGCGCGAGTTCGGCGCCGAGGGGGTGGGCCTCTGCCGCAGCGAGCACATCTTCCTGGGCACCGAGAACCAGCAGCGGATGCAGGACATGATCATGGCCGAGGACGACGACGAGCGCGGCGCGGCCCTCGACGACCTGCTCGCGCTCCAGCAGGAGCACTTCACCGGGCTGCTCGACGCCATGCAGGGCCTGCCCGTGACCATCCGCCTGCTCGACCCGCCGCTCCACGAGTTCATCCCGAACGCGGAGCAGCTTGCGCAGGAGGTAGAGCGAGCGCGCATCGAGGAGAGCGACGACCTCGAGGAGCTCGAGCACACGCTCGACCGGGTGCACGTGCTGGCGGAGACCAACCCGATGCTCGGCACGCGTGGCGTGCGGCTCGGCGTGCTCCACCCGGAGATCTACGAGATGCAGATGCGCGCAATCGTGCGCGCCGCCCGCGCCGTGCTCGAGGCGAAAGGCAGCTCGCCGTTGCTCGAGGTGATGGTCCCGCTAGTGACCTACGAGCACGAGCTGGAGCTGATGCGGGGGCTGCTCGAGCGGGTGGCCGGGGAGGAGGACGCCTCGACGCTCGACCTGTCGATCGGCACGATGATCGAGCTGCCGCGCGCCTGCTTCGTGGCCGACCGCATCGCGCGCCAGGCGGACTTCTTCTCGTTCGGGACAAACGACCTGACCCAGACCGCGCTCGGCTTCTCCCGCGACGACGTGGGCGGGATGCTCGCGCGCTACCTCGACCTGAAGATCGTCGACCGCAACCCGTTCGAGACGATGGACGCGCCCGGCGTGGGCTGGCTCGTGCGGCTCGCCGCGTGGACGGGGCGCGAGGCAAAGCCCGACCTCAAGCTCGGGATCTGCGGCGAGCACGGAGGCGACCCGGACTCGATCGAGCTCTTCCAGAAGGCCGGGCTCGACTACGTGAGCTGCTCGCCCTACCGCGTGCCGATCGCGCGGGTGGCGGCCGCCCAGAGCGCCATCAGGGCGTCCTCGAGCCCCTGATCCCCGCCCCCGGCGAGCGACTCGAAGTAACAGGTGGTCGACGCGAGCGGCACACCCGCCTCGGCCGCCACCGCACGCTCCCGGCTCGTGCCCGTCTCGGCGTGTTCCCGCAGAACCGGGGCGACGATATCCCGGTTGGCGAGCAGCTCCGGATCGGGCTGAGAGCGCGCCTCGAGCCGGGTCAGACGGCCCCGCTCACGGTGTCCTGGCGCCAGAAGGGCGAGCGCGCCGTCCTGGTCGAGTACGGGCGCGGCACGCTGCCGGTGCCGTAGGTTCGCCCCCCGCCCGTCATAATCGAGGGCCGCATGGCCCCCCAGCTAGCTCGGACCTCGTTCAGAGAGCGGGTCGAGCGGCTCGAGCGCGAGTCGCTGTCCCAGCTCGCGACGCCGTCGTACCCGGCCCACAGGGACGAGCCTGAGCCGGATTCCGAGCATCGAACGCCGTTCGCACGCGACCGCGACCGCATCGTCCACTCCAAGGCGTTCCGGCGCCTCAAGCACAAGACACAGGTCTTCATCGCGCCCGAGGGCGACCACTACCGCACCCGCCTGACCCACACGCTCGAGGCCTGCGGGATCGCGCGCAACACCGCCCGCGCGCTCGGCCTCAACGAGGATCTGACCGAGGCGATCGCGCTGGGCCACGACCTCGGCCACCCTCCCTTCGGGCACATCGGGGAGGCGGTGCTCGACGAGTGCGTGCGCGAGCGCTGGGGGAGCGGGTTTCGGCACAACGAGCATTCACTTCGTGTGGTCGAGCGGATCGAGCGGCTCAACCTCACGCGTGAGGTGAGGGACGGGATCCTGCACCACACCGGGCCCGCGCCGCCGGCCACGCTGGAGGGCCGGATCGTGCGCGTAGTCGACCGGATCGCCTACATCAATCACGACATCGACGACGCGCTGCGCGCCGGCGTGCTGCGCTTCGAGGATCTCCCGAGCGCGGAGATCGAGCTGCTCGGCTCGACCGGCTCCGAGCGGATCGAGACGCTCGTGGTCGACCTGCTGCGCCGCTCGGAGGAGTCCGGGGACATCTCGCAGGGGGAGCAGGTGGGCGGCGCGATGCTGCGCCTGCGCGAGTTCATGTTCGAGCGCGTGTACCTGGCCCCCGACGCCCAGAGAGAGACGCCGCGGGTGGAGCGCATGCTGCGCGAGTTGTTCGAGCACTACTGCGAGGAGCCGCCGCCGCCCGTGGTGACCGGCGCGTCAGACCGCGAGCGCGTGGTTGACTGGCTGGCTGGGATGACCGACCGCTTTGCGATCCGTGCCTTCACCGCGCTATCGGTGCCGGAGGGCTTCTGAGCTATGGCCCTCTTCACGAAGGACACGATCGACCGCGTGAGGGACGCGGTCGACATGGTGCAGCTCGTGGGGGCAAAGACGGACCTGCGCCGCGTCGGCACGCGCTGGAGCGGGCTCTGCCCCTTCCACGACGAGCGCACGCCGTCGTTCTCGGTGAACCCCGAGCAGAAGCTCTACCACTGCTTCGGCTGCGGCGAGGGCGGCGACGCGATCCGCTTCGTGATGGAGACGGAGGCGCTCGACTTCCCGGCGGCGGTCGAGGCGCTCGCCGACCGCTACGGGGTGCAGGTCGAGCGTGAGGAGGACGACCCGCAGGCGGAGGAGCGTCGCCGGCGACGCGAGCGCTTGCACGCCCTGCTCGACCGCGCCGCGAGCTTCTACGCGGCCTACCTGTGGGAGTCGGAGGAGGCCGGCAGGGCACGCGAGTACCTGGCCTCGCGCGAGCTGTCGGAGGAGATCCTCCGCGAGTTCCGGGTCGGCTACTCACCGAGTGCCTGGGACCGGATGCTGCTCGGCGCGCGCCGGGGCGGCTTCTCAGAAGAGGAGCTGGCGGCGGCCGGCCTCGCGCAGCGGGGCCGCGGGGGCTCGCCGTACGACCGCTTCCGTGCGCGGATCATGTTCCCGCTCGCCGACGCGCGCGGCAAGGTGCTCGGTTTCGGCGCCCGCAAGCTGGGGGAGGGGCAGGGCCCGAAGTACCTCAACACCTCGGAGAACGACATCTACCGCAAGGGCCGGCAGCTGTTCGGCCTCGACCGGGCGAGGCAATTTGCGGCCAAGAGCGGTCGGATCGTGGTCGTGGAGGGTTATACGGACGTCTTGGCTCTCCATCAGGCTGGAATTCGCGAGGCGGTGGCAATCATGGGCACCGCGCTCACCGGTGATCAGATGCTCGAGATCGAGCGCGTGGCGCCGCGGCTGATGCTGGCCCTCGACGCGGATCGCTCAGGGCAGGAGGCGATGCTGCGGGCGGCGCGAATAGCAGAGGACCGTGGACTCGAGCTGCAGGTGGTCGACATGCCGGAAGGCACCGATCCGGCGGACTTCGTGACGTCAAATGGCGTGGCCGCCTTTGAGGAGCGCATGGAGCGTTCCGAAGGGATGATCGAGTTTCAGGTGCGTCGGGTACTTGCCGATGCAGACCTTGACACTCCCGCAGGCAGGGATCGAGCCTTAGAGGAGGCGCGGAAGTTGATCGAGGCCATACCGCAGGGGACAGCGACACGTGACGCGCTCGTCCGCCAGGTGGCGGACCGTCTCGACGTGCCCGCGGACTGGGTCACAAGAGCGCCCGCACCGCCGAAGCAAGCGCCGGCGCCCACCCTCGTCCCGGCCGCTCCTACGGCGGGCGAGGTGGCCCTGCGGGCCGAGCGCGAGTTCCTCATCCGCTGCCTGTCGAGCGGCCGGCTGGGGCGCGACTACCTGGCGCGGCCGGCGGACGAGCAGTTCGCCTCCGAGGCCACGCGCGGCGCGCGAGCGCACCTGGCGAGCCACTTCGAGGACCCGCTCACCGAGCTTCCCGAGAACGATCCCTTCACGGCCGCCGAGGTGACCCAGGTGGCCCACAAGGCGCAGGAGCGCCCGGCGAGCGACGAGAGCGTGCTCCGAAGCAGCCTGCTCCAGCTCGAGCAGCGGCGCCTCAAGCGCGAGATGCGACGAGCGTCCCAGGACGGCAACCACTCCCGGCACACCGAGCTGGCCGCCGCCGAGCAGCGCGTGCGCGACGAGCTCGGCGCGGTGATGGGACAGACGGCATGAGCGAGCACGCGTTCGGTATGGGCGAGGACGAGAGCATGGAGCGACGGGTCGACTCCACCTCCGGCGATACGGACGGGGACGAGGACGCGCCGGGCACCGCCGACCTCTACGACGAGGGCGGTGTCGTCACGGCCGGCCTGGTGGTCGCCGCGCCCGAGCAGGGCGCGGAGGACGCCGTGCGGCTCTACCTGCGCTCGATCGGCCGCGTGCCCCTGCTGACCCGTGAGGACGAGGTGCGCCTCGCCAAGCGGATCGAGCAGAACGACATGGCGGCGAAGAACTCGCTGATCGAGGCCAACCTGCGCCTCGTGGTGTCGATCGCCAAGCGCTACACGGGCCGGGGACTGACGCTGCTCGACCTGATCCAGGAGGGCAACCTCGGCCTGATCCGCGCCGTCGAGAAGTTCGACTGGCGCCGGGGCTTCAAGTTCTCCACCTACGCCACCTGGTGGATCCGCCAGGCGATCACCCGCGCGCTGGCCGACCAGTCGCGCACGATCCGCATCCCGGTGCACATGGTGGAGCGCATGAATCGCGTCGCCCGCGCCAAGCGGGCGCTGATCCAGAAGCACAACCGCGAGCCCACGCCCGAGGAGATCGGCGAGCTGGTGGAGATGCCGGGCAAGAAGGTCGAGGAGATCCTGAAGCTCGGCCAGGAGCCGGTGTCGCTCGAGGCGCCCGTGGGCGGCGAGGAGGGCGACGCCTCCCTCGGCGACTTCATCCAGGACGCCGCCACCGACCGCCCGCTCGAGATCGTGGCCAACCGCATCCGGGACGCCGACCTGCAGCAGGTGCTCGACTCGCTCGGCTGGCGCGAGCGCAAGGTGATCGAGCTCCGCTACGGCCTCGGCGACCAGGGCCCGATGACCCTCGAGGACATCGGCCACGAGGTGGGCGTGACCCGCGAGCGCGTGCGCCAGATCGAGTCCAAGACGCTGGCGATGCTGAAGAGCTCCGGCGGCGCGGACCGCCTGGCGGGCACGGCCGACGAGGCCTGAGGCTGACCCATTAGGGCGCTATCCTCGCCCGTGCCGTTCCCCGGTGATGTAACGGCAACATGACTGACTGTTAATCAGTTCTTGGTGGTTCGAATCCACCCCGGGGAGCCTTGCCCCCTACGGGAAACGGATTGCCCTACGGCAGCCGTGCCGTCGTGCGCAGCCCGATGCCGGCCGCCACCAGCAGGAGCACGATCCCGCCGGCCGCGAATGCCGCCGTGATCTCGCGCTCCTCCTTGCGTGTCGCCACGCGAGACCCGAGGTCCTCGTAGATCTTGCTCAGCTCGTCGCCGTCGTCGACCTCGAAGGAGCGGCCGCCGGAGCGCTCCGCGATCTCCGCCATCGTCTCGGGGTCGGGGGGCACGGCCAGCAGGCTGCCGTCCGGGGTGCGGATCACGGCGCTCTCGGTGCCCAGCGCCACCGTGTGGATCGGGACCCCGAGCCGCCGGGCGGCGGCCGCCACCGGCAACGGATCGCGCCCGATCGTGACCTTGCCGTCCGAGAGCAGCACCACGGCCGCCGGCACCTTGCGCTCGCCGCGACCGTCGACCAGCCGCAGGGCCGCCACCAGCGCCTCGCCCGTGCCCGTGCCGCCGTCGGCCGCGAGCGAATCGATCGTCTCCTCGATCTCGCCGCGGTCCTCGGTGGGCGGCTCGATCGTGTGCGGCTCCTCGGAGAAGGCCACGACCCCGATAAGCGCCTCGTCTGGCAGCCCGTCGACGAGCGACCGGGCCGCCTCGCGGGACGCGTCGAGGCGGCTCGGCTCCACGTCGTCGGCCAACATCGAGCGCGACACGTCAGTGACGAGCACGACCGTCGCCTGCTCACGCGGCACGGCCACGGTCGCTTGCGGGCGAGCCAGCGCCAGCGCCAGCGCGCCGAGGGCCGCGAGGAACAGCGCGAGCGGCACCAGGCGCCGCCAGCGTGAGGCCTGCGGGACGAGCGGGGCGAGCGTGGCCACGCCGGTGAAGCGGACGGCGAAGCGGCGCGAGCGCCGCCGGGCCGCGACGTAGGCCAGCAGCGCCAGCGGGATCACCGCGAGCGCGGCGAGGAACACTGGTGCGGCGAAGCTCATGAGAGCTTCCTCCCGAGCTGGCGTGCCCACTCGCCGCTCGTGGACAGGACCACGTGCTCGGTGCCCGCCCGCCGCAGCGCCTCGGCGATCGCGCCGTGGCGCTCGGCGGCCGCATCGGCGTAGCGGCGGCGCAGCGAACGGCTCGAGGTGTCGACCTCCACCCGCTGGCCGGTCTCGGGGTCGACCATCGCGAGTCGGCCCACGGCCGGCAGGGCCTCCTCGCGCGGGTCACGCACCTCGACGGCGAGCAGCGTGTGGCGGGCGGCGAGCGCCGCGAGCCGGCGCGCCCAGCGCTCCGGCGCGCTGAAGTCCGAGACCACCACGATCAGCGACGACATGCGGGTGAGGCGGCCGGTGCGGAGCAGGGCGTCCTCGAGCGGCTCGCCCGAGCTGCCGTCGGGCGCAACGCCCTCCGCGAGCGCCCGCTGCAGCGCGACGAGCGCGCCGCGCCCGCCGCGCGGGGGAAACAGCCGCACCTCTGGGGCGCCGAAGGTGAGAAGGCCGACCCGCCCGCCGCGCTTGACCGCGAGTCGCGCGAGCACGTCGACCACGCCCTCGGCCACGTCGCTCTTCAGCCGATCGGCGGTCCCGAAGGCCATCGAGGGGGAGAGGTCCACGAGCAGCCAGGTGGTGAGCAGCCGCTCGGGCACCTGCTGGCGCACGTGGGGGATGCCCGTGCGGGCCGTGGAGGCCGGGTCGAGCTGGCGCACGTCGTCGCCCGGCTGGTACGGACGCAGCTGGGCGAGCTCGGTGCCCGACCCCACGCCCGTCGCCCGGTGCTCGCCCGCGAGCAGGCCGCCCGTGCGCCGCACGAATGCGAGGTCGAGCGCCTCCACGAGGGCGCCCGGCACGGGGCCTGGACCCTGCCGGGCCGCGGCTGGCGCGAGCGTGGCGCTCACGCCGCGAGCGGCCGTCCCGACCCCCTGAGGTCCGGCTCGGGAACGGCCTCGAGCACCTTCTCGAGCAGGTCGTCGACGTTCGCGCCCTCGCTCAGGCCCTCGTATGAGAGCACGAGCCGGTGGCGCAGCACCTCCGGGGCGAGGTCGCGGATGTCGCTGGTGAGAACGTGGCCGCGCCCGCGCAGCATCGCCAGCGAGCGCGCGGCCTGGACGAGCCCGATCGGCCCGCGCGGGCTCGCGCCGTACGCAAGCAGCGGGGCGATCTCCTCGAGCCCGTGGCGGGCCGGGCGGCGGGTGGCGTCGGCGAGCGCCACGGCGTAGTCGATCGCCTCGCGGTCCACGAACACCTCGCGCACGAGCTCGCGGTAGCGCAGCAGGTCGGCGGCGTCGAGCCGCTCCGCCACCTCGGCCGCCGGAACGAGCGAGCTCTCGACCACGGAGGCCTCGTCGCCCGGGTTCGGGTAGTCCACGAGGATCTTCATCAGGAAGCGGTCGACCTGCGCCTCGGGCAGCGGGTACGTCCCCTCCGACTCGATCGGGTTCTGCGTGGCCAGCACGAGGAAGGGCAGCGGCACCCCGTAGGTCGAGCCGCCGATCGTGACCTGCTGCTCCTGCATCACCTCGAGCAGTGCGGACTGCACCTTGGCCGGCGCGCGGTTGATCTCGTCCGCAAGCAGGAAGTTGGCGAACACCGGCCCCAGCTCGGTGTCGAAGGTGGCGGTGTCCGGCCGGTAGATGCGCGTGCCGACCAGGTCCGAGGGCACGAGGTCCGGCGTGAACTGGATGCGCCGGAAGGTGCCGCCCACCGCCGCGGCGAGCGTCTTGATCGTCAGGGTCTTGGCGAGGCCCGGCACGCCCTCGAGCAGCACGTGCCCGCCCGTGAGCAGAGCCACCAGCACTCGCTCGAGCATCGCGTCCTGCCCGATGATCACCCGCTTCATTTCGAAGAGGGCGCCCTCGAGGGCCTCCCTCGGCTCGTCAAGCCGCTCGTTCTCGCTCATGCTCGGCACGCTACGCGGGCGGCTGTCACACCCGGATAACGCCCGCGTACGGCCACTACCCTCATCGGGGTGCGCGTGCTCGTGGCGGAGGACGAACGCCGGGTTGCCCAGGCGCTGGCCCGGGGGCTGCGGCGCGAGGGGATGGCGGTCGACGTGGCATACGACGGCGCCGCCGCGCTCGACAAGGCGCGGCTCCATCCGTACGACGTGGTGGTGCTCGACCGCGACCTGCCGCTGCTCCACGGCGACGAGGTGTGCCGCAGCCTGCGCGCGGACGAGAGCGCCAGCCGGGTGCTGATGCTCACCGCCGCGGCCGGCCTCGACGACCTCGTGGGCGGCCTCGCCCTCGGCGCTGACGACTACCTGGCCAAGCCGTTCGCCTTCGCGGAGCTGCTGGCGCGCCTGCGCGCGTTGGCGCGGCGCTCGCACCCGGCGCTGCCGGCCACGCTGCGCTCGGGCGACCTCGAGCTCGACCCTGCCCGGCATGCCGTCACGCGCGCGGGCCGGCCGATCGAGCTCACGCCCAAGGAGTTCGCCGTGCTCGAGGCGCTGCTCGAGGCGGGCGGGGCGGTGATCTCGAACGACGAGCTGGTCGAGCGCGTCTGGGACGAGAACGCCGACCCGTTTACGAACTCCGTCCGCATGGCCGTGCTGCGCCTGCGCCGCAAGCTCGGCGACCCGCCGGTGATCGAGACCGTGAAGGGAGCGGGCTACCGGGTGTGAGGCGCTTCCGGCCGACCGTCAGGGCCCGCCTGGCCGCCGTCTACGTGGCGCTCGTCGGCGTCTCGACCGGCGTGCTGCTCGCCGTGAGCTACTGGCTCCTCTCGCGCCACTTCGACCGCACCCTTCCCGAGGCGTTCGCCTCCGACGTACGCGGCGAGGTGGCGCTCCAGTACCTGCTCGCCTTCGTCGGGGTCGTGCTCGTGTCGGCCGCGGTCGGCTGGCTCGTGGCCGGCCGGCTGCTCGCCCCGCTGGCGCGGATCACCGGCGCGGCGCGGCGGGTGTCGGAGGAGCGGCTCGGCGAGCGCATCCCGGTGACCGGCCCCGACGACGAGCTGCGCGAGCTGGGCGAGACCCTCAACTCGATGCTCGACCGCCTGTCGGGCTCGTTCGAGTCCCAGCGCCGCTTCGTGGCCAACGCGAGTCACGAGCTGCGCAGCCCGCTCACCGTGATCCGCTCCGAGGCCGAGGTGGCCCTCGCGAACCCCGAGCCAGATGTCGAGGAGCTGCGGGCGATGGCGGCGAGCGTGGTCGAGGCGAGCAGGCGCACCGAGGCGCTGCTCTCCAGCCTGCTGATCCTCGCCCGCAGCCAGCGCGACCTGGTCCGCCGCGAGCGCGCCGAGCTCGGCGCGGCGGCGCGGGGCGCGGTCGATCTGCTCGCGCAGGAGGCGCGCGACGAGTCCGTCGCCATCGAGCTGCGGCTCGAGCCCGCGTGGGTGGAGGGCGACCCGGCGCTGCTCGAGCGCCTGGCCGCCAACCTGATCGAGAACGGCCTGCGTTACAACCGGCCGGGCGGCGGCGTGTTCGTGACCACGCGCGCGGTCGACGGCCATGCCGAGCTCGTGGTCGGCAACAGCGGGCCCGCGGTGAGCGCCGCGGCGGCCGCGAGGCTCGCCGAGCCGTTCGAGAGGATCGAGCGCCACGCCGTCAGCGGCGGCGCGGGCCTCGGCCTCTCGATCGTGAAGGCGGTGAGCGAGGCGCACGGCGGCTCGCTCAGGATCGAGCCACGCGCCGAGGGCGGGCTCGAGGTGACGGTCAGACTTCCGGCCGCCCCGGCTCCGGCTGAGTCTCGCGCTCGTGGTGGAACGGACAGCCCCGGTCGCGATCCGGGCGCGGTGCGCTCTCCAGCTTGACCGGGTGCGGCTGCGCGCTCTCGGCGGCAAGCCGGTCGTCCAACCCGGCGAGCCCCTGGACTGCCGTGCCGAGCAGGGCTGCGCCCGCAACTCCCACTCCGACGAGGATCGCTCGTCCTGCCGTCACGCCCCGAGAGATTAGTGAAGCGCCTCGGCCGGCTCAGGGCAGGCGGCCGAACCAGCGCAGCGATAGCGCGCCTCCCATCAGCAGCAGCACGGCCGCCCCG
>Ga0209382_10009523_pt1 | contig 12149 bp, 13 predicted proteins | sample SoiMetdeltSBSDD5_FD_187599 | JGI IMG/M metagenome (GOLD analysis project Ga0209382, IMG submission 187599) | Bulk soil microbial communities from a Populus tree surrounding site in Tennessee, USA - Soil MetaG P. deltoides SBSDD5 (SPAdes) (version 2) | ecosystem: Environmental > Terrestrial >... | reverse complement strand
GACGCCGGTGCGGTTGAACAGCCGCCACTCCTCGGCGGAAATCGCGCGCTGGTCGCCGACCGCGAGCGCGGCGAGGATGCCGGCGGCGGGCGTCGCGCCGAGCTCGGCCTGGAAGCGATCGCGCACCGCTTCGCGCGCTTTTTCCACGTAATCCATGAAGCCGTTGCGTGCGCCGAGGCGCTTGCGCTCGCCCTTCTGCCGCACATATCCGGTAGCGCCGATGCCGCGCTCGAGCAGCCAGGCCTCGTAATCGAAGCCGTGGGGATTGACGTGCCCGTGCGGGCGGCGCAGCCGCACCGTGAACAGCCAGCGCTCGCCGGGATGCACGCTTTGCTCCAGCATTGCGGCGCCTTCCTCACTGAACGGATTGCGATGCCAGGAAAGCAGCAGCTTGCGCGGCAGGCGCGCGCCGCCCGGCGCGGACTCGACTTCGAACTCGAAGCGCACCGCGCGCTCGCTCGCCGCCGGCAGGCTCGACACCACGCCGACCACGTCGAGGTCGCGCCCCTCGAGCTCCGGCGCGAGCCAGTCGGCCATGCGCAGGTGCGCGAGCGCCGCGGCCCAGAAGAAGCCGACGGCGAATGCAACCGGTATGACCAGGGATTTCCATCGGTAGGCGAGAAAGGCCATTACTGGCAACACAGCCGCCCATCCCAGCGCCGGCAGCTCGGCCTGCAGCTGCAGCGCCGCGGCGCCGGCTGCGAAGGCCAATGCGGCCAGGGTCATCTACAATCAACGCGCCCCGCCGCTCCGAGATGACGCCCGCCTGACGTGCCGCGCAAGTTTTTCCGCCGCTACCTGCCCGACCCCGAGGCCGTGCGCTCCAGCCGCATGGTGGCGAGGTTCGGCGGCTGGCTCCAGCATCCCAACCTCTGGCATCTCAACCGCCGCTCGGTCCCCGGCGCGGTGGCGATCGGCCTGTTCTGCGGCCTGGTGCCCGGCCCGCTGCAGATGCTCGCCGCGCTGCTGATCGCCATCCCGTGCCGCAAGAACCTCCCGGTGGCGCTGATCGTCACGCTCTATACCAACCCGCTCACCATCGTGCCGCTCTACGTTCTCGCCTATGCGTACGGCCGCCTGCTGCTGCCCGGCACGCACGGCCCGTTCATCGCCCCGTTCGAAACCGACTGGAGCGACATTCCCGGCTCGCTGCGCGCGCTCGGCGAATGGATGCTCGCGCTCGGCAAGCCGCTCGCGGTGGGGCTGATCGCGCTCGGCCTGACGCTGGCCGCGATCGGCTACCTGGTGACGCGGCTCGGGTGGCGCGCCTGGGTCGTCACGCAGTGGCGCGCGCGCGCCCGCCGGCGCGGAGCGCAGGCATGACGCACGAGGAATTCGTCGCGGCCTACCAGCAGGGCCGCCTGCGCGTGCGCGTCGACCGCGAGGCCGCCGCGCGCTTCGTCTCCGGCCGCGCCATGCTGCCGCTCGTCATGCTGCCGATCCTCGGCCTCGGCGTCGCGCTCGCGCTGGTGGGCTACCTGATCGCCGGCATCAGCGTGTTCCTCCTGGCGCTCATTCTGCGCTTCGTGGTCAAGCGCAGCAGCGACGGCTTCCTGCTATGGCGCGCGCTGCGCGACGCGGAGTTCTACCAGCAGGTGCGCGCCGCGGGTGTCCTCGCCGTAGAGGAAACCTGACAAAAAGAAAGGGGCGCGGACTAGCCGCGCCCCCGTGTGGCGATCTTGATTTTTGGCCTAGGACCGCTTGCAGCCGAACTTGGCGCGGATCTCCGCCATGCCGTCGCTGTCGTCGTAGATGCCGGACAGCGCGGCTTCCGGCACGCCCGTTTCGTTCATCAGCGCGCTGCGGTAGTGCTCCAGAGACTGCGAGAGCCTGGCACACGCCGTGGCCATGTCGCCGACGCGGCTGTGGGCCGAGGCGAGGCGAAACGCGGCTGCGCTCGAGGACCGGTAGTCCTCGCTCGAGCTCGATGCAAGTGACGCAAAACCAAGTGACAACACGACGACGAGATACTTGCTGAAGCTGACCACGGTTTCCTCCTGTCGAAATTTGCCTCGGAAGGCAGCGCGGCCAGATTACAGGGCGCTCGGCGCTTCCCGAGGTCAGCCTTCGTCAGGAGGACAGTTCTTGACAGGCCCTAGCACTTTTTTGTAAAGCGCGGGCCCGGAGCCTTCTCTTGGGAAGCGGTCTTTACCGTTCCTTGCACGGCTCCATAGTATTCGCGCAGCACTTGCAGGACTTCCGGCCGGCTGAACTCGGCGGGGATTTCCGCGCCCGCGGACAGCGCCTGGCGCAGCCTGGTACCCGAGAGAAGCAGCCGGTCGCTCGGGTCGTGCGGGCAGGTGCGCCCCGAAGCCATGGCGCCGCAGCGATAGCACCAGAAAGCCTGGTCGACTTTCATCGCCCGGATCTTAAGCGCGCCCGGCGGAACTTCGTCGAAGATCCGCTGCGCCGCGTAAGGCTCGTAGAAGTCGCCCACCCCGGCATGGTCGCGTCCGATGACGATGTGGCTGCAGCCGTAGTTCTGGCGAAACAGTGCGTGGAGCAGCGCTTCCCGAGGGCCGGCATAACGCATGGCGAGCGGATAACCTGCCTGGAGCACCGTGCCGTTCGGGAAATATCGCTCGAGCAGCACGGCGATTGCGCGCACGCTCACTTCGGCCGGCACGTCCCCGGGCTTCAATTTCCCGAGCGGCGAATGGACCAGCACGCCGTCGCAGATTTCGGCGGCGATCTTCACCAGGTACTCGTGCGAGCGGTGCATGGGATTGCGGGTTTGAAATGCGGCAACCGTGGCCCAGCCCCTGGCGTCGAACAGCGCCCGCGTCTGCGCCGGAGGGAGATAGATCTCGGCATAGCGCCGCGGAAAATCTCCTCGCGAAAGGACTTTCACCGCGCCGGCGATATTAACGGCGCCCTGGCCCATCACCATCGCAACCCCGGGATGCCGCGGGTCGGCGGTTCCGAAAATCGCGCGGCATTCGACCTCCTTGTCGATCCGGTATTTCTCCGCGACCTTGATGGTCGCCAGCACCTCGCGCGAGGCGGGTTCGACCAGGGCGGCTTCGCCACCCGGCCCGATGCCGCTGGCGGTCGCCTCGTCGGCCGAAAGCGTGATCGGGATCGGCCAGAACAATCCGTCGCTGAGGCGGTAGCTTCGACAAGCCCCCTCCCAGTCCGCGTGCGTCATGAACCCGCGAAGCGGCGTGAAGCCGCCGAGCCCGAGCATCATGAGATCGCCGAATTCGCGCGGACTGAGCGGGATGCGCGGCATCCGCGCGGCGCGCGCTCGTTCCTCGTCGAGCTCCTCATCCGCCAGCAGCAACGGCTTCAGGGCTGGCGCACCGTGCGGTGGCACAAGGCGGCTCACGAGGCGGCTCACCAATAGACGCTGATGTGGTACGCGGCGACCAGCATCGCCGCCGCGAGGACCAGGAACGGGAGGTAAGCGAAGATCCTCAAACCCTGAACGGCAAGGCGAAGAAAAAGTTGACTACGTACAGCAGTCCGACGGCGCCGGTCAGTGCGCCGAGCATGCCGTTGAGCACAAGCTCGGGCACGTGAAGCTGGGTCTTCGCCGCCACCCAGGAGCCGAAGATGCCCCCGGCAGCGGCGAAGAAACCCCAGGCCCATTCGGGCTGGATCGCGGCCGCCCCCGTGAGCGGCAGCACGACGCAATAGGCGATGAGGCCGGTGGCGGAGAGCACGATGGCGTAGGGGATCGTCGCCGCCGGGACCACGTACATCGGCAGCTTGTAGACCACGACGAGGAACGGCACGATCAGGAACGCGCCGCCGAGACCAAGCGCCGACGAGATGACGCCGACCACCGCGCCCACGAAAAACAGTACACGGTGGTTGAGCGTCCATTGTTCTCCACGATAGCCGATCGTCAGGCGGCCACCGGCGTCGGCCAGCGTCACGATGCGCGCCGGCTGGCCGAGGAGGCTGCCGCCGGGCGCTTTTTCGCGTGCCGCAAGTCCGCGCAGCACCTTTTGGCATAGCTGCGCGCCGACCAGAACCAAGGCAAGTCCCAAGGCAAGGCGAAACGCGGTCACATCGGCGAGCAGGCTTGCACGCATGAATGGCCCGATCAAACCGCCGACTACGCCGCCCGCGCACAGCCAAAGCGCGAACTCCCGGTTCCACTGTCCGGTGCCGCGAAAGCCAAGAAGGGCGCCGATCGGGTTGAGGAACGTCAGCAGCAGGGTCGAGGGCGTGACGTGCGCATTCGAGAACTGCAACACCGAGGTGGTGTAGGGCAGCGCGAAGATGCCGGCGGCCTGGCCGACCAGCGCCATCGTGTACCCGGTCCATGCGCCCATCCAGATGACGTGCCATACCGGCACGCGCACCTGCGCGAGCGGGTAGGCCTGATCGCCGCCGGGGACAAATCCATGCTGCAGATACGCGCAGAGGAATCCCAGCGCCAGTGCCGCGGCGATGAACGGCGCCTGTTGGAGCGCGAACTCCCGCGCCGCTAGAGAGCCGACTTGCCCGCGTAGCGACGCTTGACGCACAGATACTCTTTCCAGTAGCGCCATGCCCGCTGGCCCATGATCATCTCCTCGTGCGGGTGCCCGATCGGGAACTGGTTCTTCGGCACATCGGAGTCCTTCCAGAGGCCGGCGCGCTTTCGTTCCGCGCGCTGATCGACGAGCCAGTCGTTGTAGCTCTCGTACACGACGTGCCCCTCGGGCGCGTCCATGGTGGCGGCGCGAGTACGTCCGTCGAGCTCGCGCCACAGCGCGATCTGCTCTTCGGTGATCTTCGCCGGCTGCACGTCCAGCTGGTAGCCCGCCTCTTCCAGCTCCTTCCCGGCTACCGCCGCGAAGATCCCCTGGTCGCGGACGCTGAGCTGGCGCTTATAGATGCCTATGTAACGGTCGCTCGTCTCGTGGCCGAGGGGCTTGTGGTCCTTGGTCGCGCCACGGTTCTTCGCCAGCTCGGTCTTGTAGAACTCCAGCATCTGCGGAGCGAAATCCTCGCCGAGGAACCTGCACGCGGTTTTCAGCACGCCGACCGGATCCTGGACCAGCTCTTCGTATCGCAAGTCCATCCACTGGTCGGCGCGCAGCTTCTTGCGCCAGGGCTTCACCGCGTTCTGGCACAGCGCCCAGCTCTCGGCCGCGCAGAAGATGTTGGTCGGGCCGAACGCCGAGTCGAGGTAGTCCGCGCTCGCGTCGCGGCCGTCGCGTGTGATGAAGATGAATTGAGCGTTCGGGAAGTCCTCGAGGATCTCCTTCACGAAGAACAGGTTGTGCGGCGTCTTCTCGCCCCAGCGAGGCTTGTTGCCCGCGCTGCGCGCATAGCGCTCGTGCATTGCGCAGTAGATTCCGGCGAAGCTGGATTCCTTGAGGTCCGCGAGAATCTCGTCGAGGATCGTGCGCGGATTGACTTTCATTCCCCAGAACGGGGTCTTCAGGCCGAAAACCATCTCCTCGGCCAGCGTGCGCAGATTCTGCGGGCGGGAAAGGTCCCCGTAGGTGTGGAGGTAGGGCCTGAACCGCGGGTAATACCAGACCACCTCGGGGACCGCGATGCGCGGATGGCAGCCGAGCATCGCCATGACCAGCGTGGTGCCGGAGCGCTCCGCGCCGATCATGATGATCGGCCGTTCTTTCAGCGTGATGGGCATTCCTACAGACTACCTAGAATGTCCGCCTGAGCAGAAGGCGATTTGAGCGGCTTGACTTCCTCGCCGAGCCATTTGAGGAACGCGACGAACTCTTCACGTGGCGTTTCCTTGAAGCCGTTGGCAAGGTTGATTTTTTTCAGGATGGCGCGTCCGCTCTCCGTCGCATCCAGAGCGAGAACCGCCGCACGGAGCTTCACCACCTGCGCATCGGACACCGCGGGCGATGCGATGAACGGCATATTGATCTGGTCGCGGCTCCTCGCGATGATCCGGCCGCCGTTCTTTTCCCACGTGCGGCCGGCGGCTGAAGCGGAATTGACCACGCCGACATCGAAAAAGCCGTTCTCGAGCGACCAGGCGATCGCCGCCTGATCGCGCATGGAGCGCACATTCTCCTTGCTCATGTCGATCTTGCTGTCCCGCAGCATCGCGTTGGCGGCCCGCCACATGTTGGAGTATGCATCCGGGGTGACGATGGTCTTGCCCCTCACATCTGCGATGGTCTGCAGCGTCGAGCCCTTGGGCACGATGAAAAGCGTCCGATAGTAATCTTTGGCCGTCGCCACCGGCTGGTAGCCGAAATCGCGAACCGCCTGAGCCGGCACGTCGTTGGGGCGCGCCAGCAGAAGCTCGTAGGCCTGCTTCTTCAGGTTCTCTTGCAGTCTGTCGCGGTTGCGTACGTTCACGATCGCGACCTGGACTTTGAGCGTTTTTCCGACCAATTGCGCGAATCCTTCATAGCGCTCCAGGATTTCCAGGAAATCCGCGTTGGCGGCTCCGCCCTCGTTGACGGCAAGGGTGATCCGCGGCTCGCTCTGGCCCGCCGCCGGTTTCGTGGCCGTTTTCTGCGCCATCGCGTTCGTGCCCGCTCCAATGGCGAGCAGGACCAGCACCAGCCGCAGGGCACGGGCGGTCGCGTGAAGCTGCATGATCGGTTTCATCTTGTCTCCCTTGGTCACGTTCGCGCCCTCCCGGTGCTACGACCAAGGCAGCCACTGCAGTCGGTTTCCCGCATGCAGCCCGGCTGCCTTGGCGTAGTCGCTTTAGGCCCGTGGCTTTGCGTCCCAGGCTTTCGCCCGGTTTGCCCTAACCAAAGTTAACAGTGCAAGCGCTGACGCTGACTACCGAAGGCAGTTCTTCACGATGGAGAAGGAAACAGACCGGAAGATAAGGTAGCCGGGCGAAACCAGAGTCAAAGATCTATCTTGTTGTCCGAAGCGTTATCCCCTCATCCGATATATCGATCGAACAGGACTTTTTTGTCGATAGGTAATCCCGCGCTCGTTACTTCGCGCCGCTTCTGCGGCGCATTTCGGGCAAAGTCCAGTCGATGTCTGCGCGGCCTTTGCAACCTAATCACAGCAGCCAACGTGGCGGCGGTGGCACGGCCAATGGCGCCGTCGGCGGGCAGGGCGCGATTTGCGTGGAGAACCTGTCGGTGGAATTCAAGCGCGACGGCGTGCGCGCGGTCGCCGTGCAGGACATCGATATCGAGATCGCCCCAGGCGAGTTCACCGCGCTGCTCGGTCCTTCTGGCTGCGGCAAGTCGACGCTCCTGAACGTGATCGGCGGCATGGTCCGCCCGACGCGCGGGGAAGTCCGCATCGACGGCGCTCCGGTAACAGAGCCGAGCGCGCGCTGCGGCGTCGTTTTCCAGCAGCATTCGCTGTTCCCCTGGATGACCGCCCTGGACAACGTCGCCTTCGGGCCGCGCATGCTGGGCCATCCCTCCCCCGAGTCGGTAGCGCGGGAGTTTCTCGCCCTCGTCGGCCTGGAGAAGTTCGCCCGCGCCTATCCGGCGCAGCTCTCGGGCGGAATGCAGCAGCGCGTCGGCATTGCCCGCGCGCTGGCGACACGGCCACCGGTGCTTCTGATGGACGAGCCGTTCGGCGCGCTCGACGCCCAGACGCGCAGCATCATGCAGGAGGAGCTTCTGAAAATATGGTCGGAGCTCAAGACCACCGTGGTGTTCGTCACGCACGACGTCGACGAAGCGCTCTACCTTTCCGACCGGGTCTTCGCCATGAGCACCGCGCCCGGCGGCATCAAGGAGGAGATCCGGATCGACCTTGGCCGCCCGCGCACGCCCGATGTCGCGCTGAGCGAAAAGTACGGCGCGCTGGACCGGCGCGTCCGCCGGCTGATTCGCGAAGAGACGCTGAAAGTGTTCAACAACGCCTCCCGTTGAAAACGCATGCAACGCGCCCTGGCTAGACCTCCGCGCATCACCCTGCGCAGCCTGCTGGCCGGGCCGGGCTGGGTCGCCAACGCGCTCTGGGCCGCCGCCGGCATCGGCCTGTTCTTGCTGATCTGGACGCTGATCGCCCGGCGGCTCGGCAATCCGGTGCTGCTGCCGACCCCGGCCGCGGTGCTCGAGGGCTTCTATCGGCTGCTCGCCGACGGCTACCTGGTGCAGGACGTGCTGGCGAGCCTGAAGCGCGTGTTCGCCGGATTCCTGATCGCTGCCGCGATCGGCGTGCCGCTCGCCATGCTGCTGGCCTACTTCCTGCCGCTGCGCCGGCTGGTCCTGCCGCTCGTCACGCTGCTGCGGCCGATACCGCCGATCGCCTGGATCCCGATCGCGATCCTCTGGTTCGGCATCGGCGACAAGCCGAGCTTCTTCATCACCGCGATCGCGGCTTTCTTCCCGATCTTCCTCAACTCGTTCTTCGGCGGCACGTCGGTGGAGGAGCAGCATCTGAACGCGGCGCGCTCCCTGGGCGCCAGGAAGATGTCGCTGCTCGTGCGCATCATGTTCCCTTCGGCGCTGCCGATGATCTGGACCGGCCTGAAGATCGGGCTCGGCCAGTCGTGGATGGCGGTGGTGACCGCCGAGCTGATCGCGGCGCAATCGGGCCTGGGCTACATGATCCAGACCAGCCGCCTGAATCTCGAGACGAGCTACGTGCTCGTCGGCATGGTGACGATCGGGGTGCTCGGATCGCTGATGGGGCTGGCCCTGTCCGGCGTCGAGCGCTATGTGCTTCCCTGGAAGCGGAAGTAGCAAGCGGAGCGGAGGAGATATGCGACTGAAAAGCGTGTTTTGGACGGCAGCGTTGCTCCTGTGTTCGGCCGGCGCCGACGCCCAAGCGCCGACGCAGATCCGCATTGCCTATCCCAGCGGCATGAACGGCCAGATTCCGGTCGTCATGGAGCGCGCCGGCATCGCCAAGAAGCACGGCCTCGACGCGCAGTTCGTGTTCTTCCAGTACGGCCCGCCGATGATGGAAGCGCTCGCCTCGGGCCATATCGACGCGGTCGTGACCAGCCTGATGCCGGTGACGACGTTCCTCTCGCGCCAGCCCAATGCGGCGGTGGTCGTGGCGAGCCTGGGCAGGTCGAGCTACTCGCTCATGGTGCCGAAGAACAGCACGGCGAAATCCGTGGCGGACCTCAAGGACAAGCGCATCGCGGTGTCTTTCAATTCCGACTCGCACCTCGACCTGCTGCGCCTGCTCAAGGAGCGCAACCTGGATGCGAGAAAGGAGATCCGGCTGCTCAACGTGCAGCCGAACGAGCTCGTGCTCGCGCTCCAGGAAGGCTTTGCCGACGCCGTCGTCATCCGCCAGCCGCAGGTGCTGAAGATGGAGCAGCAGCTCGGTGCGCGCGTCGTGCACACCTGGCCGTTCGAGTTCGTCTCGATCATGCGCGCCGAATACCTGACGCGCAACCCGGACGCGCTCAAGCGCTACCGCGAGGCGCTGCGCGAATCGGTGCACTACACCGCCACCAACAAGGAGCAGGCGAGCGTCTGGTTCGGCGAGCGGCTGCGCATCGAGCCCGAGGTCGTGCGCAAGGTCTCGGAGGACGATCCGAACTGGCGCAGGGTGAAAACGCTGCGCGATGTATCGATCGACCTGTCGCCGAGCGTGCGCCAGCGCATGATCGACTGGTTCGAGTCGAGCTACGAGCACGGCATGATCAAGGGCAAGGTGGATACGCAGGGCGGACGGATCTTCGCGAACTGAGAGGACGGGCGCAGGCCTAGACCTTCTCCCAGGCCTCCACCGGCCCGGCGACCACGCGAAACAGCGGATGCGCCTGCGGGCGGCGCACGCTATTGAGCCGCACTGCGCGCGCCGGGTCGCGCACCTTCAGTTTGCCCATCAGGTGCTCCCACTCGTAGTCGAGCTGGCCGCGCCGGACGACCAGGGTATCGGCACAATGCCTGCGCGCGATCTTCCCGGCGGCGAAGCTGTAACCACGCTGCCGCGATTCCACATGAACGCCGCGGAGGTATTGGGCGATCGCACCCACGTCGTCGAACCGCGCGAGCTGCGGATGGTGGCGATAGCCGCGGGTTTGGCCGCGCAGTACGGCCTGCGCGAGCAGCGCTTCACGCCACAGCGCGACCAGGCCGCGCGCATCGAGATACTTCGGGTGCAGGCTCCAGAGTCGCACGCTACGACTTCGGGTTGAGGACCCCGTCGTTCAGCTCGTAGATGCGCTCGGCGCGCGCGGCGAGCCCGGTGTCGTGGGTGACGATCACGAACGCGGTGCCGTGCGAAGCCGAGAGCCGCACCATGGCGTCGAACACCTCGTCGGCGGTGTGCGAGTCGAGGTTGCCCGTGGGCTCGTCGGCCAGCACGCAGGCGGGACTGGTGACCAGGGCGCGCGCGAAGGCGCAGCGCTGGCGTTCGCCGCCCGAGAGCTCGCCCGGCTGGTGCTCGAGGCGCGCGCCCAGGCCGACTTCGGCGAGCACCTTCGCCGCGCGCTCGCGCGCCTCGCCAGGATCGGTGCGCCGGATCAGCAGCGGCATCGCCACGTTCTCGACCGCGGTGAACTCCGGCAGCAGGTGATGGAACTGGTAGACGAAGCCGAGCGTCGCATTGCGCACGCGGCCGCGCTCCACCTCGCTCATCGCGCTGAACGGCTTGCCCTGGATCATGACGCTGCCCGAGGTCGGGGCATCGAGGCCGCCCAGCAGATGGAGCAGCGTCGACTTGCCCGAGCCGGAGCGCCCGACGATCGCGATGCGTTCGCGCGAGCGCACCTCGAGGCTCACGCCCTGCAGCACCGGCACCGGCGCCGGCCCCTGGTAAGTCTTCTTCAGGTTCTGGCAGGAAACGACTGCGGCGGCGTTTTCACTACTCATAGCGCAGGGCTTCGACCGGATTGACGCGCGCGGCCCGCAGGCTCGGCAGGATGGTGGCGACGAAGGACAGCGCCAGCGCCATCAGGGCGACCGAGACCACGTCGCTCATCTGCAGGTCCGAAGGCAGGTCCGGAATCATGTAGACGTCCTTCGACAGGAACTTGATGTTGAAGGCGCGCTCGATCGCCGGCACGATCACGTCGATATTGAGCGCGGTGATGACGCCCACGATCACGCCGGCGACGGTGCCGACCACGCCGAGCACCATGCCCTGCACCATGAACACCTGCAGGATCGAGCCCGGCGCGGCGCCGAGGGTGCGCAGGATGGCGATGTCGGCCTGCTTGTCGACCACCGCCATCGCCAGGGTGGAGATGATGTTGATCGCCGCCACGAACACGATCAGCGCGAGGATCAGGAACATCATGCGCTTCTCGATCTCGACCGCGCGGAAGAAGTTGGCGTGGCTGCGCGTCCAGTCGGAGGCGAACAGCTCGCGCGGCAGCTTGGCGAGCAGCTCGTAGGCGACGGTGCGCGCGGCGAACAGGTCGTCGAGCTTGAGCCGCACGCCGCTCACTGCGGCGCCCATCTGGTACAGGGTCTGCGCGTCCTGCAGGTGGATCAGGGCGAGCGCCGAGTCGGCGTCGACCAGGCCGGCCTCGAAGATGCCCGCCACGGTGAACTGCTTGAGGCGCGGAATCACGCCCGCCGGCGTGACGATGCCCTGCGGCGCGATGAGCGCGATCTTGTCGCCGCGCGTCACGCCGAGGGCGCGCGCGAGGTCGATGCCGAGCACCACGCCGAACTCGCCGGCGCGCAGCTCGTCGAGCGCGCCGGCGCGCATGTGGCGCGCGAGGTCCGCGACCTTCTCCTCCTCCGCCGGCAGGATGCCGCGCACCGCGGCGCCGCGCATCCCCTGCCCGTTCGAAAGCATCGCCTGCGCCTGCACGAACGGCGCGCTCGCCACCACGCGCGGGTGCTGCGCCGCGATCTGCGCCACGGCCTGCCAGTCGTCGAGCCGGTTGCTGTCGGCGACGATCTGCAGGTGCGAGACCACGCCGAGGATCCGCGTGCGGACTTCCTTCTGGAAGCCGTTCATCACCGACAGCACCACGATCAGCGCCCACACGCCGACCGCGATGCCGATCATCGACACCGCGGAGTTCACGCCGATGAAGCGGTTGCGACGCCGGGCACGCGTGTAGCGCAACCCGACCATGAGCTCGTATCGCATTGGGGAGGCGCGAGAATACTACAATCGAACAAATATGAAGCCGTTGTTGCCCGGCTAACGGCATGGACGCCGAGACCTCAGGCCTGCTCAGGAAGCTGTTGACGACCGAACGCCTCGCGCACCTCGCGACCCTGCGCGGCGGCGCGCCGATGGTGTCGATGACGCTGTTCATGCCGGAGCGCGACTTCTCCGCCTTCTACGTGCACGTGAGCCGGCTCGCCTGG
>Ga0209382_10009520_pt1 | contig 12151 bp, 14 predicted proteins | sample SoiMetdeltSBSDD5_FD_187599 | JGI IMG/M metagenome (GOLD analysis project Ga0209382, IMG submission 187599) | Bulk soil microbial communities from a Populus tree surrounding site in Tennessee, USA - Soil MetaG P. deltoides SBSDD5 (SPAdes) (version 2) | ecosystem: Environmental > Terrestrial >... | reverse complement strand
GACGAGGGGTGGGTCGGGGGCCGGGTCTAGCCGGTCAGCCGGTGGCGGGCGACGGGTTCGGCGCCGCTGCCGGCGTGGTGTACCGCGACGACGTCGGCGTCCGGGTCGATGAGGTACACCCAGGCGACGTCCAGCGCGGTGAGTTCGTCGAGCGCGATGGTGGCGGCCTCGGCGTCGGGGATGGTCCCCATGGCCATGCCGAACCCGGGGACGGGCCGTTCGTCGTCCCACGTCGCGGTGCCGGCGGTGACATCTGCGCCGAGGTAGGACCAGGTGTGGGCCACCAGGCCGGTGACCAGGGCGGTGGTGTCGCCGCCGACGGTGTGGCGCCAGATGCTCCGCAGCGTCGGGACGATGTAGTTGGGGGTGCCATCGCTGTGCACGTAGCGGACCGTGGCGGTGTCGGCGCCGGGTTGGTGGACGCCGACGAAGCAGCGGGTGCCCATTGTTGATTCCCTTCCACTGTTGACCGGTTGCCGGTGCCGGACGGGTTGCCGGGCCGGCGTGTTCGGGGTTGCGGGCGGCGGTCACGCCGCCCCGGCGGCGGTGCTCAGGTGGCGGAGGGGGTGTCGACCTCGCCGGCGTCGGCGTCTTCGTTTTCGATGTCGTCCCAGCCCACTCGCAGTTGGGTGTCGTCTGGGCCGAGGTATTTCTCGATGACGAGGCGGGCGGCTTGGAACGCGTCGCTGGTGGTCTCGGCGGTCACCTTCACTTCCAACGGGACGCGCAGGTGCACGGTGTAGGCGCGGCGGACGGTCGGCAGACCAACGGCGGCCAGGATGCTGTTGGCGAAGTCCATGTCCAGGTGTCCGGCGCTGACCGCGGCGGCGATCGTCGTACTGATGCGGGTGCGTAGCTGGGTCAGCTCGTCGGCGGTGGACCGGGCGACCTCGGCGCTGGTATCGGCCGCGTGCGCGCGGGCGCGTGCGAGAAGCGCGGTGAGGTGGGCATCCATGGCTTGTGCGGCGTGGGCGAGCCAGTCCGCCGGCGGCTGGCTGCCGAATCGGTCGCGCCAGGTACCGGCCAGCACGTCGGCCAGTTCCAGCGGGTGGCGGGTGGTGTCGATCTCGGGCATGATCGGGGCCTCTTCCTCGATGGCGAATGAGGTGCGTCGTACGGCTGGGCTGGGTCAGCGGGCGAGGATGGCGACCTTTTCGCCGTGCAGTAGCGGGGCGCCGTCGGGACCTTTGATGTGGGCGTGGATCCAGATCCGGTACGGGTTGCCGTGCTTGTCGATCAGGCGGCGCCAGTGGCCGCGTACGACGAACCGGACCCGGTAGTGCCACTTGGCTTCGCCGTCGCCGCGGTCAGTGACCGGGCTGGTGCGGCGCAGCATCACCACGCGGGTGGTGTGCACGACGCTGGCGCGGGCGGCGCGGCGGCGCCCGGCGCGGTCCAGTGGTGCTGGTGCGGCTATGGCGATGGGTTGGGCCTGGATGCGCCAAAACGCGTAGGCGATGGCGACGGGCACCTGGGTGCGGGTGGTGGTGTCGGCGATGACGTAGCGGCCGTCGGAGGCGGTTTGCCAGTTGGTGTCGGCGTCGTCGACCGGTTCGGCTGCCGGTGGCGCCGGGACCGGTGTGGCGATGGGCAGGTAGTTGAGGTCCACCAGCAGGTACGGGCCCAGCTGGGCGCGCAGGGTCGGGTTGGTGGCCAGCGACGCGCGCACGTCGGCGGTGTTGGGGTCTTCGGGGTCGTCGCGGTGTGACCAGCCGCAGATCAGCCAGAACCGTTCGCCGCTGGCCGCCGAGCACGGGGTCCAGGTGACCGCGGCGAGGCCGGCGACGGTGCCGGTGGGGCGGCGGTGGTAGATCGGCTCGGGGAGGAACAGCACCCCCCGTCGCAGGGTGCGGCGTCGGCGGTGAGCAGGTCCCCAGTGAGGTCGAGGGCCTCCGCCGCGGCGGCCACGATCGCGGTCATCGCCGGGGCGAGCACGAACGTCTCACCTTGGGACCACACGGCGGTGCTGGCCCGGCCCACGACGTCGACGAGCTGCTCGACGGCATCGGGACCGTCGGCGTCCGTCACTGCCGCGGCGATGCGGGCATTCATCCCCACCCGCAGGTATTGCCTGGCGATGCTGCTGGCCGTGTACTCGGCCATGAGGGTCTTCAGCCGAACAGCAGTGCGGGCGTAGCCGGCGAGGGTGTTCTCGGTTTGGAAGGTCATCGGCTTCCTCCAGGGCAGTCAGGGCGAACGGCAGGCAACCGGCCCTCGCCTGCCGGCGTGGGCGGGTCAGGTGTCGTCACGGGGGTCCAGGACGATCCGCAGCTCGGCCAGCGTTCGCGGGTCATCGCCGTACAGGCGCACCAGGCGCAGCAGCGCCGTGCGGGTGTCCTCGCGGCGCACCGCGTGCGCGATGTCGCCCAGGACGCGGGTGAGGATGTCGCGTTCCCGAGCGGTCAAGGCCCGTTCCTGCGGCTGGTTGGACCCGTCGTAGGTGAGCTGGTCGGGGTTGGCCGCGGCGGTCGGACCACCTTGTGCCTGCGCGCGGCGGGGCAGGTGGCTGTTGTCAGGCACCACCGGCCACCCGGTTCACCGGTGCCCGCCGGGATGACCGGCGGTGGCGGGTGCGGGCGACCCGTTTGTTGTGTCGTGGTTCCAGCGGGGCCGCAGGTTGTCGTCGACGCTGACCGTCCGGCCGGGAAAGGCGTCGATGAACTGCTGCCATTGGTCGTCGCACCAGGCCGGTACCCATCCGCCGGAGCGGCAGGCGAAGGCCATGGTGAACACGCCGTCGACGCGGTGGCCGTCGTCGGTGCGCCGGTCGACCGGGATCGCGGTGGATGGTTCCAGCTGCGTCCAGTTGCTGCGCCACGGTGGGTAGCGCACGCTGATGCGGGCGCCGGCCTCGTGGTGCGGGAAGGTCCAGTCCTCGCAGGTGAACTCGCCGTCGGCGAGGTAGTCGGCGTAGCTGCGGCAGTAGCCGCTGTCGTGGTGGGCGTCGAACACGACAACCTCGGTGAGGTCGCCTTCCCAGGCCAGCGGTCCGGCGTAGGCGTTGGAGTCGGCCACGAGGAGTTCGTTGGTGGCGAAGGTGAACCGGTCCCAGAACCCGTCGGTGGGCTGGCAGCGGGGCAACGCCACACTGTGGGCCGCGAACGTCATCGCCCTGATGTGCCAGAGTGTTTCGCGGTGCAGCCGGGTTTCGGCGTGGCCCCAGTCGTAGAGCAGCAGCGACCGGGTGTCGGCGGCCCCGGCGTCGAGTGGGTTGGGGAAGAAGAAGTCGAAGTCCACGACGAGCAGGCGGTCGGCCTGTTCGACCGGCACGGTGCCGGCGCCGGCGGGTGGTGTCACGGTCACGAGGAGCCTCGCTTTCGGCAGTGGGTTGGGTGCACAGCACCAAGCGGGCGGTCCAACCGACCGCCCGCTGGTTGAGGGTTGATGCCGCGCCGAATGCCGTGGCAGCGCCACGGAATGGGGCGGGGCGCCCGACACAACCCCCGATCGCCCCCTTGTCGGGCGCCCCGCGATGCCGGCGCCTGACGGCGCCGGTCAGTCGGCGGCGGAGAAATGCCTGATGGCCTGCGCGGGTGAGTCGATGCCGATGGCCGCGGCGGCGGCGTCGATGGCGGCGACCGGGTCGTCGTTGAGGGCCAGGTACAGCGCGACGAGTTGTTTGACGTGCGGCATCCGGGTGGTCCAGTCCAGGCCCCACGCGGTTGCCGAACCGCAGCGGACGGTCAGCTGGACGTGGGCCCGGCCCGGCTCGTCGGTGACGGTCACCAGGACCTGGCTGTCGGTGGCGGTGTAGACGGTGTGGCCGGGCAGGCTGTCCGCCGATGGTTCGAACCCGAGTTCGGCGAGTTCGTCTTCGAGCCGGGCGAACAGCCCCCGGCCGGTGTGGCGGTTCGGGTCGGGCGGGGTCGCGCTGGTGGCCATCGACAACTCCTCGCACGCTGGGTGTGCCGACCGCAGGCGGCGTCCGACGGGCGTCGCCTGCGGTGGACCGGGTTGGTCGGATGCTGCGTCGGGATGCATGCAACCGTTGCTGCGCAAGGGTTTCAAGTCGTGGCCGCGCCGGATGGCGTCAGGCGTCGGCCAGTGCGGCGATGGCGGCGGCGGTGATCTGGTTGATCGCCTCGACCGGGTCGGCCACGGTGATGGTGGTGGTGTGCGCGAAGGTGTGCCCGGACAGGCCGGCGGGCCGCAGCCACAGCACGGCACAGCCCGTCTTGTGCAGGGTGGTGATGAGTTTCTGCGCGGGTTCGATGTCGGCGAGGTCGCCGTCGGAGACCACGGCGAGCAGCCGCAGGGTGCGGTGGTGGCGCAGGTTGAGCAGTTGGTCGGCGAGTTTGACCGCGCCGAGGAAGGTGGTGGTGCCGCCGCCGGTGGCCACATCGAGGACCTTCGTCGGACGTGTGCGTGGTGGGACGAGCAGGGTCACCGCGCCGCCGAAGGCGATGGTGGCGGTGTGGGCCTGGTTGCGGTGCGCGGCGTGGGCGAGGATCCACCCGGCCGCGGACATCGCCTTGGCGTAGGAGTGCATGGATCCGGACACGTCGACCAGCACCGCCACGTGCAGCGTCGGTTTGGGTGGCGGCAGCGGCGCGCGTTGCTGCCAGGGTTGTGCGGTGGGCATCGACCCGGCGGCGACCTGCGCCTCGCCGGTGATGGCGTGGCGGGTGCGCAGCCGCCCGGGTGGGATCGCGGTGGGGCGGGTGCCGGGTTCGGGATGCTGGGCGCGGGCCTGCGCCAGCCGGGCCGCGAGGTGCCGGGCGGCGTGGTGTTCGGCGGGGGTGGGGTCGCGGCGGCGCCAGGTGGCCGGGGCGGCGTGGTGGCCGGCGATGTGCCGGGCGACGTACTCGGCGGGGGTGGTTCCGGCGGCGGCGGCGAGGTAGTCGGTGATCGCCGCGGCGAGTTGCCCGGCGAACACGCCGGGGTCGGCGACCGGTGTGGCGGGTTGCCGGTGGGGGTCGATGCCGAGGATGCGGCACCACCGCCAGGCCAGGTCGATCATGGTGGTGGCGTCGGTGTCGGCGACGGTGTGGGCGGCTTTCCACACCTCCCGCAGTTGCCGCAGGCGCCCGCGGCCGAGCACGCCGGTGACGGCGGCGCGGGCGACGCGGACGTCTCTGTTGGTGAGGATGCGCGCGTCGACCCTTGCGAGGAGCAGCCCGGCGACCTGTCCGGCGTGCCACGGGTCGTCGACGGGGGCGTCGTCGACGCTGAGCAGGGTGGTGACGGTGTGCCGCAGCCAGCGGCGGTCGCCGCGGCGGCGTTGCCGTTGGCGGCCTTCGGCGCGCGATTCCTCGAGCAGGTCGGCCACGTGGGCGACGACCGGCGGGGTGTCGGGCGGGGTGGTCCAGCGGCTGTGGGCGGCGTGGCCGGCCTCGTGCACGAGCAGCCCGTAGGCGGCGGGCACGACCTGTTTGTGGGCGGCGCGGCGCGGGTCGGTGATGTCGGGGGCTCCGATGTGGGTGGCGTCGACCTCGATGCGTTTGTCGTCGGGGTAGAAGCAGGCGGGGGCGTTGCCGGCGGCGCCGGGTGCGACGAGGACGGTCAGGTCGGTGCGGCCGGTGAGCTTGGGGAGGTGGCGGGTCCAGGCTTGGCTCCACTCGTGCCAGTCGGGGTCACGCCGGCGGGTCGGGCCGCCGGTGGGGCGTAGGTGGACGCTGGGATGGGGCATCGACGAATCCTCCTTCCGGTTGGCGGTCAGCGTTGCTTGCCGAGGGACAGCGCCGTGACGCCGGCGCCGAAGTGTTGGGTGAGCACGGATATGACCTCGGGGCGGTCGTCGTCGGGGGCGCGGCTGGCGAGGTTGGCCACCGCCGCCGGCTGGCCGAGAGTCTTGCGGAGGCGGGCGAAGCCGATCAGTTCCCGCAGCTGCGGCGCCCAGGACAGGCTGCCGGCGGCGAGGCGTTGGTTGAGCACGATGGCGGCGTTGATGGCCGCGGCGGGCACGCCGAGGTGTTTGGCGAGGTCCCAGTCGGTGGTGACCTCGATGTGCACCTCGAACCGTGAGGCCAGCGCCTCGGTCAATACGGCCCCGTGCACGCCGGGGTTGTGTCCGGCGATGACGTAGAACCCGTCGACGGCGTCGACGCGTTCGTTGCGGTGTCCGGGGATGGTGACCGTCCGGCGGCCGTCCATGGCCGGGTAGAGCACGGCCAGGACCTTGGGTGGGATGAGGGTGGCGTCGTCGACCAGCAACGCCCGCCCGTCGCGCATCGCGGTCACGAGGGGGCCGTGGACGAACTCGTAGCCGCCGGCCGGCAGCGGGGTGTAGGAGCCGAGGAAGTCATCGACGATCGTGTCGCCGGTGCCGGCCACGGTCAGCACGTCGGGGAAGGCGGCCTCCACCAGGGCGGTCTTGCCGGTGCCCGGTGGGCCGTACAGCAGCGCCGGGATCCGCTTGTCCCGTAGCCGGCGCAGCACGTCGATGTCGGTGCCGCCGGCCAGCCGGCGGGGGAAGTAGAACTCGCCGTTGGGCCGCGCCACCGGCGCCCTCTTGCCCGACCGGGAGCGGCCACCGCCGGCGCTGGGGGTGCGGGGCAGCGGCGGTGGCAGCGTGCCGGCGGCGTCGATGCCGGCCTGGGTCACCTGGAAGCGGTGCGGGCCGGTGTGGTGGGTGGCGTACCCGGCGGCGGCCATCCGCTTGAGCGCCTCGAACACCGCGCCCGCCGACGGGGCGCCGATCGCGGTGGTGACCTCGCCGACCTTCAACACGGCATCGGGCTTGCTGGCCAGGTACAGCGCGACCTGCCGGTACAGCTCCCCGGAGCGGCGGCCACCGCCGGTGCCGGCCGGGGTGGTGGAGCCGCCGGTGGCGGGGCTGGCCGCGCCGGCGGCCGGTGATGGTGATGCTGACGTCATTCGGGTTCTCCTGTCGGTGGACAGGCCCGGGCACCCGTCTCCGGGTGCGCGGGCGGCGAAAACGTGCGCCACGCGTGGGCGGAGACGGGCCGGTCGACGCAGCCCTGTAACGGGGGCGGCATCGATACCCGTGAGTGCAGCGGTGTGGTTGTCCGTTCGCTTGCGGCAGAGATGGCGCGACGCGGCGCCGCGCCGTGACGGGTTGGAGACGGGACGAACGGCGCCGGCCGCGGCGATGGCGGGGCCGGACACGCAGTCCTCCGGATGTGGTTGTCGGACAGGGTGTTGCACCCGCGGCTCGTTGCCGGCGGGTGCCGCGACGCATGAACCCGCGGACCGGTGCGGTCAGTCAAGCCGGATCGCCGGACGACCGGGCGGTCTCGGGTGTTCGGCACCGGGTCGACCGTCGGCTAGGCCGTAAACCGGGCGCGACATTCCCACCGCGATTCCCACTGCGGCGGGCAGCGGTCAGGTCGACATCCGGCGCGGGAACGGTGACCCGTCGCGGAACGCCTGCCCGTACTGGCCGCTGGCGACGTTGACGTCCTCAGCCGTCACGTAGGTGGGGTCGGCCCCGGTCTGCCGGGCGTGCTCGCGCCACGCGTCCAGCAGCGCCCCGACCGCCTCGTCGCGGCTCGCGCCGATGGCCATGAAGTCGAAGTGGATGGTGGCCACGGTGGCGACGAACACGCTCGTCATCGGTTCACCTGCCTGACGAGGGCGGCGTGGCGCGGCTCGTAGAAGCAGTCGCCCAGCTTGGTCCACGGCCGGTGGCACCGGCGGCACCGCCAGAGCTGGCCACCGCCGAGGCCGCGCGCCTGAAACTCCAGGTCGCTGTCGGCTGGGCAGTCGTGTCGTGCCGGGTCGAGCCGCGCGGTGCTCACCGTGCCCATGTCGCACCACGGTCGATGCTGATGACGTCGTGCCACCGGCCGTCCTGGTAACGCCAGCACTGGCGGACCGACACGAGATGGCCGCGGTCTTCGTCGAAGACGTTCCTGGGCTCCTCGGCGTAGCGGTCGCCGTCGCGGGGCGCGCGGCCAGCGAACCGCTGGAACTGTGTGGTGATGTCGTCCACGATTCGGTTCTCCTTGGTCTGCATCGAAGGTCGACAAAGGACGCTCGTTGGGGGGTGGGCCTGACGGGTCGCGCGTGACAGCGGCGAATCCCGTATCGCCACCCGGCGGTGCGGATCGGTTGCGCCGGGGTCGGCACAGCCGGCCATCCGGGGCCACGAGGCCGCGCCGCGCGACCGTGGGTGCCCGGGATCGTCGCTCAGTCCTGCGGCTGCCACGTTGGGCGGTCGATGCCGACCAGGTTCGGGTTGATGACCCAGTAGCCCTCGCAGCCGATCACCACGGCGGCGCCGAGGACGACATGTATGCCGTCCTCGGGCCCGGGTACCTCGTCGCACTCCGGGCAGATCGGCGACAGATACGGCTGCACCGTCGGGTCGTGGCGGATCAGCGCGCGGATGACCGCGGCGAGGTACGCGGTCCGCTCCCGCGCGTGGTCGTCGTCGCGCTGGTGCCGCGCCACGGGTTCGCCGCCTGCCGCCGCGAGGCTGTGCTCGTCGTCGGTGTGGGCGAGCAGGACCACCTCGGCCATATCGTCGGCGAGTTGGCGTTCGATGTCGTCGCGGATCTCCTCGACGGTGCGGTCGTCGTCGGCGTCCAGGTCGATCGTGGCCAGCAGGTACACGCGGCGCATCGCTCGTCACACCTCCTCGGGCGTGGCGGCTGGTGGCCGCGTGGTGTCCAAGACACCCCTGACCGCGTCCGTGCCCCACGTGGTCGTCGTGGACCCGGACCGGTCGGCGGCGGCGGCCACCAGCGCGGCCAGGCCGGGCTGGGTGGCCGGCGTGTCGTCGGGGTCGGGTTGCTCGTCGACGAGCACCATCGCGGTGGCGGCGCCGTCGGGTCGGGTGATCTGGTAGACGCGGCCGTCGATGTCGACCGCGTCGACACGGTGCACGCCCCAGATCGCCTCGGCGTCGGCGACTACGTCGTCGTAGCGCACGGCGTAGGCCAGCAGCCGGGCCTCGGTTCGGGTGGCGGTGCGCAACGCCGCACACACCATCGGGCACAGGTTCGCGCGGGAGGTCGCTAGTGGCGCCCCGGTCAGGTGGTCGGCCAGCTCGGTGAGCAGGTCGGCGAGCCCGGGTGATGCCTTCCCGGTCGGGTGCAGCGGGCAGACGATGGTACGTAGCCGGCGCAGCCGCCCACCAGCGGACCTTGACGGCCGCTGGTGGATGACGATCAGAACCGGCGGGCTCCCGCCGTTGCCGCTGGGTATGTGGCCGTCGGCGTGCAGGAGGCAGCCGATGACCGCTCGGGTGGTCGTTGTGGACAGCATGAGTCGGCTCCAGGGTGAGGCGGAATAGGCGAGGCCGTGGCCGCGGATCGCCGTCGGCACGGCTGGCAGGGGGTTCGTCAGGGCCGGGGTGGGCCGTCGCGGCGGGCGGAGAATCCAAGGTGGTCGCCGTCAACGGTGATCATGAACCATCGGTAGCCGTGCTGGTCGCCGGTACGCAGCAGGTCCAGCAGGCCGAGGTCCTCGTCGGCCAGGTGCAGGTGTTCAACGAAGTCGTCGCCGCCGACGTCGGTGGCGGCCAGCGCCTGCCGGTCGCTGTCGGGGCCCCAGCCCTCGGCGTAGACGACGACGTTGCCGCTGGTCGGGTCGTCGGGGTTGACGTGCAGGCCGGGCAGGCCGGTGGACATCAGGTAGGTGCCCCAGTCCGCCACCCAGGCCAGCCCGCCGGGACACCGCTGCCCGTCCAGGTGTTCGCTGATCGAGGGAGCATGCCCGGCCGCGGCGTGTGCGTGTTCGGCCAGTCGCAGCGTGGCGGGCAGGTCGAAGAACAGGTCGGTGGCCATCGTGGTCGGGTCCTTTCGTGTGTGTGGCCGCAACGGTTGCGCCGCTCGCGTGGTGTCGGTGCGTTGCCGGTGGCGGGAGTCGCGCCACCGCCGCCGGCGTTGACCGTCCGGGACGGCCGGTGGGACGTGGCCGCGCACCCCGAGGCCGGTGGTCTTGGCCCGGTACATGGCCCGGTCGGCGTCGGCCAGGACCTGCCGCGCGGTGGCCCCGGGCCGGGCACGGGTGTAGCCGACGCTGGCCTGCACCCACACCGGCCGGCCGGCGATGGTGAACGCGGTGGTGGCGATCGCCGCCCACGCCGCACGGGCGGCGGCCTGCACGTCGTTGTCGTCGCCGTCAACGAGCAGGACGAACTCGTCGCCGTGCAGCCGCGCGGCGAACCCGGCCGGATGCGCCAGCGCGGTCAGCCGGGCGGCGACCTGCGTGAGCAGTTCGTCGCCGGCGGCGTGGCCGTAGGTGTCGTTGACGGTCTTGAACCGGTCCAGGTCCAGCAGCAGCAGCCCGAACGTGCGCCGTTGCACCACCGCGCGGTGTACAAGGGCCAGGGCTGCGCTGCGGTTGGGCAGGCCGGTCAGCGCGTCGTGTGCGGCGTCGAACCGGGCCACGGTCAAGGCACGGCGCCAGCGCCACACCAGGGCACTCGCGGCGGCGAACCCGACCAGGACCCCTGCGCCGAAGGTGACAAGCAGGTGCGGCAGGGCAGACACTGAGCGTGCTCCTTGTCTGTGAAGGAGCACCGGGGGCGGGCGTGAGGCGCCAACTTCGACGCCCACCCCCGGGCTTGTATGGCAGGGGCCAGGTGCCGGCTGTGTCAGGTGGTGGGCGGGGCGAGCCGGTAGGTCGCCGGCCGCTCGACCGCCAGGGCGGCCTTGCCCTTACGCTCCAGCCGCTGGCAGGCCAACACGACCGCGCCCGGGCTGGCCTTGGCCGCGCCGCTGCCCTCGTTCGCCTTGTCGATCAGCTTGCACAGCTGGCCGACCTTGAACTGGCCGTCCGGGTCGGCTTCGAGGATGTCCATGACCGCACCGTCGAGGGTGCCGCTGGCGCGCCGCGGCTTCGGTGCCGCGGCGGCCTCGGTGGGTGTCGGGCCGGCGGGTTCGGCACCGGGCGGATCGGCGTCGACCGGACCGGCCGCGGGCAAGGCCGCCGCGGGTTCACCCGGTTCAGTTCCGACGCCGTCGGTGTCATCACCGGGTGTGGCGGTGCCCTCGTGCGAGGCGGTGCCCTCCGCGGCGGCGGGGACGGGCGGCGCTTCCCGCTTGTCCAGCTCGGCGGGCTTGGCCGGCGGCTCGGCGTCGGTGACCGGCGCGACGGGCTGGGGGTCCGGCGCGACAGGCTGGGGGTCCCGCGCCGCGGTGGTTGTGTCCTCATCGGCGGTGCCGTCCCCGACGCCTTCGGTATCGGTAGCGGCGTCGGTGGGCTGGTCGACCTCGTCGGTGGTGCCGCCTGCAGCGGTCCGGCCCGGCTGCGGCGGTATTGCCCTAGCGGTCGGGCCACCGTCCGGATCGGGATCCGCCTGCTCAGCGTCGGCAGCGGCCTGCACACCCGCGGCGGTGAGCCGCCACACGGTGCGCCCGTCGCCGTTGTCGAACGACTCGGCCCACCCGACGTCGCGCAGCAGCCGCAGCTTCTTGTTGGTCGTCGAGTAGGCCACCGCGGCCTCGGTGGCGATGTCGCGGGCTGTGGCGGCCGCCGTCGCTCCGCCGAGCCGGCCGATCACCGCGGCTACAGCCTCGGCGGCGCCATCGACGGTGGCGGTGGTGGTCGTGCGTTGATCGGTCACAAGGACCTCCTTACGACAGATGGGCTGGATTCGTTTGCCTGCTTGGGTTTGCGGTGGTGCGCGCAAGGACATGGACGCTTGCTAAGGCGGCTTCGCCAAGTGCGGTGACCGCATCTCGGGACACGGCCCCGTACCCTTCCTCCGGTGGTCGCCTCATCCCCGCGCGACCGGTCGGCCCAGCACGCCACCTCGGTGCTCACCGGCGGCGGGTATCGGCTGGTGGCCGGCGGGCGTCGCCAGGTAGCCAGCGGGTCGCGTAGGCGGGCTGACGGCCACGGCGTCGAGGTCGGCGATCGCCTGCCAGGCGGCGTAGGCGAGCACGACCGCGGCGCTGGCGCCACTGTCGGCGTCGAGGGCGACCACCTGGTCGTCGACGGTCAACGCGAAGCCAGGCTCGCGCCACGGGTCATCCCACACCACCGCGATGCGCACGATGTGCTCACGGCAGGGGCCGATCGTGGTGAACGCGGTGTGCAGGGTTCTTGGCAGTGGCGCGTCCGGGTGGCGGGCCAGCCGGTAGCCCAGGTCGCCGACGTCGGTGTCCAGCGCCCCGGCGACGGAAGTGGCGATCTCCCGGCACCAGGTGACGGCGATCGACTCCGGGGTGCGCTTGTCGGGCGGGACAGGTTCGAGTGGCCCGTCCGGTGGGCGGGCCGTGTCGAGAACACGCACGGT
>Ga0209382_10009517_pt1 | contig 12154 bp, 10 predicted proteins | sample SoiMetdeltSBSDD5_FD_187599 | JGI IMG/M metagenome (GOLD analysis project Ga0209382, IMG submission 187599) | Bulk soil microbial communities from a Populus tree surrounding site in Tennessee, USA - Soil MetaG P. deltoides SBSDD5 (SPAdes) (version 2) | ecosystem: Environmental > Terrestrial >... | reverse complement strand
CGATCGCCAGCTGCGAGCCCGCGAGGCAGAAGGCGTCCTCGCACTCCGCCTCGGTGTTACCAGCCTTCGGCAGCGTTCCAGCGAAACGGGTGACGGGTCGGACGGCCATCGCGCGACGCCAGATCGGGCGCCGTCACCGCAGGCCGCTGACGCGCGTGCCGATGTCGATGAACCGGATCGCCTCGACGAGATCGGCGTTGAAGGCGAAGCCGCGGCTGCCGTCGCTCACCGCGTACCCTTCGGCCGCCGCTTCGCGCCGGATGCGATCCTGCAGCGGCGTCGACATCGCGAACAGCAGCCGCGCAAACTCGTCGGGCAGCTCGCTTTCCGACGCCGGAAAGGTGATCGGCTTTGCCGCCGCCGACGACAGGTGCAGGTTGTACAGGCACGCCGGGCCGTCCGCGGTGGCGACCGCCCGGATCTCCTCGGCGACCGCCGAGGGATCGCCGTCGGTCGACTCGCCGTCGGTGACGTGGATGACCGTGGGCGGATAGGACGTCATGTGTCCGGCAGCCCAGGATTCGACCGCCGATTTCGCGCGGCCGAGCGCCTCGCACATCGGCGTGCCGCCGCTGTGGACCGGATCGAACCAGACGGGAAATTGAAAGCTCTGATCGACGAGGCCGCCGGCGCCGTCAGGCACCTTGCGGTTCCGGTTCTCGAGCCGGACGGGGTTGAACGCGATCTGGCTGATCGGCACGAAGTCGCGGCCGGCGAGCGGTCCTTGCAGGCCATGGCCGAGCGACTGGCCGTAGCCGATGACGCCGACATCGAAGTAGTCGCGCACCTCTTCGCCCTTCGCGCATCGGGTGACGAGCGTCTGCAGCAACCGGTTGATGACGTCCGCGAGCTCCTCGGCCTTGGACCGGCCGGTGCTCGAGCCGGCGAACGGATCGCTCATCGACCCGGACTGGTCGATGACGAACAGAAAACACGATGGAGTAGCGCGACTGACTTCCGCCGAGTAGGGCACGTTTGCCTCCGTTCAGCTGATCGGGGAGCTCCGATCATCTTTCCGGGCACCCGCAGCGGATTTTAGCCGAAAACGCCTGAGCTTGCGCCTGCTCTCTGCGCGATCTCTTCGCCGTCCGTGCTTGAGTTCGTACGCATCGTGCGGCCGACGCCGCACGATCGAGATCACTTAAGCTAGATCGAATCGCGCATCGCACCCACAACGAGGCCTCCCGCATGGATCAACAAGGCAACTCCACGATTCTTGGACCTGGCGCCGGCATCGTTACGCTGCTCGTCAACGGGCGTGCCGTGCGCGCGATGGCCGATCCCGGCACAACGCTGGCGGAAGTGCTCCGATACGGGCTCGGGCTGACCGGCACGAAGATCGGCTGCGACCGCGGTGCGTGCTCGGCGTGCACGGTGTGGCTCGACGGCGAGGTGGCCGCCAGCTGCATGACGCTTGCGCTCGACGCGCGCGGCCGCCAAATCACCACCATCGAAGGGCTCGCCGACGGCGCGGCGCTCCACGCGGTCCAGCGGGCGTTCGTCGAGCACGATGCCATGCAGTGCGGGTTCTGCACGCCGGGCATGGTGATGAGCTGCGCGGCCCTGGTCGAGCGCAACCCCGCCTGCACCCTCGACGATGTGAAGGCGGCGGTAAGTGGACACTTGTGCCGGTGCGGTACCTACCCGAACGTGTTCAAGGCGACCCTTGCCGCGGCGGCGCAGCGGCGCACGTCCGCGGCGGACGCGGAGAGCCGGCGATGAGCGCCCAGAAGCCGCCGACCAAGACGCAGACCGTCTCCTACGGCATCGTCGGCCAGTCGATCGACCAGGTGACGCGATCGGTGCCCGAAAACGAGCCGCCGCCGCTTCCGGCCAACGCCAGCCTGAAGGTGATCGGCAAGCCGGTGGACCGGCTCGACGCGGTGCAGAAGGTGACGGGCAAGGCACGGTTCACGTTCGACGTTCAGCTGCCGGGCATGTTGTACGCACGCCGGGTGGTGAGCCGCGTCGCGCACGCGCGCGTCATCTCGGTCGATACGTCGGAAGCCGAGACGTACCCGGGCGTGCGCGCCGTGCACGTGTTGAACCAGCCGTTGCTCCAGCACGCGCGGCTTCGCGATGAAAAAGCCGACGCGGCCGCCCGCTATCCCACCATCCGCTACTTCGGCCAGCCGGTGGCGGCGATCGCCGCGGAGTCGCAGCGCGCCGCCGATGCCGCCGCGCGGCTGGTGAAGATCGTCTACGAGGCGCTGCCGCACGCGACCACGCTCGAGGCGGCGATGCAGGAGGGCGCGCCGCTGGTGTTCCCGGGCCCGACCGAACAACCCTCGACCGCCGGCGGCGGCGGCGCTCCGCCCGGCCTGCCGCAGCGCGGCAACGTGCGCGGGCCCGATACCGGCCAGATGTTCGGCCTGCCGCGCGGCGATGCGGCCGCCGCCGTGAGCGGCGCCGAGATCGTGGTCGATGCCGAGTACCGAACGCAGGTGCAGACCCACGTGCCGATGGAGCCTCATGCGATGGTGGCCGACTGGCGCGAGGACAGCCTGACGATCTACGCGTCGACGCAGTTCACCACCAGCGTGCGCGACGAGGCGGCGGACATGTTCGAGCTGCCGAAGAGCAGGGTGCGGGTCATCTCGGATTTCACCGGCGGCGGCTTCGGCGCGAAGTACGGCATCGGCAACTTCGGCCTGCTGGCGATCAACCTCTCGCGCAAGGCGGGCGCCCCGGTTCGCATGGTGCTCGATCGGCGCGAGGAACACGTGTCGTCGGGGAACCGTCCGGACAGCCTCCAGCATCTCACGCTGGGCGCGACTGGCGATGGCCGGCTCACCGCGATCCAGCTCGAAAGCCATGGCACCGGCGGTGTCGCGGCGGGCGCCGGCGTCGGGTTCGCTCATGCCCTGATGTATCCGTGCGCGAATGTTTCGCAGCAGCAGTACGACGTCTTCACCAACGCCGGGCCGTGTGCGGCGTTTCGCGCGCCAGGGCAGGTGCAGGGCATCTTCGCGCTGGAGCAGTCGCTCGACGAGCTCGCGCATCGTCTCGGCCTCGATCCGATCGAACTGCGCGACCGGATCGACACCGGCCCGACCGACGACGCGCGCGCGAGGAAGGTGGAGCGGCAGGTTGGAGCGGAGAAGTTCGGATGGAGCGGGCGCCGGGCGCCGAACGCCGACAGCGGCGCGGTGAAGCGCGGCATGGGCATGGCGCAGTCGCAGTGGGTGTCGGTGATCCATCCGCCGACCTCCTGCGAAGTGCGGATCACCGACGACGGATCGGTGGAGGCGTTCACCAGCGCGCAGGATGTCGGTACGGGAACGCGCACCGTGCTGGCGCAGGTGGTGGCCGAGGAGTTTGGCTTGCGCGCCGAGGACGTCGGCGCACACATCGGCGACACGCGATATCCGAGCGGGCCGCCGTCGGGCGGCAGCCGGGTCACGGGATCGCTGACGCCGGCCGCGCGCAACGCCGCCTACCGCGCCGCGCGCGAACTGGCCGCCCGATTGGCTCCAGCGCTCGAGGCCAACGCCGACGACATCGTCTTCGAGAGCGGCCGCGTCGGCGTGCGCGGCGCGCCGGCGACATGGATGCCGTTCAAGGACGCGGTCAAGAAGGCAGGCGTGACCGAGATCTCGCATCGCGCCGTGCGGCAGGACGACTACGAGGGCTACATGATGTCGATGCCGCAGTTCGCCGTCGGCCGGCACGGCATTGGCGGCGTGCAGTTTGCCGAGATCGACGTCGATACCGAGACCGGCAGCGTGAAGGTGCGGCGGCTGGTGGCGGTGCACGACTGCGGCCGGCCGATCAATCCCAAGCTGACCGAGAGCCAGATCTACGGCGGCGTGATCCAGGGGCTGAGCTACGCGTTGTACGAGGAGCGCCACCTCGATCCCGCCTCCGGGATCCACCTCAACGCGAACGTCGATCAGTACAAAATCGCCGGCTCGCGCGAGATCCCCGAGATCGAGGTGCACATCCTGGAGCAGTTGGGCGGCCAGTCGTCGACCGATGCCCGCGGCGTCGCCGAGCCGGCCAACGTCGCGACGGCGGCGGCGATCGCCAACGCCTTCTTCAACGCCACCGGGAAACGCATCCGCCGGCTGCCGCTGACACCCGCGAACGTGCTCGACGCGCTGCGCGCGTGAGCCTGGAGACGACGATGGACAGCTTCGAGTGGGTGGACGCGACGTCGGTTGAACAGGCGGTGGCGCTGCTGACCGCGGCGGCCGGGCCCGGCGGACCGGTCGTCGCCAAGGCCGGCGGCATCGACCTGATTGATCTGATCAAGGAGGGCGTGGTGCGGCCGGCACGGGTGGTCAACCTTCGCTCGATCGAAGGGCTGGACCGCATCGCGTTCGATGAGCGCGGCGGCCTGTCGATTGACGCGCTGGTCACGCTGGCGCAGATCGAGTCGTCGCCGGAGGTTCGCGGCCGGTATCCCGCTTTGGCGGAGTCGGCGCGGCACGCGGCCACACCGCAGGTTCGCAACGCCGCGACGATCGGCGGCAACCTGCTGCAGCGTCCGCGATGCTGGTATCTCCGCAACCACTACTTCCACGACGACGGCGTCGACGCGGCCGCGGCTCTGGCGAGCGGCGAGCATCAGTACCACGCCATCTTCGACAACGCTGCGTGCGCGCTCGTCCACGCCTCGACGCCGGCGACGGCGCTCGTCGCCTACGGCGCGCGGGTGCACCTCGCCGGGCCGGGCGGACGCGAGCGCACCGTGCCGCTGCACGAGTTCCTGCGTCCGCCGCGGTTCGAGCAGGATCGCGACACGACGATCGAGCCGGGCGAGATCCTCACGCGCGTGACCGTGCCGGCCGCCGCGCGCGGCACTCGCGCCGCCTATCACAAGCAAACCGAGCGGGACAGCTACGACTGGCCGATCTGCGACGTGGCCGTCGTGCTGGAAATGAACGGTGACGCCGTCGCCGCGGCGTCGATCGTGCTGGGATGGGTGGCGCCGACGCCGCGGCGGGCGTCTGCAAGCGAGCAGGCGCTCATTGGCAAACCGCTCACCGAGGCGCTGGCGCGCGAAGCGGCGGCGCATGCTGTGGCCGGGGCCACGCCGCTGGCGAAGAATCGCTTCAAGGTCCCAATCCTCGAGGCCGTCGTCCGGCGGACGCTGCGGGCGGCGGCGGGCGCATGAGATGACGCAGCCGGCCGGATCACCGGCGCCAGAGGTCTGCAGCCGTCTGCGTTCCAAAGGCGCGGGCGTCGTCTACGGCGAGCCGGTGCGGTGGGAGAGCGGCTTCTATTCGACCGCTGTGTTCTGGTGCCTGCAGACGGCGGACGCCGTCGGTCCTGACGATCACTACGTGCACCCGCACGCGTGCGTGGAAGGCCGCGCATGCTTCTGTTCCGCCCACGAATCCGTGTAGCCCGAGACCGCAGACGACACGAAAGCGAGCGTCGCCCTAGACCGTCGTCAGAGCGGTATAGATCCGCTCCGTCAGATCCTTCAAGTGGGCGAGCTTGTGATTGCTGATGTCCTTGTTCAACGATCCCAGCGCTTCGGCATCAATGCTACGGCTCTGAATCAGCGCCGCAGCGATGGTGGCCTTCGCCTGGATTTGCGCGTCGGTCATCGGTTGCCTCCTCGAGATCAGTGTACGCGGTTGACCGGATCGCGGCCACCAGGTCGAAATCGTCCATCGCCCCACGTCACCGTGCTGATGTTTCAATGCAACCCATCGCAGCGCGCACTTGAAGAATCGACGCCGCCCGACGAAAATCAGTTGCGATCATCAGACGGAACCGCGCTGACACGCGGAGGCCACCATGTGCGCACGTACTTCGTCGGACTCCCTGGGCGTGGCGGCGCCGGGCCCGCCACTGTCATCGCTCGTTCGCATCGATGTCGACGCGCGGTCGCACCCCGGCCATCACCGCACCAACAACGAGGACCACTTCCTGGTCATCCGGCTCGACCGCACGCTGCAAACGCTGATCACGAACCTCCCGGGGGGAGCCGTGCCGGAACACACGGGGGAAGTCAACTACGTGATGGTGGTTGCCGACGGCATGGGCGGCCACGCCGCGGGCGAAGTCGCGAGCCGGATGGCGATCTCCGCGCTGATCAGCCTCGCCCTCGACGTGCCCGACTGGATTTTCAAAGCGGACGAAGAGCATGCGCAGGAGATCGAGCGGCGCACGCGCACGCGGGTGCAGGAAGTCGGCGCGATGCTCGTCGACCGCGGCCGGCGCGACGCGGCGCTGCGCGGGATGGGGACGACGCTGACAGCGGTCCGAAGCCTTGGCCGCGACCTGATGATCACCCATGTGGGCGACTCGCGCGCCTACCTGTTCCGCGCCGGACGTCTGCATCGCCTCACTCGTGATCACACGTATGCGCAGCATCTCGTCCAGACCGGGCGCCTTTCGCCCGACGACGTGGCCGATTCGCGCCATCGTCACGTGCTGACCAACGCGCTGGGCGGAGCCTGCGTCGATGTCCACGTCGACACAGACCAGATCCGACTCGACGACGGCGACCGGCTGCTGCTCTGCAGTGATGGCCTGACAGACCTCGTGGACGACGAGACCATCACCAGGATCCTGCGGGAGACGAGCCGGTCGAGCGATGCGTGCGATCGGCTCGTGCAGCAGGCGCTCGATAGCGGTGGACGGGACAACGTGACCGTCATCGTCGCCGCCTACCGGCTTCCGGAGGAGCGAGCACGAACGACAGGACCGGGCGGCGAGGCAGACACTCAGGCAGGCCGGTAGAGAGTGGCCGCTAGCGCGGACACGGCGAAGGCGTGCTCTCCAGGCCTCGGCCGCCTCGAGACGGGCTGAACCGTACTATGATGTTGCCGAGACCTCGATTCCCAACCCTGGCGGTTGTCCAGAAGCGGCCGCCGTTCCGGCCATGGAGTGTTCTTGCCATTGCATCGACTGTTCACCGCCACTGTGTTGCTGGTCCTGGCCCCGGTTGCTGCCGCGCACGCGCAGGGGGTCGAGGGAACACGGTCGGCGACGATCTTCGTAGGCACCGGCCTCAGCCTGGCCGGCAACGCCATCAATGAGGGCGTCGGGACGATCGACGGCAAGCCGTCCGTCCTCGTCGAGCAGGCGCTCAGCAATCACTTCAGCGACGCGCTGAGGCTCCGGTTCACCGGCAGCAAGGGGCTCGACTACAACAAGGAAGCCTTCGCGACGCTGGCCTACGGCAAATACAACGGCACCGAGCGGATTGTCGGATCGGTGTCCGGCTTTCCCCTCCTGGCCCGATTGTCGAACGCCGACGCGTTCGACATCGAAGGCGGCCTCCGCTATTACCTGAGGCCCGAGGGCCCGCTTCGCACCTACGTGGCCGGAGCGCTCGGCCTGCGTTTTCTGCAGGCGACCGACGCGACCTTCAGGGTCGTCGAGGTCGGTCTCACGCTCGCCAACCGGCCGTACTTCGAGGGTTCGACGCTGCTGATTTTCGGCGGCGATGCCGGCGTCAGCTACGACATGTCCGACAAGACGGCGCTGGGCGTCGAGCTCGGGCTGCGTTATCAGGGCAAGCCGGGCGCCGAACCGCTCTTTGCGGATCCGAAACTCCAGGGCGTCAACGACACGGGCAGCCGCTGGTCGCTTCCGATCAGCGCCTTCGTGAGCGTGCGGTTCTGATGCCGCCGTACGCAGACCGTCACCGGCTCATGGTTTCGGGAAAGGCGGGGCTGCGACAGCGTCTGTGCGGCGCCGCGACGGCAGTGCTCGTCGTCCTGGCTTCGAGTGCAGCCGGAGCAGCGGCGCTCGTGCCGCCGGATCAGGCGCCCGCGTCGCCGCCGATGCCACAGGTCGCGCAGGATGTCGAAAACCCGTCGGCGAAGGTTCGACGGCAGGCGTTGCGGGCGCTGCGCGAGCGCGGTGGCCCGGAGACACTTCCGCTCTTCGCCCGCCTTCTTGCCGACGCCGAGCCCGACATCCGTGAAGGCGCCCTCGCGGGCGTGATTGGCGTCTACGTGCCGCCGCCACCAAAGCGATCGATCGACGGCGCGGCCGAGGCGTTCCAGGTGGCGCGGTTCCGGGTTGAGCTTTGGCCCCTGCCCGATGAACTGTCGCGCGCGCTGGTCAAGGCGCTGGCGGACGACTGGCCGTCGGTCCGTCGCGACGCGGCGTACGCCTTGGGGATCGTCCTGACCCCGCCGGTCAGCGATGCCGTCGCATTCGAGATCATGGCTTCACTCAGCGACCGGGAGCCGTCGGTGCGAATCGCCGCCGCGCGGACGCTCGGCCACCTGCAGGTGCGGAGCGCCGGCGTGGCGCTCGTCGGCCGGATCAACGATGATGATCTGGACGTCAGGCTCGCGTCGATGAACGCGCTCGGAGATCTCAGGGACGAAGGGTCAGTGGTCGCGCTGACCGACCAGTTCAGGTTCTACGTGCGTGGATCGGCGGGCCGCGCCGCGCTGAGCGCGCTCGGGGCCGTCGGTCAGGAGTCGAGCGTCCCGCTGTTCGAAGCGCAGACCGCGTCCGGGTACCCGGCACACCGATGGGCGGCGTACGAAGGCCTGGCACGCTCCGGACGCGCCGCGGCGGCAGCGCCGCGCATCGAGGCGGCGATGGCCTCCGAAAAAGATCCGCGTGTGCTCCTTGCCATGGCTTTCGCGCTGGCCTCGGCGGGTCGCGATGGCGTCAACCGCGTGCTCGACGCGTTGACCGATCGCGACCGGGCAGACGCCGCATTGGCCTACCTGGTGGAGCTTGGCCGGCCGCACGTGGCGGCGATCGCCGCGCGGCTCGGCGACCCCAACCCCGTCGTGCGCGAGCAGATCGCCATCGCGCTCGGCTTCATCGGCGGCCCGGAGGCTGCCGCGGCGCTGAAGGGTGCGAGCGGAGAGTCCGATCCGACCGTCCGGCATGCCCTCGACGTCGCACAAGTCCGAATCACCCGCGCCACGGCGGAACCTGCTCCGCGCGCGCACTGACCGACGGGACGATCGGCTTCACCGTTCGCGCAGATCGAACAGGACGATGTCCGACTCTTCTCGTGTCCGGTCGAAGATGATGTCACGACCGTCCGCGGAGACGTCGAAGTCGCCGATAACGAACTCACGGCCAAGACTGGTCAGCTGGCGCTCGCTGCCGGTCGTGAGGTCGACGAGCCAGAACTCCCTGTGCGAGATGTCTCCTTTCATGACGACCAGCACGTCGTCGTTGCGTAGAAACGCGAGACGCCTTGCGCCGCGGGTGAGAATCAGCGGCGGCAGGGGTCGCGGCGTACCGTCGGCGCTCACTGCCTTCACCGGGAAGGTCGTGCCGACGTCTGCCCCCGAGTAGACGAGAAACTGTCCGCTAGGGGCCCAGATCGGATCGGTCGAGTACTCCCTTACGAGCAGAGCCGCCGGCCCGCCGTTGGCTGGAATCTTGAACAGATGCGGCTCGCCGTCACGATGTGCGGCGGCCGCCAGCCACTGCCCATCTGGCGACCACGCGGGCGCGCCGCGCACGTCGAGTTCGGCGGCGACACGGCGCGCACCGGTTCCGTCGGCGTTGAGCACATACAGATGCGTGACTCCCCGCCTGTGCACGGCAATCGCGAGCCGCTGGCCGCCGGGCGCAATCGCGGCTCCGGCGACGACGCGCCCATCGACGCCGCTCCACAGCTCGGTCGGCGCTCCTCCGTCCGCAAGCTTGAACAGGGCGTCTGTGCCGCCCTTCGGACCGCGATAGATGATGTAACCAGGCCCGGCACGCGGCGACAGGCCGTGTCCACCGGGCGCCTGGACGGCCGTGGCGTCTGATTCCTCGACAACGCGATCGCGAATCGGCAACCGCCATAGCTGCGCCGTCGAGCGCGAAACGGTGGCGGCCAGGCGTCGCCCATCGGCGCTGGACGCGAGGGACACGTATCGCTCGACGCCTGAACTGATGTGATGAGGCACGCGGTGCTCGACGTCCATCGCGTAGATCCGCGGACCCGCTCCATCCTCGTCGGTGGCGAGATAGAGCAGCGTCCGGTTGTCGAGCAGGGTTGGAAAGGTGACCTGTGAGTCGTGGAACGTCAGACGTTCCGGCTCGCCGCCCGCCGCGCGAATGCGCCAGACGTCGCCTTTTTCCAGCGGCAGGCCGCGGACGAAGTAGATGAACGCGCCGTCGGGTGACCACACGGGAAAGTGGTTGTGGATCCCGGCTCGGGCGACGTGGATTTGACGTCCGACTCTTTCCTCGGGCTCGGTGACGAACAGCGGATCGCCTTCCTCCGGAGGGTGGTAAACGATCCGCCTCCCGTCCGGCGACCAGTCGAGCTCCGAGATCCCTTTCAGATAAGGCCGAAGCGCGCCGCCCATCGTCGGGACGGCCCACCCGGCGTCGACGAGACCGCCCTTGACCGAGTCGGGCACGCGGCTCCAGAGGGTGACCAGGGAACCGTCCGGAGAAAAGCCGACGGTGCGCGTCGCCGGGTTGCGAAGTTCCAGTACGCGCCCTTTCGTGAGGTTATGGACCTCGCCGGTGCCGACCTGGGTGGCCCAGGCGTCCCACGTGCCGTCACGCTCGGAGAGAAACGCGACGAACTTCCCGTCGCGCGAAATCGCCGCGTGATGCTCTGCTCCCTCGAAGTCGGTCAATCTCGTGACCGTCGCGCCGTCAAGCGGATTCCGCCAGAAGTACTCCGAGCGCCGCAGTTGACTGGTCGCGGCACCCGCCGCGAGCAGCAGGCCGACACCGGCCGCGACCCACCATTTGGAGCGGTGCGGACGGCGAGCCGGCTTCAGGCGATTGCGCGCACGTCCGGCCGCGCTCGAGGACACAATCGCGCCGAGCGCCTCTTCGATTTCCAGGCGCGCGTCGCCGATGTCGCGCAGGCGGCGCTTCGGATCTCTTTCGAGACAGCGCTGCAGCAGGCGCCGGATGCCCGGCGGCGGCGCCGGCGTGGCGCTCCAGTCGGGCTCGCCGTCGCGGCCTGCGGCGATCGTGTCGGAGATCGTCTCGCCGCGAAACGCCGGACGAGCCGTCCACATCTCGTACAGCACACAGCCGAACGCCCAGATGTCAGTCCGCTTGTCGACAGCTTTCCCGGCGGCCTGTTCGGGACTCATGTAGGCCGCCGTGCCGCCAATCGCCTCTTTCGGTGATTCCTCAATCGGGATCGGCATCGCCCAGGTGTCGTGTCCCGCTCCTTCCCTCGCAAAGACCTTCGCCAGGCCGAAATCGAGCACCTTCACGGTGCCGTCTGGCGTGATCTTGATGTTCGAGGGCTTGAGGTCTCGGTGGATGACGCCTCTCTCGTGCGCGGCTTCGAGGGCGTCCGCGATCTGGCGCGCGACGGTGAGCGCCTCCTGCACCGGCAATGGCCCGAGTGTCAGACGCTCGGCGAGCGTCACGCCTTCCACCAGTTCGAGCACGAGGGCGCGGCCGCCTCCGGCTTCCTCCAACCCATAGATCGCGCCGATGTGCGGGTGGTTCAGCGTCGCCAGTACACGCGCCTCGCGTTCCAGGCGCGCAAGCCGTTCCGGATCGGAGACGAAGACGCTGGCGACGACCTTGATAGCGACCTCGCGGCCCAGCTTAGTGTCGCGGGCGCGATAGACCTCACCCATGCCGCCGGCGCCGAGGAGCGAAAGGATTTCGTACGAACCGATCTGCCGGCCAACCAGCGGCGCCGAGGCCTCCTCCGCAAGGAGGTGGGCGGCGAGCTCGCCGATTGGTGCTTCGAGAAATTGCTCCGCGGCCTGCGCATGCGCCAGGAGCGCGTCCACCTCGCGCCGGAGCGCTCCGTCCTGACCGCATGCCGCCGACACGAACGCGGCCCGCTCGCGGGGATCGCGCATGAGCGCCTCGTCGCACAGGTCTTCGACCTGGCGCCGGCGCTCGTCGCCCGTCACCGGGCTTCTCCTTCGAGCGTGCGAAGCAACCAGAGTTTTGCCAGGCGCCAGTCGCGTTTGACGGTGTCGGGCGACACATGGAGCACTTCGGCCGTCTCCTCCACGCTTAAGCCGCCAAAGAACCGCAATTCGATCATCCGGCTCTTGCGCGCGTCCACCGACGCCAGTGCCTCCAAGGCGCGATCCAGCGCCACGACATCCACTGCCGGGTCCGGCGACGCGAGGATCCCTTCGGTCAGCGTCACCTGCTGAGCGCCACCCCCGCGCTTGCGGTACCCGCGGGACCGCGCGTGATCGACGAGCACGCGCCGCATCAGGCGGGCCGAGATCCCCAGAAAGTGCGCGCGGTCCTGCCAGTGAAGGCGCCT
>Ga0209382_10009516_pt1 | contig 12155 bp, 9 predicted proteins | sample SoiMetdeltSBSDD5_FD_187599 | JGI IMG/M metagenome (GOLD analysis project Ga0209382, IMG submission 187599) | Bulk soil microbial communities from a Populus tree surrounding site in Tennessee, USA - Soil MetaG P. deltoides SBSDD5 (SPAdes) (version 2) | ecosystem: Environmental > Terrestrial >... | reverse complement strand
GCTGCCGCCGCGCGGGCCGCAGGGCGACGATCCCGGCCGTCGCACCGAATGGCTCATGCACGCCATTCCGCGTGACATCCGCAAGCCATACAAGATGCGCGCGATCGTCGAGGCGGTCGTCGACGCAGGCTCGTTCTTCGAGATCGCGCCGCTCTACGGGCGCTCCATCATCACCGGCTTCGCGCGGCTGGACGGCTGGCCGGTGGCGCTCATGGCGAGCGATCCGTACTTCTACGGCGGCGCCTGGGCAGCCGACACCTGTCAGAAGGTCGAGCGGTTTGTCGATCTCGCGCAGACGTTTCACCTGCCCATCGTCTATCTGGTCGACTGCCCGGGCTTTCTCATCGGTCTCGACGCCGAGCGGACCGGCACCATCAAGCAAGGCGTGCGCGCGATGTCGGCGATCTGGCAGACGACGATTCCGTGGTGCGCCGTCATCGTGCGCAACTGCTTCGGCGTGGCTGGCGCCGCCCATCGCAACGGCGGCCGCTACTGCACGCGCTACGCCTGGCCCTCGGGACGCTGGGGCTCGCTCCCGCTCGAGGGCGGAATCGAGGCCGCCTATCGCGCCGAGCTCGACGCGGCGACGGATCCGGCGGCCAAGCTGGCGGAGATCGACGAGCGGCTCACGCAGCTGCGCTCCCCGTTCCGCTCCGCGGAGACGTTCTGGATCGAGGAGATCGTCGATCCGCGGGGCACGCGGGGGCTGCTGTGCGAGTTCGCCACGCTGGCCGCCCCGCGACGGCGCCCCGGCCCGTCGGCACACGCCATGCGTCCGTAGTCGTCGGGCTCACCGCTGCCAAATAATGATGGCGAGTGAGACTCCCAAAGGTAAGGTAAAGCCATGAGATTTTTCGGCTGGATCACGGCCGCTTGCCTGCTCCTCACGGCTGGGCCGGCTTCGGCCGAGTGGTTTGCGGATGTCTACGCAGGCCAGAGCCTCACCGAAAGGCACACGGTCACACTCCATACCCCGCCCGGCCAGAGCGTTTTTCGCGGCGTGGAATTCGACCAATCGCTGGCTTATGGCGGGCGCTTCGGGCGTTACTTCGATGCCGTGCCGTTCTTTGGTGTCGCCGTAGATCTGTTCAACTTCTCGTCGCCGATCGGCGGCGGCCAGAGCGGCGCTGTCGATGGGTGCGTCCCTCTGGGGGACTGCGGCGGCGGTCGTAGCAGCCTCAAACGGATCGACATCGATTCACTCAGCATCTCGGCCGACGCGATGCTCCGGCTACCGCTTCTCAAGACCAAATCGGCGCCCTACGGCGCGCTGCAGCCCTATATCGCAGGGGGGATTCCGCTCTTCATCACGACGGTGACCCCGCGCAGCACGGCCGTCTTTCGAAATCATCAAGACGCCACCGACGTGTCGTTCGGAATCAAGGCGGCGGGCGGCATCGCATTTCACGTTGCCCCGAACCTGATGCTGTTCGGCGAGTATCGGTACACGCACGTTCAAATCTCCGTCGACGATCTCGAGCCGGCCTCCAATCCCGGCGCCGCGGGAAGGTTGCGGACAGACCTCGACACGCACTCGGCGCTCATCGGTCTCTCGGCGCGCTGGTAAATCGTCGCGTCCGCCGGCCGCTCGGCGAAGCGGCGCTCACATGAACCCTCCGGTCACCGGCCGCTTCACCACCGCCTCGTAGACCCAGCGCGTCATCGTGACGATGTCGAAGAAGGGCCGCCCGGTGGCGGCCTGGATGGCGTGCCCCCACGACGAGAAATTGGTGCCCTCGCATACGAAGGCGCCGATGCTCGGCGTGCGCTCCACCATCCGGCGCGCCAGCGACACCAGCTGCGCCTCGGCCTTGTCGGTGTCGATCCAGTCGCGGTTCTGGACGAACACGTCGTAGAAGTCCGGAGCCTCCTGCGAGCCGCCGACCACGTGCGGAACGCCATCGGCGCCGACGGCGGCGAGCACGCGCGGGTTCAACGCATCGGAGTGCGCGGTGAGGACGCCGATGACCTGATCGGGACGGAGCAGACGGCGCACGACTGGCATCTGGAGCAGGCTCGACGTGAACAGCGGCACCGTCACCGCCGCCGCCATCTCGCGCTGGAACAGCGCAAGAAAGCCGCAGGTGGTCGTGATGGCGCGGCACCCGGCGGCCTCCAGTTCCTGCGCGGCCTCGATGAATGGCTTGAGCAGGGCCGGGTCCTGCTCGTGCACCACACGCCGCGGTGAGGCGCCGCGCACGACGCTGAAGCGCACGGGAAAGTCGAACGTCGTCGCGTTGCCGACGTCGCCCGGGATGCGGGGGAAGACCGTGTCGAGCGTCAGGATGCCGACCGCCTCGCCGTAGTTGCCACGTCCGCCTCTGACGACCGGCATGGCCGGCCGTCAGCCCTGGTAGTGCGGGTTCGGGCGCTTCAGCTCGAAGAGGTCGTGCGTCCGGCTGTACATGTGGCCGGCGAGCCGGCCGACGGGGCGCAGCGCGCCGACGTCGACGCGCCCCGTCGTCGCATCGTAGAGCGCATCGCGGATGTGCATGTACACGATCTCGCCGAACACGACGCTGTGCGGACCCCGGCCGACGCGGACGATCTGCGACACGCGACACTCGAGGCTGATCGGCGCGGTGGCCACGCGGGGCGCCCTCACCCGCACTCCCGGCGCCGCGGCGAGCCCCGCCAAGACGAACTCGTCCACCTCCGGCGCGTACTCGCCGGACGACGCGTTCATCGCCTCGGCGTGCGCATCGTCGACGACGTTCACCACGAATTCGCCGCTCGTCTCGGCGTTGCGGACCGTGTCCTTGCGGTCGCCGTCGCGCGGACCACCGGAGAATGCCACCGTCGGCGGATCACCACAGACGCCCATGAAGAAGCTGAACGGCGCGAGATTGCGCACGCCCGCGGCGTCCAGCGTGGACACCCACGCGATCGGTCGCGGCACCACGCAGCCGATCAGCAGCTTGTAGGCCGCGCTGCGGCCAATGACAGTCGGATCGAGCTCCATGGCCGCGGAGGGTATCACGAAGCTCGTCGAGCCCGACAGGCCGCTCAAGGAGGTGCTCGCGCGCACCGGCCACCGTGCGGAGCGAGTCCATGGCGATGAAGCCGGACCGACTGTCCGGCTAGGTCGGTATATCGAGCGTCGTCACGCGACGAAGCTCGCGGCGGTACTTCCCGTCCTCGAACGGGGTGGCGCGATGCATCGTGCACCGGTTGTCCCAGATGACGAGGTCGCCCACGCTCCAGCGGTGGCGATAGACGAACTGGGGCTGCGTCGCGTGCTCGATCAGCTCGCGGAGCAGCAGTCGCGCCTCGGGCACCGGCCAGTCGACGATGCGCGAGGCGTGCGAGGCCAGATAGACGGCGCGGCGCTTGCTGCGCGGAATCGTGCGCACGAGCGGATGAGTCGCGCCCTTCAGCTTGTCCTCCTCGTCTGAGGAGAACTCGAACCCGAGCGTCTGCCGCGAGTACGCGATCGAGTGGTGGACGCGCAACCCTTCGAGTCGCGCCTTCATGTCGTCGGGCAGCGCGTCATAGGCCGCCCGCATGTCGGCGTACTCGGTGTCGGCGCCGGCGGGCGGAATGACCTTGGCGTGCAGCAGCGAGTAGCGGCCCGGCGGATCCTGGAACGACGCGTCCGTGTGCCACAGGCGGTTGCCCAGGCTGTAGGCACGCCGCCGGTTGTCGGTGGTCATGATCTCGCCGTTCTCGTCCAGGTTCGAGATATCGCCGAGCGCCTCGTTGCCGAAGCGGTTCTTCACGAGCGCGCTCGAGCCCAGCTTGGTGTGCAGCTCGCCGTCCAGGCGCTGCGCGAAGGCGAGATGCTCCTGATCGACGAACTTCTGATCATGGAAGACGAGCACGGCGTGCTCGTCCATGCCGGCGCGGATCTCGGCCAGCGTCTCGGGGTCGTGGGCCCGCCGGAGATCGATCGGGCTCACCTCGGCGGCGAAATGCTGGTGGAGCTTGCGGAACGTGAGGCCCATCGTCGCCTCCCCCGTCAGCTCGGCAACCGCTCGTACATCCCGTGCACGTCGGCACCATGGAAGCGCGCCACCTGGTTGGTCGGCGCCAGCGGCTCGTCGTAGAAGAAGCGCGGCAGCTCATCGTCGCGCGCCCCGAAGCCCGCCGCGCGGTTGAACTGCGCCTCCAGCCGCAGCGTCTCGTGGCCGAGCTGGGCGAAGAAGTCCTTGGTGAGGCTGGTGCCGTGCGCCGCGTTGGCCGCGTTGACGATGAACTCCGTGTTCGGCTCGGTGACGCTGCGGCCGAAGATGCACAGCCCGAGCGAATCGGTGGCCGCGCAGTTCGTCTGGGCGACGAGGCTCTGCGCGATCAAGCTGTCCAGGTCCATCTCGCGCGTCTTCAGCCGCGGAAGATTGCCGACGGTATGGTCGGCGCCCTGGGCGCTGGCCATCATGGCCACGCCGGTGGCCTCGACGACGCGCGGGTCATACGCGCTGATCGTCTGCTTCTTGATGACAGGCACCCGCGCCACCTTGTAATGCTCACCGACGCGCGCCGCGCCCTGGGCCCACAGGCGTCCCTGCTCGGTGCCCTTGAACATCTGCGTCAGGACGTCCGCCATGAACTTCGTGTCGCCGAAGCGGCCCACGCCCGCCTCCATGAGCACGCCGATGGTGCCGCCGAGCTCGATCGTGTCGACGCCGAGGTCGTTGGCGACGTGGTTCATCTGCGCCAGGTCATCCGGGTCGGTAAGGCCGCAGTTCGCGCCCAGCAGGCCGAGCGTCTCGTACTCGACCGGCGAGACCAGCTCCTTGCCGCTGGCGTCCACGTAGACGTTGCTGCACTGGATCACGCAGCCCGGCATGCACGCATGCGTCTGCTCGCCACCGCGCGCGGTGTTCAGCGGCGCGATATAGTCACCGCCGAGCTTGAACTTCTCGCCCGCCGCCACGTCGGCCAGACGCCCGGCGCTGAAGTTCCGCACGGGCAGCCCGCCCATCTGGTTCTGCACGTCGGCCATGCCCATGGTGCCGAGCGGCTGGTAGAAGTTCTTCACGATGCCGTCGGCCAGCAGCATCTTCGAGTAGTCCTTGATGGCCGCATTCACCTTCTTGGGATCGTCGAACGGCGGGATCTTGTCGAGATCCACGACGATGGCCTTCACCTTCTTGCTGCCCATCACCGCCCCCACCCCACCCCGCGCGGCCAGACGCGAGGGGCGCCCATCCTTGTCGGTGAAGGCGATACCCCCGATGAGCCCCTGGTACTCGCCGACGGGGCCGCAGAGCGCAAAGGCGATCTTCTTGCCGTAGCGGGCGAGCAGCGCCTGGCCGGCCTCGAAGTTGCCCTTGCCGAGCAGCGGTCCCGCGTCGTCGAAGCTGATGGTGCCGTCCTTCTTCACGTGGAGCACGACCCAGTCCGGCGAGGCGCCGAGGAGGGTGAAGCCGGCGATCTTCAGCTGCCCGAGCGCGTAGCTGAACGTCCCCCCGCCATTCGCCTCCTTGATGCCGCCCGTGAGCGGACTCTTGCAGCCGACGCTCGTCCGGTTGGCGTTGGAGAACGACGTGCCGGCGAACGGGCCTGCGGAAAAGATCAGCGGATTGGCGGGCGAGAGCGGATCGACGGTGGCGGCACCGCGCTCGAGCAAGGTCTTGGCGATCAAATACCGCCCGGCCCGGATGACGGCCTCGCCCTGCAGCTCACGCTTTGCGATCGAACGGGTACCGAGATCTATGTCGTAATAGGCGCGCATCAACAGTCTCCTCCGTGCCCAGATCCTGCCACGTCTGCTAGACTTTCGCCAACACCAGTCCGGACCACCAGGGAGTGCTCATGGAATTCGGCATCCTCTTCACGTCGCACCCCAACCACGCCGCCGAGCCGTACCCGCACCGCCAGGTCCACGCCCGCGTCACCGCGGAGATCGAGGCCGCCGACCGGCTCGGTTACGACACCGCGTGGGTCGCCGAGCATCATTTCTCGAACCAGTACGGCATCATGCCGGATGTCTTCGCCTATCTCGGCTATCTCGCCGCGCGCACCTCGCGCGTGCGGCTCGGCACCGCCGTCGTCACGCTGCCGCTGTTCGAGCCCGTTCGCGTCGTGGAGAACATGGCCTTCATCGACATCCTCTCCGGCGGCCGCCTCACCCTGGGGCTCGGCTCCGGCTACCGGCCGTACGAGTTCGAGGGCTTCGGCCGTGACTTCGACGCCCGGCGCGACGTCCAGGAAGAGGCGATCGCGCTCATCCTCGAGCTGCTCCATACGCGCCGCGTGAAGCACAAGGGCGCCTACTTCAAGTCGACGATCGACGGCGACTACGAGATCTTCCCCGTGAGCGTGCAGCAGCCGCACCCGCCGCTGTTCATGGCGGCCGGCACCGACCGGTCGATGGCGTACGCGGCGCGGCACGGCTTCGGCCTGATGCTCTCGACGCTTCCTTCCGCCGAGACCCTTGCCCGTCAGATCGGCTTCTACCGGAAACACCTGAAGGAGGCGCCAGCGCCGCTGAACCGGAATCCCGCGTTCGGCAAGGTCGACATCGCGCGCTGGGTCTACGTCGCCGACACCGATGCGCAGGCCAAGGCTGAGACGGAGGACGGCATCGTGAAGCACATCGCGCACTTCATGAGCGGCGCCACCTCCGGCTACCTCGGCAACGTGTCGGAGAAGAACCGCGTCGATACGCTCGACTACGACGACCTGAGCGCGACCACGCTGTTGCACGGCTCACCGGAGACGGTCACGAAGAAGCTGAAGCACCTCGAGGCGACGACCGGCATGAGCTCGCTCCTGGTCCACTACCCTCCGTATTACGGGCACGACAGGACGCTGCGGAGTCTGCGCCTGTTCGCCGAGAAGGTGATGCCGGAGTTCCGCGCGTGAAGTTCGGCATCTTCTACGAGCAGCAGCTGCCCCGGCCGTGGGGCGAGCGCAGCGAGTACGAGCTCTACCAGAACTCGCTCGCCCAGATCGAGCTGGCCGACCGGCTAGGCTACGATCACGCGTGGGTCGTCGAGCACCATTTTCTCGAGGAGTACTCGCACTGCTCGGCGCCGGAGGTCTTTCTCGGCGCCGCCACCCAGCGCACGCGGCGCATCCGTCTCGGCCACGGCGTCGTGCAGCTGCCGACCAACAACCCGATCCGCGTGGCCGAGCGGGTGGCCACCCTGGATCTCCTGTCGGGCGGGCGCGTGGAGCTCGGCCTCGGCGAAGGCCAGGGGCCGGTCGAGCTCCATCCGTTCGGGGCGCGCGTGCGCGAGAAGCGGGATGTATGGGAAGAAGCGGTACGTGCGCTCATCCCGATGTTCACGCGGTCGTCGGTGGAGTGGCACGGCAAGTACTTCGACTTTCCCGAGCGCAACGTCATCCCGAAGCCGTTCCAGAAGCCGCATCCACCGCTCTGGGTCGCCTGCTCGAACATCGCCACCATCGCCGACGCCGGGCGCTGGGGCATGGGCGCGCTCGGCTTTCAGTTCGTGTCGGCGGAGGCGGCGCGCGCGTGGGTCACCGAGTACTACCTGAACTTCACCCAGCGCCCCGAGCGGCTCGCCGACTATCCGCCGAACGCGAACATCGCCATGGTGAGCGGCTTCATGTGCGCGGCGACGGACGCCGAAGCGATGGAGAAGGCGTCGGGCTGGACGTTCTTCGTCTTCTGTCTCAGTCACTACGGCCGGCACGGCATCCCCGCCCCGGGACGCGGCGACATGTGGCAGGCCTACCAGGAGTGGCGGCAGACGCCGAAGGCGCAAGAGACGCTGACGTCGGGGCTGATCGGGTCACCGGAGACGGTCCGGCGCCGGCTACGTGAGTTCGAGGCGACCGGCGTCGACCAGGTGATCCTGCTCAACCAGGCCGGACGCACGACGCACGCCGACATCTGCGCCAGCCTCGAGATGTTCGCGCGCGAGGTGATGCCGGAGTTCCAGGCACGCGAGCCGCAGCACCAGCAGTGGAAGGCCGACGTCCTCGCCGGGCGCATCGCGCTCGCCGACGAGCACGCCGAGCGCTACACGCGCTACGCCCACCAGAACGAGGACATCGTGCGGCTGACGCCGGCCGAGCTCAAGGCGCGGATGGCCGCGAAGGAAGGGCAGGCATCACCTCGCGGCTGAAGAGCTCGATCGAGCGGAGCGCGCGCCTCAGCGGCAGCGTGCCGAAGAGGAAGCGCCCCACGAAGTAGCTCGCATCGGTCGCCGCCAGCTGCCGCGTCACCTCGGCGCGCACGGTCTCCGGCGAGCCGACGATGGCGGCGTCGCGCTGGATGGCGCCCTCGAGCGAGTCGGCGAACGAGACGGGCACTGTTCCGAACTGCCGCCAGAGCTGGGCCAGGCTCTCGTACCAGCGGCGGTATGCATCCCGCGCCGCGCTCATCGCCTCGGCGTCGGTGTCCGCGACGACGACGTGGCGCTGCATGCCGACCAGCGGCGCCGCGCCGCCGTTGTGCTCCTTCCACACCTCGAAGTACGCCTCGACCAGGCTCTTCACGGTGGCGCAGGGCGCGTTGCTCACGACGTTCACCGATCGCCGCGCGGCCTTGGCCGCCGACGCCGGGCTGACGACGCCCTGCCACAGCGGCGGGTGCGGCCGCTGGACCGGCGTGAGCTCCATCGGCACGTTCGTGAAGCGGTAATAGTGACCCTCGTGCGTCAGCCGTCCGCCGCGCAGGCCACGGAGGATGACCTCCAGCGCCTCCTCGCACATGGCCGCCGCCTCGAGAAACGGAATGTTCCAGTACGCGAGCTCGTACGGCGAGATCCCGCGTCCGACGCCGAGCTCGAGCCGCCCGCCGCTCAGGTGGTCGAGCATGCAGATCTCCTCGATGAGGCGGAGCGGATGATAGAGCGGCACGATGTAGACGAGCGGCCCCAGGCGCACGCGGCGCGTGCGCTGCGCGACGGCCGCCAGGTACACGCTCGGCGAGGCGGCCATCCCGAGCGGCGTCGCGTGGTGCTCGGCGACGTGGTAGCTGCGAAAGCCGGCGGCGTCGATCGCCTCGACCAGGCGAAATCGCGCGTCGTAGAGCTCGCCGAGCGGCTGGTCACCGCGGTCGACGTGGTCGAAGACGCCGAACGACACTTCGCGCATCGCGGCGACAGCATACTCCACCGAGTTCGCGTCCATGATCCGCCCCGCCCGGGGCGCCCGCGAGCGTCGGGCGTTGTGCCCGAGGGCGATGGCGGCGCGCGGCGGGAACCTCGCGTCCCCGCGGCACGTCGGCTCTGGCACGACGCCTGCACTTGCGCGCGCGCGTCATGGCCTCGTCCACGCTCGCGCGCAGGCTCGTTCGCCTCCGACCGCCGTTCACCGTCGCGCTCGTCGGTCTCGTCGTCCTCACCACTGCCGCCACCGCCGTCGCCATCGGCGGCCTCGCCTGGCGCGAGCAGCGGGCTCGCTCCCGCGCCATCGTCGACGCCGCCATGGCGCAGACCGCGCGGCTGGCCGCCTCCCACACCCAGCAGTTCCTCCGCGAGGCCGAATCGATCGCCCGCCTCGGTCCCCAGCTCGTGGCCCAGGGACAGCTCAATCCGCGCGATGACGCCGACGTCGAGCGCTTCGTCCTGGCCGACCTGCACTCGAACCCGCGGCTGACCTGGGTGAGCTTCAGCGATCGCGATGACCGCTTCATCGGCGCCTGGCGCGACGAGGACATGGAGACGTACATCAACCACTCGTATCCGCACGACGGGCGCATTCGCCTGCGCGAGCACCGCGTGCTGGCCGGCCATCCGCGTCTGCTCGTGCGCAGCAGCGACGACCATCGCTATCGGCCGACTCAGCGGCCGTTTTTCCAGGCGGCCGAGGCGCGCAGGGGCCTGGCGTGGACGGAGCCGTACGACTTCTATGGCAGCGACGGGCTCGGCATCACGTGCGCGATGCCGGTGCTCGACGCCTCCGGGCGCGTGCAGCAGGTGTTCACTGTCGACTTCTCGCTCGACCAAATCAAATCGTCACTCGTCGCGCTCCAGCCCTCCCCGCGCAGCCGCGTGTTCCTCGCGACCCGCGACGGCACCCTGCTCGTCGGCCGCGGCCAAGCCGACGATACCGCCTTCGTGCAGGCCATCGCGCCCCGCATGGCGCTCGACCGCGAGTCCGCCTCCGAGTTCGAGCACGCCGGGGATCGTTACCTCGCACGCGCGGTGCCCATCGCCGTCGGCGAGAAGCAGTGGATGGTTCAGGTGGTGGCGCCGGAGCGGGACTGGACGGAGCACGCCGATGCGCAGGCGCGGCAGCTCGTGGTGCTGGCCGTGGTGGCCATCGGGGTGGCTCTCGCGGGCGGCATTGCCGTTGCTCGCTGGATCGCGCGACCGCTCGGCCTCCTCGCCGCTCAGGCCCGGCGTATCCGGCAAGGCAATCTCGACGTGACGCTCGTGCCACAGAGCCGCGACGAGATCGGCGTGCTGACGCGGGCGATGAACGACATGGCGCGCGCCCTCCGGGATCGCGATTTCGTGCGCGAGGCGCTCGGCCGCTACGTCAGTCCGGATCTGGCCGAGCGCTGCCTGCGTGACCGCGACGCCCTGCGGCTGGGTGGTGAGCTGCGGCAGGTGGCGATCTTGATGTCCGACCTGCGCGGCTTCTCCGCCCTCTCCGAGCGGCTGGGCGCCGAAGCGATGATCGACCTCATCAACCGTTACCTGGCGCGCATGACGCCGATCATCCAGGCGCACGGCGGCACGGTGAACGAGTTCATCGGCGATGCCATCCTCGTGCTCTTCGGCGCCCCCTTCGAGCGCCCGGACGATTCGGTGCGCGCGGCACGCTGCGCGCTGGCCATGCAGGCGGCCATGACCGATCTCAACGCCGAGAACGTCACGCTTGGACTCCCCGTCCTCTCCATGGGTATCGGGATCCACACGGGTGTGGTGGTGGCCGGCAACATCGGCAGCAAGGAACACGTGAAGTACGGCGTCGTCGGTCCGGCCGTCAACCTGGCCTCGCGAATCCAGAGCCTCGCGCACGGCGGCCAGGTCCTGCTCTCCCACGCCGCGCTGACGCGGGTGCGCGGGTCGGTGCGCGTCGGCCCACCGATGCGCACGCAGGTGAAGGGGGTCAGCGAGGTCGTCGTGGTGCAGCGGCTGCTGGGCATGCTCGACGAGGTCGCGCCCGCCGCGGCGGCCACCAGCGTGGCCGACACGCACCTCGTCGCCAGCTAGCTGGTAGCCTAGCCGAGCGCCTTCCGGACGAACACGCCGGCGTCGAACTCCTCGGCCACGCGGTTGTCCCGCTCGAGGAGGGCGTCGCTGTCGACGTCGGCGAACTCGATGGCCCCCATGTCCGCAAAGGCCTTCTGCACGCCGGCGCCCCAGAGACCGATGTCCTTCACCGTCGGCACGATCCGGCTGAAGAGCCGCTTGCGGAACAGCCGCATGTTCTCCGAGCTCATGGCGGCTTCGATCGCTTCCTGCACCGGCAGCCCGAGGTTCTCCCACACCTCCTTCTGATTGAAGCGATCGCGCATGTGATAGCAGGCCTCCACGACGAAGTCCTCGCGCTCACGCCGCTCGCCCTCGGTCAGCTGCGGATAGAGATCGCGCAGGGCGAGCCGGCCGAAGGCGACGTGGCGCGCCTCGTCCTGCATGACGTAGGCGTTCACGGAGGCGGCCAGGCGGTTCTTCGCGAAGTCGCGGATGCGCTGGAAGGCGGCCAGCGCCAGGCCTTCGATGAGGATCTGCATGCCGAGATATGTCATGTCCCAGCGCCGGTCCGTCAGGACCGTCTCGAGCAGCGCCTTGAGACCCGGGGTGATCGGATACGCGATGCCGACCTTGTCGTTCAGCAGGCGCGCATAGGCCTCGACGTGGCGCGCTTCGTCCATCACCTGCGTGGCCGCGTAGAACTTGGCGTCGAGGTCGGGCGCCATCTGCACGATGCGAGCGGCGGCCATGAGCGCGCCCTGCTCGCCGTGCATGAACTGCGAGAGCGTCTGCGCCTGCTGGTGGTGTCGCAGGTGGATGCGCTCCTTGTTGGTGAGCTTGTCCCAGATGGGCGAGCCGAAGATCGGGATGAGGCGGTCGTCGATCTCCTGCGGATTCTCGGGATCGAGAGCCTGCGACCAGTCGATGCGCTCGGCGGCGTCCCACTGCTGCTTCTTGCCCTTGTCGTAGAGCGCCAGCAGCCGCTCCCGCCCGTCCTCGTACTCCCAGGTGAACGCCGTCTGCGTCTGGCCGGTGAGCGCCCATCCGGTCTGCTCCACGGGCACCTGGTAGCGGTACATGGTCGCCATGGCG
>Ga0209382_10009515_pt1 | contig 12155 bp, 7 predicted proteins | sample SoiMetdeltSBSDD5_FD_187599 | JGI IMG/M metagenome (GOLD analysis project Ga0209382, IMG submission 187599) | Bulk soil microbial communities from a Populus tree surrounding site in Tennessee, USA - Soil MetaG P. deltoides SBSDD5 (SPAdes) (version 2) | ecosystem: Environmental > Terrestrial >... | reverse complement strand
ACCGCTCCGTGTCGCAGGAGGCGGTGCGCGAGCTGACCTGGGCGCGGTTCGACCGGCTGGTGAGGAGGCTGGCGCGGCAGATCAGGCACGCCTTCCAGCCCGACGCGGTGGTGGGGGTGGCGCACGGCGGCCTCTTCGTCGGCGGCGCTCTGGCGAGCGCGCTCCACGCGGACTTCTTCCCGGTGCGCATCAGCCGCCGCAGCCGCGACCACCGGGAGCGGAAGTCGACGCCCAGGCTGTCCGGGTCGATTCCCCCGGAGCTGGGGGGCAAGCGGGTGCTGGTGGTGGACGACGTCTCCTCCTCCGGGGACACGCTGGAGCTGGCGAAGACGCGGCTCGCGCGCGTGGGCGCGAAGGAGACGCGGACCGCCAGCCTCATCGCGCGGGAGGGTGGCTACGTGCCGGACTGGGTGGCGCTCACCACTTCAGACCTGACCGTCTTTCCCTGGGACTACGAGAACCTGCTGGACTACGAGCCGGAGAGGGCGCTCGACCCGGCTGCCGCCGCCGCCCCGCCGCCGAGGCGGCGCCGCTGAGGCCGGCGCGGCCTTCTACCGAGGGGTTCCACCATCGATGGTGAGGGCCCGGGCCTGCAGCCACCTCTGGACCTGCTCCCTGCGCGGGGACTGCGCGGCGGCGTAGGCCTGGGCGGCCTCGTTCGCCAGGCTTGCCGCGCGCGGCCGGTCCCTCGCCTCCCAGAGGGCCTGGGCGAGCAGGAACTTCGAACGGGCGCTGGCCGGCGGGGCCGCCCTGGTGGCGGCGATCAGCCGCAGCGCCCGCTCCAGCGGCGCGATGGCCTCCCGGGGCCGGCCGTTCGCCAGCAGGCCCTCGCCGAGGAGATCGAGCGCGTTCGAGGTGGCATGGTCGTCCGGTCCGAAGAGTCGATCTCGCTCGGCGACCCGGGCGCGCGCCTGGGCGATCGCTTCCTCCAGCTTCCCTTCGCGGAGGACGAGCTCCGCCTGGTCGTCCAGCAGCGCCTGGGTGAAGGTGCTGTCCGGGCCGTAGCTGGCGGCGTACGTCCGGTGCGCCTTGCCCAGCTCCTCCCGGGCCTCCGCGAATTGACCGGCGGACATCAGCGCCGCTCCCAGCTCCGACCGGATCAGCGCCACGTCCGGATGGTCGGGCCCCAGCGCGGGCAGCGCGATCTCCAGCGCCTGGCGCCCCAGCCGCAGCGCCTGCTCGTGCTCGCCGAGGAGGTTGGACGTCTCGCTCTGGCTGGCGAGGACGGTGGCCCGGCGGGGGTGGGTCGCGCCGAACAGAGCGGTGGCCAGCTCCTCCTCGCGCCGGAAGCTGGCCAGCGCCTCGCGGAACCGCGCCTCGGAGTTGAAGATCGGCCCGCGGGCCACCACCACCTCGTACTCCAGCGTGCGGTCCTCCATCCGCCGCGCGGCGGCCTCTCCCAGCTGCGCCCAGGCGTGCGCCTCCTGGTACCGGCCCAGCGCGCTGAGCGCGGATGCCAGCCGTCCGGCGGCGCGGACCTTCTCCGCGTCGTGCCGGCCCTCCTCCGCCGCCAGGACGGCCCGGTGGTAGGCGCCCACGGCGTCGCCGAGGTCGGTGCGGACCAGGAAATCACCCTGCGCCCGCAGCGCCTCCGCGAGCGCCGGCGGATACCCGAGCGACGTGGCGCCGGCCACTGCCCGCTCGATCGTCTCTTGGCCTTCCTCGACCTTCCCCGACAGCTCCAGCGCCTGGGCCACGGCCACCTGGCGGCGCACCGCCCGGAGCCGCTCCTCCTCCTCCTCGCCGCCCGGCCGGGGTGCGATGGGAGCGCTCAGCGCGGCCAGGTTCGCGCAGGGCGAGACGTCCTCGGTGCGGCTCACCAGGTCCGGGGCGCGGCGGCGCACCCGTTCGTCCGCCGCGGCCAGCGTCTGCGCGATGGTCTCCAGGCTCGCCCGGCGCTGGTCGAGGCAGGCCGAGCGCAGCGCGAACTCCTCGCGCGACTGGGTGTGGTCGAGCCGCGCCGCCCGGCACGCCTCTCTGTACATCGCCACCCAGCTGTCGCGATGGCCGTCCAGCCGCCCCAGCAGCTCGTCGATCGAGGCGTCGCCGGCGGGGCCCGCGCCGGGCGAACGGAGCGCGGCCCGCACCTTCTCTCTCGCGTCCGGTCCCCACGCCTGGTCGATCTGGAGCGCCTCCTGGTCGCAGTGCTTGATGATCCGCCGCTGGCCCCAGGCGTACGCGTTCAGCGCCGCGAGCACCAGCACCGCCACCGCGCCGGCCGCCATCCTCCGCCGCCGCGCGGGGCGCGGGTCGTCCTCCAGCGCGCGAAGCAGCTCCTGCATGGAGGCGGGGCGGGCCACGGGCTCGACCCGGAGGCCACGGAGCACGGCCCGCGTCACCCAGACCGGCACCCCTGCCTCCGGCGGAGGCGCCAGCACCTCGCCGAGGAGCCTGGACGCCAGCGCCTCGGAGATCTCCGAGCCGGGGGACGGCTGCTGGCCCCAGAGCGCCTCGTAGAGGGCGACGCAGAACGAGTAGAGGTCGGTCAACGGGCTCGCGGCGCCGCCCTGGAGCACCTCCGGCGCCAGGTACATCGGCGTCCCGAGGATGGAGCCATGGGCGGTGGCGATCGAGAGGCCGGCGCTGGCGCCGGGGGTGGCCGCGGGGGCCGCCGCCGCCTGCCGGTGGACGTCGTCCAGCAGGGCGAGGCCGAAGTCGGTTACCCGGACCCGACCGTCGTCGCCCAGGAGCGCGTTGTCCGGCTTGAAATCCCGGTGCACCAGGCCCGCGGCGTGCGCCGCGGCGAGACCTCTTCCCGCTTCCAGGTAGACCCGCAGGACCTCCTGCCACCGCCGCGGCTGGGCCCGGCGCCACTGGCGGAGCGTCTGGCCGGGCACGTGCTCCATGGCGATGAGGACGCTCCCGTCGTCGAGGACCTGGATGTCGTAGACGGCCACCACGTTCGGGTGGTTGAGGCGAGCCATGGCCCTGGCCTCGCGCTCCAGTCGCCGCTCCAGCTCCGGGCTGCGGGACGCGGGCGCCGCGCTCGCCGGGTGAAGGCGCTTGAGCGCCACGCGCCGGTCCAGCCGGGCATCGTAAGCGGCCAGCACGACGCCCAGGCCGCCGTACCCGAGCTCGCCGAGGACGGTGTAGCGGCCGGCGAGCACCTGCCCCGCCGTCGCCCATGCCGGCGGAGGCGAGCTGGCCGGCGTCCGGGCGGGGTTCGCCCCGTCGCGGTCGCCCCCCGTCGGCACCGTGGTGCTCGGCTCCTCGTTCACAGGGACATCGCTCCTGGGGGGGCCGCGCCCGGCGGCCAGCGAACGGCGGGATGATACCCGCGCACACCTGGCTGGAAAATGCGACGAAGCGTGGGGCTCGCCTGACTGGACGGCATCCGCGCTTCCCCCGAGGGGCCCCTACATGTCGGCAACTGATTCCACCTGGACGCGCCGGAGGAGGGCGCGCGGAGCGAATCAGAGCCGCCGGGCGATGACGCCGGCGAACGTGACCGCGGCCGGCGGATGACACGCCAGGTACAGGCTCGGCTCGGCCAGCTCGACCTCCATCAGGAGGAAGTGGCCGTCCACCACCACGCCGTCGACGCGTGCATAGGCCAGGTCGCCATCGATGACGTCGAGCACGGCCTCGGCCTGCGCGAGCAGGGCCGGCGCCGGCGAGGGCTCCAGCATGGTCCTCCCACCGTGGTCCTCCTGCACGCGAAAGTCGCCGGGCCGGGGCTGCTTCCGCAGCGCGTGCGAGAACCGCCGGTCGAAGAAGACGAACGACAGCTCCCCCTCGGCCAGCACGGCGCGCTGGAACTGCTGGACGAGCGCACCCGCGTGCTCGAGCGCGGCGTCCAGCCTCTGCTGTGCCGCGCCCGCGCCGTCGCCGCCGACGCGCCAGGTGCCCAGCGCGTTCACCGAGACCGTCGGCTTGACCAGGGCCTCGCTCCAGCCCCGCTCCCGGAGGATGGCCGCCAGGTCGACCCGCGTCCCCTGCTGCACCAGCGCGGTGGGGATGATGGGCACGCCGCGCCCCTCCAGCTCCAGCAGGTAGCGCTTGTCCAGGTTCCAGCGGACGACGGCCGGGGGATTCACGAGCCTCACGCCGGCGCCCTCGAGGGCGTCGAGCCAGCGGACGAACTCGCCCAGGCGGTGCACGTAGTCCCAGGTCGATCGAAGGACCAGCGCCGCGCACCCGGCCACCACGTCCCATCCGGGCGCCGACCACACCACCGGCACGGCCTCGATGCCCAGGCCGGCCAGGGGCTCGATCAGCAGGCGGTCGTCCTGGTGGAGGTGGGGAAGCCGCTCGCAGGTCATCAGCCCAACACGGCGCATCATCCGTGGCTCCTCGGCTAATCTCCGCCGCGGATGATCGTCGGGACCGCGGGGCACATCGACCACGGCAAGACGTCGCTGGTGAAGGCGCTGACCGGCATCGACACGGACCGGCTGCAGGAGGAGAAGCGCCGGGGCATCACCATCGAGCTGGGCTTCGCGCACCTGCAGCTCCCGGACGGCACGGTGGCGGGCGTGGTGGACGTCCCCGGCCACGAGCGCTTCGTCAAGGCGATGGTGGCCGGCGCCGGCGGCGTGGACCTCGCCGTCCTCGTCGTCGCCGCCGACGAGGGCGTGATGCCCCAGACCCGCGAGCACCTCGACATCTGCCGCCTCCTCGGCGTCAAGGGCGGCGTCATCGCCGTCACCAAGTCAGACCTCCTCCCGGAGCTGGGCGCCGAGTGGATGGAGCTGCTGGAAGCCGACCTCCGCTCCCTCACCACGGGCACCTTCCTCGAAGAAGCCGCCATCGTCCCCTGTTCCGCGAAGACCTCACAGGGCCTGGAAGACCTCAAGCGCGCCATCGCCGCCGTCGCCAGGTCCCTCCCCTCGCGCCCCTCCGAGGGCCCGGTCTACCTCCCCGTGGACCGCGCCTTCACCGTGAAGGGCTTCGGCACCGTCATCACCGGCACCCTCCTCTCCGGCCACCTGGCGCTGGAGGAGGCGGTGTCGCTCCTCCCGGGCCTCCCCGGCCCCCTGCGCGTGCGCGGCCTGCAGATCCACGGACAGATGGTGGAGAAGGCCGCCGCCGGGCAGCGCCTGGCCATCAACGTCGCCGGGGTGGAGGCGGACGCCGTCTCCCGCGGGATGGCGCTGGTCCGCCACGACGAGCTGCCGGAGAGCCGGATGCTGGACGTGGAGCTGACCCTGCTCCCCGCCGCCGAGGACCCGCTGCCCGCCCGCCGCAAGCTGTTGCTCCACCTGGGCACCGCGCAGGTGGAGGCCACGGTGGCGCTGCTGGACCGCGAGTCGCTGGAGCCCGGCCGGACCTGCTTCGCCCAGCTCCGCCTCGCCGCCCCGCTGGCCGCCCTCCCCGACCAGCGCTTCATCCTCCGCGGCGCCCGCGCGCTGGCCGGCCGCGGCGCCACCCTGGCCGGCGGGCGGGTGCTGGCGGTGTCCACGGCGCGCCGCCGCAAGGGCGCCAGCGAGGTGCTGGCGCCGCTGGTGGACGCCGAGGCCGACGCGCGCGTGGCCTGGCTCCTGGAGCAGTCCGGCTACCGCGGCCTCACCGCCCGCGAGCTGTTCGCCCGCTCCGGCGCCGCGCAGAAGCAGGTCACCCGCGCCCTGGAGCTGCTCTCCACCCGCGGCCAGGCCATCCTCCTGGACAAGGAGCGGCGCCTCTACCTCTCCGGCGCCGTGTTCCACAAGCTGCGCGAGCGCGCCCTCTCCCTGGTGGAGGACTTCCACGCCCGCGAGCCCCTCAAGGAGGGCCTGCCCAAGGAGGAGCTGCGGCGCCGGCTCTCCCAGGAGCTGGACCCCAAGCTGATGGCCAGGCTGCTCCCCGCGCTGGAGGGCGAGGGCAAGGTGGAGGTGCAGGGCGACGTGGTGCGCGTCCGCGGCAAGGGGCGGGCGCTGACCAAGAGCGACGAGGGCGACCGCGCCCGCGTGGTGGAGGAGCTGGCCCGCGCCGGCCTGGCGCCGCCGCGGGTGGAGGAGATGGCGCAGGGCCTCCACCTCCCCGGCGCGCGGGTGACCGAGCTGCTCAAGACCGCCTCCGCCGAAGGGCTGGTGGTGAAGGTCGCGGACGACATGTACTTCGACCGGCGCGCGCTGGACGGCCTGAAGGAGAAGCTGGTGGGCCACCTCAGGGAGCACAAGGAGATCACCACCCAGGCGTTCAAGGAGATGGTGGGGCAGACGCGGAAGTGGGTCATCCCGCTCTCCGAATACTTCGACCGGGAGAAGGTCACCCTGCGCGTGGGTGAAAAAAGGGTGCTGCGGAAGGGATGAGCGGCGGCGAACAGAGGAAGGTCTCGCTGGACGAGCTGCGAAGAGCCATCGAGCTGTTCGACCACCCCGTCTGCATCATCCACGACCAGCGCTTCCTGGCCTGCAACCGCGCCATGCTGGACGCCACCGGCTACCCGCCCGAGGAGCTGATCGGCCGCCACTACGGGGAGCTGCTCCCGCCGGAGGAGCGGCGCCGCCTCTCCGAGCTCAGCTTCCGGCGCGCCCAGGGCGAGGCGCTGGCGGAGCTGGACTTCGCGCTGATGCAGACCCGCTCCGGCGCGGTGCTCCCCTTGCAGCTCTCGGTGGGGCGGGTGGCGGCGGACGACGGCCGCGCCCTGGCGCTGGTGAGCTTCCTGGTCGCCACCGCGCAGAAGGCGGAGCTGGACCTGGCGGAGCGGCTGGCCGGGGTGGCCACCCTGCTGATGGCGCAGCGCTCGCCGCAGAGCATCCGCAACGCCGCGGTGCTCGCCTTCGAGCGCGCGCGCCTGTGGGCCGGCTTCTACGCCGCCGACAAGGGCGCGCTGCTGCCCCTGGTGCTCTCCTCCGCGGAGCGCGCCCCGGCGGTGGACCAGGTCCACGCCTTCCACGCCCTCTACGAGCACCGCCCGGTGTTCTCCGCGGCCGGCGAGGGCGCGCAGGTGGCCTACCTCCCGCTCCGGGGCGAGGAGGTGCTGGTGCTGGCCGGCGCCGTCACCCCGCGCTCCTCCGGCGTCCTGCGCCTCTTCGCCGAGCAGCTGGCCCACGCCTACTCCAACGCCCAGCTGATCACCGACCTGGAGGCCGGCCACCGGGAGATCCAGGAGACGCGCGCGGCGATGGTGAAGCGCGAGCGGCTGGCCGCGCTGGGCGAGCTGTCCGCCGTCCTCGCCCACGAGGTGCGCAACCCGCTGGGGGTCATCTTCAACGCGGTCAGCTCGCTGCGGCGGCTGCTCCCCAAAGGGGACACGGAGATTCTCATCGACATCCTCGCCGAGGAGAGCGACCGGCTGAACCGGCTGGTGGGCGAGCTGCTGGACTTCGCCCGCCCGCGCGCGCTCTCCCGGCAGGCGGAGGACGTGGGCCGCGTCATCCAGGACGCGCTGGACGCCGCGTCGTCCGACCCGGCGTCGGCGAACGCCAGGGTCCGCTTCGTGGCCGAGGTGGAGCCGGAGCTGCCGCCGGTGCCCATGGACCGCCGGCAGATCCGCCAGGCGCTGGTGAACGTGGCGGTGAACGCGCTCCAGTCCATGCCCAGGGGCGGGTCGCTGCGGGTGCTCGCCCGGCGGGACGGCGTGGGCGCAGGCGGGGGACCCCAGCTCCGGATCGACCTGTCGGACGACGGGCCCGGCATCGGCCCGGAGCTGTTGCCCCGCATCTTCGAGCCGTTCTTCACCACCAAGGCCAAGGGCACCGGGCTCGGGCTGGCGGTGGTGAAGCGGATCATCGAAGATCACGAAGGCACCGTGGAGGTCCGCACCGAGGTCGGCCGCGGGACCACCTTCACCTTCCTGCTGCCGATGCAAGGATGAGCTCCGCTCCCGACGCCGCCTCGCCCCCCACTCCCGCCCCGGAGCCCATGGCGCGTGCCCGCGTGCTGGTGGTGGACGACCAGCGGAACATGCGCGCCACCACCGCCATGCTCCTGCGCGCCGCCGGCTACGAGGTGCTGGAGGCGAACGACGGCGAGGAGGCGTTGCGCCTGCTGGGAAATTCGGGCGTGGACCTGCTGCTCACCGACCTCAAGATGGAGCCGATGGACGGGATGAGCCTGCTCCGGCGGGGCCTGGAGATCTCCCCCCAGACGCAGGTCATCCTGATGACCGCCTTCGGCTCCATCGAGAGCGCGGTGGAGGCGATGCGGCACGGCGCCTACGACTACGTCACCAAGCCCTTCCAGGAGCGCGAGCTGGTCCACCGGGTGGCCCGCGCCGTCGAGCGCGGCAAGCTCCTGGCCACCGTCAACACCCTCGCCGTCGACTTCCACACCCGCCACGGGCTGTCGGCGCTGGTGGGGCGGTCGCCGCCGATGCGCGAGCTGACCTCCCGCATCCTGAAGGTGGCCCCCTCCGACGCCACCGTGCTGGTGAAGGGCGAGAGCGGGACGGGCAAGGAGCTGGTGGCGCGGGCGCTCCACGCGCACAGCCGGCGCAAGGACAAGCCGTACGTGCCGGTGAACTGCGCCGCCATCCCTGAAGGCCTGCTGGAGAGCGAGCTGTTCGGCCACGCCAAGGGCGCCTTCACCGGCGCGGTGCGCGCCCGGCGCGGCCTCTTCGAGGAGGCGGACGGCGGGACCCTGTTCATCGACGAGGTGACCGAGACCACCCCCGCCTTCCAGTCCAAGCTGTTGCGCGTGCTCCAGGACGGCGAGGTGCGCCGGGTGGGCGAGTCCACCTCCTCCATGGTGGACGTGCGCATCGTGGCCGCCACCAACCGGGACATCGAGCACGAGGTGCAGGAGAAGCGCTTCCGGCAGGACCTCTTCTACCGGCTGAACGTCGTCTCGGTGAAGGTGCCCCCCTTGCGGGACCGGGTGGAGGACATCCCCCTCCTGGCGGAGCACTTCCTGGAGCGCGCCAACCTGCGCTCGGCGCGGAAGAAGCGGCTCACCCAGGAGGCGGTGGAGCTGCTCCAGTCCTACCCCTTCCCCGGCAACGTTCGCGAGCTGGAGAACATGGTGGAGCAGGCGGCCGCGCTGGCCGAAGGGGACGACCTGCTGCCGGAGGACTTCCCCGTCCCCAGGCAGGCCCCCGCCAAGGAAGAGCCCGCCGCCGGGGACGAGGGCGAAGGCGCGCCGCCCCCACCCTCCTCCGGAGCGCGATCCGGGCCCACCCTGGCCGACGCGGTGCTGGAGGCCGAGCGCCGCGCCATCGCCACCGCGCTCGAGCGCCACCCCCGCGACCTGGCCCGGGTGGCGGACGAGCTCGGGGTATCTCCCACCACATTGTGGAGGAAGATGAAGCGGTTGGGCCTCAAGAGCAGCATTGCACCTCCGACTTGAATGCGGCTTTCAACTTCGAAAGTGGCATTTCAACAATGAAACCCGTGAACGCGATCTGGCCAGTGTCACAGGATTTAGCCAGTGACAACGGAATGTCAAGTGGGCGGTTTTCCTGAGTTCGGGTCTTTTCGTGCCCTGGCACGCGCACTGCTAAGGACTCTCTCCCGGCAGACGTGATCGGTCGTTGAAGGTGGTTCCCCCCCACCCCCTTCAGCGGGGACGAGTCGCCAGAGAAGACACTGCGGCCCGCTAGTCCATCGTGGATTGGCGGGCCGCCTTCTTTTGGGCCTGAGATACTCCGGTCAGATGCTGTCCACCCACGCGCGCCAGGGGTCAGGGCTGATCGCCGCAGGCCGGCCGGCGGATGGTGTGAAGGCCTTCCAGGAAGGCCTGGCGCTGGACCCGGACGACGTCGAGTGTCTGCTGGGGTTGGCGCGGGTGCGCTTGATGGAAGGGGCGCTGGAGGAGGCCAGGGGGTACCTGGTCCGCCTCACCGGGCTGCAGCCGCAGCACGCGGAGGCCGGCAGCCACCTGGCGTTCATCCGGTTCAAGGCGGGGGACCGGTCCGCGCTGCGGCAGCTCCGGGCGGCGGCCAGCTCGCCCTCGGCGGGGCCGTTCGAGCTGGTGAACCTGGCGCGCGCGCTGGAGCAGGCCGGGGAGAGCGCGGAGGCGGGCGCCGCCTTCAAGCAGGCGGCGCTGCTGGAGTCGACCAGCGGTTTTCTGCGGATGGAGGCCGGCGAGGCGGCGCTGGGGCGCGGCGACGCTCCCGCCGCGGTCGCGCACTACCAGGCGGCGGTGGAGGCCTCGCCCGACCAGTACCTGCTGCGGGCGTACCTGGCCAAGGCGCACGCCATGGCCGGGGAGCTGGAGAAGGCGCTGGACCAGCTCTCCAGCGCCCTGCAGATGGGGCCCACGGAGCCGGCGCTCCACGAGGAGATGTTCCTCCTCAGGGAGCGCATGGTGTCGTTCCCGGAGGCGCTGGCCGAGGCGGACTGGCTGTGCGAGCGCTTCCCGGAGAACCTCCGCTACATGTTCTGGCGCGGCGTCTCGCTCAAGCGCATCGGCAAGCTGGCGGAGGCGCGGCCGGTGCTGGAGAGCGTGGTGGCGCTGTCGTCGCGCTCGGCGGAGGCCAGGCAGGCGCTGGCCGAGGTGTGCTTCCGCCAGCAGGACCTCGCCCAGGCCCAGGCGCTGCTGGAGGACGCCCTGCGGATGGACCCGCTCTCGGCCGCGGTGGCGGTCGACCTGGGAAACGTTTACCTGGCGCAGGGCGCGCCGGACAAGGCGGAGAAGGTGCTCACCCGCGCCCTGGGGATGCACCCCAACCAGGCGCCGGTCCACTACAACCTCGCGCTGGCGCTGGCGGCCAAGGACCGCGAGCGGGCGCTCACCCACGCGCGCAAGGCGGCCTCCGCGCGGGACCCGTCCCTGCGCGTGGAGGCGGAGAAGCTGATCGCCGAGCTGGCGGTGGAGCCCCCGGCGCCGGAGCCGCCCGAGTCCTGAGCTGGCCCTACCCGCCGTCCTCGCTCTGCGGGAAGGAGAGCGTGGGGGGCAGGTTGAGCACGCTGGCGGGGAACAGCTCGCACAGCCAGGCCACGATGTCGCGCACGGCGATCACCCCCACCGGGCGGCGGGCGGCGTCCACCAGCGGGATGTTGCGGTAGCCCTCCACCGTCATCTGCCGCAGGGCGAAGGCCACCGTGGCCTCGGCCGGCAGGGTGTCCGGGTCGCGGGTCATCACCTCCGCCACCGGCGTCTGCTCCACGTCCAGCCGGCGCACCGCCACGCGGGTGAGCACGTCGCGCTCGGTGAAGATGCCCACCAGCTCGCCGGTGCCCTCGTCCGCCACCACCGCGCAGCCGGTGTGCTGCTGGTTCATGGCCCGGATGGTCTCCGCCACGCTGGTCCCGGGGTGCACCGCCACCAGCGGGCCGTGCGGCACGCTGGCCAGCACCTCCTCGAACAGCGCGTCGGTGACCTCGTGGCGCGCGCTGGCGCCGGCCTCCTCGTCGGTGTCGACCTCCGCCTCGTCCTGGCTCGCCGCGTGGGCCATGGTCTCCTCCCGGTCGCAAGGGTGCGCTGCTGGGGGTGGATCAGGAATGCTACAGGTGTACGCTCGCGCCAAGCCTGGCAGAAGGTTTTTTCATCCGCCTCCCCTGGCGCATTCGGCCCAGGCGCGCCGTTGACCCCCGGACAGTGGTCCGCGCCGGTCCGGAGGGGCCTGCGCCGGGACTGGGACGCGGCGTGAATGCGATACGCTCCTCCCCCGTTGCCGGAGCATCCGACCGTTTCGAGCCTCGCCGAAGCCGTCCATCCCAGCGCTCGCCGGGTGGGCATCGCACTGGCCTCGTTCCTGGCCTACCTCCCCGTCTACCTGGCGCTCAAGGACCTGATGCGGGGCGCGGGCGCGCTGGTCGCCGTCCCGGTGCTGGTGAGCGCCTGGCTGCTGGGGTGGAAGGGCGGGCTGGGCGGCGCGCTGCTGGCGCTGGCGCTGAACACCGCCCTCTACGGGGGATTCGCGGCGGTGGCGAAGGCGGGCGGCGCGCCGGGCATGCTCTCCATGCTCCCCATCGGGATGATGATGGGCTGGATGCGCGAGCTGAACCTCCAGGTGAAGCTCCAGCTGGCGGAGCGCGCGCGCATCGAGGCGGAGCTGGCCGCCGTCGAGCGCCGCCGCATGGAGGCGGAGGCGGCGGTGAACCTCACCCGCGCCGGGCGGCTGGCGGCGGTGGGCTCGCTCGCGGCCAACCTGGCGCACGAGATCAACAACCCCCTGGCCTTCGCCATGTCCAACCTGCGCTTCGTGGCGGATCACCTCGACCCGGAGCTGCAGACCGGGGAGGACGCGGACGACGTGCGCGCCGCGGTGTCGGAGACGCTGGAGGGGCTGGCGCGCATCCAGGCGGTGGTGGCGGGCATCCGCACCATCTCCAACGGGTCGGACATCGTCG
>Ga0209382_10009513_pt1 | contig 12159 bp, 4 predicted proteins | sample SoiMetdeltSBSDD5_FD_187599 | JGI IMG/M metagenome (GOLD analysis project Ga0209382, IMG submission 187599) | Bulk soil microbial communities from a Populus tree surrounding site in Tennessee, USA - Soil MetaG P. deltoides SBSDD5 (SPAdes) (version 2) | ecosystem: Environmental > Terrestrial >... | reverse complement strand
AGGCGAGAGAGGACTCTATCGGGCACAGCGCCTATGCCAAGCTGGACCCATGCGTGGTCCGGAATGAGATCGAGCACGTAATCGACGATGCGCCGGTCGCGTGCGCTTGGGGGTGGAGTGTGATACTCCCCGAGCGGCGCCGACGACTCCACCGCCAGGTGAATCTTGTCCGCGGGCACCCGGCTGTCACCGGCGGTGACGGGCATGTGAGGGTTGATTTCCGCGATCACCACACGGGCACTCTGAATAAAGTCCTGCGACAGGCTCACCGAGATCCCGAGGCTGACGGTCCCATCCTGGGCCGGCGGGGAGACTTGGGTCACCACCACATCCGGCTTAATCACCCCCGCTTGGTTGACGACATGCGGAATCTCGCTCAGGCGTATTGGGACAAAGCCGACCTTCTTCTCTTGAAACAGGTGGCGGAGGCGCGGCGCCGCTTGCCAAGTGACGTAGCGGAAGTGGGTCCCCAAGCCGGTGCGCAAAAACGGGTAGTCCCCGAACGCCAAGCCGGAGTAGATCGTCAGATGGTGAAAGCGCTCCACCTCGTGTTGAAAAGCGGTATAGAGGGTGGTGGGCTCCACGCACCCGTGTGGAAAGATGACCGTGCTGCCATCAGGAATGGCGCGGATGGCTTCAAGAGGGGTAACCAGTTTCATACGTTCCTCATCACGGCATCACGGCACACATGATGCCCTCGCCCCGTTGCAAGAGGTCAAAGATAACAGAAAGCTGCACAAAAGGGTACACTCCACGGAGGCATTGCGCTAACCCCCTCATATCGGAAAGCCCGGTTGTCCTCAGAGGGAAGGTGTCTGTCAGGGATGTTCATGACGTTGACCATGCCGCAGTGACATTCCGCCCAATGCCTTCACAGGACAGCGAGGGGGCGAAGATATCGCCCTCGCCATGGAGCGACATTCCGTGTTCTGGTATGATACGCATGGTGTGAGCCCCAGACAACCATGAGCGCCACGGAGGGGATACCGTGACCTTTGACGACGTCTTAGAGCAGGCCCTGGAGATGCTACGACGGCGTGGTCGTGTTTCCTATCGCGCGCTCCAGGTCCAATTTCAGCTCGACGACGACCTGCTGGCCCTCCTCAGGGATGAAATCGTGGAGGTGCACCAACTCGCCCGGGACCAGGAGGGTAAGATGCTGGTCTGGACGGGGGAGACGGCGACGCCGGGCTCCCCGGCCGTACCCGCCTCCATGCCTGCCCCTCCACCAGCCGCCGCGTCGCCCGAGGCGGAACGCCGCCAGCTCACGGTGCTCTTCTGTGATGTGGTGGATTCGACGCGACTCTCCAGCCAGCTCGACCCCGAAGAGTACCGGGAGGTGGTGCGGGCCTATCAGGACACGTGCGCCAAGGTGATCGCCCGCTTTGAGGGGCATATTGCCCAATATCTCGGCGACGGCCTGCTGGTCTACTTCGGGTACCCCAGGGCGCACGAAGATGAGGCGCAGCGGGCGGTGCGGGCCGGACTGGGCATGATAGAGGCCTTGGGGCAGCTCAATACCCGCCTGGGACAAGAGCGGGGGGTGCACCTCGCCGTCCGTCTGGGGATCCATACCGGGCTGGTCGTGGTGGGCGAGGTGGGCGGCGGCACCCGCCAGGAACAGTTGGCGCTCGGGGAGACCCCCAATCTGGCCGCCCGCCTGCAAGGGATTGCCGAGCCCAATACGGTGGTGATCAGTGCGACCACCTTTCAGCTCCTCGGGGGGTTCTTTGCCTGCCAGCCCTTAGGGACCCCGCCCCTGAAGGGCTTGGCCCAGCCGCTGGTGGTCTACCGCGTGCTCTACGAGAGTATGGCGCGCAGTCGTTTGGACATAGTCGGGAGCACCGGCCTGACCCCGCTGGTGGGCCGGGAGCAAGAGGTGGGGCTGCTGCGGGAGCGCTGGGCGCAGGTCAAAGATGGTCTCGGGCAGGTAGTGCTCCTCAGTGGCGAGGCGGGCATTGGCAAATCGCGTCTCGTCCAGGTGCTCAAGGAGCATGTCGCCGCCGAGCCCCAGGCGTGGCTGACGCCGTGCCAGTGTTCGCCGTATTACCAGAACACGGCCTTGTATCCGCTGATCGACCTGCTGGAGCGGGTGGCGCTGTGCTTCGAGCGCGAGGAGTCCGCGCCGCAGAAGCTCAGGAAACTCGAAGGATTCTTGGTGCAGTATGGCCTGCCGCTGGCGGACACGGTGCCCCTCTTTACCGCCCTCCTCTCCCTGCCGCTGCCGGCGAACTATGCCCCCCTGCACGTACCGCCGGCCCAGCAGAAGCAGCAGACTCTCCAGACCCTCTTGACGATCTTCCTGCGCATCGCGGTCCAGCAGCCGGTGCTCTTTGTGATGGAAGACCTGCACTGGGTCGATCCGACGACGCTGGAATTGCTCAGTCTCCTGGTCGATCAAGGCCCCACGGCGCGCATTCTGGCGTTTTTCACCTTTCGGCCTGACTTTAGCCCGCCCTGGACGGGGCGCTCGCACGTGACGCAGGTGATGCTGCCGCGCTTGCCACGACACCAGGCGGCGGAGATGACCAGCCAGGTGGCCTACCGTAAGGCCCTCCCTGCCGAGGTGATCGAGCAGGTCGTGGCCAAGACCGATGGGGTGCCGCTGTTTGTCGAAGAGCTGACCAAGATGGTGTTGGAGTCCGGGCTGCTCCAGGAGCGCGAGGAGCGCTATGAGCTCACCGGGCTCCTGCCCCCGCTGGCCATACCGGCCACCCTGCACGACTCGCTGATGGCCCGGCTGGATCGCCTGGCGACGGTGAAGGCGCTGGCGCAACTCGGGGCGACGCTAGGGCGCGAGTTTGCCTATGCCCTGCTCCAGGCGGTCTCCCCGTGGGACGAGGCGAGCTTGCAGCGCGGGCTGCACCAGTTGGTGGAGGCGGAGTTCCTGTATCAGCAAGGGCTGCCACCACAGGCGACGTACGTCTTCAAGCACGCGCTGATTCAGGACGCGGCCTATCAGTCCTTGCTGCGCAGTACCCGCCAGCAGCACCATCAGCGCATTGCGCAGGCGTTAGTGGAGCGCTTTCCCGAGACCGCCGAGACCCAGCCCGAGCTGGTGGCCCATCACTATACGGAAGCGGGCCTCCGGGAACAGGCGCTGCCATACTGGCAGCACGCCGGGCAGCGGGCACTGCAGCGCTCCGCCAACCTCGAGGCTGTCAGCCACGTGACCAGGGGCCTGGAGGTGCTCAGCACGCTGCAGGAGACTCCCGAGCGGGCGCAGCAGGAATTGGCCCTCCAGATCATGCTGGGGGCAGCGTTGGGGGCCATCAAGGGCCAACAGGACCCGGAGACGGCACGCACCTATGCTCGGGCCTGTGCGCTGGCGCGGCAGGTGGGGAGCCCGCCGGAACTGTTCCCAGCGCTGTGGGGGTTCTGCTATGCCCATATGGCGCGGGGACAGTTGCCGCAGGCGCGGGAGCTGGCGGAGGAGTTCCTAGAACTCGCCCAGCAGCAGCACGACCTCCTGATCCTAGCGGCGGGGCACCGGATGCGGTGCAATGTTGCCTGGTGGCAGGGCGACCTGATCGAGGCCCAGACGCACAGCCGGCAAGGCCTGGCCTGCTACAACCCGGCGCAGCACCGCGCCAGTGCCGTGAGCTATGGCCAGGACAACGGGGTGAGCTGCGGCATCCTGGGGGCGTCGACCCTCTGGATGCTGGGCTATCCGGACCAGGCGTTGCAGGGCATGGAGGAGACGCTGGCGCTGGCCCAGAGGCTCGCACACCCTATGAGCCTGGTGATGGCACTCCACTGGTCCGCCCATCTCCATCAAATGCGCCGCGAGCCTCTGGCGGCGCGGGCGCAGGCGGAGGCGGAGGGGGCGCTATGTGCGGAACAGGGCATCACCCATTATCATGCCTGGAGCCTGCTCCCGCGGGGCTGGGCCCTGGCGCAGCAGGGCGAGGTGACGGAGGGGATCGCCCAGATCCGCCAGGGGTTTGCTGGCTGGCGGGCCACAGGCGCGGGATGTTCGTGGCCGTGGTTCCTGGCCCTGTTGGCCGAAGCCTGTGGCAAAGTCGGCCAGCTTGATGAGGGCTTGCACGCCTTGGAGGAGGCGCTAGTGGCGGTGCAGCGCAACGAGGAGCACCACTACGAGGCCGAGGTGCACCGGCTCAAGGGCGAGTTGCTGTTGCAGCAGGCACCAACCCACCAGGAGGAGGCGGAGGTGAACTTTCAGCAGGCCCTCGCCGTCGCCCGCCGCCAGCACGCGAAGTCGTGGGAGCTGCGGGCGGCCCTGAGCCTGAGCCGGCTGTGGCATCAGCAGGGCAAGCGGACCGAGGCTTACGACCTACTCGCCCCGGTCTATCACTGGTTCACGGAGGGCTTTGACACGGCCGACCTCCAGGACGCCAAGGCGTTACTGGAGGAGATGGCGGGGTAAACGGCTGTGCACACTGCAGTGACACTTCGCCCAATTTCGCTTCAGCGAACCTGCATCACCAACATGGGCCATGAGCCAAAATTATGGGGCAGGACCAAGACAGTGCCACAGGGTGCTCACCCGCTCTACAGGCTGTCTACGGCAAGCAAGCGGAACATTTATCAGTCGGAAAAACGAAAGTTATTGGACAAACAACACAACTGGACAATCACTTCGGGGCGATCAGTTTTTCCTCTGTCACTACCATCGAGAGAAAGCGGCAGCTTACCTCTGTAGTACTACCCGGCCAACGGTATGTCAAGGCGATGGTACCGCCAGCGGTCTCCTTGCGCCGGCCTCAAGGGCTTGGCGGAGCTCAGCTGCCTCTCGGCCAGAGCTGGTGGCTCGCCAACGCGGCGCCTTCGGCCACGGACCGCATCTTGGCCCAGCCGATGTCCGGGTAGACGCGGTTGCCGTACCCGCAATCGGTGCCGGCGATGACGTTCTCGCGCCCCATGATCCTGGCGTAGGTCACGATGCGATCCGCGACCAATTCGGGGGGCTCTATAGTCGTCGTCTTGTGGGCGACGACCCCAGGGATGTAGATCTTGCCCTCGGGCAGCTTGACGTCTTCCCAGAGTTGCCAATCCAGTTGGTGGCGGACGTCCGCCGCTTCTACGGAATACGCCTGGGCCTTGACCTTGAGCATGAGGTCGATTACATGCCTGAAGGGCAGGTCGGTGGTGTGAGGTGTATGCCAGCTGCCCCAACAGGTGTGGTAGCGGATCCGGTCTTCCGGAATATGGCGCAGGGCATAGTTGGTCGCTTCGATGCGCATGTCCACATGCTTCCGGTAGGCTGCGATGCTCAGGGGTGGGTTGGCCATGCCAAACCTGGTGACCAGCGCCGGATCATCGATCTGGAGGACAAACCCGGCTTCAACCACTGCTTCGTAGTCGCCCTGACAGAAGTCGGCCAACGCGTAGAAATACGCCTCTTCCGTCTGATAATATTCGTTCCCGAGGAAGTGGGCTACCCAGCCTGGGCTGAGCAAGGGAAAGAAAAAATCATCCACGCTTGCACCAGCGGCCGCGATGCCCGCCTTCACGACGGCGATTTCGTGCTTGATGGCCCCTTGGCCCCGGTACTCCAAAGGGCCGGTCACCACGGCCCGATGCGTCGCCGGCTGGAGCGTCACGCCGGGCATCGGGGTATTCCCCACGGCATCGTAGATCGCGTAGAACTCTCTGAATTCGGGCATCTGTCTTTCTAGTTGGTGGGCAAGGAGCCAGGCCGGCTTGTCGGCGGTCACCGGTTGCATGGCGACCCCGGTGGCGCGGCTGTCGTAATACATCTGGTCACGAGCCTTCCAAAACTCCCCATCACTGTGGAGGTCATTCTTCAGCGCCACCTGCTTCCGCACGAGGTCAGCCACACCGCCTTGCACCAGCGCGTCAAACTGTGCCGGGTTGGTGGCGCGGGCGGCGAGGAGCTCGCGTATGTTGAGGGGATTGGGCAGCCTGCCCGTGTGGGTGGTGAGAATCCTTCGTTCACTGCGCTGCATGATCGCGCTCCTCGACAGGGTGGTGTTTCACATGTGCCCTTTGGGCCTCTCGCACACGACCTCCCGCGGCATTATGCCTCCTTCCCTTGCAGGGCTTGCCAGATTTTTTCCGGGGTGAGGGGGGTGTCAATATGGCGCACGCCGACGGGGGCCAGCGCGTCCATCACGGCATTGGCGATAGCGACCGGGGCTGCCAGCGTGGGCAATTCCCCAATCCCTTTCGCGCCCATCGGGGTCAGGGGGGACAGCGTTTCCAGCGTATCCAGGGTCAGGGCGGGGGTGGTGCTCGCTCTGGGCAAGGTGTAGTCCAACAACGTGCCCGTCAACGGCTGCCCCTCAGGACTATAGACCATGCCTTCCTGCAATGCCTGACCGATGCCCTGGGCAATACCCCCGTGCACCTGTCCCGCCGCCAGCAAGGGATTCATAATGCGGCCCGCGTCGTGCACGGCCACATATTTCAGCACGCGTATGGCCCCAGTTTCCTGGGAGACCTCGACCACCGCCACGTGGGTCGCAAAGGCATACGGGCTGGTGCCGAGTGTATTGCGGCGGCTGAAATCAAGCCCCAGGGCGACCCCAGGTGGCAGCCGGGCGCTATTGTAGGCAGCCGTGGCGAGTTGCGCAAAGGAGACGTGTTGCTCGGGGTGATGCCGAGAGCTGACCTGCCGGTCCTGGAAACAGAGATCCTCCACCGGGCAATCGAGGAGATGAGACGCGATCAGGGCGAGTTTCTGCCGAGCCTCTTGGAGCACCAGGCTCAAGACGGTGCCTCCGGCGATCAGGCCGCGGCTGGCAGCCGTTCCTCCACCCATGGGCACGATCGCTGTATCGCTGTGCACTACCTGGACATCTGCTGGCGTCACGCCCAGCGCATCCGCCACCATCTGGGCAAAGATCGTCGCGGTGCCCTGGCCGTGTGGGGAGAGCCCAGTCTGGACCGTGATCTGGCCCGACGGTTCAATGATGACCCGCGCGTAATCCGTCAGGCGCGGGACACGGCCGCCAGAGCCTTTGACAACCGTGGCCAGGCCGACGCCAATGCGCGGTGCTCCAGGAAGCCCTGGTTGACGAGCTTGGGCGCGCCAGTGGTGGTAGGCCGACAGCTCCAGAGCGCGGTCCAGAGTTGGCTCATACTGACCGGAGTCGTAGGTGAGGCCCGTGGGGGTCTCATAGGGGAAAGCGTCGGGTGGAATGAAATTTCTCCGCCGCACGGCGGCTGGATCTAGCTGCAGGTCTCTGGCGATCAGGTCGATGGTGCGCTCCAGACAGAAGGCGGCTTCCGGGCCTCCGGCCCCCCGGTACGCCCCGGTGGGCGGTTTATTGGTGATGACCCCACGGACCTCCACATGCATGGCCGGGGTTTTGTAGGGCCCGGCGAGACGATGGCTGGTGAGGATGGGCACGGTGGGCGTAGAGAGGAGAAAATACGCCCCCAGGTCTGCCACAATCTGCACCCGCAGGCCCAGCAGCGTCCCGTCCCGCTGGGCCGCCGCCTCGACGTCCACCGTATGCCCGCGACCGTGGAACGCCAGCATATTCTCCCAGCGCTCCTCCACCCACTTCACCGGACGGCCCAGGCGCATGGCCAGGTAGGGGATGACAAGCTCTTCGGAGTACATGCCGCCTTTTTCGCCAAAACCGCCGCCGACGTCCGGAGCGACCACACGCACACTGTGCTCTGGTCGATGCAACAGCGTGGCTATCTGATCCCTGACCTCATGCGGGTGCTGGGTGGAGTCCCACACGGTCAGCAGGTCGTCCTGGGGCTGGTAGTGGGCCACGACGCCGCGTGTTTCCAGCGGGGCTGGCGCCAGGCGCTGCACGCGGTAGCGCTGCCGGACCACGTGCTCGGCCTGCGCAAAGGCCGCCTCCAGGTCACCGCCAGCCGTGAGGAGGCGCAAGCCGATGTTGGTGCCCAACTCCGGGTGCACCGCCGCTGCCTGCAACGCTTCCAGAGGGTCGATGACTGCCGGCAGCGGCGCATAGTCCACCTGGATCAAGGCCAGAGCATCGCGGACCAGGTAGCGCTCCTGGGCGACGATAACGGCCACGGGCTGCCCGGTGTAACACACCTTGCCGCGCGCCAAGAGCGGGTGGACGGGAGGGCGCAGCTCCTGCGCTTCGGTCTCTCGCCTGGTCGGCAAGGCCTCGATCGCCCCCTCCAGGTCATCGGCAGTGATGACGGCGACCACCCCAGGCGCGTGGCGGGCCGCGGCCGTATCGATAGCCCTGATGGCGGCGTGCGCGTGGGGGCTGCGCAGCACTGCCGCGTACAGCATATCCGGGAACGTGAGGTCGTCGAGAAACGCGCCCTGGCCGGTGAGCAGTCGAGGATCTTCCAACCGTTTCAGCGACTGGCCTGTGTAAGTCACTGGGGGCCTCCTTTCCGTGTGAGAACCATGGGGAGCAGAGCGCCCCTGGCGCTCCTAGGATGCACTGACGGTGGCGGTGCCGTGGTGCATATGCTAGCACACCTCACCCCTGCGTCCCAGCGACCGTAGGCGACGGCGCTGGTCGTGTTGCACACGTAGAGATGAGCATTGTTACACTGCCCACCGAGGAGCGGGCTGATCGGCAGGAGTAGCTGCACACGCCGCGCCAGGGGGGGTGGCTCCGGGCGCACAGCGCCTTGCCTTCACGGCACGCGCAAACGCACACCGAAGGTATGGCACACGTAGGCGTGATCGACTTTGCGCGGGCGATCAGGGAGTAAAACGGTGTCGAGATCGCAGGACTGCGACCCGTCGACGACGACATGGCCGCCGCTGGCCGTGTTGCGTGACTGTTCGCCCAACAGCGTCACGCTCTCCATCACCCACAGCTTTCCATCCCCGGGCTTCTTTCAGCATGTTCCCCTTGCCTATGCTATGATGAGATCACGTCGGCGCACACAGGGAGAGCTCCTAGGAAGGAGGGGACAAGATGGACTTTGTGGCGGTGGTGGATCAGGCGATCGCGCTGCTGCGCCAGCGGGGCCGCCTGACGTATCGCACCCTCCAGTTGCAATTTCAGCTCGATGACGCGCACCTGGCAGCACTCACAGACGAACTGATCAAGGGCCAGCGGCTCGCGATAGATGAGGACGGGGCCGTCCTCGTCTGGACGGGTGATACGGCGACGCCTGGCTCCCCTGCCTCACCCACATCCATGTCTGCCCCGCCACCCGCCGCCTCGCCACCAGAGGCGGAACGCCGCCAGCTCACCGTGTTGTTCTGTGACCTGGTGGACTCCACCAAACTCTCCACCCAGCTCGACCTCGAAGAGTACCGGGACGTGGTCCGGGCGTATCACACCGCCTGTACGGAGGTGATTCGCCGCTATGACGGGCACATTGCGCAACTGCTCGGGGATGGGCTGCTGGTCTACTTCGGCTATCCCCAGGCCCATGAAGACGATGCGCAGCGGGCGGTACGGACTGGTTTGGACATTCTTGCTGCCATGGGAGATCTCAACACCCATCTACAACAAGATAAAGGGATCCAACTTGCTCTCCGTATGGGCATCCATACGGGTCAGGTCGTTGTCGGTGCTCTGGGCGGGGCAGGACGCCAGGAACAGTTGGCCCTGGGTGAAGTGCCTAACATTGCTTCGCGCATTGAAGGATTCGCTGCGCCCAATACGGTTGCCATCAGTGACGCGACGTATCGCTTAGTGCAGGGCTATTTCGTGTGTCAGGACTTGGGAGCACCAGCATTGCGTGGCATCACCGAGTCCCTACAACTCTACCAAGTATACGGTGAGAGCGGTGCCACCAGTCGTCTGGAGGTGGTGCAGCCACGAGGACTCACGCCGCTGGTCGGTCGAGAACAAGAAATGGGCTTGCTTGTGGACAGGTGGGAGCAAGCGCAATCGGGGCAGGGTCAAGTGGTGCTTTTAACCGGTGACGCGGGTATTGGGAAGTCCAGGTTAGTCCACATGCTGAAAGAGCATGTGACCCATGAGCCGCATGTGCGCTGGGAATGCCGAAGCGTATCATATTACCAGAACACGGCGCTCTATCCCTTGACTGAGCTGTTCCAACGTCTCCTCCAATGGCAACCAGACGCAACCTTGGACGCGAAATGCGGCAAACTCGAACAGGCGCTGCGCCAGTTTCGCTTGCCCCTAGAGGAAACGGTGCCGCTGTTTGCGCCTTTACTGGCATTGCCCGTCCCTGAACACCGTTATCGTCCGCTCACCCTCTCGCCGCAGCGGCAGCGACAAAAAACGCTCGAAACGCTTGCCGCCATCCTCCTGGAGCTGGCCGAACGACAGCCGGTGCTCTTGATCATCGAAGACCTGCATTGGGCCGACCCCACCACACTTGAGCTGTTGAACCTGCTCCTCGACCAGACCCCCACCGCTGCCATGCTGGTGCTGCTCACCTGTCGACCGCAGTTTCAACCTGCCTGGCATCATCGGTCGTATATCACAGAGATGACCTTGAACCACTTAACACGCACGCAGGTAGAACAAATTGTCTCCTGTATGATCGATGGGAAATCGTTACCACAGGAGGTGCTTCAACAGATTCTTGCCAAGACGGATGGCGTCCCGCTGTTCGTCGAGGAAATGATCAAGGCCATTCTGGAATCCGGCCACCTGACAGCCGTTGATGACCACTATGAACTCACAGGGGCCTTCTCCCCGCTGGCGATTCCTGCCACTCTGCAGGATGCGCTCATGGCGCGCCTGGATCGCCTGGTGACGGCCAAAGGCATTGCCCAACTGGCGGCGATCATTGGGCGGCAATTTTCCTATGCGCTGCTCCAGGCGGTCTCGCCCGTCGAGGAGGCCATGTTACAGCAGGAGTTGGGGAGGCTGGTCGAAGCGGAGATTGTGTACCACAGAGGCGTGCCACCGCACGCGACGTACGTGTTCCGCCACGCCTTAATCCAAGACGCTGCGTATCAGTCCCTGTTGAAGAGCACGCGGCAGCACTACCATCAGCGGATTGCGCAGGTGCTGGAGGCACAGTTTGCGGAGACCGCTGCGGCAGCGCCCGAGCTGCTGGCGCATCACTATACGGAGGCCGGTGTGCTGGCGCAGGCCATTGCCTATTGGCAGCGGGCTGGGCAGCAGGCGGTGGAGTGCTCCGCCTATGCCGAGGCAGTCAGCAACTTGACCACGGCCTTACACCTCCTCACCACGCTCCCCGAGAGCCGCGAGCGCAGCCAGCAGGAACTGGTCGTGCAGATGACCCTCGGCGCGGCGTTGAAAGCAACCATGGGCCAGGCGACCCCAGAAGTGGAACGGCTCTACACCCGTGCCCGCGCGCTGTGTGAGCAGGTGGGGGAGCCGCCGCAGCTCTTTCGCGTGCTGTGGGGCCTCTGGGGGGTGTATGGTGCGCGCGGAGAAGTGCAGACGGAGCGGGCGTTGGCGGAACAGCTCCTCAGCCTGGCCCAGCGCCTGCACGACCCAGACCTCCTGCTCGAGGCCCATCACGCCCTATGGGCCACCTTGTTCACGAGCGGCGAGCTGGCCGCCGCCCAGCCCCACCTGGACCAGGGGCTGCGGCTCTATGAGCCGCAACGGCATCGCGCCCATGCCGCGCTCTACAGCGGGCACGACCCCGGGACGTGTTGCCGCCAGCAGGCGGCGCTGGGCCTCTGGCTCCTCGGGTACCCGGACCAGGCGGTGGCGAGCAGCCAGGCGGCGCTGGCCCTGGCCCAGCAGCTCGCGCACCCCTTGAGTCTCACCCTTGCCCTGTACTGGGCTGCCATGCTGCATCACCTGCGCCGAGAGGCACCCCTGACCCAGGCACGCGCCGAGGCCGCCATGACCATCGCGACCGAGCAGGGGTTCCCGCAAGAATTAGCCCGGGCAACGCCCCTGCGGGGCTGGGCACAGGCCGCCAGTGGACACGGGGAGGAGAGGAGAGGGCAGATCAAGCAGGGCCTGGCCGCCTATCGAGCGACGGGGTCGACGGCGGAACGACCGTATTACCTGGCCCTGCTCGCCGAGACGTCCGCCAAGGTGGGGCAGACCGCCGAGGGGCTGGAGGCGCTCGCGGAGGCGCTGGCGACCGTAGCCCAGAGTAGGGTGCGCTGGTGGGAGGCGGAGCTCTATCGGCTCCGGGGCGAGCTGCTGTTGCAGCATGCGGTGCCACAGCCAGGGGAGGCGGAAGCCTGCTTCCAGCAGGCCCTCGCCGTGGCTCGCCGCCAGCAGGCGAAATCGCTGGAGCTGCGGGCCGCCGTGAGCCTCGCTCGCCTGTGGCAACAGCAGGGTCAACGTGCCAAAGCCCAGG
>Ga0209382_10009510_pt1 | contig 12161 bp, 11 predicted proteins | sample SoiMetdeltSBSDD5_FD_187599 | JGI IMG/M metagenome (GOLD analysis project Ga0209382, IMG submission 187599) | Bulk soil microbial communities from a Populus tree surrounding site in Tennessee, USA - Soil MetaG P. deltoides SBSDD5 (SPAdes) (version 2) | ecosystem: Environmental > Terrestrial >... | reverse complement strand
GGTTGGGCAAGGACACGCCGCTACGACGAGCCGTCGAGCGAGTTGGGACCGTCGTCACCATACCCATTCTGTCCGGATTACATCATCGCTACGTCCGGATATGATTTTCGGGAAGGACAGGGAGCGGCCGTGTCGCGAGCCGGCGCGAAGTTCATCAGTGGCGGCACCAATCTTCTGGACCTGATGAAGCTCGAGATCGAGCAGCCGACGCATCTGGTCGATATCAGCCGGTTGCCTTTGAAGCAGGTCGAAGATCTACCGGACGGCGGGATCCGGATCGGAGCGCAGGCGGCAAACTCGGATGTCGCCGCCGATCCTCTAGTGCGCGCGCGCGCTACCCGGTCTTGGCGGAGGCACTGCTCGCCGGTGCCTCGGGCCAGCTGCGAAACAAGGCCTCCATCGGAGGCAATCTTCTGCAGCGCACACGCTGTTCGTATTTCTACGACACCGCTGCAGCCTGTAACAAACAGACTGCGGGAGCAGGTTGCGCGGCGCTCGAAGGCGTCAACCGCATACATGCGATCCTCGGCGCAAGTGATGCCTGCATCGCCACGAACCCTTCCGACATGGCCGTCGCGATGTCGGTGTTGGAAGCGCAGATTGAACTGCTGGAGCCGAACCAGTCTGCCCGGCGCGTAGCAATCGATGATTTCTACAGCCTTCCGGGGAACACGCCGCACATCGAAACTGTGCTGCGGCCTGGAGAAATGATTACCGCCGTGATCCTTCCGCCGCCGCCCCCCGGGCGTCAGCTCTATCGCAAGGTCCGCGACCGCGTCTCGTATGAGTTCGCACTGATCTCTGTGGCTGTGATCATTGCGACCGATCGCGAGACTATCACCACGGCACGCGTGGCATTTGGCGCTGTGGCACACAAGCCATGGCGCTCGATTGATGCAGAAGCAGCGCTGAAGGGCCGTCCCGCGACGCTCGCCACCTATCAAGCGGCGGCCGATGCGGCAATGAGCAGCGCCGTGGGACGGGGCCACAACGACTTCAAGATCGAGCTTGCCAAACGCACGCTCTGTCGCACGCTGGCCGACGCCGCGCAGATCAGCATCGGAAGACCGTCATGATCGGACAACCCATCAGGCGCGTGGACGGCCCGGTAAAAGTCACCGGCAGAGCGACCTATGCTTATGAGTACTGGCAGGACGAAGCACCGCTCTACGGCGTCATCGTCACGGCCACAATCGGTCGCGGCCGTATCCAGGAAATCGATGTATCTCACGCACAACGGTCGCCGGGGGTCCATGCCATCATCACGCATGAGAACACCCCGGCTCAGGGCGCCCGTGACGAGTCGAACCCGGCGCCGTACTGTAGAACCGCCAGCCCAAGCGTGATCAGCGCGATGGCGTGGTCGTGGACCCTGACCCATCCGCGCGCGAAACGAAGCTTTCCTGGCGTTGCGTGATAACCGGAAATCGCCACCATGCGCCGAACGTGTTCAACCCCTGCATCGCGAAATTCACGATGCCAAGCCAACCATTCGCTTAACGTCGCCACCGTCACGCTGCAATAGCTTCAAGCAGCAAGCCATGCCTTGTCATCGTCGGCACGGCCACGCCTTCTGGAAAGCCAAAACGGCCAACCCTGCAAAAGGGTCATCAATGCTTTCAGGCCTTGCTTCAATATAACGAACAACCACACTTACAGCTTGTTCGGTGGTTACTCCTTCTGGCGGGCAAAAGCGGAGATGCGGCACGAAAGATGAGCCTATCCATACGAGTGTATTAAGGACACCTACGCACGCGCCTGCCCTAAAAGCAGTCCTGGCCCTGGTTAGGTTGCCGTTTAAATATCTAACACACCCTTCCATCATATAATCGGCAGATACTTGGCCTTCAGCAGGCTGTGCCCCAGCGCTCCCCGTCAACATCACCACGATTAGCAAGGCGGCCATACCGATCAACGTAGAATGAAGTGTTTGCATTTCATGTCCTCCGCGTGCCTGCATCTCGGCCGCCCACCACGTCTAGTCCTTCCAGAAGCCCTTGAACCGGTCCGGTGCCAGGTCGAGGCGATGGAGCGATGGCCGAGGTAGTGCTGGATCGCCCGCGTGTCCTGGCCGTCGTTCGCCAGCTTGTAGCCAATGCTGTGACGCAGCATATGGCTGTGGACCAGGAACGGGAAGCCTGCGGCCTTCCCAGCTCGCGCGACCATGCGCTGATAGCCCGCCACGCTCAGCGGTGCCAAGCGCTCGGACACGAAGACATGGACGGTGCGCGCCCCCTCCGGTGTCTCTCGCTGTAAACGGCGCAACGCCCGCAGCTCCTTCCGCCAAGCGGATGGACACTAGCCAGGCCGCCCTTGGAGCGCCGTACGTGCAGTTTCCCGGTCCTGAAGTCGCGCAGAGTATTGAACCGATCGCTTGCACCCAGGCTGCAAGGTTCGGATGGCTATCGATCCAGTCAATCAGGCCCATCGCCGCTCCAGACCTGCACTTTGAATTGCCGATCAAGAGTACTAAGCTACCAGGGGCCGTCGTTGCCCGATCGGATCATTCCATAATCCGGCCCCCACAAAACCAGCAATAACATTATCCAGAAAGGACTGGCATTCGCCCGCGATTGGAGCGGTACTGTCGGTAATTCCGGGCGCCAAAGGCGCTCCGAGATCCTGCCCCGCCGGCTTGATCGCCGAGGTGGGGCTTCGGTGGTGCGGCGCAACGCCGCCATGAACCGAACGGAGATCTCGATGTCAAAGTCTGCGAAGAAGCGACTAGGCGCGCTGCGGAACGCCGCGCCCGCGTTCAGGGTGGAGTTGCGCCCGATCGACGTACGCGAGGCCGGCGAGATCGAGCGCGCCATCTGGGCGTTCGCGCAGACCGCGAACGGCGGCCTGATCGTGTCGGGCAGTGCGGCGTCGGTGATTCACCGCGACCTGATCGTCGCGCTCGCCGCCTGGCACGACCTGCCGGCGGTCTACTCGCAGCGTTTCTTCGTGATCGGCGGCGGGCTCGTCTCCTATGGGCCCGATCGCGTGGATCAGCACCGCCGCGCGGCCGGCTACGTCGAGAAGCGCTTCAGTCCCGCAGGTAGCTGTTGATGATCTCGGCGTAGATCCTGCTTGCGCTCACACTGCTTGCGCGATTGTAGTGTTCTTCGGTCACGCGTGGGTCGGTGTGGGCCAGTACGGCGCTGGCGAGATGGGGCGTGCTGGTGCCGTACGCTGCCGCAGTCGTTGCCGCCGCAGTGCGGAACAGGTGGGGCGAGACATCCACGCCGAGGGTTTCGCGCGTGATCCTGGATACCAGCGTACCGAGGTTCTTCGTGGTCATCGGTCCGCCGGTCGTGGAGGAGATCCAGAGAGCATTCGTGGTGGACCTCGACCGAAGCAGCACGGGTCGGCATTGATGCAGATACAGGTCGATGGGGCCGTACAGGATTTCCGGGACGCGACGTTCATCCGGGCGACGCGATTTCGTAATAGCGCCTGGCAAGGCGATCCACCAACTCCCGCCGACCTTCCTGAACGTGTGTCCGATCTCCAGGGTTGCAAAATTCTTCGGCCGGATCGGGCGGAACGCCAGCAGCGCGATCATGAGGCCATTGCGTACGCCGCGGGCGCGGGCGAGATCGTTATCTGCAAACCTCTGCGCCTCCGCCACCAGGGTCAGGCCGGCTTGCACGAGCCGCTCCGCGAACACCAGCCGGTCGAATTTCGATCTCGGCACCATCACCAGCGCGAGGTCCTTCTCGATCTCGGCGAGCCAGGAGAAGTCGGCGGTCGGCGCCATGAGCTCGGCCGCCCGGCGTAGCTTGTAGATGCAGTTCCAGACCGTGACCGAGCCCACCCGGGCGGTGAGGTCGGTGATATGGACCTCGACATTCAGCAATGTGACCTGCGCGGCCGCGGCGGCATTGCGGTCGAGCCGACCGCTCCGAAGCAAGAAACCCAGGAATGCCCCGTACCGCCTGGCAAAGTCGTCACGGCTTACCTGGGCGAGATAGCTTGCGGTACCGCCCGGCTTGAGGCGGGAGCCGGGTCGGCAGGCGTCCTCCCAGGCGCGCCGATCGGCCTCGGGCCATTCGTGGACCGGAAGCGACCGCGGATGTTGACCGGCCTTGGCCGGCGAGGAATTGGCGCCGGTCGTCATTCCGCCGCCTCCAGCTCATCGTCCAGATGCTCGATGACGATCCGGCTGAAGATTTCGCTCGCCTGGATGCTTTCCAGACCGATATAGGCGTTGATCGTGGTCTGCACGCTGCGGTGCCCGAGCAGCTGCCGGACGAGCTCGTACTCGCCGGGCCGGTGCTGGAGAATGACGGCACCGGCGGCGTGCCGGAACTGGTGCACCGTCATCCGCAGCCCGGTGGCCTCGTAGATACGTTTGGTGATTTGCCCGCTGAACGAGACCTTGCCTTTGGCCCCTCCCCGTTGTCCCGGGAACAGCCAATCCTCGTTCCTCCCCCGCAGCAGCGCGGGCCGGAAGTCGTGGACGTACGCGTCGATCAGCCGCGTGAGGTACCGCGGCAGGGGATATTGCAGCTTGACGCGGTTCTTGACGTCGTGGTCCGGGAACACCAGCCAGTAGTTCGAATTCGGTCCGCCCGGCTTGATCAGATTGATCCCGAGCCGGATCGCCGTCAGATTGGCCAGCCGCACCGGCGCTACCGTCTCGATCCCAATGGCGACCGCGATCTGTGCCGCAACGGCAGCTCTGACCGGGGCATGCTGCTGCCGACGGGCCTCCTCCATCATCGCCAGGGGCAGCTTCACGACCCGCTTCCAGACGCCGGGGGTGAGGACCTGCCGGATCATCGCGGTGTTCTTCTCGATCATCCCTTCCTGACGGTGCTCCTCGAGGTCCCGCCGCATCTGGTCGAGGCGCTCGCAGGCATCGTCGTCCACGCACTTGGTCTCTTTCGCGATCGCGACGAACCTGCAGGCCAGATTGATGGTGAACAGCTTGGGGTGCTCACCATTGCGGCTCCAATAGGCGTCCAGGACCTTCTCCGCCACGACCGGGGCGAGCAGTGCCGCCAGCGAGGTCAAGCTGTCGATCGGCACCCCGGCCGTCACCGCCATGCGGGCCGCCGCGGCGATCTCCGCGCGGCGGGTCCGGATCGTGGCAGGCTTCAACGGTCGGATGCGCTGGCCGGTCCGACTTCGCCGCACACGGGTCAGGCCCTGCAGATATCGCTCGATCATGGTTGCGCGTGGTCACGATGTCGTGAAGACAGGCTGCCATAGATCTCTTCGAGAGCCGACACGACAGGCTCGATCGGAAAAGCGCGAGCCACTCGATCTCCTGCGGTTTTCCCGAGCCTGCATTGAAGTTCCTTATCGCCAACGAGCCTTTCGATCGCCTCCGCGAGTTGATGTGGAGCGCGGGCCGGCACGAGGATCCCGCTGACGCCGTCCGCGAGCTGCTCTGACACTCCACCGACTTTCGTCGCAATGATCGGCAACCCGGCAGACATGGCCTCGAGAATGTTGTTTGGAAGACTCTCGGTGTGAGAGGCGCTCAGATGAATGTCCGCTGCCGACAAAATCCTACTAATGTCGGTGCGTTGGCCAAGGAACCGAATGTGGCCGGAGAGGCCCAACTCGGCCGCTCGACTCTTGAGCGTTGCCATGTTGTTCGCAACATCTGCCCCGGCGGCCAGTAGCAGCCAGTTAGGCGGCAGCCGTTCGCGAATTCCACTCAATGCCGCTAGCAGGTCCATATGACCTTTGTAGGTGTGGAGATTTGCAACGACGCTCATGACCAATCCTGCTTGGTGGATTCCGAGCTGAGAGCGCGCGGTGTCCCGATCGAGCAGGGTGCGGGCAAAGGCGCGCGAGTCGATGCCGTTGTGCACGAGTCGCAATTTCGATTCAGGTATTCCCTCAGCCTGGAGCTCTTTCAGGACGGCTCGGCTGTTGCCAATCGCCAGCGCGACGCTACGATGGAGAAAATACCGTTCCGAAATTCTGAGTAGCGCGGCCTGCTCTTGATACCAGTTCAAGGAGACGCGACTCATGACGAGCGGTCGGCGATGAGCGAGCAGATTCCCGAACCCCCCGTAGAAATACGAATTTGGCAGAACCGTGTGCACGATATCGATATTTGTATTAAGAAGTTTGCGCACAATGCGAGCGCCGACCACGGCGGTAGACAACGGTTTTTGCGCTACTTGTAGCAGCGGCAGTGCCGCCAGCCAACTGCGAGTGCCTACATTGCCCGACTGGCTAGGCCACTGCTCGGTCAGGCTGATGACGCTAATCCCTTTGGCTTCGAGTTGGTCAGCGAGAATCCCGCGTCGCAGAAACGTGAAGACGGAAATATTGAAACGCTCGCGTGCAATTAGGGGCAACGTCCGTACTAAATCGACCTCCACGCCTCCGATATCGAGCGTTGGAATGAGAATTAGAACGTTGATCAGTTTGTCCATAGGGCCGGCGAACCCATCACTCGACGCGTCATTGAATCAGTGCGGCGGATGGATCGCGCACTGCGTTTCGGAGATCGCTGATGACGGCTGGGAACGCGCATACGTCGCTCACTGAGGCCGCGGACACCCGAGGTATCGCATGCGGATGGTGGCGATGAGCGCTGAACACCGGCCCATACCGAGCCGTGACTGCGGTGCGGAATCCAACTTCGGCGGCCAGACGGAATTCCCGCGGGCCACAAGCACCAGGCGTTCCGTAGGGGTAGGCAAGGTGGATTACCTGGCGGTCAATGAGGTGTTCGAGATATGCCCTATTGTCCGACATTTCGAGACGAGCCAGACCGACGTCAAAGGTGGAGAGCGCGCCGTGCGATGTCGTATGCGCGCCCACCGTGGCCAACCGATGACGCGCCACGACGCGCAGTTCGGCTTCGTTCATGAATTGCGTGTCGTTCAAACTCGTCAGCGATATCTTGTATTCACGAAACGTCTCCGTCAGCAGCGGCGCGCGCCGATAATCCTGATGGATCCATTTGCTGACTTCTTGGCAGCCTTTCATTTTGCTTTCAATATCGCCGCAGGTGAACACCGTCCCCATGCCCGCTATGGCGACTTCATCGCGCCGTTCGAATAGTGCTCGCACACCCAGCCACCACGAATGCAATTCTCGTGTTGGCGCGCCGGTTGGAACGAATACGGTGAACGGTGCATCGTGATGCTCTAGAATAGGCAGAGCTCGGGTCAACAAATCGCGGTAACCGTCGTCGAACGTCAACACAGCGAAGCGCCGTGATGGATCTCCGTCGCGCAGACGACACATCACATCATCAAGCGCGACGATGTCCCAACCTTCGTTGCGGAGTTGCACGATTATTGAGTTTAGACAGCTTACGGTGATTCCGGTGTTCAGACCGCGCACAAAATCGTCGTGAACTTCGTGGAACATGAACACCAATCCATTACAGACCAAATGAATCCGCTCCAGCCACCGTAACGGGATTCGGTGGCGCACGGCCCGCAATACGGCCCTCGGCATTTCGCTCAATCTCGCAGCCAACGATGACCTCGGAACGAAGATCAACCAGAAAAGCCGGCGGCTCGCTCCCCGTAACGCCGACCCGATAGCCTGGTGACGCCATCCTGCTCAGACGAGGCACTTCCCCAGCTCATCTGCCAGCGCGTCAGCGTGCACGGTAGGGCTGGTCGCATGGTTACCCGGAATAACACGGAAGTCCACCTCGCGGGCAACTGCGCGCCACCATCTGGGCGCCTGCTTGCACTCGATGTCGTCGCCTGGCCAAAGAACGATAACGCAGCCTGGATAGGGTGCCGGCGTATAGTCCTTGTCGATGCGGCGGTAGGTTGTTCTCGTCCGTTTGCGCCGTTCGGCGACTGCGGGCGCGAGCATCGGGAGCGTGTAAGTCAGGGATGGGGCATCACCGACGGGCAGGTGACCTACGCGCTTCAGCAGTTCGCGGGCTATGAACCTACAGCGCGCTGAGGGGCGGAGCGAATCCCATTCGAGGACCAGCGAAAGGAACCGGTCGTAGCTGGAAGGTGATCCGCGGCGCATCCAGCTCCCCAGCCAGCCGATCGGACCGCCGGTGAGCCTCCAGCGGGCGTTCATTGCGCTAGCTCCGATCAGAATTAGACGGTCGACCTGCTCACCTTCTGCGAGCAGGCATCTGGCCATCTCGAGCGCGACGAGGCCGCCGTTGCACGAGCCGCCGAGACGGTACGGCCCGCTCGGTTGAATCGCGCGGAGCGCCGCGAAATGTCGCGCCGCCATGATCTGGTAGGACTCGGGGATAGGCTCTCCGTCGAGCCCGAAGGGATGCAGGGCGTAGAAGGGCTGGTCGGGTCCCAACCGACGTGCCAGCCGCTGGCAGTAGAAGCCGCCGCCCAAGTAATCCCCGTGCAGGAAGAAAAATGGCGGTCGGCTTCCTCCTGCCTGCACGCGGCTGATCGGCTCACACAAGGTTTCGGTTTCGCGCTTAATCGCTTCGGCGAGTTGTTCGACAGTCGCGCCAGACATCATCGCGGAGATTGGGACCTTCCGATCGAAAAGTTGCTCTATCTGGTCTACCATCTCCAGCGCAAGCAGCGAGGAACCGCCGAGGTCGAAGAAATCATCCCTGATGCCGATTGGCGTCACGCCGAGCACCTCCTCCCAAATTCGGACCAGCTGGTACTGAAGCAGATCCTCCGGATGATTGCAGACCGTCCCGAGGTGGGGTCGCGAGCGATCCGGAGGCGGGAGCGAGAGCCGATCAACCTTGGCGTTCGCATTCAGCGGCAGGGCTTCCAGCATCATGTATGTCGAAGGGATCATGTACGACGGCAGGCGTTCGGCGAGCCAGCGCCGAATGACCACTACCGTCGGCCCTGGCCGATTTCTCGGAATAAGGTACGCGGCGAGCCGTGGCTCGCCATCGGGGTCAAGAACGGCGACCGCCGCCTCCTTCACGCCGGGCACTTCGAGCAGTGCAGCCTCGACGTCGGCGACGTGGACGCGACTCCCGCCGATCTTTGGGCTGAAGTCCTTGCGGCCGAGGTGCTCCAGACAACCATCCGACCGAAGGCGTCCGAGGTCGCCGGTGTGATAGCTCCGCACTCCGTCCGAGTCCGCGGGGAAGGCGGCGGCGGTGAGAGCAGGTTGCCGCCAGTAGCCTTGGGCCAAGTACCGACTTCTGACCACGATTTCGCCAGCGTCTCCGGAGGGCACCTCGTGCCCAGCATCGTCCAACACAAGGACATCCATATCCTCGACCGGATATCCTACCGGCACTATTCCGGTGGAGATGCAAGTATCGTGATCGGCGAAGAATTGTCGTGCGATCCCGCATTCCGTGGCGCCTAAGCCGTTGACGAGGAGCGCGCCACGCGAGCATCGCGTCTTGAAGAGCTCAATGTCCCGGGGCGCGGCTTGATCGCCTTCGAGGCGGACTACTCGGAGTACCGGAAGCGATGGGCCTTCGGCTATGCGGCGGAAGAGGGCGGGAACGGAGTGGTAGATCGTGATGCGTTCACCCCGAAGCCAAGCCCCGATGCGGTCCGCTCCTTCTCGCGGAACGTCGAACGGGAAGACTGCCGCGCCATTCAACAGCGCTCCAAACATGCTGGAAACCGCGCCGCTGAAGCTCGGCCCCTGCAGCAGTGTGAGCCTGTCGTCGGCGCAGATGCGCAGCGTGTTCGTATACCGCATGATGTTGTGAAGGACGTTGCGGTGGCTATCAAGCACGCCTTTGGGACGGCCGGTCGAGCCGGATGTGTAGAAAATGTATGCGCCGGCATCGGGAGCGATACTCACTTGCGGATCATGAGTGGCCGCATTCGCTGCAATCGCATCCATCTCCAGCAGTTGCAGCCGCCGTTGCGTTTGCCCAGATGGCGGGTCCCGTGACAGGGAATGCGCAACTCCCCCGGACTGGCCTGTGGTCAGGATAAAGCGGGCACCCGCGTCTGCTATCTGAGTCGCAAGGAGCGCAGGCGGAAACGATGGGTCCAGCGGCACGTAAATCTTGCCGGCCTTGAGCGTGCCTAGTATCGCCGCCACGAGCAACGTTCCCTGCTCGATCAGCAGCACAATCGGCTCCGAGACTTGGCCGCAGGCAGCAAGCATCGCGTTACCAACACGGTTCGCTAACCGGTCGAGCGCGCCATAGCTCAACTCGTCGGCGCCGTTTTTCACCGCAAGGCGGTCGGGGGCGCGCGCCACCTGCTGCGCAAAGCGCGCCGGAATCGATTGTTCGATCGCCTCGCGTGGAAAAGGCGTGAAAGGGTTGATAGGGCTCGGTCCGGAGGGCTGGTGCCGTAAATGACTGTTGAGATTTTCAAGGTGCTGGCTGGCGTTCATCTGATGCACATATCAATCACAGCTCTTAGGCATCGAACCGAAAGCGTCGACAGCTACGTATCTGCCGCCACCTTATTCGATCGCGTTTAAATGATCGAAATTGCAGCAATCCACAAGCCAATGCGCGCGGCACTTTACATTCACTTGCGGGCTATCCGCCTCGGAGCGGCAACGCGCCGCTGCCATTCTGCTCCCAACCAGGTGCACGGGCCGGAACGTCTCGGCGCAGATCCAGCGCTTGTGCGAGGCATCTCACAACTGGTCAAGGCCGCTGGAATCGGCTCCGGATCAGGAGTGAAAGGCTCTAAACGAGCAAACGTTCTCCGGTTCACCACGGCAACAAACGTAAGCACGCAATGACTGCACTTCCGACTCGTGTATCCTTAAGGGCTAGGCTATGCAACGATTTTCAGTTCGGCTCGGCGGTCGCCACTCGCGTCTTTGAGAATCTGGCCGACATGGGCTCCCCACAAGTTTAGGGCTGCCCGACGCTCCGTCAGAAACTCGTGCCGTTGATATACAGCCGCAACACCCGAAATCGTGCCGGACTGGTGATTTAGAATCTTATCCGCAACGTGAGGCGCAACGCCCAGCCGTGCCATGCCCGAGACGCAGGTCCGGCGCAGATCGTGGAGCCGCCACCCGGTCACCCCGGAGCGCTGATCAAGGAAACGTTTCGCGCGACCAAAATTTCGGAACGGCTTGGCTCCGAGCGACGAGAAGACCAGCGCCCCGCGCCGGTCGGCGCGCGTCAGCACCTCCACCGACTGATCGGAGATGTGCACGACGTGCAACTTCGCATTCTTAGTCCTTGATTTGGGGATCGTCCAAACTCGCTGCGCGAGATCTACCTCCTCCCAGGTCAACCGGGCGACCTCCTCGCGGCGCTGGCCCGTGAGCGCCAAGAGTTCAACAATGCCACCGTAGGGACCGCCCATCTTTCTGGCGGCGAGGATGATCTGGGCGAGCTCCTTGTCGTCCAGCACCCGGTCCCGAGCGACCTCCTTCGCAGGCAGCGGCACCCCCTCAGCCGGGCTTTGATCGAGCACAGCTCGACCCACGCACCAGCGTAGGAACGTCTTAAGCGACTTCAAGGTTTTGTTAGCGGCCCCAGGTGCCCCGCGCTGTTCGATCGTGGAGATGGCCTCAACCACGTCGCGCTTGGTGATCTCATGAATGCTCCTGCCAGCCCAGGGCTTTCCCACCTCCCGACGCAGAAGCCTGGAAATCTCGGCCGCGGAGCGGTTCTGTGAGAGTCGTTGGGATATGAAGGTCTCCAGCAGGTCCTCCACGCGATCTGCTACCACCCGTCGCTTCGCTTGGCGCTTTTCAGCCGCCGGATCGCGGCCATCCAGCTTGGCTGTGAACACCTTCTGCGCTGCCACCCGCGCCTGATGAAGGGTCACGCGCCCGTAGGGCCCGATCGTGTATTTGCGAAGCTTCGAGCCTGCACCGCCGGTTCGGTACAGGACGATGAATACCTTGCGGCCCTTGGGCGTGACCTTCAAGCCGAAGCCGGGGCAGCCGGCGTCCCAGTAGACGACGTCGGATGTCGGTGTCGGCAGCGCGTCGATGGCGCCCTTGGTCAATCTGATGCGAGGCATGGTGGCAAGGCCCTGTCGCGCGGTGCTACCTTCACTTCACATAGGTAGCACCGCAAATGAAATGACAGGATCGAACGTGATACTCGGTCCGCATTGACGCAAGAGAAATCAGCGCGTTATGAACCGCCAGCAATCAACTTCCATCCCGGGGAAACACCGCCCCGAGAACTATGGGAGAGGGAGCCGGCCGAGTCCGCCGCTCCTTCGGTAGCTTCCATCTCCATCACTTCGCCGGACCAACGGCGATGTCGCCGTAGTCGCGCTGGGCGGCTTGGCGCGAGACGTAGCCCATCGCCAGGTCGCGGGCGATGCGGGCGG
>Ga0209382_10009507_pt1 | contig 12162 bp, 7 predicted proteins | sample SoiMetdeltSBSDD5_FD_187599 | JGI IMG/M metagenome (GOLD analysis project Ga0209382, IMG submission 187599) | Bulk soil microbial communities from a Populus tree surrounding site in Tennessee, USA - Soil MetaG P. deltoides SBSDD5 (SPAdes) (version 2) | ecosystem: Environmental > Terrestrial >... | reverse complement strand
GGTCGCGTCGAAGATGGCGGCCCCCACCGCCGGCGCCAGCGCGACGATCGGGCATTCGCCTGCTCCCGCCGACTGCAAATCTTTGCGGTCGAGCAGGACTGTTTCGAGCTTCGGCATGTCGCTGAAGCGCGGCACGCGGTAGCGCGAAAAGCGCGGGTTGAGAATCTTGCCGTTCTCGAAATCGATCGCTTCGAAGAGCGCGCCGCCGATGCCCTGAATGACTGAGCCTTCGACCTGATTCTTCAATCCGTCGGGGTTGACGACGGCGCCACACTCGAAGGCCGTCACGACGCGGACGATCCGCGCCTTGCCGCTTGCGGGATCAACGGCGACCTCGGCGCAGTTGGCGACGTAACCGCGCTTCTCGAACCCGCCGGCGATCCCGAAGCCGCGATTCGCGGCCGGCTTCGATTTGCCCCAACCAAAAGTTTTCGCCGCGGCTTCCAATACGGCGCGCAGCCGGTCGTCTTTCAGGTTCTTCAGGCGGAATTCGAGCGGGTCCATCTTCAGACTGTGAGCGAGTTCGTCGATGTGGACTTCGCGCGCGAAGTGGTTGGCTGTCGAAGCCAGCGCGCGATACGACCCCTGGCGCAGCGGCGAATCGGAGCGGTGAAATTCGTTGCGTTGATTCTGAATCGCGTAAACCGGGGGCAGCCCCGCGCTACCGGAGTTGTAGTTGTGGAAATCCCACGCCGTGATAACGCCGTCTTTGTTGACGCCGCTAGTCACATCGATCACGCCGGCCGGACGGAAATATGCCCAGGTGAATTCTTCCTCGCGCGTCCACACTAGCTTGACGGGCTTGCCCGCGGCTTTGGCCAGGCGCGCGGCCTCGATTGCGGCTTCGCCGCTATGTTTGCCGCCGTAGCCCGATCCTGTGTCGGGCACGATGACGCGCACGCTGGCTTCGGGGACGCGGAACGCCTCGGCGAGTTCGTTTCGTACGCCGAAAGGACGCTGCGTGCCCGTCCAGACGGTAAGCTTGCCGTCTTTCCATTCGGCCACGGCGGCGCGTGGTTCCAACGGCGCGTGCGCGATGTATGCTACGGTATAAGTTCGTTCGAGTTTCTGATGCGCGGCGGCGAGAGCTTCGGCCAATGCGGCGGGAACGCCGGACGGTGGGTTCGGCGTCTTGCGCAAATGCTCGAAGAGTTCTTTGGCCGAGACCTGCGGCGTCGCCTTCCACTCAGCGCGAATGGCCGCGACGGCCCGCGCGGCCGTCTCCTCCTTCGGCGCGACGACGCCGGCGAAATCGCCGTCACGTACAACGGTCACGCCGGGCAGCTTTTCCGCCTCTTTTGAGTCAATTGACGCCAGCGTCGCGCCGAAGGCCGACGGGCGCAAGACTTTCCCATGAAGCGTTTCGGGAAGCTTGATGTCGGGCGTGTATCGATGCTTGCCGGTGACGATGTCGCGGCCATTGACCTTGCGCAGCGTCTTGCCCGAGACCTTCCATTCCTCGGGCGAAGAGAGAGAGGCCGCGCCGATGGCCTTCATTATTTTCTGTCCCTTGCTTAACTCTCCGTAGCTCAGTGATCGGTCGGTCGCCGAATGCGTTACCTTGCCGTTAGCGGCGAGGAGCGAGCCGCGTTCGACTTTCAACTGTTCGGCGGCCAGATCGAGCATAATTTCGCGGGCCGCCGCCGCCGCTTTGCGCAGTTGCGGGAACATGTCGGGCGTGGTGAGGCTGCCGAAGGTCCCCATGTCAAACGGCGTCAGATCGGTGTCGCCCATGACGATCTTGATCGCGGAGACCGGCGCGCGCAGCTCTTCGGCGACGGCTTGCGTCAGCGAAGTGCGAATGTTCTGTCCGACTTCGGCCTTGCCGGTGTAGGCCGTCACCGTCCCGTCTTCTGCGATGCGCAGCCATGCGCCGACCTCAACAGGACGCGTAGGCCCGTTTCGACGACCGCCGCGGCCCGACTCCTGTTGCGCCGGCGAGTCTTTCAGCGCCATGACGATCAGCACGCCTCCGCCTAACATTCTGAAAAAATCGCGGCGCTGCATTTCGCCGAGTTCGAAATGATAGAACGGCCCCTTGGTCAATTCGTACCGCTCCGGCTCGAGCTCGATTTCTTCCGTCAACCGTTCGATCATTGCGCGCCTCCTTTCGCGGCCTTGTCGCCGCCCGCGGCCTGTCGAATGGCGGCGACTATTCGCGGATAGGTTCCGCAGCGGCAGATGTTGCCCTCCATCGCGCGCAGAATCTCGGCGTCGGTCGGGTTCGGAGTCTTCTTCAACAACCCGACGCCAGACATGATCATTCCCGCCGTGCAGTAACCGCACTGCATCGCGTCCACGGCCACAAAGGCCTCCTGCAGCGGATGGAGGTCGCCGTTCCGCTCCAGGCCCTCGACGGTGGTGATCTGTTTGCCCTCGGCCGAGGCCGCTTGCGTCAGGCAGGAGCGCACTGCCCGCCCGTCAACCAACACGGTGCAGGCGCCGCACTGTCCCTCGCCGCAGCCGTATTTCGCGCCGGTCAAATCAAGCTCGTCGCGTAACACGCTGAGCAAGGAGCGCTCGCCGTCAACCTCGACGCGGCGCCTGGTTCCGTTGACTTGAAGTTCCAAGACTCGCATAGTTCATTCCTCACATTGCGCATCGCCCATTACGCATTGCCCATTGATTAGCAGGGAAAAGATATGTATTCCGTTTACAAAAACGCGGCTTCAGAGCGATCGGTTACAGGCTTCGCCGTTTTAGACGGGGACAGCCTTTGGGGCGCCGTTGCTTGGAACGGCGCCCCAAAGGCCCCGCCGATCTGATTCATGCCCACGCTACATTTTTCCGTTCCCTGTGTTTCTGTCTGCGCTTCTGAGTGGACGAAAAACAAAATCGCAGTGTCATTATCGGTTGATCAGCAGCGCCGTCAAGAGATTGTCTTGCATCGTCCGATCGTGTGAGAGGCCGTTGTGAGAATCGCAAAAGAGGTTCGTCCCGACGTATGTAGAGCGCATTGACGTCGCAACGGCCACGGCCGGCTGCGCGCCGGGAGGGACCCCGAAGAGGCTGTGGCGAGTGATGGTGCCGTCGCCGGGGTTGAAGATCAAATCCGCCGCCCTGCGCCTCGACAATGGACCGCCGGGGAGTTCGGCGGCGCTGAAGATCGTGCGCGGCGACGCGCCGTTGAGGATGATGGCGCCGTCGAGAGTGGGGATGCAATCGCCTCCGATGAAATAGAAGCGCAGGCTAATGGGCGGCGGGCACGCGACGGCCAGCGCGTTGTGAAAGGTCGCTGCCCGCCGCAAGACCACTCGCAAAAAGCCTTCGCGCTCCGCGGCGCGCTTTAAACTTTCGGCCCTCGCGGCGTTCGGCCCCAGTCTTGTGGCCATCCGCGTAAACTCATGCCGGCGTGACGAATCGTCGAAAGCCGCCGACCATTTTAAACGCCGCCACGTCTCCACGTCGTACAGGTCTACGGGCAGCGGGATCAGGTCGGAGCTGAAAAACCGCGCCTGCCCGTTCTGCGGGAGCAGTTGATAAATAGCGGGTACCGTGAAAGTTACGCGAGGGCCGACGCGCACGAACGGCAGCTTACGGATAAGCTTACGCGGAAAGGCGCCGAAGGGCCTGGCGAAGGACATGGCCGAAAAACCCTTCAGCAACACGCGAAGCGCGTTCATCGAACCCCCGTTCGGCGTGGCGATCAGAACGACCCTGTTCAGGTTCCGCGCCCCCGACCAATCGGGGCAAGCGACGGCGGCGTCGAGGACGTCGCGCTCGCCGTACATCGCGTAGTAGCGCGCCACCAGCCCGCCCATCGAATGAGCCACGATGTCGAAGCGCAGGTCCGGCCGGCCCAGCCGCCGCTTGAGTTCTTCTATCATATAACCGAGCGCCCGCGCCGATTCGACGACATCGCGCCTCCAATCGTAAGGGAAGAGATACAAGGTGTCGCAGTCGCCCCCGGGCGGCGGCGCGTCGAATCTGGCGCGCTTGTAACCGCCGTACCTTTCGAGGGCTTCTAGCAGCGGCCCGTAAATGGATATTTCAGGGATCAGCGCGCTGACCTTGGCCTCTTCCAGAACCTCAGTGGCCACCACCTCATCGGTGTTTTGGGCGAGGACAGGCGACGAAATGGGGAGCGCGATCTCGTCGCCGTCCACCCGCAGATCGGGCCATACAACCGCTCCCGTGCGACTGTTGACCAGGCGCGAGCCGAGCATGCCGGGGATGAAGATGATTGGCGGTTTGCCGGAGCCTGGCGCGGCGGGCGGCGTGTAGATTTGCGGCAGATTTGGGCGGAGCGCCGGCCGGCTGCAGCCCGTCAACCACACGGCCGATGCGATTACAAACAGGATGGCCGCCGCGGGAAAGACGATCGTCAACGCGGGCCTTTTCGTTCTAGGGGGGGCAATCATGTCTAATCCGGTTCAAGACGCCAGGAGAGAATTAAAGATCATTCCCTGTTTTGTCGGTACCGTACCGCACCTTCACCTCACAAAGATCGACGAGCTTTAGGACTCTAACCCCCTTGGCCGCGACGATTTCTTGCCTTGCACATTGACCTTTGCTACTATCGCCGCGCTTTTTATGCAATCAGAATAACCAATAGCAGGACAGAATTTAGTCTGTCCTCCAATTCATGTTACGCAATCAGAACAATCAAGAGCGGGACAGAATTTAGTCTGTCCTCCTATTCGGGCTACGCAAACGGAACGATCATGAGTGAGACAGACTGAATTCTACCCCACTCTTGATTGTTCCAATTCAAGGATCATGAAGTGTGAAAGATGCGGTAATGAGCTGATTGGCGCGGCGATCGTTTGCCGCGCGTGCAATCACAACAATGCGCTGCACAGAAGGCTCGCGTGGCGGCGCATCGAGCCGCGCAACAGTCAATCAACGCCGACTCGCGCGAGCGGGCCGCCCGCCGAATCTCCGACGATCATCCCGCGAAAAGACGCCGACGTTAATCTGCTCCACTTCCCTTCCGCTTTGAAGAGACGGGCCGAGGCCGCGCCGGCGCGGCAGACCGTAGCCGAAAGCGATCCCAAGACCGTGACCAATCCGCCCTGGCGCGCCGAATTGAAGGAGCGAGTCCGGCGGATTAAAGAGAAACGAGCTACCAGCAGTCTTACAGCGCCGAACTCATCGCCCGCCCAATCGCCGCGCGCCCAGGTCGGCGAAGCAAAGCCCAATCGCAATCCGATTGTCGAGTCGGCGTTGAAGCGTATCCGATGGGCGTCGCACGAGGCGGGGCGACTGGGCGACGAGGCGACTGGGCGACTGGGAGATTTTTCTCAAAGTCGCCCAGTCGCCCAGTCGCCCAGTCGCCCAGTCGCCCAGTCGCCCAGTCGCCCAGTCCCTCCCTCCCTCCGTCCCTCCGCCTCTCCGCCTCAGATTTCAACCAGCGAACCATCAGCCAGCGGCCCCTTGGCCGGCGCGGCGGATAAACATGTCGAGACGCGAGTCCCAGAAATCACGCAGTGTAGAGACGCAAAATCTTGCGTCTCTACGCCGGGCCCCAAAGCCGAGCCGGCCCTGCTCTATGCGCGCCTGCTGGCAGGCGTCTGTGACTTCGAAATCGTCTTCACGGCCTTTCTGCTGATCTTCGGCTCTTACGCGACGTTGAACAACGCCACCTCGTTCGGCGACGAGTCGCGCCTCTTGATGGCGCTGCTGCTTTCGGCCGTAGTCTTCATTTATCAGGTAGTGATGTTGGCGTTCGCGGGACGCACGTTCGGGATGGCGCTGCTCAAATTGAACGTAGTCAACTCCGGCGGCGCCAGCCTGCCTGTCACGCCCTGGCGGAAGATGCTGCGCGCGTCGGCGGCGACGATAGTGTTCATATTCTTTCCGTTGTACCTGACCGCATGGCTCAACGCGTCCCGCCGAACCCTGCCCGATCTGATCTCCGGCACAACTGTAGCCCAGCGGTAGGGCCATTGCGGATTGCGGATTGCGGATTGCGGATTCTTTGAGCCTCAATCGGCAACCTGAAATCGAAAAACGCGGGGATTGTAGTCGTAGGATTCCTTCAATCCGCAATCCGCAATCCGCAATCGAATGAGCTATGGACAACTTTCTACTGCAAATCATCGTGAATGAGCTTGGGACGCGGCTCGGCGGGCATCGAGTCGGCGGAATCTACCAGATCGGCGCGACCGATCTGGCCATAGATTTCTACGCGCCCAATGAACGCTGGCTGATGATTTCAACAGACCCGCAGCGACTGGCGTTTTATCTGACCGCGCGAAATCCGAAACAGGGCGGCGACGAGCCACGATCTGACACGCCCTTCGTTGCGCTGGCCAGAAAGCATCTGGGAGGCTCGAGGCTCGCGGCGGCCGAGAAACTCGGCTACGACCGCGTGATCCATCTCGAATTCAACGTCAAAGAAAAAGACGGGAAGGCCGCGCGGCGGAAGCTGGTTGTGGCTCTGACTGGCCGCTCGGCTAACGTCCTGCTGACCGAAGATTCACGCATCATCGCTTCATTGCGCGAACACGACGAAACGATTTCGCAATACCGCGACCCCGCCCCGCCGGCCGACAAACTCGACCCTTTCCATTGTTCGGCGGAGAAGCTCGATGAACTGACCGCGGCGGCGGATGGCGATCTGGCCGAAGCCGCCCGAAGACTGATCGGATTCTCGCCGGTCTACGCGCGGGAGCTGGCCGCCCGAGCGCGGCGGGTAGCTCCGTACGAGGCCCTGCGTGGCCTACTCAGCGAGCTGTGTGAATCGCCGCCGAAACCGACGATCTACTCGCCGCCGGCGCCCCCCGCTGGCCCCATCACTAGCATGGACGAGTTGAAGCGCGAAATCGGGAGCGACGACTTCGACATCGTCCTGTCGCCGATCGAACTCGAATCCCTTTCCGACCGGAGCGCGCTGCGGTTCGCTGAGGTCGTTGAGGCGGCCGACGCGTATTTCGCGCTGATCGAAGAACGCCGCCGATTTTTCGCGCTGAAGCGGAAGTTGCGTTCTCACATCTTGTCGCGGCTCAGGCAGCGGCGCGACCTCCTCAACCACCTCGCGCGCGACCTCGACAAGTTTTCAAACGGCGAATTGAGCCAGCGCTACGGAGAGCTGCTGCTTGCAAACCTGCGCCAGGCCGTGAAGACCGGCGGCGGGTTTCAGGTCACCGATTTTTACGACGAGGCCCAGCCCCTCATTGAAATCCCTTCGGCCGGCATCGGCACGCCGCAAGAGGCCGCGGAACATTATTTCAAACTGGCGCGAAAGGCCCGCCGCGGCTTCGAGAAGGTCAGCGACCGCCTGCCGCAAGTCGAGAATGAAATCGCACTGCTCGAAAAACATCTCGCCGAAGTCGACGCCGGCGTCGACGCCGGCGCGCTGAATTCGCTCGCCGCGGAATTAAACCTGCCCGCGCCGGAAAAGAGGCCGTCGCAGCACGCCAAAAAAGAAGAGAAGATTCCCGGCGTGCGCCGATACCGATCGAGCGACGGCTACGAGATCATGGTCGGGCGCGCCGGCGCAGATAACGACCACCTGACTTTCCGCGTCGCGAAATCCTACGACCTCTGGTTCCACGCCGCCGATTATCCGGGGTCTCACGTGGTGCTCCGCAACCCTCAGCGCAAACCGGTCCCGCCGCGCGCCATCACCGAAGCCGCGCAACTTGCCGCGAAATTCAGCCAGGCCAGAACCCTTCCCCGCGCCGCAGTCAATTACTGTGAAAGAAAATACGTGACCAAAATGAAAGGCTTCGCGCCCGGACAGGTCAGACTCTCCTCATTTAAAACCGTCATGGTGGAACCAGGAGAGGCGGGCGAACGGCTCGACTGAGTTTTGGTACGCGTGTTGCCGTATCAGCTTGTTCGCAACGCGAGCGAGTCGCGTTGACCGCCTGAGACGCGCGCGAGGAGAGTATGAAAAAAACCAATATCCTGATCGCGGAAGACAATCTGGACTCCCAGTCGTTGCTGCAGACGATACTGGAAAGCGAAGGCTTCATCGTGACCACGGCCTCAGACGGCGAGAAGGCGATAGAAATCCTTCAAGAAATCAAACCTGATATTCTGGTCACCGATCTGATGCTGCCCTCGGTCAGCGGAGGCGACCTGATCAGACACGTCAGACGCACGACGGAACTGTCTCAGATTCCGATCGTGGTGATCTCCGCATACGGCGATCATTATGAAGCGGACGCGCTCGCCGCCGGGGCCAATGTTGTGTTGAAGAAGCCCCTCGACAGCAATGCTTTGGTTGACGCCATAAAGCGGTTGAAGGCGGCCCGCGGCGATGTTACGCCGCCCCGAGCTTAACGCATTTGGAGGCGCGGCGACCGCGCCGAAGCATTTATAACTGAGTTTTTACTAGGCGCCCGAGGCGCGACCGAACGTCAATCGCGGGGGCGCCTGGGGAGTCGTATCTCTTCAGTACGGATGCGTACATGGCGAAAACGTACATGGAACTCGACGGCGCGCCAGTGTGGCGCCTGCGCCGCGCGCATGCGGAGAAGATTATGTTTTACGAAAGCGAAGAGTTTTATCGCAATCTCATCGCCCAGGTGAAGGAATTCGCCATCTTCACGACCGACCCGCGTGGCGTCATCACCACCTGGAACGAGGGGTGCAAAAACGCGCTCGGCTACGACCGCGACGAGTTCATCGGCCAACACATCAAGATGTTGTTCACGCCGGAGTCTCTGGCTTCAGGCGCCGCCGATAAAGAGATTGAAATCGCGACCAAGGACGGCTCGGCCAGCAACGACCGTTGGATGATGCGCAAGGACGGCGAACGGTTTTGGGCCTCGGGAATCACAACGGCGACGCGGGATGAGGCCGGGAACCTGACGGGTTTCATCAAGGTCTTGCGCGACCTGACCGATCGCAAGCTGCTCGAAGAGCAATTGCGCCAAAGCCAGTCGTATTTGCGGCTGCTGATCAATAGCCTGCCACAACTGGTCTGGACCTGCCGCCCCGACGGCGAATGTGATTACCTCGGTCCGCAGTGGACGAGCTACACCGGCGTCCCGGAGTCGGAGCAACTCGGTTACGGGTGGCTGAATCAACTCCACCATGACGACCGCGAGCCGACGCGCGCCGCCTGGAACCAAGCGGTGGAGGGAGTCGGCGTCTTCGACGTGGAGTACCGCATTCGCAGCGCTGATGGAAACTACCGCTGGTTCAAAACTCGCGCCGCGCCGCTGCGCAGCGAGGAAGGGGATGTCATCAAATGGTTCGGCACGAGCACGGACATTGAAGACCAGAAGCGCGTCGAGGCCTTGCTGCGCGAGAATGAGGAGCGGCTGGGCACGGAGCGTGATTTTTCAAACGAGATTATTGACACACTGCCCGGCGTCTTTTACCTCTTCGACCGGCGGGGCAAATTCTTGAGGTGGAACAAAAACCTTGAGGAGATCACCGAACACACCGGCGACGAGATCGACCTGATGACCCCGCTCGAATTCATTGTTGAGGAAGACCGCCCGGCGGTCGAGTGTAAGATCGAGGAGGTTTTTGTCAGCGGCGAGGCGAACATCGAAGCGCGGCTGCTGACCAAAAACGGGAGTGGCATTCCTTTCTTCTTCACCGGGCGGCGGATTGTAGTCGACGGCCAACCCCACCTGATCGGCAACGGCGTGGACGTCAGCGAGAGAAGGCGTGGAGAAGAGGCGGCGGCTTACCTGGCGGCCATAGTGGAGTCGTCCGACGACGCCATCATCAGCGCGGATCTAGACGGGAAAATCAGTAGCTGGAACAGCGGCGCGGAGAGGCTATACGGTTACACGTCGGCTGAAGCCGTCAGCAAGCCGGTGACGATGATACTCCCACCCGCGCGCCGGGATGAAGAAACGCGGATTCTCGAACTCATCAAGAAGGGCGAGCGGATCAGTCATTACGAGACCCTCAGGCGGCGCAATGACGGAACCGACGTCGAAGTCTCCTTGACGGCGTCGCCGATTCTGAGCCGAGGCGGTCGAATAATCGGCGTGTCAAAAACCGCCCGCGACATCACCTGGCGCAAGCGCGTCGAAGAGGAGCGGGAGCGGCTTCTGGCCAGGGAGCGCGACGCCCGCGCCGAGGCGGAAGAGGCGAACCGGCTGAAGGACGAGTTCCTGGCCACCATCTCGCACGAGTTGCGTTCGCCGCTCAACGCGATCCTCGGGTGGTCCAGACTCTTGCGAGAACCCAAGGTGCAGGCGGACCAACTGGAGAGAGCGCTGGAAATCATCGAGCGCAACGCGCAGGCGCAGGCGCGCCTGATCGAAGACTTGCTCGACGTCTCGCGCATTGTCTCGGGCAAACTGAGCGTTCAGATGCGCCCCGTCACTCTGAACTCGACGGCGCAAGGCGTCGTCGCCGACATGCGCCCGGACGCCGAGGCCAAAGGCATTGACCTGCGCCTGAAGGAAGATGAAGAGATCAAGCTCCTCGGCGACGCCGATCGATTGCAACAGGTCGTATGGAATTTACTCTCGAACGCGATCAAATTCACTCCCGAAGGCGGGCGGATCGAGGTCGGGCTGACACGCGTCGGGGAGCGTGCGGAACTGATGGTGAGCGACACGGGCCGGGGCATCAGTCCCGAGTTTCTGCCCTACGTCTTCGATCGGTTCCGGCAAGCCACTGGCGCCGACGCGCGCGCGCGCGCGGGACTGGGACTGGGATTGACGATCGTTCGTTACATAGTAGAAGCGCACGGCGGGAGCGTCACGGCCGAGAGCCCCGGCGTCGGCCTGGGGGCGACCTTCATCTGTAAATTACCGTTGGCGGGCGCCGAACAGGAAGTCGTCCCCGCCGTCGAGCGCCTGCAGGCGCAACTGAAGGTCAGCGCGACGTCGTCACTCAGTGGTATAAAGGTGTTGGTGGTCGATGACGACGAAGACGCGCGCGAAATGTTGAGGGCGGCGCTGAATAGTTACGGGGCTGACGTGATAACCACCCCAGGCGCGTCCCAGGCCTTGGACGCCCTCGCCTCTGAAAATATAGACGTGCTGGTGTCGGACATTAACATGCCCGAGATGGACGGGTACGAATTGATCCGGCGGGTGAGGGCGATGAAGCCGGAACAAGGCGGGCGGATTCCGGCGGTCGCGCTGACGGCTTACGCCCGCGCGGAAGACCGCCTGCGCGCGCTTCAGTCAGGTTACCAGACGCACGTGCCCAAGCCGGTCGAGCCGGCCGAATTGGAAGTCGTGGTGGCGACGCTGGCAAAGAGTTTCAAGGGGTATGATTGAAACATGAAAAAGCTGAGAGTCCTGGTTGTGGAAGATAATGATGAGAGCCGTCAGTTGTACGTCCTCGTGCTGACGCGCGCGGGCTTCGAGGTGAAAGAAGCGGTCGGCGGCGAGGAGGCGCTGCAGATTCTCGACGAGTGCGACCCGGACCTCCTCATCACAGACCTCCGCACGCCCTCCATGAGCGGCATCGATCTCATCCGCCGCATCCGCAGCGAAGAGCAGTGGGCGAACCTGCCGATCATCGCCATCTCCGCATACAGCCATGACCAACTCGCCCACGCGGCCCTCCAGGGCGCGACGCGCGTGCTGCGCAAGCCGTTCGAGCCTAACCGGCTGCTGTCCGTCGCCTTTGAGTTGACAAGGAAAATGCGCGTCCGGTCGGCGGGCCTTCCTGGTTCCGAATGAAAATTCCGAATGAAAATGATGATTCGCGCCGGTACGGTACAGGGAGCGGTAGCGACCTGGCGCCACTGGGGTATACGCCTCACGGGGCGCCAGGTCGCTACCGCTCCCTGTACCGTACCGTACCGTCTTTCAACCGATCCCAACTCAGCCCGAACCGCGCCAGATACTTTCGCAGACGATCGGCGTCGTTCGCGGTCTTTTTGCGCTCGCGTGAAGAATCGAACAGCGTTCTTCCCGCTTCTGACAGCGTGCGACATTCACGGCAAACTTTGATCACAGCCGCCAACTGTAACCTGTCGAACAGATCGATCTCCTCAAGCATTTCGGCGCCCAGCAACTCCTCAAGCGGCTGATCGCCGTCATCCAAGCCTGTCGATTTCGGCGCGCTCCAGGTCGAACTCAATCTTTCGATCTCTTCTTCTACGACCTGGGTCGAAATTCTCCCGCCCGGCGCGAGCGTGGCCATTCGCGTGATCGCCCCGTTCAGATCGCGGAAATTGCCCTGCCACCGCGCGTCCGGCGAGACGGCGAATTTAAGAAAGCGGGCGCGCGCCTCTTGGCTGAACGTGACGAGCGCCCCGTTGCGCCGCGCGTATTCGCTCAG
>Ga0209382_10009506_pt1 | contig 12163 bp, 13 predicted proteins | sample SoiMetdeltSBSDD5_FD_187599 | JGI IMG/M metagenome (GOLD analysis project Ga0209382, IMG submission 187599) | Bulk soil microbial communities from a Populus tree surrounding site in Tennessee, USA - Soil MetaG P. deltoides SBSDD5 (SPAdes) (version 2) | ecosystem: Environmental > Terrestrial >... | reverse complement strand
ACCGGCACCACCACCGGCACCGCCGGCGAGCCGGCCACCCTCGACGCCCACCGCTACGCCGCCGAGGGGATGACCGCGGCCGTGGTGCACGCCATGCTGGTCCAGCCGGCGCGGGAGGACGTCGCCTCCGCGCTGGAGCACCGGGACTGGGAGCGGGCCATCGCCGCCGCGATCGAGTGCATCCGCTGGGTGGCGGCCGGCCAGGAGATGCTCGACGGCGGCAGCGTGGCCAGCACCGGCGTCGAGGTCGACCTGTCGATCGCGGCCACCACCCGGGCCGACCCGATCGACGCGCTGCGCGACCTCACCGGGCACGGTGGGCGCCACACTGCCGGGCTCGAGCACCGCGCCCGGCTGGCCGCGGCCGCCGCCGAGGCAGCCGAGGCCCGGTTCACCGCGCGGCTCCCGCTGCGCATGCCGGTCCGCCGCACCCCAACGGGGTACCGCCCGGCCGCGGAGGTGGCGTCCCAGCTCGAGCAACTGCGACACCGCCTCGGCCTGCCGTTCTTCGACTGGGAGGCGTGGATCGGATGACCGTGTTGGTGACTTCATCGAGGGAGGCGGCATGCCCCGCGTGCGGGTTGATCTGATCATCGAGACGGATGTCGATGTCGTCTGGAAGGCGGTGTGCGACGTCGAGTCCTACCCGCGGTGCATGGACAACGTGCGCAGCGTGCGGCTGCTCGGCCAGGACGGCGACGTCCGGACCACGGCATGGTCGGTGCTGCTCAAGGGCTCGATCCTGGAGTGGTCGGAGTCCGAGCGCATCGACGACGCGGCGCGCCGCCTGGAGTTCGTCCAGGTCGACGGCGACCTGGACGTGTTCACCGGCTACTGGCAGGTCGACGAGGAGGCGCCCGGCCGCACCAGGGTTGCGCTGGACATCGAGTTCGAGATCGGGATCCCGCTGCTGGCGCCGATGCTGAACCCGGTGGCCGAACGCGCGCTTCGGGACAACAGCAGGCAGATGCTGCTCGGGCTGGAAAGCCAGGCCCTGCGGGCATGACCCCGACACGAGCGACGAGGGTGCTGCTGACCGGCGCGACCGGGGTGCTCGGGGCGGAGCTGCTGGAACGGCTCGCCGGGTCGGGCGGCACCGAGCTGGTGGCCACGAGCCGGCGCGGCGCGGCCGACCGGGGCGTGCTGGCGCTGCGGCTGGGCCACGACCCGGTGCCCGCAGAGCTGCGCCGAGGCTTCGACGTCATCGTGCACTCCGCCGCGCTGACCAAATGGAACGTCGCACCGGAGCAGGCGCTGGCGGCCAACGTGCGCGGCACCGAGGCGGTGCTGGAGCTGGCCGGGCCGGACACCCACTTCGTGCACCTGTCCACCGCGTACGCCACCGGCCTGCGCGGCGACGCCTCGTCGGACCGGCTCTGCGACTACCGCAACACCTACGAGTGGTCCAAGGCCGCGTCCGAGCGGGTCGCCGCCGAGCACCCGCGCTGCACGATCATCCGGCCGCCGCTGATCATCGGCCGGCGCAGCGACGGGCACGTCGCGCGGTTCAGCGGCCTCTACACCCTGCTGCGGGCCTGCCTGACCGGGCTGGCACCCGTCGTGGTGGCCGATCCGGCTGGCACCGTGGACCTCACGCCGGTGGACGACGTCGCGGACGTGGTGCTGGATGCGGTGGCCGGCGACCCGCGGCCGGCACCGGTGGTGATCGGGTGCGGCCGGCACGCCGTGACCACCGGCCAGCTCACCGACATCCTGTGGGGCACGCTCAACAGCTGGCGGGCCGGCCGCGGCATACCGCGGTTCGTCGAACCGCCCGCCGTGACGACCGAACGCTGGGAGCGATTCTTCCTGCCGTTCGCGCGCACCGCGTTCAGCGCGGCGCAGCTGCGCGTCATCCAGCTGCTCAGCGAGTTCGTGCCCTACCTGTCCACCAGACAGTCGACCCCGCCGGACGTGCTGGTGGCGCCGATCCGCGCGGCGCTGGCCCGCACGGTGCGGTACTGGGCCGACTGCAACCCCCGGCTGGCCGCCGGCCAGCCGCGCCCGTGGCAGGCGGAGGGCGAGCCGGCGCTGGCCCTTGCGCCATCAGGCTAGGCCAGGGCCAGGCCATGTCGCGTGCCGTGTCCTTCAGTCCCGACCGGCGTGCCGGTCCCGGCCCCGCATTGGAGGCGCCCATGATGCCGCGCGCATCGACCCGGCTACGTCGAGCTGTGATGGCCGGCGGCCCGCTGCCGGTCGCGCTGGTCGGCGTGCACAACGCGCTGGTCAGCCGGCTGGCCGAGCGGGCAGGCTTCGACGGCGGCTGGGTGAGCAGCCTGGAGATCTCCGCGGTGCACGGCCTGCCCGACCGCAACCTGCTCGGCTTCGCCGAGATGCTCGCGGTCGCCAGGTCCATGGCGGCCGGCTCCGACCTGCCGCTGGTGGTCGACGCGGACAACGGCTACGGCACGCTGGAGACCACCGTGCGCGCGGTCCGCGAGCTCAGCGGCAGCGGCATCGCTGGCATGTGCATCGAGGACAACACGTTTCCCAAGCGCAACAGCTTCCTCGCCGGCGGCGCCCGCGACCTGGAGGACCCGGCGGAGTTCGCCGAGAAGATCGGCTACGCCAAGAAGGTCCAGCTCGACCCCGACTTCCTGGTGATCGCCCGCACCGAGGCGCTGATCGCCGGCGAGGGCATGGACGCCGCGCTGGACCGCGGCACGTGCTACGCCGACGCCGGCGCCGACCTGGTGCTGCTGCACTCGCGGATCCAGGACGGCAGCGAGGCGGTGGCCGCCGCCCGGCGCTGGACCCACCCGACGCCGCTGATCATCATCCCGACCGCGTTCCCGCACCTGTCACTGCGTACGCTCGGCCGGCTTGGCTTCCGGATGGCCATCTACGCCAACCAGCTGCTGCGCGCCACCGTGTGGAGCGTGGAGCAGGCGCTCGCCGCCATCCGCAGCGGTGAAGGGGTGGACCAGCTGGAGCGGCGCATCGTCCCGATGGCCGAGCTGCTGGAGCTCAGCGAGGACTTCCGGTCGGTGGTGACCACGTCATGACCACGGTCACGTTCGCAGCCGAGGCCAGGGCCGCGGTCGGCAAGGTCGGCCTCACCCCGGAGCAGATCGTCGAGGTGCTCGGCAGCTGCCTGGACGGGGAGGCCGTCTACCTGGTGGGCTCGCTCGCGGCCGGGCTCGGCAACGCCGGCAGCGATATCGACCTGCACGTGTTCGTCACCGAGCGGGCCGCCGGCGTGGTGCCGATGCTGTTCTTCGCCGACCGGGTCCGGCTCGACCTGGTGCACCACGAGGCCGGCCGCCCGGCCGCGGTGCTGGCGGCCACCCCGCGGGACTGGGTGCCGCTGCTCGGCGGCCGCTGCGCGCTCGGCCGGCTGCCCGGCATGACGGACCTCAAGCGGCTCAGCCGGTGGGCGACCGCGCTGCCGCTGCACGCGGGCGTCCCGCCGCTGCTGGACCAGGCGCAGGTTGCCCGCGCGGCGGCCGCGGTGGTCCGGGCCGCGGTCGAGGTCAGCGTGCGCACCGCGGCCTTCGCCACGATCCTGGCCGCGGCCGGGGCGGAGCACGCGCCGCTGGCCTGGAGCCGGGCGGCCGACCTCGCGGTGGAGGCCGCGGTCCGGGCGGCCGGGGAGATCTTCATCGGGGACAAGTGGCTGCCGGCCAAGGCCCGCCGCGCCGGGCTGCCGCCGGCGCTGCTGGCGCGGGCGCGCCAGGTGAGCTCGGCGGCGGGCTACGACCGGTTCGTCACCAGCCTCGGGCTACCGGTGTCCGACCCGGCGGCGCTGGTGTCGCTGCACCTTGCCCCCGCGCCGGAGTACACCTTCGCCGGCCGGACCTACCAGCTGCACGGCGACCGCCTGCTGCCGGCGCTGGAGCTGCCGCCGACGCTGCGGCCGGCTGCCGCGCTGGACGCCGTGGGCGCGCGGCGGCTGGGCGCCGCCATCACCGCGAACGCCATATCCGTCGCGGTCGAGCCCGCGGAGCTGGATCGGAGGCTGCAATGACCGCGACGGCGGGGTCGGTGGACGCGCGGTGGTTCGCCGACCGGGCCACCGCGGCGTCCTGGTGCCATGCACTGCTGATCCAGCCTGGCCTCGAGGACGCCGAGGCGGCCGCGCAGGACGGGGACTGGGCAACCTGCCTGCTGTCCTGCCTGCTGACCGTGGAGAAGCTGGTGTTCTGCGAGCGGCTGCTGGTCGGCGGCGTGGCCGTGCCCCGCGAGCCGGAGCTGCTGCTCGCCGCGGCGCTGGGCACCGGACCGGTCGCCGACGGGCTGCGCCGGATGCAGGCGCTGCGTTCCGGGGCCGGGCCGCGGGTGGAGGAGGAAACCGCCCTGACCGCGCTGGCCTGCCTCGCGGAGGTCGACCGGTACGTGCGCGCCAAGATCCCCATCGACGTGCTGCCGATGCGCACGCCAGAGGGCTTCTACCCGTCCCTGCGGGTGGCGGCGGAGCTGGAGCGGCTGCGCAAGGCCGTCGGCCTCGGTCCGTTCGAGTGGAGCTGGTGGGCGAACCTGTCATGACCGCGACCGCAGGACGAGCGGCGGCCGCGCCGGCCAGCACGCCGGCCGCGCTCACCGTCGTCGACGTGCTCGGCCGGGCCGGCGCCGAGGTCGCCGTCGGCGTGCCGGACTCCCAGCTCGACGGCGTGCTTGCGGCCATGGCCGCCCGGATGCCGGTGGAGTTCACGCTGCGCGAGGACATCGCGGTGGCCGCCGCGGTCGGCGCCGGGCTGGCCGGCCGGCTGTTCGCGGTGTTCATGAAGAACGCCGGGCTGGGCACCTCGCTGGATGCGATCGTGTCGCTGTCCATCGCGGCCGAGGTGCCGATCGTGCTGGTCGTCGGGTGGGCCGGGGCCGGCACCGACACCCTGCCGCACCACGTGGTCATGGGACGGCGCACCCGCGGGTTGCTCGACGCCATCGGCGTGCCGCACGACGTCGTGACCGGCGACGGCGACGACCCGGCCCGGCTGGCCGGCCGGTGGGCGGGCTGCCTGCGCGACCAGCGCCCCTACGCGCTGCTGGTGCGGCCGTGACCGCGGGGCTGACCAGGGCGCTGCTCGCCCGCGAGCTGCTCGCCTGGACCGCGCGCACCGGCCGGCCGCTGGTGGTCGGCAACGGTTTCCTCAGCCGGGAGGTGCAGGCCGCCGGCGACGGCGACCACGTGCTGTACCTGCTCGCCGGCATGGGGCTCGCCCCGGCGGTCGCGGCCGGCATCGCCAGGGCGAGCGGGTGCCCGGTGGCCGCGCTGGAGGGCGACGGCAACCACCTGATGGGCCTGTCCGGCACCGCCACCATCGGGCTGGCCGGCGTCCCGCTGACCCACGTCGTGCACTGGAACGGCGGCTGGGAGAGCACCGGCGGCCAGCTGTTCGCCGCGCCAGGAGCCGTGCACGACACCGGCCCGGCCCTCGGCTACCGGCACAGCACGGTGGCGCGGAGCCTGCCAGCGCTGCGGGCCGCGCTCGCCATGGCCCGCGATACCGGCGGCCCCGTGCTGATCCACGCCGCCGGGTCCATGGCGGAGCCGGCCGCCCCGCGCACGGCCACCACCATGCCCGACAACGCCCGCCGCTTCCGCCGGTGGGCCGCAACCCACCTCCCCACCCCAACCCCCCCGGTCCCCCCCATCCACCTCCTCTAGCCCACCCCGGCGTGTCCCCCGCACCCCCTCCCCCGCGTGTCCGCGGTTCGGGACACACATGTCGGGCGTTTCGGACGCCCGCGCACGCCGCCGGGCGCTCAAGCGCCGGCCTTGTCCACGGCGAACCGGAGCCGACACTTTCGACGATCATGACCGCACGGGCCCCGCCCAGACCCACCCGGACCGCCTCCTCCGCCCGGGTTGGGCCGGGCCGCGGAATGGTCTCGGCCCAAGACGGACGCCGCGCACACAACGCCCGACACAGCCGTCCACAACGGCCGACACACCCAGCCAGAACCGCGGACACGCGGGAAAGCCGGCACGGCTGGACCGAAACGGCCGACACACGTGTCCGCAACCGCGGACACGCCGCCGGGGGTCGGGCGCGGGGGGGTCAGGCGCGGGGGTGCTGGAGGCCGTCCAGGAGCAGGTCGATGGCACGGGCGGCCTCGTCGGAGGCGTGCCGGCGGTCGGGGGCGGCGAACACGAACTCCCCGGCACGGCGGACCGCGCCGTAGAGGGTGGTGGCCATGACCTCGACCTGGAACTCGCGTGCCTCCCCGGCGTCGAGGGCCTCGCGCAGCTGGGTTCGCAACAGATCGAACGAGCTGCCCAGCTCGGTCTGGCTGGGCACCACGTTCGGCGCGTCGATCAGCACGATGCGCGCGAACTCCTCCTTGGTGCACAGGTCGAAGAACACCCGGACGCCCTCGCGGATCCGGCCGAGCGGCGACTCGACGGCGAACACGGCGTCGCGCCGCTGGTGGAACGCCCCGTCCACGACATCGAAGACGGCGGTGAACAGCTCCCGCTTGCCGCCGGGGAAGTAGTGGTACAGCGCGCCCCGCGCCATGCCGGCGCGCTCGAGCACGCCGGCGACCGTCGTGGCCTCGTAGCCGTACGCGACGAAGCACTGCCTGGCGGCCTCGACCAACCCGGCGCGCGACGCCGCCGCCTGTTCCTTGCGACCCACGGGGTGCAGCTTAGCCACCCAAAACACACCGTTGACCGACCATCGGTCAACAGATAGCATGAATTCATGCTAACGGTGGACGGCCTCGTCTTCCGCTATCCGGGCGGCCCGCCGGTGCTCGCCGGCGCGGCGCTGAGGCTGGTGGCCGGCCAGGTCACCGGACTGCTCGGCGCCAACGGCAGCGGCAAGTCGACGTTGCTCGGCGCGATCACCAACTCGATAGAGGGCGGCCGGGCCGGCCGGATCGAAATCGCGCCGGAGGCTAAGGGGCCGATCGGCTTCGCCACCCAGGACATCGCGCTCTACCGGCATCTGACGGTGGCGGAGAACCTGACGCACGCGGCCAGGCTGGCGACCGGCCGGTGGCGGGTGGACGCGCTGGTGTCCCGGGCCATCGAGGACTTCCGGCTCGGCCGCCTGCGCGGCACCACGGCCCGGTCGCTGTCCGGCGGCCAGCAGCGCATCGCACACCTCGCCTGCGCGTTCGTGCACCGCCCGTCGATCCGGCTGCTCGACGAGCCGACCACCGCGCTCGACTTCGCCACCCGGCAGCTGCTGCTGGACCTGGTCGCCGCGTGGCGCGGCGAGGGCGTCGCGACGCTGGTCACCGCGCACTACCCGGAGGACGTCGAGGAGCTGTGCTCCACGCTCACCATGCTGGTGGACGGCCGCACCCACAACCTCGGCCCGCTGCGGGCCTACCTCGACCAGCAGAGCCGCCTCGGCCACGTCGAGCTCATCGGGCCCGGCGGCACCAGCACCCACGTCGAACTGCACGGGATGCTCGACACCGGGGACCGGATCATCACCGCGGCCAGGGGCGCCGGCCTCGACCTGCACCAGCAGCTGCGCTCGATCCAGATCAAGCCGCCGGCGCTGCGCGATCTGCTGCGCCGGGACCCGTCGCTGCGGGCCGGCGTCGAGGAACGGGTCGGATGATCGCGGTCATCGGGAGCTTCGCGCTCATCGAGTACCGGGCGCTGCTGCGGGCCCGCTACCCGTTCGTCTGGTTCCTGGTGCTGCCGGCGGCGGCGAGCGCGATCCTCGGCCCGGCCGTCGCCGGGCTCGACCAGGCCGGCGCCACCGGCCGGGTGACCGTCGGCTTCGGCGTGATGTTCTCGTACATGACCGTGAACTACGTCGGCCACGCGATGTACCGGGAGTTCGAGTCGCAGGCCTGGCGGCGCACGGCGATCTCCGACCCGTCGCGGGTGGCCTACCTCACCGGCAAGTGCCTGCCGGTGTACCTGGTCGGCATCGGGCAGCTGACGGTGTTCCTCGCGATCGCCGCCGGCGGGCTCGGGCTGCCGCTGGCCGCGGGCACCCTGACCGGCGTCCTGCAGCTCGCGGTCACGCTCGTGCCGTTCGCCGCGACCGGGGTCGGCGTTGGGATGATCATGTTCACGCTCATCCGGCGGGCCGAGGTGTTCTTCTCGCTGACCTACCTGGTGCTGGTCGTGCTCGGCGCGCTCGGCGGCGCGATCGTCCCGTCGCCGCAGCTGCCCGGCTGGTCGCAGCTGGTCGGCCACCTGACGCCGCACTACTGGGCGCTGCGCGCGATCGACGAGGCGACGCTGGGCGCCGGCAGCTGGACGACGGTGTGGACGAGCTCGGCGCTGCTGCTCGTGCTCGGGGCCGGGCTCATCGTCGCCGCGGCGGCCCGGCTCGACCTGCGCAAGGAGCGGTACGCGATCTGATCTGAAACGGCGGGTGACGGGATGATCGGGACGGCGGCCGCACCGGGCATGCAGGGCTCGGCGATCCTCGGCCTTGGCTCCTACCGGCCCACTCGGGTGGTGGCCAACGGCGAGCTGTGCGCGCGAATCGACTCCAGCGACGAGTGGATCCGGCGGCGGTCCGGGATCGAGACCCGCCGCTACGCCGGCCCCGACGAGAGCATCCTGGACATGGCCGTGCAGGCGGCGAAGAAGGCGCTCGCGGACGCCGGCGTGCCACCGGGCAATGTCGACCTCATCCTGCTGGCCTGCATGTCGAACATGAAGCAGAGCCCGGCCGCGGCACCCGAGGTGGCCTGGCGGCTGGGCATCCACGGCGGCGCGGTCGACCTCGGCGCCGCGTGCGCCGGCTTCTGCTACGCGCTGGCGCTGGCCGACGGGCTGGTGCGGGCCGGCTCCGTCGGTCACGTGCTGGTCGTCGGCGTGGAGAAGATGACCGACATGTGCGACACGGACGACCGGTCCACCGCGTTCCTGTTCGCCGACGGCGCCGGCGCCGCGCTCGTCGGCCCGTCCCGCACGATCGGCATCGCGCCGGCCGTGCTCGGCTCCGACGGCGGCCGGGCCCACCTCATCGGCCACGACGCGTCGTGGCTGGACTACCGGGACACCCCCGGCCTGCCGTGGCCGACCGTGCGGATGGCCGGCCAGGACGTGTTCCGCTGGGTGTCCGTCGAGATGCCGGCGGTCGCCCGCATGGCGCTTGCCGCCGCCGGCGTCGGCACCGACGCGCTCGGCGCGTTCGTCCCGCACCAGGCCAACCTGCGGATGGTCGAGGCGCTGGCCAAGGCGCTGCGGCTGCCGCCGCACGTGGCGGTGGCGCGCGACGTGGTCACCGCAGGGAACACCTCGTCGGCGTCCATCCCGCTGGCCATGCAGCGGCTACTGGAGCTGGGCGAGGCGCACAGCGGCGACCTGGCGCTGCTGATCGGCTTCGGCGCCGGGCTGGTGTATGCCGCACAGGTGGTGATCCTGCCCTGAGAGCCAGCCCCGATAGCCAACCCCGTCACCGCGGGTAGGTCTTGATCTCGGTGGCCTTGAGCGTGGCCCAGAGCCGCACCCCGGGGCGCAGCCGCAGCTCCGCGACGGCCGCGGTGGTGACATCGGCGAGCACCGGTGGCGTGCCGTCGAGGCGGACCCGCACGGTGTGCGCGTGCGGCTCCAGGCCGGCGACGGTGACCGGCCAGGCGTTGCGCTGGCTGCCGGCCGGGGGTTGCGGGGACGGGCCGACCTGCGGGGACGGGCCGACCTGCGGGTACAGCCCGACCGCCGACGGCGGGAACGCCACGTACACCGCCCCGGTTGCCGGCTCGGCGACCACCAGCCGCCCGCCGCCGGACAGCAGGACCGTGCCGCCCTCGGCCAGCCCGCGGTGCAGGTTGAGGCCGACCAGGTGGGCGACGTAGTCGGTGCGCGGCTCGCGGGCCACCACGCCGGGCGGCCCCTCCTGCACCAGCCGGCCGTGCTCGATGATCACGAGCCGGTCGGCGAGCACCATGGCGTCCAGCGGGTCGTGCGTGACCAGCAGCGTGCAGCCGGGGTAGGCCGACAGGTGGCGGCCCAGCTCCGCGCGCACCCGCAGCCTGCTGCTCGCATCCAGCGCCGCCAGCGGCTCGTCCAGCAACAGCAGCTGCGGGCCGGTGACCAGGGCGCGGGCCAGCGCCACCCGCTGGGCCTGCCCGCCGGACAGCGCACCCGGCCGGCTGGCGGCATGCTCGGCGAGCCCCACCCGCTCGATCCACTGCCTGGCCAGTTCGCGGGCCGAGGCCCGGCCGGCGCCGCGGGCCCGCGGGCCGAACGCGACATTCTCCAGCGCGGACAGGTGGGCGAACAGCAGGTAGTCCTGGAACACCACGCCGACCGGCCGGCGCTGCGGCGGCAGGAACACCGCCGGCGGCTCGTCCCAGGTCCGCTCGCCCAGCCGGATCCGGCCGCCGGTCAGCGGCAGCAGCCCGGCCAGCGCCCGCAGCGCCGTGGTCTTGCCGGCGCCGTTGGGCCCGAGCAGCGCGACCACCTCGCCGGGCGCCACGGTGAGGTCGAGCTCCAGCCGGAACCCGGCCCGGGCCACCCGCAGCCGCGCGTCCAGTGCCGCTGGCGCGGCCCGTGAGTGGGAAAGGGCGTCCCAGCGCCCTTTTCCGCTCACGAGGCCGCACCGGCGGGGCGTCATCGCAGGGCACCGACCCAGCGCTCGCGCAGGCCGGCGAGCACGCCGACCGAGACGAGCAGCAGCACCATGCTCAGCACGATGGCCGCCTCCGGGTCGGTCTCCAGCGCCAGGTACACCGCCAGCGGCATGGTGGTGGTCTCGCCGGGGAAGTTGCCGGCGAAGGTGATCGTGGCGCCGAACTCGCCGAGCGCGCGCGCCCAGCACAGCACGGTGCCGGCCACCACACCGGGCGCCACCATCGGCAGCGTGACCCGCCGGAAGGTCAGCCACGGCGTTGCCCCGAGCGTCGCCGCGGCTTCCTCGTAGCGGGCGTCCACGGCGCGCAGCGCGCCCTCCACCGAGATCACCAGGAACGGCATCGCGACGAACGCCTCGGCGAGCACCACGCCGGCGGTGGTGAACGGCAGCGACACTCCGAACCAGGCGTCGAGGTGGCGGCCGACCAGGCCGCGGCGGCCGAGCACGAGCAGCAGCGCCACGCCGCCCACCACCGGGGGCAGCACGAGCGGCACCGTGACCAGGGCGCGCAGCACACCCCGGCCGGGCAGGCCGCTACGGGCCAGCAGCCAGGCCAGCGGCACCCCGAGCACCAGGCACACCAGCGTCGCCAGGGTGGCGCACACCAGCGACAGCCGCAGTGCCTGGCCGGCGCCGGCGCCACCGAGGCGATCCATCAGGGTTCGCCAGGGTGCCCGCACCAGCAGTCCGGCCAGCGGCACCACCAGGAACGCCAGGCCGAGCACGGCCGGCACGCCGAGCGCCAGCGGCAGCCGCCCCCGCGCCACCCGCCGCCGCGCACCGCCTGCCTGGCGCGCCTCCAAGTACCACCATTGGCCGGTTGTTGGGCCTTTAAGTACAGCCACTTCTCGGCTCGCTCGTCGCGGCCCGCGGCGCCTTCGCGAACGGCTGCCCACGGCTGTCAGGGCGGGCCGAAGCCGGCCGCGGCCAGCACCGCGCGCCCCTGGCCGGACAGCACATAGTCGACGAACGCCCGCGCGCCGGCGGCATTGCGGGCCGCCGCCAGCACCGCGATCGGGCAGTCGTTGACCGCCGCGGCGGACTCGGCGAACTCGATGCCCTCGACCTCGCCGGTGGCGGCCTCGACATCGGTGCGGTAGACCAGCGCGGCGTCCACCTCGCCGAGCCGGACCTTGGTCAGCACCGCCTTGACGTCCTGCTCGAGGGTGTCCGGCGCGGCCGTCACCCCGGCGGCGAGGAACACCGTCCTGGCCGCGGCCCCGCACGGCACCTGCTCGGCGCACAGCGCGATGGTGAGCTCGGGCCGTGCGAAGTCGGCCAACCCGGTGATCCTCGCCGGGTTGCCCCTGGGCACCGCGATCTCCAGCCGGTTGCGGGCGAACACCGCCGGGCTGCCGGCCACGCCACCGGCACCGGTCACCTGAGCCATGTTGGCCGGGGCTGCCGGGGCGAACACGTCGGCCGGGGCGCCCTGGTTGATCTGCCTGGCCAGCGCGGAGCTGCCGGCGAAGTTGAACGTGACCGCCACGCCCGGATGGGCGGCCTCGAAGTCCTCGCCGATCCGGGTGAACGCCTCGGTCAGCGACGCGGCCGCGAACACGACGACCTCGCCGGTGACCGGCGCCGCGGCGCCGCCGGCCGCTGGCTCGGTGGACGCCGTGCCGGAGCCGCAGCCGGCCAGCAGCACCGCGGCCAGCAGC
>Ga0209382_10009505_pt1 | contig 12163 bp, 10 predicted proteins | sample SoiMetdeltSBSDD5_FD_187599 | JGI IMG/M metagenome (GOLD analysis project Ga0209382, IMG submission 187599) | Bulk soil microbial communities from a Populus tree surrounding site in Tennessee, USA - Soil MetaG P. deltoides SBSDD5 (SPAdes) (version 2) | ecosystem: Environmental > Terrestrial >... | reverse complement strand
TCGCGAGCGCCTACGCTCTTCCCCGGTGGTCGAGCCGACCTCCGGCTCGTCGAGGCCCGCCCCTTCCGCTCCGGCGTCGTCCTCGCCCGCTACCGCACGGACGCGTAGGCGCTCGCGAGGCTACGCGAGGTCGACGAGGTCGAGGAGGTCGTCGGACCAGTGGTCGACCTCGCCCTCGGGCATGAGCAGAGCCCGGTCGGGGGCGAGATCCCGGACGAAGCCGATGTCGTGGCTGACCAGCACCATCGTCCCCGGCCAGCTGGCCAGCGCGGCCGCGACCGCCTCCCGGGACGGCGGGTCGAGGTTGTTGGTCGGCTCGTCGAGCAGCACGAGGTTGTGGCGGCCGGCCACCAGCAGGGCCAGGGCCAGCTTGGTCTTCTCGCCGCCGGACAACGTGCCGGCGTCCTGCTGGACCTTGTCGCCGCTCAGCCCGAACGTCCCCAGCAGCCGCCGCCGGATCTGGTTGCTGAGCGTCGGGGTGGTCTCGGTCATGTGGTCGAGCACCGAGCGGCCGGACCGGATGCCCTCGTGCTCCTGCGCGTAGTAGCCCACCGAGACCTGGTGCCCGAAGCTGACCAGCCCGGCATCGGCCGAGGCCTCGCCGGCCAGGATCCGCAGCAGGCTCGTCTTCCCGGCGCCGTTGAGGCCGAGCACCAGCAGTCGCTCGCCGCGGCCGATGTCGAACCCGACCTCCTCGAAGACCGGGGCGCCGCCGCCGTAGGACTTGGTCAGCCCGGTCACGGTCAACGACGTCCGCCCCGAGGGCGGGGGATCGGGGAGCTTGAGCCGCAGTCCCCGCCGCGCGGTCGGCGCGTCGACCGCTGAGCTGCGGATGCGCTCGATGCGGGTCTCCAGGGCGTTCGCGAACGCCGCCTTCGACTGCTTGGCTCCCCACCGGTCGACCAGGGCCTGCAGCCGGGCGATCTCGGTCTTCTGCTGCGCGGCGATCTTGGCTCGCCGCTCCTCGTCGCGGGCCCGGGCCACCCGGTACTGCGAGTAGGTGCCCTTGTACTCCGTCAGCTCGCCGATGTCGGCTTCGCCGGGACGGTCGAGGTGCAGGACCCGGGTGATCGACTCGTCGAGCAGCTCCAGGTCGTGGCTCACGACGACGAGGGCGCCTCGATAGGAGCGCAGGAAGTCCAGCAGCCAGTCCCGGGCGTCGTTGTCGAGGTGGTTGGTCGGCTCGTCGAGCAGCAGCGCCTCGCTCCCGGCGAACAGGATGCGGGCCAGCTCGACCCGGCGGCGCTCACCGCCCGAGAGGGCCTTCAGCTGCAGCTCGGTCCGATCGAGCCGCAGACCGAGCCCAGCGAGCAGGCTCTTCGCCTCGGCCTCGGCGGCGTAGCCGCCGGCGTGCTCGAATCGGTCATGGGCCCGGCTCCACCGGGCGACCAGGGCTTCGTGGCCCGGCTGGGCCTCCATCTTGAGGCGCAGCTCCTCGAGCCGGGTGGCCAGCTGGTCGAGGTCCCGGCCCCCGAGCACGTGGCTCACCGCGGTGACGTGGTCGGCGATCCGGTCCAGGCGGGGGTCCTGGGGGAGGTAGCCGAAGGCCGCCGGGCGCTGGATCACACCGGTCTTGGGCGGGGCCATCCCCCCGAGCACCCGCAGCAGCGAGGTCTTGCCGGCGCCGTTCCGGCCCACCAGCCCGACCCGGTCGCCGGCGCGCACGGTGAAGCCGACGCCCTCCACGAGGAGGGAGCCGCCGACCTCGACCGTCAACCCGCGTGCCGAGAGCATGGCCGCACAGTGTGTCAGGACCCGCCGACCGGCCCGCCCCCGTTTTCCTGCACGGGGTGATCGGAGCCGCGGTTCTCCCTCACTCCTCGACGAGCTCGATGAGGGTGCCGAAGGCGCCCTTGGGATGGACGAAGGCGACGGTGGTGCCGCGGCTGCCCGGGCGTGGCTCCTCGTCGATGACCCGGCTGCCCGCGGCCTTGACCGCGGCCAGGGCGGTCGCGCAGTCGTCCACGCGGTAGCCGATGTGGTGCAGGCCCTCACCCTTGCGCTCGAGGTACCTGGCCACGGGCGAGTCCTCGCGGGTGGGGGTCAGGAGCTGGATGTAGCTGTCCGCCACCTTCACCAGCGCCTCCTCGACGCCGTCGGACTCCACGACCTCGCGGTGCTCGACCTCGGCCCCGAACGTTTCGCGGTAGTAGGCGATGGCCGCCTCCAGGTCGTTGACGGCGATGGCCACATGGTCGATCTCGGTGAGCAGCACGAGACCGACCCTACCTTCGGTAAGGCGCGAGGGAAGATGTCGCCATGCCCCGCGTGGAAGCCACGGTGGTCGTCCCGCTCGACCCGGCCCGGACCTTCCAGTTGTCCCAGACCTACGGGGAGATCCGCTACCGGTGGGATCCCTTCGTCCGGGAGCAGCGCCTGCTCGACGGGGCGTCCCAGGCGGACAAGGGCGTCCGCACCTGGACCCGCTCGCGCCACCGGCTGGTGATGGTCTCCGAGTACGTGACCTACCGTCCGCCGACCCACGTGGGCATGCGGATGGTCCAGGGACCGTGGTTCTTCAAGTCCTTCTCCGGCGGCTGGAACTTCACCGCCAACGAGGACGGCACCACCACCGCCACCTGGCGCTACAACTTCACCTGCCGCCCGGGCTGGCTGGCGCCGCTGGCCGACCGGGTCGGCGTCTGGCTGCTGGGCCGCGACATCCGCCGCCGGCTCGCCGCGTTCGCGAGGGCCTGCGCCGACGAGGACATCCTCGCCGGTCTCGCCGGCCGCGGCTAGGGCTGGAGCTCGCCGCGGGCGTGGCGCTGGAACAGCGTGATGCGGTCCTCCCCGATCCGCTCCCGCTTCTCGGGGTCGGTCACCCCCTCGCCCGGACCCGGCGCGAGGCAGAGCACGCCGAGCTTGCCCTCGGCCTCGTTGCGGTGGACCGTCAGCGCGGCGTCGCCCACCTGTTCGAGGGGGAAGGCCCGGGACAGCACCGGCTGGATCGCACCCCGGTCGATGAGGCGGTTCATCTCCCACGCCTCCTGGTAGTTGGCGAAGTGGGAGGCGACGATCCGCTTGAGCTTCATCCACAGGTGCCGGTTGTCGTACTCGATCATGTAGCCGCTGGTCGCGGCGCAGGTGACGATGGTCCCGCCCCGCTTCGCGATGAACACCGACGCGCCCATGGTCTGCCGACCCGGATGCTCGAACACGATGTCGGGGTCGTCACCCGCCAGCGACCGGACCTTCTTGCCCAGCCGGCGCCACTCGCCCTCGTCCTGGGTGTCCTCGTCGGTCCAGAACCGGTAACCCTCGGCCCGCCGGTCGACGACGTTCTCGCACCCCACGGCCCGGAGCAGGCGGCCCCGGTCCTCGCTGGAGACCACCCCCACCGGGATGCCACCCCCGTTGAGCACCAGCTGGGTGGCGTAGGCGCCGATGCCGCCGGTGGCGCCCCAGATGAAGACGGTGTCGCCCTGCCTCATCCGGGCCGCGTGCCGCCCCACCAGCATCCGGTAGCTGGTGGAGGCGCACAGCCCGTTGACGGCGGCCTCCTCCCAGGTGAGGTGGGCGGGCTTGGGCATGATCTGGTTGGCCTTCACGACGGCCAGGTCGGCCAGGCCGCCGAAGTTGGACTCGAAGCCCCAGATGCGCTGGTTGGCGGCCAGCATCGAGTCGTCGTGGGCCGAGGGGTCCTGGTCATCGACGAAGTTGCAGTGGACCACGACCCGGTCGCCCGGCCTCCAGTTGCGCACCGCTGAGCCGACCCGCAGCACGACGCCCGAGGCGTCCGACCCGACCACGTGGTAGTCCTGCGCGTGCCGCGCCCCCCAGGTCGACTCCTTGCCCAGCCGGTCGAGGAACAGGAAGGTGGAGAGGGGCTCGAAGATCGAGGTCCACACGGTGTTGAAGTTGATCGAGCTGGCCATGACCGCGAGGTAGACCTCGTCAGGGGCCAGCTCGGGGGTGGGGACGTCGCCGACGTGCAGCGACTTGCGGGGGTCCTTCTGCTCGGACGCGACTCCCTCCCACATGTCCTGCTCGGCCCGCAGCACGTGCGCCGCCCGGTAGCTCTCGGGGATCGGAAGGGCGGCGATGTCCTCGCCGCTCGCTCCGTCCTGGATGGCCTGGAGAATCTGCTCCATAGGCGAAAGCTACTGAACGTCAAATGCATCGGTCCCATTGGCGGGCATAGCCTCGTCGTCCATGACTGAGGGGGAGGGGACCGGCTCCGCCGCCACCCTCGTAGCGCCGCGCCCGACCGCCGAACCGCTAGCCAGCCGCGACGGCCGCCACCTCTCCTACAACCCGGCGCTCGACGGCATCCGGGGGCTCGCCGTCGCCGCGGTGATGCTGTTCCACGGTGGGTTCGCCTGGGCCCGGGGCGGCTACCTGGGCGTCTCGACCTTCTTCACCCTCAGCGGCTTCCTCATCACCACCCTCCTGCTGGCTGAGCACAAGAGCAACGGTCGCATCGGCCTGACCGGGTTCTGGGCCCGCCGGCTCCGCCGGCTGCTCCCCGCGGCGGTCGTGACGCTGGCCGGGATCATGCTCACGGTGGTCGTCACCGACGAGCTGTGGGAGCGGACGCTCAGCGGCGACGTCGTCGCCGCGGCCCTCAACGTGGCCAACTGGCGGTTCCTGTTCGCCGACCGGTCCTACGCGTCGCTGTTCGACGCGCCGTCGCCGGTGCTCCACTTCTGGAGCCTGGCCATCGAGGAGCAGTTCTACTGGATCTTCCCGCTGTTCACGGCGGGGGTCCTCGCGCTCGGACGGGGGTCGCGCCGGACCTACGGGCTGGTGCTGGGCGGTCTGGTGGTGCTGTCCGGCCTACTGACGGCGGTCTACAGCGACCACATGGACACCGTGTACTACGCCACCCCGATCCGCATGGGCGAGATCCTGGTCGGGGCCCTGCTGGCCGTGGCGATGGCCGGGGGTTGGTTGCGGGGGCAGCAGGCCAAGCGGTTCGCTCCGCTGCTCGGTGTGGTCGGCGCGGCCGCTCTGGCGGCCTCGGTCTGGGCCTGGTGGAACGTCGAGCAGAGCACGTCGGCTCTCTACGAGGGCGTGCTCGGTTGGGCCGTCCTGCCGGGCTTCCTGGTCTACGCGGTCGTGTCGGCCGCCCTGGTGCTCGGGGCGTGCGTCGAGGGACCGGTACAGCGGGTGCTGGCGGTCGAGCCGCTGCGGCTGCTCGGCGTCATCTCCTACGGCGTCTACCTGATCCACTGGCCGGTGTTCCTGCTGCTCGACGAGCACCGCAGCGACCGGCTGCTCGATCCGTTCAACCTCCAGCTCCGGGGGTGGGAGCTGTTCGTCCCCCGGGTGGTCGTGACGCTGGTGCTGGCCTGGCTGTCGTACCAGGTCCTCGAGCGGCCCATCCGCCGAGGGCTCCGGCCGCGGACGTGGCCGGCGCCGCCGCTGGCCGCCGGCGCCGTCGCCGGGGTGGTGGTGCTCGCACTGGTCATGCCCCACATCGCCGCGCCGCCGCCGGACCCGTTCCTCGAAGCCCAACGGCAGCAGGAGCTGTTCGTCGAAGCGCTCGCCGGCCTCGATCCGTCCGAGCTGGCGCCCGACGCCAAGATCGGCGTGACATTGGGCGACTCCACCGGCCTGATGACCTTCCTCGGCCTCAGCACCTGGGGCCGGGACAACCATCGCCTGGTCCTGGTGGGTGGCGGCGGAGGCATCGGGTGCGGGATCGGCCACGGCGGCGAGGTGCGCTACGCCGGTGCCGACCCCACCGACGTCGACGCCGACACGTGGTGCCGGAACTGGGAGACCGACCTCCAGACGGCCATCGATCGGGCCGTCGACCGGTACGGGCGGCTCGATGTGGCCGTGGTGCAGTCCGGGCCGTGGGACGTGGCGGACCGCCGGCTGGACGGGGACAGCCAGTGGCGGCACATCGGCGACCCGGTCTACGACCGCTACCTGCGCGGCGAGCTCGAGGACGCCGCCGACCTGCTGCTGTCCCAGGGTGCGACGGTGGTCTGGCTGACCGCGCCGTACACCCACACCGAGGAGCCCGAGTCCGACCCGGCCCGGATGGATGCCTTCAACACCATGGTCCGGGACATCGCCGACGAACGCGAGGGCATGGTGGTGGTCGACCTGGCCCGCTGGCTGGAGGACCTGCCCGAGGGCGAGGACGCCCGCCTCCGGCCCGACGGGGTGCACTTCGGCTCCGATCCACCCACCAACCTGGAAGTGGCACAGCGCTGGCTCGGCGAGCAGATCATGACCGCCAGCACGGTCGAACGTCCGCCTTCGGCCGCCGCGGCTCCCTGACGTCCGGGTTTCCGGGTCGTGAATTACCGCCGGTACTCTGGCGCGACTCGCTCCGCACACGACGACGGGGGACATCGCATGGCTGGATCCGTGGTTCTCGCTGGCGCTCGTACGCCGATCGGCAAGCTCTCGGGCGGCCTGGGCGGCTTCGCCGCCACCGAGCTGGGGGGATTCGCCATCAAGGCCGCGCTGGGCCGGGCAGGCGTGACCCCCGACCAGGTCGACTACGTGTTCATGGGGCAGGTGCTGCAGGCCGGGACGGGCCAGATCGCCGCCCGCCAGGCCGGCGTCAACGCCGGCATCCCGATGACCGTCCCCGCCACCACCGTGAACAAGGTGTGCCTGTCGGGGCTGAACGCGATCTTCCTGGCCGACCTCCTGATCAACTCCGGCGCCGCCGACATCGTGGTCGCCGGGGGCATGGAGTCCATGACCCAGGCGCCGTACCTGCTGCCAGGTGCCCGCCAGGGCTACCGGCTGGGCGACAAGTCGGTGGTGGACTCGATGATGTACGACGGCCTGTTCTGCGCCTTCGACCAGGTGGCGATGGGGGCCGGGACCGAGAAGTACGCCGCCTCGGCGGGGCTGGAGCGGGCGCCGCAGGACGAGCTGGCCGCCAAGTCCCACGAGCGCGCGGCGGCCGCCATCAAGGAGGGCCGGTTCGCCGACGAGGTGGTGGCGGTCGAGGTACCGCAGCGCAAGGGCGATCCCCTGGTGATCGACACCGACGAGGGCGTGCGACCGGGCACCACGCCCGACACGCTGGGCAAGCTGCCCCCGGCCTTCGACAAGGCCGGCAACATCACCGCGGGCAACGCCTCGCAGATCTCCGACGGTGCCGCCGCGGTGGTCGTGGCCTCCAAGGCAGCGGCCGACCGGCTGGGCACCGAGCCCCTGGGCGAGATCGTCGGCTACGGGCAGGTGGCCGGGCCCGATCCATCGCTGCTGACCCAGCCCTCGCGGGCCATCCTGACCGCGCTCGAGGGGGCGGGTCGCCAGGTGGCCGAGGTCGACCTGTTCGAGCTGAACGAGGCCTTCGCCGCGGTCGGCCTGGCGTCGATGGCCGACCTGGGCATCACCGACGACGTGGTCAACGTGAACGGCGGCGCCATCGCCCTCGGGCACCCCATCGGCATGTCGGGTACCCGGGTGGCGTTGACCATGATGCTGGAGCTGAAGCGGCGAGGCGGCGGGCTCGGCGCCGCGGCCCTGTGCGGCGGCGGCGGTCAGGGCGACGCCATCCTCCTCGCCGTCTGAGCCACTTCGGGAGCGTCCGGCCGGGACGAGGTGAGCGCTGGACGGGTGAGAGCCGGCCGCTCATTCGGCGGCGAGGGCCAGGGCCGCCAGGTCCCGACGGCGGTGTCCGCCCAGGCTGCTGACGAGCCAGGCGACGGCGGCGCTGATCAGCGGCACCCCGAGCCCCAGCAGGGTCACGGTGACCCAGGGGATCCGGAAGTCGGCCGCGGACTTCGCGACATCCCCCGCGGTGAAGGCGAAGGACACCGCCACTCCGCCCGGGACGGCCAGCAGCATCGCCAGCGCCGGCAGCAGGCCGGCCTGCCAGGCGATGATCGACTGCCGGACCCGGGGCGGTGCGCCGATGGCGTCGAGCAGGGCCCGGTCGTCCCGGCTCTCGGCCGACGTCAGCGAGAGGGCCACCGCCACCACCAGCAGGGTGAAGGCCAGGATGCCGGCTCCGCCGGCGGCCTGCTGGCGCAGGTGCCCATCGTCCCCGCCGAAGTCGTAGGCGAGCTCGATGCTGCCCGAGGGTCCTACCGTGTCCTCGCCGAGCAGGTAGGCGCGGAGCTGCTGGTCCAGGCAGCTCTCCTCCGTGCTGCTGCAGCTCCCGAACAGCGTCTCCAGCTCCGCCTGCTGTCGCTCGCTCAAGGGGTTCGGCGCCTGGAACAACGTGCCCCAGTAGAGCGTCGCCAGGCCCCAGCGATCGGCGGTGGCCGGCGAGATCATTGCGATCGTGTCACCACGTGGCACGGCCATGTCGCTCACCAGCACGTCGCTCCGGTCGATCGCCACGTCCGTCCCGAGGATGCCCAAGTGGGTGTCGGCGGTCAGCCGGCCGGTGCTCGGGACCACCACCTGGCCGGCGGCGATGGCCTCCACGACGTTGGTCGGTGCGCCCGATCGCCGGAGCTCGTCAGGGTCGCTCACGACCAAGGTGCGCAGGTCGTAGGCGGACCGAGCAGGATCAGCATCGCCGACCACGCCATCGCCGACCACGCCGGGGACACCGATCTCGAGGCTCGTGACCCCGCCAGGGACTGTCGACTCCGTCGGCACCACCACCGCAGCGTCGAGCTCGGTCGCATCCGGGAGGATCGATCGCACCTGGTCGAGCTGATCGGCGACCTCCGCCGCCGATGTCGCCGACCCACCCACGCTGTACAGGGCCTGGTCGTCCTGGATCTCGTAGCGCTCGTCGAGCTCGAACGGGGACAGGTGGGCGTCCTCGGTGGCGAGGTTGGTCATCGTGACCGTCGACAGCGCCGCGGGCACCATGATCGCGGCCACGACCGCGCCCGATCGCAGCCGTTGCCGGGCCAGGTCACGGGCCGCAACGCGGGCGCCGCCATGTAGCCGTCGGGCCAGCGGCTCGGTGTAGGTCACGAGCCACGGGGCGAGCGCGCAGCCGCCGAACAGGATGGCGAGCGCACTGACCAGCCCGTAGCCCCAACCGATCTCGGGATGGCGGGCGTAGCTGCCCAGCCCCACCAAGCCGAGGATCACGGCCACCAGGCCGAGGCCGGGGATCGCCGCCGGCAGGCGCAGCTGCGGCTTGCGTCCGGCGAGCGCCGCGAGCACCGGCACCCGAGACGCCGTCCGGGCCGGCAGCGCGGCCGCGGCCGTGGCGGCGACGACGCCCAGGGCCAGGGGGAGCACCAGGTCGAGGGGGTGCACCACCAGGCCGTCGACGTAGTCGTTGACGAAGTAGTTGAAGTGGGGGGCCACCAGTGCGGCGGTGGTGAGGCCCAGCGCGGTCCCCAGCAGCCCGCCGACCAGCCCGCAGGTGGTCCCCTGCAGCAGGACGACCTGCCGCAGCCCACGGGGTGGGACGCCCGAGGCGCTGAGCAGGCCCAGCATCCGGAGGTGCCGCCGGGCGGCCACCGCGAACGCCGCGGTTGCGATGACGGCCACCGTCGCCAGGGCCACACCGCCGAAGACGTAGACCAGGGCCAGCTTCTGCCGGACAGCCGAGTCGCTGGGGTCGAACATCAACTGCTCGAGGATCTCGCTCGACGCCTGCGCTTGCTGCAGTGCCTCGCCGTCAGGAGCACTGAAGCCCGGTGGGGCATCCACGTAGGCGACAGCCGACGTGTAGGGGGAGGTCGGCGGTGCCGTCCCGACGACGATCGGTGACTGCGCGTAGTCGGTGTCGACGATGACGCCGGTCACGGTGGCCTCGCCGAGCAGGACCAGCTCGATGCGGTCCCCGATCGCGGCGTCGGCCTGGTCGAGCACCTTCGCCGACACGGCTACCTCATCGGCGCTGCGAGGGGCCCGGCCCTCCGTGAGCCGTGTCGTGCCCTCGAGCAGTGGATCGTCGAGCGGGTGATCGGAGTACTGGACCCCCTCGAGATGGCCGTCCGACCTGGTCACGCCGTCCTCGCCCTCCAGGAAGGCCACGATGCGCGAGCCGTCGGGGTAGGCCGGGGCGATGGCCGCGGCGAAGTCGTCTGCGTCCCGGGAGAGCTCGGACGCTGTCTCGGTGACGAGATCGTCGGCCTGACCGAAGGTCGACGCACGGCGCTCGGCGGCGGTCGGCGTCGTCGTCCGACTCATGATGGATTGGAAGGTGACCCCCGCGACCGGCAGGGCGATCAGCGCGACGACCAGCGCGGTCCGGGCCGGCCGGCGGCGGACCTCCCGGCGGGCGATGCGGGCCGCCACGCGCCAGCCAGGGCCGACCCGGGTCACCGGCCCACCTCCGCCAGCGGGGGAGCGGCCGGCGGAGGTGGTGACGCCGGAATGGCCGGCGCCTCGTCGACGACCCGGCCGTCCCGCATGAAGATGACCCGGTCGGCCCATGACGCGAGCCGGGCCTCGTGGGTCACCATGACCACGGCGGTACCTTGGGCAGCGAGATCGGTGAGCAGGGCGATGACCAGATCGCCGGTCACCGTGTCGAGGGCGCCGGTCGGCTCGTCGGCCAGGATGGCCTTCCTGTCGCCGGCGATGGCCCGGGCGATGCCGACCCGCTGCTGCTCGCCACCGGACAGCTCGTCCGGCGGCCGGTCGAAGGGGCCCTCCAAGCCGACCCGTTCGAGCGCGGCGATCGCCGCCCGGCGTGCCTGGCGGGTAGGTGTGCCGCCGAACTCCAAGGGCAGCATGACGTTCTCGACCGCGGTGAGGCTGGCCACCAGGTTGTAGCGCTGGAAGACGTAGCCGACCTCGCACCGCCGCACCCGGGCCAGCTGGACGGGCCGGAGCGTGGCCAGGTCCTGGCCACCGACCGTCACCTTGCCCGCGGTCGGGTGATCCAGCCCGCCGGCCAGGTGGAGCATGGTCGACTTGCCGGACCCGCTGGGGCCGCTCAACGCCACGAACTCGCCTGCGCTCACCCCGAGCGACACCCCGTCGAGGGCTCGGATGGCGGCCGCTCCGCTGCCGTACACCTTCACCACATCGTGCAGTTCGACCACGGTCACGTCCGTCCCCCGTTTCGTCCGGTCCCGTCCAGACGGGCTTCGCAGAGATCCAGCCAGCGCAGCTCGGCTTCCACCTGCGCGAAGTGCGCGTCGGCCACCAGCACCGGCGGGAGTGCCTTCAGTGCGGCCGACCTGGCGGTGGGCGGATGCGCGGCGCGGCGTCGCCGCTGCAGCTCCGCCGTCAGCGAGCTGCGCTGGCCGGTGATCACCCTCAGCGCTCGCTCGCGACCGCTGGGCAGGGCCCAGAGGACCTTGGCCAGCAGCTCGTCGCGGGGCGGAGGGCCCTCGACGGGGTCGGCGGCGAACCAGGCGACCAGCGCCTCCCGGCCCGCGCCAGTGACCGTGTAGGTGGTGTGGACCGTGGGCGTCGCGGCGTCACGTCCGGCGACCACTGCGACCAGACCCTCGCTCACCAGCTGGTCGAGGGTCTCCCCGACGGCGATTCGGTCCACGGTCCAGTTTCCACCGGCCCACTCGTCGAGTGCTGTCGCGAGCCCGTCGCCGTCCATGTCTGCGACGTCGAGGAGCGCGAGCACCCCCAACCGAACCGAATCCATATCCTAAGTATGCATACTTGGTATGGTGGTGTCAACGGCCGTTGCCGGCGGCGCCACCCATGTCGTCGTCGGTGGACTGCAGCAGGCGCTCCTCGCAGCGATCGAGCCAACGCAGGTCGGCTTCCGCCCGGGCCACCAGCGCCTCGGCCACCAACTCCTGGGACAGCGACCGCTGCCGACCCGCCCCTGGTCGCAGGGCCCGGCGGTGGCGCTGGAGCAGGGACATCACGGCACTGCGCTGCTGGCTGACCACCTCCAGCCCGTGGCCTCGACCCCGGGTCGCCGCCAGGAGGACCTTGAGCATCAGCTCGTCGCGCTGTGGCGGCTCGTCGCCGGGCACGGCTTCCCACCATGCGCCGAGCTCGGCCACGCCGTCGGCGGTGATGCGGTAGGACCGCTGCCCGTCCCGCTCGCTGGATTCGACCAGGCCGTCGCGGGTCAGGCGGTCGAGAGTGGTGTAGACCTGCCCGACGTTGAGGGGCCAGACGCCTCCGGTAGCGGCCTCGAACCCCGTCTTGAGCTGGTAGCCCAGGCTGGGCTTCTCGCTGAGGAGGGCCAGCAGCCCTTCGCGCACTGCCATGTCCCTACTATACCCGGTAAGGAGCGTCTACCCCAGGTGGACGAGCAGGCCCTCGCAGGTGCGGATCAGCACCCGGGATGCGTCGGCGACCTCCCGGGACGACATCGGGCTCTCCGCGCGGCGTTGCCAGC
>Ga0209382_10009502_pt1 | contig 12166 bp, 11 predicted proteins | sample SoiMetdeltSBSDD5_FD_187599 | JGI IMG/M metagenome (GOLD analysis project Ga0209382, IMG submission 187599) | Bulk soil microbial communities from a Populus tree surrounding site in Tennessee, USA - Soil MetaG P. deltoides SBSDD5 (SPAdes) (version 2) | ecosystem: Environmental > Terrestrial >... | reverse complement strand
ACCACCTTCCGCACCGAGGGCGCCTACGTGGACGGGCGCCGGCCGGAGGCGGTGGAGTTCAGGCAGGACGTCCGGGAGGACCTCTCCCGCCGGGACTTCACCATCAACGCCATGGCGTTCGACCCGGTCCGCCCCGAGCTGGTGGACCCCTTCGGCGGGCAGGACGACCTGGAGGCGCGGACCGTCCGCGCGGTGGGCGAGCCCATGGCGCGCTTCTCCGAGGACGGGCTGCGCTGCCTGCGCGCGGCGCGCTTCGCCGCGACGCTGGGCTTCAAGGTGGATCCGGCCACGCTCGCCGCCATCGCCCCCTGCCTCCCGGTGTTCCGCAAGGTGGCCGGCGAGCGCGTGCGCGAGGAGCTCACCAGGCTGCTCCTCTCCGACCACCCGGACACCGGGCTGAAGATCCTGGCCGACACCGGGCTGCTCCAGGAGATCGTCCCCGAGCTGGAGCCGGAGCCGGCGCGGCGGAGCTCGACGGTGGTGCACCGGTCGCCGCAGGCCGTGGACGTGCGGCTGGCGGCGTTCCTCCACCCGCTCCCGCCGGAGGTGGCGGAGCAGGTCCTCCGCCGGCTCACCTTCTCCAACAAGGTGACCGAGCAGGTGGCGCAGCTGTTGAGGCACCTGCTGCCGCACGGCGCGCCGGCGTGGACGGACGAGGCCATCCGCCGCTGGGTGGCCTCGCTGGGCCGCGAGCTGGTGACGAGCGCATTCGCCGTCTCCGAGGCGATCTGGGTGGCGGACGCGCGCGACCTCCACGCCCGCACCGCCCGCGTGCTCGAGTCGAGGCCGCCGCTGGCCGCGCGCGACCTGGCGCTGGACGGGTCCGGCATCATGCGGGTGCTGGGCGTGGGGCCGTCGCGGGTGGTAGGGGAGGCGACCCGGTTCCTGCTTGACCGGGTGCTGGAGCGGCCGGAGCTCAACACCGGGGAGGCGCTGGCGGAGCTGTTGCGCGGCTGGTCAAAGGGCCCCGGGACATGAGCTTCGAGTTGTCCACAGAGATGTCCACAGGATCCTCCTCCTCGGTCCCTCTCTGAGGCCGCGCGGGCTCCGGGCGAGGTCACGGAGGGTGAATCGCATGAAAAAAGCCCTGTCAGGACAGCCGGTTAGGCCTCCTGCGGAGCGTCACGCGACCGGTGGATCCCTTGTGTCGACTGTGGGACAAGGACCAACCGGAGGGTGTGGATAAGCTGTGAGTATGCGCGTGGTGGTCGCCATGAGCGGTGGGGTGGACTCCTCGGCCGCGGCCGCGCTCCTCAAGGAGCAGGGGCACGAGGTGATCGGGATCACCCTGCGCGTCTGGTCCTACGAGGGCGCGGCGAAGTGCGGGAGCTGCTGCAGCCCGGACGACATCGACGACGCGCGGGCGGTGGCGGACGTGCTGGGCATCCCGTTCTACGTGGCCAACGTGGAGGAGCTGTTCCGCCGGGAGGTGGTGCAGCCGTTCGTGCGCGAGTACGTGCAAGGGCGCACGCCCATCCCCTGCGTGGCGTGCAACCAGCGCGTGAAGTTCGACTTCCTGCTCCAGCGCGCGCGGTCGCTGGGCGCCAGGCTGGCCACCGGCCACTACGCGCGGGTGGTGGAGTCGGGCGGGCGCTTCGCGCTGGAGCGCGCGCGCGACCGGCAGAAGGACCAGAGCTACTTCCTCTTCACCCTGGGGCAGCAGGAGCTGAAGGACCTCGTCTTCCCGGTGGGCGACCTGACCAAGGCCGAGGTCCGCGAGGTCGCCGGGCGCCACCGCCTCCCCACCTCCGCCAAGCCGGAGAGCATGGAGATCTGCTTCGTGCCGGACGGCGACTACGCGGGCTTCGTGGAGCGCGTGGCCGGCCCGCAGCCGCCCGGCGAGATCGTGGACGGCGAGGGGCGCGTGCTGGGCGAGCACCGGGGCGTGCACCGCTTCACGGTGGGCCAGCGCCGCGGGCTCAACGTCGCCTCCAGCCAGCCGCTCTACGTGCAGAGGCTGGACGCGGAGGCGCGGCGGGTGGTGGTGGGCCCGGCCGCCGGGGCGGAGCGCGCGCGCTTCACGGTGCTGCGCCCGCGCTGGGTCTCGGCGGAGGCGCCGCCGCCGGACCGCGAGCTGGAGGTGAAGGTCCGCCACCGGCACGCGGGCGCGGCGGCGCGGGTGGCGCGCGCCACCGACCAGGAGCTGGAGGTGGAGCTGCGCTCGCCCGCGCGCGCCGTCGCGCCGGGACAGGCGGCGGTCTTCTACGAGGGCGAGCGCGTGCTCGGCGGCGGCTGGATCGCGTGAGCGGCCCGTCGTTTTTCGCGCGTCAAGCTTGACGCGTGAAGATCTTCGCGACCGTGGCGCGCGCCCGAAGAAACGCGGGTTGTCGTTCTTCTCCTTTTCTGTAGAGTCGGCGGCCCATTTTCCGGGAGGTCGTGCGCGGATGGATCGCCGGGCAGCGTGGGTGATCGGGATCATCTTCGGCGGGCTGGTGATCACCCTCTTCGGGTTCCTGGTGGTCCTCTCGCTGGCCCTGGGCTCGGGTGACCGGAGGTCCAGCCTCTCGTCGTCGGACCGGGTCGGGGTGATCGAGGTGCTGGGCGTGATCTCCGACTCCAAGCCCATCCTCAAGGCGATCCGCGAGTTCGCCGAGGACGACCACGTCAAGGCGGTGGTGATCCGGATCGACTCGCCCGGCGGGGCGGTGGGGCCGTCGCAGGAGATCTACGAGGCGGTGAAGCGGCTGGCGGCGAAGAAGAAGGTGGTGGCGTCCATGGGGTCGGTGGCGGCGTCCGGCGGCTTCTACATCGCCTGCGCCGCGGAGAAGGTCTACGCCAACCCGGGAACGCTCACCGGGTCCATCGGCGTCATCTTCCAGATCCCCAACGTGCAGGGCCTGATGAAGTGGGCGGGCGTGGAGATGCGGGTGATCACCGCCGGGAAGAACAAGGACTCCACCAGCATCTTCCGGGAGATGAGCCCCGAGGAGCGCGCGTACCTGGAGACCGTGCTCCACGACGTTCACGAACAGTTCGTGGAGGCGGTGGCGAACGGGCGCAAGCTCAAGCCGGAGGAGGTGCGCCCCAGCGCCGACGGCCGCATCTTCACCGGACGGCAGGCCAGGGAGCTGAAGCTGGTGGACGAGCTGGGCGGCTTCGACGAGGCGGTGGTCGCCGCCGCCAAGATGGCGGAGATGAAGGGGGACGGGTTCCCGGAGCTCGAATATCCACGGAAGGAGAAGAAGCTCCTGGAAGAGCTGCTTGGAGGCGAGGCCAGATCGGTGCTAGGTGGCGCGGCCTCTTCGCTGGTGGAGGGGCTGGGGGGAATGGGCTTGCAGTACCGGATGCCGTTGATCGAAGGGCAGTAGGCCGTCGGGGGAAGACGCGCGTGACCAAGAGCCAGCTCATCGAGACGATCGCCGACCGGGTGCCGCACGTGCCCCGCCGCGCGGTGGAGGCCATCGTCAACGCCGTCTGGGACACCATGGTGGACGCGCTGCGGGAGGGGCAGCGGATCGAGATCCGCGGCTTCGGCAGCTTCGCGGTGAAGCGGCGCCGCCCGCGCGAGGCCCGCAACCCCAAGACCGGCCAGAAGGTCTCCGTGCCCCAGCGGCGCTCGCTCTCGTTCACCGTGGGCAAGGAGCTGCGCGACCGGCTGAACCCGCTGGGCCTCTCGCCGTCCCGCGAGCGCCCGGCGGCCGAGCCGGTGGCCGAGCCGGTGGCCGAGGCCTCGCCGCCCACTCCCGCGCCCGCGCCCGCCTCGCCCGCGCTGGGCGGCCCGCCCGCGCCGGACGCGCTCTCCGGGCCGGCGATGGCCGCCGCCCCGCAGACGCGCTGGTAGGACGGGTAAACCGTGCAGCCGATCTGGGCGCCCTGGCGGATGGAGTTCATCGCCGGCGAGAAGCCGGCAGGCTGCATCTTCTGCCTCTTCCCCGCCGAGACTGGCGAGGAGAACGACCGGAAGAACCTGGTGGTGGCGCGCACGGCGAAGTCGTTCGCCATGCTCAACAAGTACCCCTACAACTCCGGCCACGTGATGGTGATCCCGCGGCGCCACACCGCCGCCTTCGCCCAGTTGCCGGAGGACGAGTTGCTGGACCTGCAGCGGCTGCTCCAGCGATCGGTGGAGGTCATCGAGGAGGCGTACCACCCGGACGGCTTCAACATCGGGATGAACCTGGGCCACATCGCCGGCGCCGGCATCCCGGACCACCTCCACTACCACGTGGTCCCCCGCTGGGGCGGCGACACCAACTTCATGCCGGTGCTGGCGGAGACCAAGGTGCTCATCGAGCACCTCACCCGCACCCAGGAGAAGCTGGCGGCGGGCTTCGCCGGGCGGGCGTGAATTTGACCGCCCTGCGGGGTAGGTCTACCGTCGAGAGACAGCTCGCTACAGAGCCTGTCTCATGCGCGACGCCCACCGGATGAAAGACAAGCTGGATCTCTCCCTGGACAGCCGGCAGATCGTCAGCCTGCTGGTGGCCGGGATGGTGGTGCTGGGCGCGGTGTTCGTCCTCGGCGTGGTGGTGGGCAAGAAGCTCTCCGAGGCGGACCGCGCCGCGCAGAGCGGGGACCTGCTCACCGCGCTCGACCAGAAGGCCGCGGCGATGCAGAAGGTGAACGAGGAGCCGCCGCTCACCTTCCAGAAGACGCTGACGGAGAAGGCGCCCCCGGAGCCGCCGCCCGCCAGGAAGCCCGAGGAGAAGAAGCCCGAGGAGCCGGTGAAGGTGGTCGCCGCCACCCCGGCCGCTCCCGCCGCTCCCGCCGCCGCCGCGCCCGCACCTGCTCCCGTGGCCGCGGCCCCCAAGCCGATCACCGCCGAGATGGAGGACGCCCCCGCGCCGCCACCGGCGCCCGCCCCCACGGCCGCCGCGCCCGCGCCTTCGCCGAAGGGGACCATCTCGCAGACGCCGGTGGCCACGCGCACCACGCCCGCGGAGCTGCGCGATCCCGCCCGCGCCAAGACGGTGAAGCTGGCGGCCGCCCCGCCGCCGCGCGCGCCGATGCCGGCCACCGCGCCGCAGGCGGGCTGGACGCTGCAGCTGCACGCCTCGCAGGACAAGGTGGACGCGGATCGCTTCGCGGCGATGATGCGGGAGAAGGGGTACGCGCCCTACCTGGTGGACGCCGAGGTGGCGGGCCGCGGCACCTGGCACCGGGTCCGGCTGGGCAGCTTCCCCAGCAAGGACGCGGCGGCGAAGTACCTGGCGGACTTCAAGCGCGAGACCGGCGTGGACGCCTTCGTGGCGCCCGCCCAGTAGGGCGCGCGGCCTCCACCGCCCTTCACTGCGCGGGCGTGGACTCCGGGTTCTTCATCCAGCGATCGACGGTGCCGTCCCCGTCCAGGTCCTCGCCCACGCGGTCCACCACGTCGTTCTCCCAGTACTCCCAGTAGTCGACCTTCCCGTCGCCGTTGTTGTCGCGTTCCTTGCGGACGATGTGGTTCTTCTCCAGGAACAGCCAGAGGTCGGCCTTCCCGTCGTAGTTGAGGTCGCGCTCCTTGCGGACGCAGAGGCCCTTCTCGTAGAAGTTGACCTGGTCCACCTTGCCGTCGAAGTCCAGGTCGTACGCTTCCTTGTCGACCTGTTCGGAGTCGTCGTAGAACTTGGTGATGTCGATCTTCCCGTCGTAGTTGAGGTCCAGCTCCTTGCGCACCGTGCGCTGGATCTCCTTGCCGTCCTCGCCCTTGACGGTGATGGAGCTGGAGAACACGTCCGGGCTGCCGTCGTGGTTCAGGTCGTACCTGGTGACCTTCTCGTCGGCGCGCCGCGTCTCGGAGATCTCGTCCGAGAGCGTCATCGCCTGACCGTTCGAGTCCCCTGACTTGTTCTGTTTCACGTCGCCCCGGCTGGAGCCGCAGGCAGTGAGCGCACACGCTACCCACAGGTTTACCCACAGAGCAAAGGTCCGAAAGTCAGGATTTTGACGGCGCACGTATTCTGAAATACTTTCACATATCGTCATGGCGCGGAAGAAGATCAGCACCACGATCTACATCACGCCCGAGCAGAACGAGCTCCTCAAGCTCCTGAACCAGAAGACCAAGGTTCCGGTGGCTGAATACATCCGCCAGGGCATTGACCTCGTCCTGGAAAAGTACAAGGGGAGCCTCCCCGGCCAGGTGACGTTCGACGAACTGTAGTTAGGTTGGGCTTCTATGAAAGTCCTGGTGACGGGGGGGGCGGGCTTCATCGGCTCGCACGTGTGCGACGCGCTGCTGTCGCGCGGCCACGAGGTGATCGCGCTGGACGACCTCTCCAGCGGGCGGCGGGAGAACCTCGATCCGCGGGTGCGCCTGTGTGACCTGGACATCCGGTCCAGGGAAGCGGCGGAGCTGATCGAGCGCGAGCGCCCCCAGGCCCTCTTCCACCTGGCCGCGCAGATGGACGTGCGCCGGAGCGTGGAGGACCCGCGCTTCGACGCGGAGGCGAACGTCCTGGGGATGCTCAACCTGCTCGAGGCGGCGCGGAAGAGCGGGGTGCGCAAGGTGGTCTTCTCCTCCACCGGCGGCGCCATCTACGGCGAGCAGGACGTCTTCCCGGCCCCGGAGGGCCATCCCACCCGCCCGGTCTCTCCCTACGGCGTCTCCAAGGCGTCCGGCGAGCTGTACCTGGGGTACTACCGCGCGCAGTACGGGATGGCGTCGGTGGCGCTGCGCTACGCCAACGTCTACGGGCCGCGGCAGAACGCCCACGGCGAGGCCGGCGTGGTGGCCATCTTCTGCCGGCGGCTGGTGAGCGGGCAGCCCTGCACCATCTACGGCTCCGGCGCGCAGACCCGCGACTTCGTCTACGGCCCGGAGGTGGCGGAGGCCAACGCGCTGGCGCTGGAGCGCGACGTCCAGGGGGCGGTGAACGTCGGCACCGGCGTGGAGACGCCGGTGAACGACCTGTACCGGATGCTGGCGGAGGAGGCCCGCGTCCAGCAGCCCGCGCAGCACGCCGAGGCCAAGCCCGGCGAACAGATGCGCTCGTCGGTGGATCCGTCGCTGGCGAAGCGGGCGCTGGGCTGGGAGCCGCGGGTGACGCTGCGCGAGGGCCTGCGCCGCACGCTGGAGCACTTCCGCGGAGCGGCACCTACTGGTGTGAAGGCTGCCTCCTAGTTCGTGCAGCCAGGCGAACGCTTCCGACGTTCGCGCGTAGCGCGTGCCGGGTGGGCTGGCTAGTGTCGGCGGCATGAGAACGAACCTGCTCGCGGCCGCGTTCGCGGCCCTGCTGTCCGTCCCTGCATTCGCCCAGGTGGAGGTGAAGATCAGCTTCCCCTGGCTGGCGCCGCCGCCGCTGGTGGTGGTGGAGCCGGGCATCCAGGTGGTGCCCGACTACCCGGAGGAGGTCTTCTTCGTCGACAGCTGGTACTGGGTGCGGCGCGACGGGCGGTGGTTCCGCGCCCGCGACTACCGCGCCGGCTGGAGCTACGTGACCGCCCCGCCGGCGGCCCTGGTGCGCATCCCGCCCGGCCGGTACCGCCACTGGAAGCAGAGGGCGGTGATCCGCGAGGTCGCCCCGGGCGGCGGGAAGCGCATCGCCGCGCCTCCGCCCGGCCAGAGCCACTACATCGCCGCCCCGCCGGCCGGAGGGGGCCGGCAGGTCGCCGCGCCGCCCGCCGCCTCGGGGGGAACGCGGGTCGCCGCGCCGCCCGGCAAGGGGGGCAAGGGGAAGGGCAAGAAGGACTAGCGCCCGTTCATGCAAGAGGGCGCGCCAACGCGGGCGCCCGGTGAGGGCTTCCGGGCCGCGCCGCGCGACGCGCTCTGGCTCCTGCTGACGAGCGCGGCCATGCGGCTGGCGCTCGCGCTGGGCACGGAGATCACCTACGACGAGGCCTACTACTGGACCTGGTCGCGGGCGCCGGGGCTCGGCTACTTCGACCACCCCCCGATGGTGGCCTGGCTGATCGGGCTCCTCGGGGTGCGCGGGTCGGCGCTGGCGTGCGGGGCGGTCACCGTCGCCCTGGTCCAGGGGCTGGCGACGGACCTCACCGGCCGCCCGGAGGCGGGCTGGCGCGCCGCCGCGCTCTGGTCGGTGCTGCCGGCCTCGGTGCTCTCCGGCGTCTTCGCCACCCCGGACGCGCCGCTGATGGTGTTCTGGGTGGCCTCGCTGTGGGCCCTGCAGCGGAGGCGGTGGGTGCTGGCGGGCGCGCTGTGCGGCCTGGCCACGCTCTCCAAGTACACCGGCGCGCTGCTGCTGGCGCCCGCCGTCATCGCCTGGCTCCAGGCCCGCGGGCGCCCGCGCGACCTCCTCCTCGCCGCGGCCGCCGCGGCCGCCGCGTTCGCCCCGGCGCTGATCTGGAACGCGGGGCACGGCTGGGCCAGCTTCCTCTTCCAGCTGGACCACGGGCTGGGGGGCGAGTCGGGGGACGCCATCGCCCCCGGCGCCGGGCGCAGGCTCCTGGAGTTCGCCGGCGGGCAGCTCGCGGTGGGCGGGCTGCTGCTGCCGCTGGGGGCGCTCTGGGTGGCGCGCGAGCGGGAGGCGCCGCTGTGGCTGCGCTCCGCCTTCCTCGCCCCGGCGACGGTCTTCGCCGCGGCCTCCATCTTCGCGCCCGGCCAGCCCAACTGGGCGCTGGCCGCCTACGTGGCGCCGTGCGCGTGGCTCGCCGCGCGGCGGACGTGGCCTTTGCGCGCCGCCGCGGCGCTGGGCGCGGCGGTCTGCCTGGCCGGGACGGTGCACCTCACCTTCCCGCTCGTGCGCGCCGGGCGCGACGGCGCGCTGGAGCGGACCCACGGCTGGAGCGAGCTGAAGGCGCTGCGCGCGGAGGACGCCAAGGTGGTGTACGCGGCGAACTTCGGGCTCGCGTCGGAGGTGGCCTTCCAGGCGGGGCTGCCGGTGGCCATCGCCGGCCGCTCGCGGCTGACCCAGTTCGACTTCTGGCCGGAGCCCCCGCTGGAGGAGGGCCAGCACGCGCTCTTCATCTCCGAGTACAGCGACCCGCCGCCGGAGAAGCTGGCGGGCGCCTTCGAGAGGGTGGAGGGGCCGGGGTACCTGGAGACCGGCTTCCGCGGGCGCCCGCTGCACCTGTTCTACCTCTGGAAGCTGCGCGGCAAGCGCGCCGAGCCGGACCGCGAGCGCCCGCCGCTCACCGCCCGGACGCCGCAGGGCTGAGCGGCCGCCGCCTCACCCCGAGGTCTTCTTGGCCCGCACCCGCTGGAGGTGGGCCACGATGTCCGGGGTGGGCGACAGCTCCACCGCGGCCTCCATCAGGCCGACCGCCAGCTCCAGCTCGCCGCGCATCTCCGCCAGCTGGGACTGGGCGCAGACGATCTGCGCGGCGTAGTCCATGCGCACGTTCGGGAACCGCTCCTTGCGGTACTGCTTGCGCCCGCCGGCGGTCTTGATCACCGAGTACGCCTGCTGCGCGCGCTGCCAGATGTCCCCCGCCAGCTTGGCGGACCGGGCGGCGGCGCGGCTGCCGGGGCCGTACTCGCGCTGCATCCGCTCGTGGGCGCGGTCCACCGCGCCGGGCGGCGAGGTGTAGTGGAGCCCCAGCGCCTCGAAGTGGTCGGCCAGGCGCAGCCGCTCCGCCAGGATGCGCAGCTCCTCCACCACCACGCTCTCCCGCGGCGGCGGCTCCACCCAGGTCAGCCCGCCCAGCAGCTGCTCCAGGTAGATCACCTGCCAGGTGCTGCGGATGCCGATGCCGTTGTTGAGCACCGTGTCCAGCGGGTGCTGGCCCGCCAGGAGCCGCTGCGCCATCCGCAGCTGCGACTCGGAGAGCCCCAGCACCCGCAGCAGCCCCATCCCGTGCGCGTTCAGCCGCGGCGACATCCCCATCCGCGCCGACATCCCGGTGGCGAGGTCCGTCTCCGTGTAGCGCTTGAGCACCTCCCGCAGCGCCGCGAAGCGGATGGTGGTGAGCGAGGAGGAGAAGGGCGCCTTGGCGCCCTCGGCGGCGGGGACGATCTCCAGCTGCCCGGAGAGCTCCCCCAGCGTGCGCACCAGGGCGTCGATGGGCGTGCTGGAGCGCACCTCCTGCCCCCACAGCACGTAGAACATCACGTCGCGGAGGCGCCCCAGCTTCACCCGGACCGAGAGCGACGGCGCCTTGAGCGCCGCCACCCACTGCAGCACCAGCGGGATGGAGGGCTCCGGGGCCTGCTCCACCGCCGGCGGGCGCAGCAGCGGCAGCGCCAGGAAGTCCTGGGGGGTGGCCGGGTTCTTGAACGGGCGGTCGCTCTTGTTCAGCAGGCCCGCCGCCGCGGCGGCCGTGCTCGGGCCCGGCGGCGGCGGGGGCATCCCGGGGTGCACGGGCGGCGGCGGGGCGGGCGTCGCCCCGGGCAGAGGCCCCACCGCGGCCGCCGAGATCTGCTGCGGGATCCCCGGCCCCGGCCCCGGCGCGGCGTCCACCAGGACGAAGTCCAAGGGGCCCTGCCGCGCGGGTGCGGGGGGCGGCGAGGGCACCGGCTGCAGGTCCAGAGGCGGCGAGGCGGGCGGCGGCGTCACCGGCATGATCGCGGGGGAGGGCGGCTGGGGCGGGAGCCGGAGGTCCGCGGCCGGCGTGGGCGGCGGGGGTGGCGGCGGCAGCTCCGAGGAGGGCTCCTCCGGGGGGATGCTCGCCACCAGCGCGGCCACCTCGCGGAGCAGCTCCTCGGACGGAGCGTCCGGGAGGGGGGGCTCCGTCCCGTCGGGGATGGGCGGCGGGAGCGGGTCGGGGGGCGAGCCCTCGGCGGCGCGCCGGAGCCGGCCGGCGGCCTCCTCGGTGAGGTCGGTGAAGTGGAGCAGGCAGAGGGCGCCCATCAGGTTGGCGACCTGCGCCTCCAGCGCCACCTCGCCGGCCTCCGGCAGGGCGATCCGGACGTGGACCTGCTCCAGCGGGCGCAGCGGCGCCTCCGGCCGGACGAGCGCGCCGCCCCTGGCCAGGTACAGCTCGTAGTGCCTCCGGAAGGAGTCCGGGCTCGAGTACACGAGGGCGCCGTCGGCCTTCAGGAGCGGTGCGTCCTCCATGCGTCCCCCGGCGCCTCGCCCGGGCGCCCGGTCGTTCGATCAGGGCGGTCAACTACCACGCCCGGATCCCGATGTGGTACCGGATACGGCGAGGGACCCGGCCCACGCCGCGCGCCGCTCGATCGCCTCCAGGGCGGGCCGCCGCGCGTTGGCTTTTCCGCGGGCCGGGTGTTACGCAGCCTCCCTCGCTTTCGCCGATGCCTGCCGAGAACGCGCACCTCCGGAACTTCTCCATCATCGCCCACATCGACCATGGCAAGTCGACGCTGGCGGACCGGCTGTTGGAGAAGACCGGCACGCTCTCCGCGCGGGAGAGCAAGGACCAGTTCCTGGACAACATGGAGCTGGAGCGCGAGCGCGGGATCACCATCAAGGCCCAGACGGTGCGGATGGCGTACACCGCGCGCGACGGGCAGAAGTACGTGCTCAACCTGATCGACACCCCGGGGCACGTGGACTTCGCCTACGAGGTCTCCCGCTCGCTCGCCGCCTGCGAGGGCGCGCTGCTGGTGGTGGACGCCACCCAGGGCGTGGAGGCGCAGACGCTGGCCAACGTGTACATGGCCATCGACCACAACCTGGAGATCATCCCGGTCATCAACAAGATCGATCTCCCCTCGGCGGACGTGGATCGGACGAGGGCGGAGATCGAGGACGTCATCGGCATCGACGCCAAGCAGGCGGTGCCCGCCTCCGCCAAGGAAGGCATCGGCGTCGAGGACATCCTGGAGGCGGTGGTCAAGCGCATCCCGCCGCCCCCGGGCGACCCGGCGGCGCCGCTCAAGGCGCTGGTGTTCGACTCCTGGTACGACAGCTACCGCGGGGTGGTGATGCTGGTCCGCGTCCTGGAGGGGACGGTCCGCACCAAGCAGCACATCCGCCTCTGGAGCAACGGCAAGGAGTTCGAGGTCCAGGACCTGGGCGTGTTCAGCCCCTTCTCCCGCCCGGTCGAACAGCTGATGGCCGGCGAGGTGGGCGTGCTGATCGCCAACGTGAAGGAGATCCAGGACGCCAAGGTGGGCGACACCATCACCGACGCGGAGGTCCCCACCATCACCCCGTTCCCCGGCTTCAAGGAGGTGAAGCCGATGGTGTTCTCCGGCGTCTTCCCGGTGGACGCCGCGGACTACGAGAACCTGCGGGACGCGCTGATCAAGCTGTCGTTGAACGACTCCGCCTTCACCTACGAGCCGGAGACCTCCACCGCGCTCGGCTTCGGCTACCGCTGCGGCTACCTGGGCCTGCTCCACATGGAGATCGTCCAGGAGCGCCTGGAGCGCGAGTACAAC
>Ga0209382_10009500_pt1 | contig 12168 bp, 12 predicted proteins | sample SoiMetdeltSBSDD5_FD_187599 | JGI IMG/M metagenome (GOLD analysis project Ga0209382, IMG submission 187599) | Bulk soil microbial communities from a Populus tree surrounding site in Tennessee, USA - Soil MetaG P. deltoides SBSDD5 (SPAdes) (version 2) | ecosystem: Environmental > Terrestrial >... | reverse complement strand
AGGCCAGGGTCACCGCCGCCGCCATGGTGGCAGTGCGCAGCACGATGTCCAGGTGCGCCGCGGTGAAGAGCTGGCGGTAGGTGGAGAGGGTGAGCTCCCGGACCACCTGGCCGGTGTAGTCGTCCAGCGTGAAGAAGCTCTGCGCCAGCAGGGCCGCCAGCGCGCCCACGTACGCGACGCCCAGCCACGAAAGCGGCAGCGCCAGCACCAGCGCCAGCGTCAGGCGCGGCCGGGCGATCAGGAACGTCGACAGCCGCCGCCGCAGGCTCGCGGGAGGCCGCGCCACCACCGGGTGCGTCGCCGCCGCCGGGCCGGTCACGCGGGCGCCCCCGCCGCCTCCGCTCCTTCCGCTCCCTCCGGCACCTCGAGCGCGCGGGCGTGCTCGCGCTTGAAGGCCAGGCGCACGGCGCGCCCCTGCATCTGCGCCACCTCGCCGTGGCCGGCGTCCACGTTCTGGAGCACCACCGTGAGCGTCACGCCGCCGTCGATCTCCACCTTCGCTCGGGAGAGCGCGCCCAGGTAGGCCACCTCCACCACCCGCCCGTCCACCACCACGGCCCCGCCGTCCGCGATCGCCGCGCCCGCCGGGTGGAGGACGATCTTCTCCGGGCGGACCACGTACGGCCCGGGCCCACCCATCAGCCTCTGCGCCACCGCGCCGGTGAGGAGGTTGCTGGCGCCCACGAAGCTGGCCACGAACCAGGTGCGCGGCACCTCGTAGACCTCGCCGGGCGCGCCCACCTGCTCGATCGCCCCGGCGCGCATCACCGCCAGGCGGTCGCTCATGTTGAGCGCCTCCTCCTGGTCGTGGGTCACGTACACGAAGGTGATCCCCACCTGCCGCTGCAGCGCCTTCAGCTCCACCTGCATCTGCTGGCGGAGCTTCAGGTCCAGCGCGCCCAGGGGCTCGTCCAGCAGCAGCACCCGCGGCCGGTTGACCAGCGCGCGGGCCAGCGCCACCCGCTGCCGCTGCCCGCCGGAGAGCTGCGCCGGCCTGCGCGCCGCCAGCTCCGCCAGCTTCACCTGCGCCAGCGCCTCCATCGACAGGCGGCGCCGCTCCGCGCGCGGCACCCCGCGGATCATGGGGCCGTAGGAGACGTTCTCCTCCACGGTCATGTGCGGGAAGAGCGCGTAGTCCTGGAAGACGGTGTTGACGTCGCGCTCGTAGGGCGGGAGCGCCCCCGAGTCCACGCCGTGGAGGAGGAGGCGCCCGCCGTCGGGGCGCTCGAACCCGGCGATCAGCCGCAGGCAGGTGGTCTTGCCGGAGCCGGACGGCCCCAGCAAGGTGAAGAACTCGCCGTCGTGGATGTCCAGGCTGACGCCGTCGACGGCGCGCACGTCGCCGAAGCGGCGCACGACGCCGTCGAACCTCACCGCGACCGAGCGACCGGACTGTCCTGGCTGGCTCACCGCCCCCCGATCACCGCGATGTAGCCCGTCACCCATTCGTGGTACGGCGTGCAGGTCCGCCCGCCGCCGCAGTCGGCCACCGGCGTCCGCCAGAAGGCGATCTTGTCGAAGTTGTCCAGGCCGTTGGTCTTGCAGCCGTCGGCCCCCAGCAGCGCGTTGTCCTTGCAGGCCGCCGGCACCGCGGGCACCGAGCCGAACCACGCCGCCAGGTCTCCCTGCAGCTTGTTCGACAGTGAGTGCTCCATCCACAGGTAGGCGCAGTTGGGGTGCTTGGCGTCGGTGTGCATCATGGTGGTGTCCGCCCACCCGGTGGCGCCTTCCTCCGGGATGGTGCTGGCCACCGGCTTCTTCTGGCTCTTGAGCAGGTTCACCTGGAAGGGCCAGGAGCTGGAGGCCACCACGCCCTCGTTGGTGAAGTCGTCCACCTGCATCATCGCGTCGTGCCAGTAGCGGCCGACGATCTTGCGCTGCTCGCGGAGCAGGTCGAGCGCGGCCTTGAACTGGGCGGCGTCCAGCGCGTACGGATCGGTGATCTTCAGCTCCGGCTTCTTGGCCTTGAGGTACAGCGCGGCGTCGGCGACGTAGATCGGCCCGTCGTACGCCTGCACCCGGCCCTTGTTGCTCTTGCCGTCCGGGAGCTTCTGCTCGGAGAAGACCACCGACCAGCTCTTGGGCGGGTCCTTGAACACCTTGGTGCTGTAGAGGAGCACATTGGGACCCCACTGGTAGGGCGTGCCGTAGTGCTTGCCGTCCACCGTGTGCCAGGGCGCGTTCTGCAGGCGCGGGTCGACGTTCTTCCAGGAGGGGACGAGGGCGGTGTTGATCTCCTGGACGCGCTTGCCCTTGATCAGGCGCATCGACGCGTCGCCGGAGGCGGTGACCAGGTCGAAGCCGCCCTCGTTCATCAGCGCCACCATCTCGTCGCTGGTGGCGGCGGTCTTCACCTGGACCTTGCAGCCGCTCTTCTTCTCGAACTCGGTGACCCAGTCGTACGCCTTGTCGGTCTCGCCGCGTTCGATGTATCCCGGCCAGGCGACGATGGAGACCTCTCCCTCGCCCTTGCCGACCTTCTTCAGTGGCGGCCCGGCCGCGGCCACCTGTGACAGCGAAAGCCCGACGACCCCGGCGATCAGCCAACGGATGTGCGTCATGCAGGACCCCTCCCTGGAAAATGGGCGGCGCAGTCTACGCCGCCCCCTGCATGACGGCACGCGCTAGGTGGCTTCGACCGGACGGCCCCGGAACCGGGCCCAGATCTCCGGGTGGCGGGTGGCGGACAGCACCGCCAGCCACGCCAGGACGCCCAGGTTGCCGGGCAGCTCCGCGTAGTTCTGCTGCGTCAGGTTGGTGGCGGTCGCTCCGGCCCAGTAGCCGATGAGGAGGACCAGGGCGAGGGTGCTGGTCCTCCGGTACCAGTACAGGGCCGGGAGCGCCAGGCCGGCGAACGCCAGCCCGTACCGGATGTGGAAGAGGCCGCGCGCCACGAACTGGGCCTGGACCTCCGGGTTCGCGTCCGCCACCACGCCCTTCATGACGGCTGACACCAGCATCAAGATGGTGACGAAGGCCGCCGCGATCAGGCCGAGGATCTGGATGGCTCTGGATTTCATGTCTGCCTCCCTGCCTCCCAGGACGTCCGGCGGGAAATTCCTTGCATCAGGGCGTGGTCATGATCGCACCGGGGTGATTCCCATGGCACCATGCGCCCCCATGGGAATCGGGGGAGGCCTCGTTCGGAAAATCCGGCGCAGGCGGTTTTTTCGCCGTGGTGGAGGCGATTTCTACTACGGCGTGTACCGGACCTTCGACGATGCGCGGAAGAGCATCCCGCCCGGCCTGATCGAGGGCTTCGACAACGAGACGGGGGCGGGCTTCTACCGGGAGCGGCTGGAGAAGGTGTTCCCGGCCGACTACCCCGCGCTCTTCTGGTTGCGCCCGCTGATCCAGGCCACCACGCGCCTCTTCGACTTCGGCGGGCACGTGGGCCTGCACTACTACGCGTGGAAGGGGCTGCTGGAGCTCCCGGCGACCGCGCGGTGGATCGTGGCCGACGTGCCGGCGGTCTGCGCGGCGGGCATGAAGCTGGCGAAGGAGCGCGGCGTGTCGGGGCAGCTCTCCTTCGCCGAGGGCCTGGCCGCCAGCGACGGGATGGACGTCCTCTTCTCCGGCGCCACGCTGCAGTACCTGGAGCCGGACGCGCTGCCGAAGGCGCTGGCGGCGATGAGCCGCCCGCCCCCGCACCTGGTGCTCAACAAGATCCCGGTCGTGGACGGGGACGGCTACTTCACCGTCCAGGACACCGGCGTCTTCCAGGCGGCGTACAGCATCTTCTCGCGCCCGAAGCTCACCCAGGCCCTCCAGGCGCTCCGGTACGACCTGGTCGACGCCTGGACCAATCCAGGCCGCTCCTGCCACATCGTGGACTCGCGCCGCCACTTCGTGAAGGAGTACTCCGGCTTCTACCTCCGGCGCGCGGCCGCCTAGGCGCGAGGGGCAGGGTGCGGATCGTCCCGGCACTGCTGGTGGGCGCGCTGGTGGGGGGCCCGGGCTGCTTCCGGACCCACGTCATCCCGGTGGACGAGCTGAGGAAGCTGGACGGGCTGGGCGTGCCGCAGCCCCCGCCGCCGCCGCCACCTCCCGGGCAGAAGCTGCAGAGGCGCCAGTACCGGGTGCTGAGGGCCGCGGATGGCTCGGTGGTCCAGTTCGACCAGGGCGTGGAGCTGTTCCTGCAGTCGGCCGGCGGCGCCGTGGGGGGGCGGTTCAGCCGGATCCTGGTGACCGACTCGGCCTTCGACGGCGTGCTCGCCCGGGGAGATCGGCCGGTCCACGTCGAGCTCGGCTCCATCCAGTACGCCCACGCGCAGACCCTGGATGGGCTGGGCACGGCGGCCATCGTGGGCGGCGGCCTCCTGATCGGGCTGGCCGGGCTGTACACCTTCGCGCTCGCCTTCAACATCCAGCCGGCCCGCTGAGCCGGTCAGAACCTGTCGTTGTTGTGCTTGACCCCCGGCGGCTGGAACAGGTCCCTCTGCTTCTGCTCCAGGGACTTGATCGCCTCCATCATCTTCCCCTGGGTGACCTGGTCGGCGACGCCGGTCTCCGGGAGTTGATGGGACTTCTGGAACTGGCGGACCGCGGCCTTGGTGGAGGGGCCGTAGTCGTCCACGTTGTCCTCCTTCGGAGCCAGCTGGTAGCCCAGCTTCTTCACCATCTTCTGGACCTGGCTGACGGCCTGGGGCGGCGAGTCGGGGCCCACCAGGGGCGGCAGGGCGGCGGCCGGCTTCTCCAGCATCCTGGTGAGGGCCTGCGCGAGACCAGGGGAGGGTCCAACGGCCATGACGTGCTCCTTCGTGAGGTGGGAGAGGGTTCACGCCAGTATGCAGGCCGGCCGGCAGCCAGCCGTCCGGGTGTGTTGTCCGGGCGTCTGGAAAACGCCTCAGGACCTGATCTGGACGGTGGAACGGAGCAGCTGCCCGTCGGGGCCCAGCTCGTGGATGTTGCGCTGGTCGCCCGCGGTCCGCGCCACCACCCGGACGACGGGGACGAGGTTGCCGTCCTGGTCCGGGGCGAAGCGGAGCTCCTCCGGGACCTCGGAGATCGGGCTGGCGCTCTCCTCGCCCGTGTCGCCGTTGACGTACACGATGGTCCCGGGGTGCTGGGGCGTCGAGCTCATGGCGGCTGGTCTCCCGGGCAGCATGGCATCCGCCGGCGCTGCGGAGAAGCCCGGTGGCGCCGCCGCCGAGGCGTCCGGAGGCCCCGGACCCTGCTGTCAAACGTCACTTGACACTGGACAGTGAACGGGGAGAGATCGCGGCCGGTGGAGAGCGACCATCCCTACCGCGTGAGCGACCTCTGCCGGGCCACCGGGTTGACCCGCCAGGCGATCCACTTCTACGCGCAGCGGGGGCTGCTCCCGCCGGGGCGGAAGACGGGGCGGACCATGGCCCGGTACTCGGAGGAGCACCTCCAGCGGCTGCTGGCCATCCGGCAGCTCCAGCAGGAGCGGTTCCTCCCGCTGAGGGCGGTGAAGGCGGTGCTGGACGGGGAGGAGCGCGCCTTCCCGCCGGCCCAGCGGCGGCTGCTCTCGGAGGTGAAGCGCCAGCTCCCGCCGCGGCTCCGCGCCGGTCCAGCCTCCGGGGGCCGCGTCCAGCTGCAGGCGCTCTGCCGCCGCCTGAAGGTCCAGCCGCGCGAGGTCCGGCGGCTGGCGAAGCAGGGGATGTTCGAGATCTCGGGAGGCTCCATCGCCCGCGAGGACGCGTGGAAGGTGGAGCTGTGGGCGGAGGTCCGGAGGGTGGGCTTGACCGAGGCGCGCGGCATCTCGCCGGACGTGATGGGCCTGTTCGAGGGCGCCGTCCGGACCATGTTCGAGGGCGAGGTGGAGCTGCTGGGGCGCATGGTGGAGCGCGCCTCGCCCGCGGAGGTGGCCGCGCTGGTGGAGCGCGCGCTGCCGCTGATCCACGACTTCATCGTCCGGCGCCACCTGGAGCGGGTGCGCGCCTTCTTCGGAGGTGTCCAGTGAGCTCGAGCCCGGTGAGCGACGCGAACGATTCCCTCGCCACGCCGGCGGTGGCGTGGCCCACCGTGCTGCTGGGGGTGGGGGCGTGGAGCGCGCAGGGCCTCGCGCTGTGGGGGGCGTGGACGGAGCGGTGGCCGGCGCTGGCGGTGGTGGTGGTCGCCTCGGTCGCGGCGTACGGGTCGTTCACCGTGCTCCACGAGGCGGTCCACGGCTCGCTCTGCCTCAAGGTCCGGGGGATCAACGCGGTGGCGGCGCGGCTGGCGGGGCTGCCGCTGACGGCGCCCGGGTGGGCGTTCCGCTGGCTGCACCTGGAGCACCACCGCCACACCAACGACCCCCGGCGCGACCCCGACATCTGGAACGGCGCCGGGGCGCGCTGGACGCTGCCGCTGCGGTGGGCCAGCACTGACTGGGCCCAGTACGCGTTCTACTTCCGCCACTGGAGCGCCCGGCCGCTGGGCGAGCGCGTGGAGACGGTGGTGGTGCTGGCGGGGATCGTGGCGGCGGCGGGGTGGGGCATCGCGGCAGGGCACGGGTGGGCCTTGCTGTGGGGGTGGATCCTCCCCGCGCGGATCGCCCTGTTCGTGCTCGCCTTCTCCTTCGACTACATCGTGCACGTCCCGCACCAGGTGACCGCCGCCCAGGACCGCCTCCGGGCCACCCGCAACCTGGGCGTGCCGCGCCCGGTGGGGTTGCTGATGTTGGGACAGGACCTACATCTGGTCCACCACCTCCACCCCGGCGTGCCGTTCTACCGGTACCGGAAGGCCTGGAACGATCTTCGTGAAGTTCACGCGGTCTTGAACTATATGAACGGGGGATGAACGCCCCGGCCTCGACGCTGGACCCGATCAAGGCGGCTCAGGCCGAGCTGGCGGACTTCCTCGCGGACGTGGAGAAGGTGCTGGACGCGGTGCTCCCCCACGCGCGCGGGGACACCCTGATGGGGGCGGCGCGGCACCTGTGCATGGGCGGCGGAGGCAAGCGCGCCCGGCCGATGCTGGTCCGCCTGTTCGGCGACGCGGCGGGTGCGCCGTACGAGCACCTGGTGGAGGTGGGGGTGGCCGCGGAGCTGATCCACTCCGCCAGCTTGCTCCACGACGACGTGGTGGACGCGGGGATGTTCCGGCGCGGCCGGCCCACGGTGAACGCCCGCTGGGGCAACATCGTGGCGGTGATGTCCGGGGACCTCCTGCTCTCGACGGCGCTCGGCCGGCTGAAGCGGATGGACCCGCGAGTGACGCACGAGGCGATCGCCACCGTGGTGGACATGACGCGGTCGGCGATCGTGGAGGTGGAGTCGCGCGGGGACCTGGCGCTGCCGCCGGACCGGCTCCGCTTCATCCACGAGGGGAAGACGGGGTCGCTGTTCGGGTGGTGCGGGACGGCGGCGGCGCTGCTGGCCGGCAACGACGACGCCGCCCAGCGGTTCTCGGTGTTCGGGCGGCGGCTGGGGATCGCCTTCCAGATCGCGGACGACATCCGCGACCTCACCGGGACGGACCCCGGCAAGCCGCAGTACGCGGACGTCCAGGCGCGGAACATCTCGCTGCCCATCCTGATCGCCGCGCAGAAGGATGACGGGCTGCGCCGCAAGCTGCGCGACGCCTGGGCCTTCTCGGCGATGACGGCGGAGCGGGTGCGCGAGCTGGGGTCGGCGGTGCTGGGCTCGGGCGCGCTGGAGGCCTCGCTGGAGCGGATGGACCGGGAGATCGAGGCGGGCATCGACGCGCTGGGTCCGTACACCGAGGTCCCCGGCGGCGCGGGCCTGGTGGGCTGGGCGCGCAAGCTGGCGGCGAGCGTCCGCCCCGGGCCGGGCGCGACATGAAGGGCTATCTCTGGACGGCCGAGCACCCGCCCGCCAGGGGCGAGGGCCTGCCCGCGCTCTCGCGCTGGGAGGCGATCGCGGTGGACGCGGTCGGGAACGTGATCGAGTTCTGGGGCTTCAAGCGCAACCAGGGGAGGGTGTGGGCGCTGCTGTACCTGCGCAGCGTGCCGATGTCGGCGGGGCAGCTGGAGAAGGAGCTGTCGCTGTCGAAGGGCGCGGTCTCCATGCTGCTCCGGGACCTGGAGCGGTGGGGCGTGATCGAGCGGGTGCGGGAGCTGGGCGGGGCGGCGTGGCAGTACCGGGCGGAGACGGACCTGATCCGGATGGTGTCGCGGGTGATCGAGGAGCGGGAGGCGCGGTTCCTCCAGCGGATCCGGGCGGACATCGAGGAGGCGAAGAAGCTGGCGCGGGAGCAGGGGCACGTGGGGGCGGACCGGCTCCATCGGCTGGACCGGATGGCGGAGCTGGCGGAGCAGACGGACCGGGCGCTGCGGCTGTTCATCAAGACCGCGCGGCTGGACGTGGGCGGAATGTTTGGAGTCTTCCGCGACGCGGTGCGCGGTGGTTCCAAGAAGAGCCGGCCGGCGTAAGGTCGGCGGTCATGGACAGCCATTACGACCAGGTGATGCAGCAGCGCGACCAGGCAGCGGCGGGGCCGGCGCGCCTGTACTTCGCGTACTCCACGATCCTCGACCGCGCCGCGTTCGAGCAGTGGAGGGCGGAGCACGGGTACGAATTCTTCCAGCTCCCGCAGGGGAAGCAGGCGGAGGCGGTGGACGTGGGGCTGGTCTACGACTTCCCGTCGCGCTGGTGGAACGGGCGGGTGGCGGGGCTGGAGGACCGTCCGGGCGCGAAGGTGCACGGGGTGCTGTTCGAGATCGCGGCCAAGGACTGGCCCATCGTCCAGCACAAGGAGGGCGCGGTGACGGGGATGTGCGTGGAGCGCGAGGTGCGCGTCCGCTCGGGCGGGGACGAGCTGACCGCGACCGCCTTCGTCACCAACCCGGCACGGCGCAGCCTGGACGGGCCGGTGAGCCAGCGCTTCCTCGAGGCGCTGGAGCGCGGCGCCCGCGCCTCCGGCCTGCCCGAAGAGTACGTGACGTCGCTGCGCGACGCGCGCTGAATGGGAGCGCGCCATCCGGCGCGTGGCATCGGAGAAACCGATAGTTGTCGCGGCGCGCGGACCCACTGCGCGGCGCGCGAACCCACTGCGCGGCGCGAGGACCCACTGCGCGGCGCGCGAACCCACTGCGCGGCGCGCGGACCCACTGCGCGGCGCGCGGACCCACTGCGCGGCGCGCGGACCCACTGCGCGGCGCGCGGATTCACTGCGCGGCGCGCGGATTCACTGCGCAGCGCGCGAACCTACTGCGCGGCGCGCGAACCTACTGCGCGACGCCCTGACCCATTGCGCAGCGCGCGGATTCACTGCGCTGCGTCGCTCGTCACTGTACGGCGCGCGCGCATTGATCACCTCGACTCCGGTCCTTTCACCGTCCGCGGCGATGAGCGCTGGCGCGCGACCCAGGCCTCCACGTCCGCGGCGCGCACCTTCCTGAAGCTCTCCAGCGCCGCGTAGCTCCGGCGCGCGATCTCCGCCTCCTCCAGCGCCTCGCGCGGCGCCCTCGCCCACAGCGCCTTCGCCAGCACGAAGTGCGCGCGCGCCGCATGATCCGGCAAGCCCGGGTGCGCGGCCCAGAGCTCCAGCGCGCGGCGCACCAGCGGCTCGGCCTCGCCCGGGCGCCCCACGCCCACCAGCGCCTCCGCCAGTTGCACCATCGCCAGCGCGTTGGTGGGGCTGTCCGGCCCGGACGCGGCCCTGGTGAGCTCCAGCGAGGTGCGCGCCGGCTCCAGCGCCCGCTCCGGGTGCCCTCCCAGCAGCTCGCCCTCCGCGATGTTGACGTACATGAACCGGAGGTCGGGGTGGCCCGCCGGCAGGATCGCCAACCGCTGCCTCAGCGCCTCACGGACGCGCTGCGTCCCTTCCTCGGTCCTCCCCGACCAGATCAGCTCCAGCCCGATGTTGGCGTCGACCTGCGACACGAAGTTGCGATCGCTCCCCAGATCCCCACCCATCCTCTGCAGCAGCGCCTTCTGCTCCTCGTGGTCCGCGATCGCCCCGTCGAACTGGCCCAGCATCGCCCGCGCCGTCGCCCGGTGGCCCAGGGCGGTCATCATCCCGCGCGGCCGGGCAGGGTTGGCCTTCGCGCGTTCGATCAGCTCCTCCGCCAGCTCCAGCGCCTCTCGCGAATGCCCCAGCGCGTTCAGCGCGCTCGAGATCCGCGAATCCAGCAGCACCACCACGTTGGAGGTGTCCGCGACGTTCCCCCGCAGCTCCTCCCTCGCGGCGCGTGCCTCCGCCAGCGCCTCCTCGAAGTAACCGGCGGAGTAGAGCGCCGCCCCCAGCACGGTCACCGGCGTCCATCGCTCCGGGTTGTCCGGGCCGTAGATCCGCCCGCGCAGCTCCAGCTGCCGGCGCGTGAGCGCGATCGCCTCGAGAGGTCTCCCTCGCCGCATCAGGATACTGGCCAGCGTGCGCGCCGCCCGCTGCGTCTCCATGTTCTCGGCGCCCAGCTCGGCCTCCAGGAGCGAGATCGCCTCCCGCGCGTGGTTCTCGGCGGCCTCGTGGTGCGCCTCCACCAACGCCAGCTCGCTGGCCGCCACCAGCCTCTTGGCGGTCAGGAGGCGGTCGCCGCCCAGCGCCTCGATCACCGCCGCCGCCTGCCGGTCCCACTCCCGCGCCCGCTGCGGATCCCGGATGGCGGTCACCAGCGAGACCAGCCCGGTGAGGCCCTCGGCCTTGACGCGCAGGTGCCGGCCCGCCTCCGCCGCCATCACGCAGTCCAGGAACGCGCGCTCGGCGCCGGTGAAGTCACCCTGGCCCCGGCGGGCCTGCCCGAGCTTCAGCCACGCCTCCGCCTCCACCGGGCGATACCCGGTCCTCACCGCCGACGCCGCCACCACCTCGCCGTGCTTCATGGCGTCTTCGTATTTCCCGGCGAGGACCTCCACCTGGACCTTCGCCAGCTCGCGGCGGACGCGGGCGATCTCCGCCAGCGCCCCCGGATCGGACGGCGCCGGCGCCAGCGCCGCGAGCGTCTTCGGGTCCGCGCAGGGAGACAGATCCCCCAGCGAGTCCGCGAGGTCGATGGCCTCCGAGTCCCCCTTCACGCCAGCCGCCAGCGTCCGCGCGACCGCTCCCAGCTCGTTCAGCCGCTGGTGGAGGCAGATCGTCCGCAGGCTCAGCACCTCGGCCGACTGCTCCCGCCGCACCCGCGTCGCCTCGCAGGCGTCCTTCGCCATCGCGGTCCATGCCTCCGCCTGCTGGTCCAGCGCGCGGAGCACGCGCGCCCGGGCCATCTCCCGCGCGGGACCTGCCAGCGCCCGCTCCACCGCCTGGCGCGCCGGGGCGTCCCACGCGCCGGAGATCGCGGACACCTCGTCCTCGCAGTCGTACCCCCTCACACCGACCAGTGGAATCGCCACCGCGCCCGCCAGCACCACCGCCGCCGCGCCCACCGCCCACGCCCGCGACGGCGCCGCCGCCTGCTCCAGCACCTCCAGCAGCGCCTCCATGGAGGGGTGGCGCTCCTCGGCCGCCGCGCTCAGCCCGCGCTCCAGCGCCCGCCGGATCCTCGCCACGCGACCGCCGGGAATGGTGGACGCCAGCGGCGCCGTGCCATCCGGAGGAACGAGCGTCGACCCCGCCACGAGGGTGTACGCGGCGCTCAGCCCGCGTCCCAGCATCCTCCGGAGCCCTGGTGCGCGGCGGCCGCCGGGGAGGGAGGACGCCGTCGCCGGCGCGGGAGCCGGGCCGCCGATCGGGACAGTCCTCGGCCCTGACACCCGGACGTACGCGGTCGACGCGGCCGGGAGCGCGCCGAAGAGCGCCTCGTGGAGCGCCGCGCAGAACCCGTACTGGTCCGATCGCGGATCCGCGCGCGCCCCGGCGATCTGCTCGGGCGCCATGTAGCCCGGCGTCCCCGCGCTCACGGCCCCGTCGCCGCCGCCCTCCACCGCCGTGGCGCGCGCCAGCCCGAAATCGGTGACGCGCACCCGCCCGTCCGCGCTCACCAGCGCGTTGTCGGGCTTGAAGTCCCCGTGGGTGAGCCCGGCCCGGTGCGCCGCCGCCAGCCCGCGCCCGGCCTCTAGATAGGCACGCAGCACCTCGCGCCAGGTCCGCCCCTGCGCCGACTGCCACTCGCGCAGCGTCACCCCCTCCACCAGCTCCATGGCCACGAAGGCCTGGTCTCCCTCCAGCCCGGCGTCGTGGACGGCGACCACGTTGGGGTGCGAGAGCCTCGCCATGGCCAGCGCCTCCGCCAGCAGCGCCTGCGCGCCCCCGCCGGACCCATCCTTGCCCGGCGCCACCAGCTTCAGCGCCACCTCGCGGTCGAGCTGGGGATCCCGGGCC
>Ga0209382_10009498_pt1 | contig 12168 bp, 9 predicted proteins | sample SoiMetdeltSBSDD5_FD_187599 | JGI IMG/M metagenome (GOLD analysis project Ga0209382, IMG submission 187599) | Bulk soil microbial communities from a Populus tree surrounding site in Tennessee, USA - Soil MetaG P. deltoides SBSDD5 (SPAdes) (version 2) | ecosystem: Environmental > Terrestrial >... | reverse complement strand
GTCGACCGCCGCGGCCAAGGCGTCGGCGTCCATGGCCTCGAACCCGTGGGCCTGGGCGATGTCCTTGGGGTGCACGCCGGTCTCGACCATCTCGGCCAGCACGGCCTTGGCCTGGGTGGGGGTCAGCTCGCCGCGGCTCTCCATGTCCACCAGGGCGGCCAGGCGGCCGCCGGGCAGCCGGTCGGCGCCCTCGACCGCGAGGTTGTGCTCGACGTGGGTGAGGACCCGGTTGGCGTCACCTCCCGCGACGATGGCTTCGACCGCCAGGTCGTCCAGGTCCCGCTCGACGGCGAGCGCAACCGCGCCGCCCATCGAGTCCACGCCCGCGGCTTTGGCCAGGCGGGCCCGCCGCTCGGCCGGCAGCGCCGGCAGCTCGGCGTCGACCCGGGCCACCCACTCGTCGCCGGGGTCGAGGGGGACGAGGTCGGGCTCCGGGAAGTAGCGGTAGTCCTCCGCCTCCTCCTTGGAGCGCAGCGTGTGGGTGCGGCCGTCGTCCTCGTTCCAGTGGCGGGTCTCCTGGCGCACCGCCTCGCCCGCCTCCAGCAGCTCGATCTGGCGGCGGACCTCGTAGTCGATGGCGCGGCCCAGCGACCGCAGCGAGTTCACGTTCTTGACCTCGCAGCGGGTGCCGAACGGCTCGCCGGGGCGGCGGACCGACACGTTGGCGTCGACCCGCAGCGACCCCTCCTCCATCTTGGCGTCGGAGGCGCCGGTGGCGAGCAGGATGGCCCGCAGCTCTGACACGTACGCCCGGGCGTCCTCGGCCGAGCGCAGGTCGGGCCGGGACACGATCTCCAGCAGCGGGACGCCGGCCCGGTTGTAGTCGACCAGGCTGTAGCCGGCGTCGTGGATGCGGCCGCCCCCGCCGACATGCGTCGACTTGCCGGTGTCCTCCTCCAGGTGGGCCCGCTCGATGCCCACCCGTAGGCCCGAGGGCAGCTCCAGCGCCCCGTCCACGTTCACCGGCAGGTCGTACTGGCTGATCTGGTAGTCCTTCGGCATGTCCGGGTAGAAGTAGTTCTTCCGGGCGAACACCGAGCGGCGCACCGAGCAGCCCAGCGCCCGGCCCAGGCGGATGGCCAGCTCGACCACGGCCTCGTTGAGGACCGGGAGCGACCCGGGCAGGCCCAGGCATGTGGGGCACACGTTGGTGTTGGGCTCGTCGCCGAAGCGGTTCGGGCACCCGCAGAACAGCTTGGTCTCGGTGGCCAGCTCCGTGTGCACCTCTAGCCCGACGATCGTCTCCCACTCTGTGGCCATCCGGCCAGCGTAGTGGCGCCTCGCCGGATGGCCGCGTGCCGGCGGACGGTGTCAGAAGCTGAGCAGGGGGATGAGCATCCACAACCACCCGGGGCCGACCAGCCGGCGCCGGAGTGGTCGCACGAGCCCCAGCTCGCGAGCCGCGCGGAGCTCGAGGCGCATGATCGGCAGGAACCGCAGGTCCCTCATGAAGTAGCGCCGGAACAGCCGGCGCGGCTCGAGGAGGAAGCGGAAGAACCATTCGCCCCCCGCACGCTGCACCCACCGCGGTGCCCGCCGGTGGCGCCCGACGTGCAGCTCCAGGGCTCCGCCGATGCACAGGAACAACGGCGGCGGCCGGCCCCGGCGTCGCAGGTGGTCGATGAGCGCGAGCGCCAGCAGCTCCCGCTTCTTGAAGGAGATGCCGAGGAAGACGAACTCCGGCCCGGTACGGTCGAGCACCTCGGCCGCGTCCCGCACGACCTCGCTGAACGCCGCGGGATCGTCCACGTCGAACGCCGGCGGGACGTAGACGCCCAGCGACGGCATCTCGGCCTGCAGGGGCGCCGCCACCTCGGGGCACGACACCACGACCATCGCCCGCCGGTCCTCGGCGACCAGGCGGCGCCACAGCGGCGGCACGAGGTCGCTGCCCGCCAAGCGGGCGCTGAGCGGCTCGCCCAGCAGGCGGCTCGCCCACACGATCGGCTGCCCGTCGGGGAGGATGTAGCGGGAGTTGCACATGCGGTGGGCGACCCCCGACCGCTCGAGCTCCCCCATGTGCACCACAGTGTCCACGTTGGGGGTGAAGACGATCGGCTCCCGACCGTCGACGGGCTGAGCCGCGAGCAGGCGCTCGACCGTGGCGTCGATGCTCACGTCGTCGACGAAGTCGAACCCGAGCACCTGCCGGGTACGGACGTGCCGGGGCGCCGGGACCGGGGTGTCCAAGCGGGGGGCCGCCGGGATCAGGGTGTCCACGGTGCGTCCCCTCTCCGGCCACTGGCGATTGTCCGACCGCTTCCCCGGTCCGTAGGGTGGCCCCCGCCTGCGCCGCGGGCGGGGACGCGAGGACGACGGGGCGGAGCCGACATGACGACACAACCCGACGAGGGGCCATGAGCGGACGGCCGGCCGGGTCGGTGGTGATCCCGGCCCACAACGAGGAGGCGGTCATAGGCCGCTGCCTCGACCACCTCTTCGACGGGATCGACCCGGAGAGCCTCGAGGTGGCCGTGGTGTGCAACGGCTGCCACGACGGCACCGCCGCCGCGGCCCGTGCCGGCGGCCACCCGGTGCAGGTGATCGAGCTGGCCGTGGCGTCCAAGCCCGCGGCACTTCGGGCCGGGGATCGGGCGCTGCGCAGCTTCCCACGCCTGTATCTCGACGCCGACGTGGTGCTGCACGGGGCCAGCGCACGGCAGGTGCTCGAGCACCTCGAGCGGCCCGGTGCGGTGGCGGCCCGGCCCCCGATCCGCTACGACACCGCCCACTCCTCGGGCATCGTGCGCCGATACTTCCGGGCTCGGGCGCAGCTGCCGTCGGTGATGGGATCGCTGTGGGGCGCCGGCGTGTACGGCCTCAGCGCTTCCGGCCGTGCCCGGTTCGGCGACCATCCCGATGTCGTGGCCGAGGACCACTGGGTCGACCAGCACTTCGCTGCGGCCGAGATCGACATCGTGGGCGACGAGCCGGTCGTCGTGGTGGCGCCGGCCGGCCTCGGCGACCTCCTCAAGGTGCGGCGCCGCGCCTACCGCGGCGTCGTCGAGAACCGGGCCGCCGCCGCACGACCTCAGCTCGTCAAGGAGACCACGCCGTCGACCAGGCGTGACCTTCTGCAACTGTGCCGCAGCGTGCCGGGCGCGGTCGACGCCGCCACGTACGCCTCGGTGGCCGTGGCCGCCCGCGTCTACACCCGGTTCGGCCGGTCGACGCGCTGGGAGCGCGACGAGAGCTCCCGCTCCGCCGCCGTCAGCTGAGACTGCCACGGCGCCCCGCCGGGCGCCGCCCTTCGTTCCGCTCCGCCCGGTACCCATCAGGCTGCTGTGGGTCCGCCGGCGCCAGCCGCGATCGGTTGGGGGGCGGCAGGCTCGTGCACGCGTTTGGGTTGCCGACCGCCGTCGCGCCGCCGTAGCGGGCTGACGAGGATGTCCTCGTAGGCCGCCAGCAGGTTGTTCCGCGAGATCTCCCAGGAGAGGCTCGCCTCCACGCGGCTCCGGCCGATGACCCCCATCCGCTCACGCCGCGCGGGGTCGTCCAGCAGCTCGGCGGTCAGCTCGGCGAAGCGCACCTCGTCGTTGTCGAACGCATAGACGGCTGCGTCCCCGGCCGTGACCCGTGCCTCCCGTAGGTCGAACGAGACCAGGGGGCGGCTCATCGCCATGTACTCGACGACCTTGTTCATCGAGGACACGTCGTTGAGCGGGTTCTTCGGGTCAGGCGACAGGCAGACGTCGGCGGTCGAGAGGTAGCGCTGCACGGTCTCGTCCGGCACCCGCCCGGTGAACTCGACCACAGAGTCGAGGCCGAGGCGGCCGGCGAGCGCGACCAGATCGTCGAACGCATCACCGCTGCCGATGAAGGTGGTGTGCAGGTCGTCACGCCCCATGGGCCCGTGCAGGTGGGCCAGGGCCCGGAGCGCGTAGTCGACGCCGTCCTGAGGCCCCATCACCCCGAGGTAGCAGGCGAGGTGACGCTTGCCCCGCTTGAGGGCAGGATCGGGCGCCACCGGGACGAAACGCGAGAGGTCGGGAGCGCTGCGGACCACGCGCACCCGCTCCGGCGGCAGCCCCCCACGGGTCAGCGCTGCCCAGCGGTAGCTGTCGTTGGTGCTGATCACTGCGTCGGCAGTGCGGAAGGTCAGGCGCTCGAGCAACGACGACACCCGGTGCAGCAGCCGCGGCCCGGAGGCGAAGCGTGACTCGAACAGCTCCGGTACCAGGTCGTGGTGGTCGAACATGAAGCGCGCCCCGGTGTGGCGAACCGCCAGCGCGATCAGGAAGAGGAGATCCGGCGGATTGCAGGCCTGGACGACGTCGAACGGCTCCGCACGGGACAGTCGCCGCGCGATGCGCAGGGTGTGCCACAGCGCGGTGCCGTACTCGCGGAGGTATCCCGCAGGTCCCCCCGTCGCCGCCTCGAGCGGGTAGCGGTGGATGCGCACGCCGCCGATCTCGGCGAACGGCTCGGTGTCCTGCTTGACGCCCTGCGGGCAGATCACCTCGACCCGGTAGCCGGCGTCGGTCAGGGCGCGGCACTCCTGCCAGACCCGGCGGTCGAAGGGGACGGACAGGTTCTCGACGAGGATGAGGACCCGGGGCCCGGGCCGCTGCCTACCAGCCGACACCGATGTACCTCTCGTCCCCTGCGTAGGACTCCGAGCCGGCGAACCGGACCAGGTCCACGATGGTGCGGCCGTCGGCCTGGCGCAGCTCGGCCAGCGCGTCGGCGTCTGCTGCTCCCACCACGACGACCTCGGCGTGGGCGACGACCTCCCGGGCCGAGCGCGCCATGAGCCGGGACAGGTGGGGGATGCGCTGGTCGACGTAGGCACGGTTGGCGCCAAGCAGCCGGGACACCGCCACTTGCGGGTCGTAGATCATGAGCTCGAAGCCGCGGCCGAGCAGGCGCTCGGCGAGAGCCACCAGGGGGCTCTCGCGCAGGTCGTCCGTGCCCGGCTTGAACGACAGGCCGAGCAGCCCGACCCGGCGCTTGCCGGTGGCCTCGACGGTCCGGAAGACGCGGTCGATCTGGCCCTCGTTCGACGGCAGGATGCTCTCGAGGATCGGGATCGCGACGTCCGCCCGCCGGGCGCGGTGGACGAGGGCTCGGAGGTCCTTGGGCAGGCAGGAGCCACCGAACGCATACCCGGGCCGCAGGTAGGCCGGGGAGATGTTGAGCTTCGTGTCCGCGGTGACGATGTCCATCACCGCGTGGCTGTCGAGGCCGAGCGCCTTGCACACCGCGCCCATCTCGTTGGCGAAGCCCGCCTTCAGGGCGTGGAAGCTGTTGTCGGCGTACTTGATCATCTCCGCCACGCCGAGCGGCACCCGGTAGACCGGGCCGGGCAGGCCCTCGTAGAGCCGGGCGACGGCGTCGCCGCTCGCCTCGTCGATCTCGCCGATGACGGTCTTGGGCGGGTCGAAGAAGTCGCGGACGGAACTGCCTTCGCGCAGGAACTCCGGGTTCACCGCCAGACCGAAGTCAGCGCCGGCGCACAGTCCCGACGCCGCCTCCAGGCGGGGAACGACGACCTCCTCGCAAGTGGTCGGCAGCATGGTGGAGCGGATGACGACCGTGTAGCGCTCCGTTCGCCCGACCAGTGCCGCGCCGATCTGTTCGGCGACCTGCTCGAGATAGGCGGTGAGCAGGCTCCCGCTCGGCGTCGACGGAGTGCCGACGCAGACGAGCGCCATGTCGGTCGCGGCCACCGCCGCGGCCGCGTCGCTGGTGGCGGTGAGCCGGCCGGAGCGGACCTGTTCGGCGATCAGCTCACCGATTCTCTCCTCCACCACTGGAGTCCGCCCCTCGGTCACCATCGCGACCTTGTCCGGGCTCACGTCGACTCCGATGACCGTAGATCCACGGCTCGCCAGGCACGCCGCCGACACGGTCCCCACGTAGCCGAGCCCGAAGACGGCAACGCGTGGGCCCGTCGGGCCGGTCACCCCCATCGTCTTTCCCGCACTCCATGCGCGTCCACCCGTCATCTCGCCGCCCTGTCCGCCCTGGCTGCCATTCGGTCACCTTCCACGCGGCAGTCCCTGTCCGCATCCCTGCCGCCAAGGGCGCATGCTGCCTGCGCACGCTGAAGCCCACCTGAGGCGATCCTGAGGCCTCACTGAAGTCTGCGGCCGGGCCGGGGGCAGGGCTCCCGACAGGGGTTATGGTCGGCGCCGATGGCTGCGGAGCGCGCCGAACCCAAGCTCGCGACCGGGGGCCCGACGACGGATGCCGACGGGCGAATGGTCGTGGTCACGCCGACGTACGCCCCCGACCTCGAGCTGTTCGCCGACCTCCACGAGTCGGTGCTGCAGTGCTTTCCGGAGGACGTGCGCCACCTCGTGATCGTCAACGAGGGCGACATCCACCTGTTCCGCCGGTTCGAGGGGTCGCGCTGTGTGATCGTCGGCGTCCGCGATGTGCTGCCCGGTTCCGTGGTCCCGCTTCCCTTCAGCAAGCTGTGGCTGAACCTCCGCCACCCGGTGCCGCCGCTGCGGGGGTGGATCCTTCAGCAACTGGTGAAGTTGGCCATCGGCGAACAGCTGGACGAGCGGGTGATCGTGCTGGCCGACTCCGATCTCGTGTTCATACGCCCGGTCACCGTCGAGACCTTCACGCCTGGCGGGCGAGTGCGTCTGTACCGACTCGACCACGGGATCGACGAGTCGCTCACGCGGCACGTGCGCTGGCATGCCGTGTCGCACGAGCTGGTCGGACTGCCGGCACCCCCTCCTCCGCCGCTGCCGGACTATGTGAGCTCGCTGAACACCTGGGATCGCGACGTCGTGCGCCGGATGATACGGCGGGTCGAGGACCTGGCCGGGCGCCGCTGGCTCGAACGGGTCGGAAAGGAGCTGCACTTCTCGGAGTGGACCCTCTACGGCGTCTACGCGGATCAGTGCGAGGGGGCAAAAGGCGTGACGCTGACATCCGAGTCGCTGTGCCACTCGGTCTGGGGGACTGACCCGCTCACCGTGGATGGTGCGGCGGCGGAACTCGCTTCCGTGGGGCCCGACGACGTGGCTTACATGATCGGTTCGAAGACCAGGACGCCGCTGTCGGTGCGCCGGGAGGCGCACGCCCGCATCTTCACGAGCTGACCTGTGTCCGGCTGCGTCATCTCGGGACTTCGGGGCATGTCGATTGCGCCCGCTCGGACCAACCTGCGTAGGTTGTTCGGAGCGTTGTTTCGTGGGCAGGATGCTGGCGCGCGTCGAGGAGATGACGGCACGCGGCTGGTGCGCAGCGGACGTGCGGCGCGCAGCAACGCGCAGGTGTTCGCCTGAGCGACCGACAGTCAAAGGTACCACCACAAAGAGTCGGATGGCTTTGGCCGGCGGCACCCAACCGCCACTCCTCGTAGCCTCAGATCCCATTCGCTACCCAATCGGGCACTTAGGGCGGTTCCTCGGAGACAAGATGCGGCGGGTGACTTGTGCGGACCCTTCGTCCCTTCTATGCTCCCGGCTTACGGTCCACAGGGCACAGGCGTGGACCGGTTGGGACAACGTGCAAGAGGCCGATAGGTCATTTTGCGTTAGAAGGGCGGACCAATGTCAACGGGCGGACAGGTCGGTAATGGCGCGCGGGTTCTTGTCGTAAGCGGGGACGATTTTCTCTCAGAAGCAATCGTCCACGCGCTGCGGAATGACAATCATGTGGCCGAGCGCACCGCGTCGTGGCGTTCGGCCGAGCGACTGCTGCCGGACCTCCGGCCGCAGCTGCTGGTGATCGACGCCGAGAGCGAGGGCGTGGATGCGCGGCCGGTCGTCGACCGGGTGCGCATCGTGACCGACGTCCCGCTCGTCGTGCTCAGCCCGTCGGCCGAGCTGGAGGACCGGCTGGTCGCGCTGCGTGCGGGCGCCGACGAGGTGATGGCGAAGCCGTTCGTGCTGTCCGAGCTCGCCTGCAAGGTGACGGCGCTGACCCGGCGGAACGGGTACGCCTCGCCGGTCATCGAGCTGGGCGACCTCGTGATCGACGAGGCCGCCCACACGGTCAAGCGGCAGGGGACGACCGTCGAGCTGACCGCCATCGAGTTCGCCCTGCTGGCGACCTTCTCCCGGCATCGGAGCCAGGTCCTGTCGAAGACCCAGCTCCTCACCATGGTGTGGGGCTTCGACGACCACAAGGTGAACCTGGTCGAGGTGCATGTGTCGGCGTTGCGGCGCAAGCTCGAGGCCGCCGGTCCCCGGATCATCCACACCGTGCGGGGTGCGGGCTACGCGTTGCGGCCGGTCGAGGCCCCCGAGGCTGGCGCCAGGCCGGCGCGCGAGCAGGCGCCCGGCCGCGGCCGGTGCGACGCCCGGCACGACCGCGCCTTCCGGCCCCTGCGGCGGCGCTCGCTCGCGCTGACCTAGCGCGGGACCGGCGCTCGAAGGCGAGGCAACCCACGGTAGGGGGCCCGCGCGCGGTCGGGGGCCCAGGCGGGCTCCGCGCCCGGGGAGGCCGGCGGTTAAGGCAACCCTCAGCACGGCTTCAGCGCCACTTCAGACCTGGTTGAGACAGTCCGACACGAGGCACGGGCGGAAGGGCGGACATGGGCGGCGGTACACGAGAGTCGAGATTGCTTTTCTTGCACGAACGAGCCGGGCAGCGTCGTCTGCCCGGCCGGGCTGCTGGTCACCCGGTCTCCCTGGCGTCCGCGACGCTGACGGCCGGCCCGGGCGTCACCCCCAACGGATCTGATCTGAGGGGTCGGGCTGCCGCGTGGACCGAGCGCCCGGCGACACACTCCCACGCCGCTCTCGGTCGCCGGCTGCTCGTGATCGACGCCCTGTCCCTCGTGGCCGGGTGGTCGCTGGGCTGGGTGCTCGCCGGGCGCGGCGCTCACCTGGCCGGGAGCGAGGCCATCGCCACGATCGCGCTCGGCGTGATCGCCTCCCTGGCGTGCTTCTGGGCCCTGCACCTCTACCGGCACCCGGTCAGCGGTGTGCGGTCGGGTGCCCTCGGCCGCGTGCTGCTGGGCCTGGGCCTGGCGGCCCTCGTCACCGCCGCCGGGCAGTCGCTGCTGGGCGAGGCGGTCCCCGCGCTCGTGCTGACGTCGGTCGGCGCTTCGCTGGCGATCACCTTGCCGGCCCGCTACTGCTTCGACGTGTGGCTCATGAGCCGGCGGGCCCGCGGTGACTTCCGCGTCGCGGTCGTGGTCGCCGGTGAGGCCGCCGAGGCGGCCGCCCTGGTCGAGTTCCTGGAGCTCAACCCGGAAGCCGGCTTCGACGCCGTCGGGATAGTCGGCGATCGTCTCCTCCCGACGGACCGCATGGACGAGCGCGTGCCGTGGCTGGGCGGAGTCGACCACGCCCCCGACGTCGTGAGCCGCACCGGCGCCACGGGCGTCCTCGTGGCCGTCAACGGGCTCAGCAGCGCCACGCTGAACCAGCTCGTCCTCGCCCTGGCCTCGGCGGGTACCCCCACGTACCTGTCCACCGGCCTCACCGGCGTCTCCGGCGCCCGCCTCCGGACGGTACCCCTCGCCCACGAGCCCATCTCGCTGGTGCGCCCGCCGTACCACACGCGTCTCGAGCACGCCGTCAAGCGGGCGCTCGACATCTTCGTGGCCGCCCTGCTGCTGGTCCTGACCGCGCCGGTCATGGCGGTGGCCGCCCTGTTGATCAAGCTGCACGACCGCGGCCCGGTGTTCTTCCGCCAGGTGCGCATCGGCCGCGACGGCGAGCCGTTCACGCTGGTCAAGCTGCGCACGATGGGGGTCGACGCCGAGGCCCGGCTGGCCGAGCTCCGGCATCGCAACGAGCGCCACGGCCCGCTGTTCAAGGTGTCGAGCGACCCCAGGATCACGCCGATCGGCGGTCTGCTCCGGGCCACCGCCATCGACGAGCTGCCCCAGTTGATCAACGTGCTCACCGGGCGCATGAGCATCGTCGGGCCTCGCCCCGCCCTGCCGGCGGAGACCGCCGAGTTCGACGACGAGCTGAAGCGGCGGAACATCGTCAAGCCGGGCCTCACCGGCCTGTGGCAGGTCGAGGCCAACCACAAGGCTTCGTTCGACGAGTACCGGCGGCTCGATCTCTTCTACGTGGACAACTGGTCGGTGGCGATGGACATCGCAGTCATGATCGACACCGTGCCCGCCATCCTTCGCCGGGGCCTAAGCGCCCTGCGACGGCCGGCGTCGACCGCCCCGACGCCGGCCGATCCCTCTGTGGCCCTGCGGCATACCGCCGAAGTGGGCCCATGACGCCACCGATGTCGGTACGAACCGCCCGCGTACCGGCGGCCGCGCCATCCCCCGGCGCGGCCCGGTGGTCGTCACCCGACCTGTCGGTGATCCTCGTCAGCTGGAACACCCGCGATGAGCTGCAGGCCTGCCTGGAGTCGGTGGTCGCCGGGGTGCGCGGCATCTCGGCGGAGCTGGTCGTGGTCGACAACGCCTCCAGCGACGGCTCGGCGGCCATGGTGGTGGACCGCTTCCCCGAAGTGCGGCTCGTCCGCAGTCCCGAGAACCTCGGGTTCGCCGCCGGCTGCAACGCCGGCCTCGAGGTGGCGACGGGTCGCTACGTCCTTCTGCTCAACCCCGACACGATCGTGCTCGACGACGTGCTCGCGGCCACGGTCCAGTACCTCGACGAGCACCCGGACGTCGGGGCCGTGGGCTGCCGGGTCCTCAACGCCGACGGCAGCCTGCAGCTCTCGTGCTTCCGCGACCCGTCGGTCCTGAACACGTTCCTCAGCGTGACCGGGCTGGCGAAGCTGCCGTGGCCGCGTTTCCTCGGGCGTGAGTGGATGACCCACTGGCGGCGCGACAGCGAGCGCGACGTCGATGTGGTGACCGGCTGCTATCTGGCGACGCGCCGGGAGGTGGTCGAGGACGTCGGGCCGCTCGATGCCGGGTACTTCTTCTGCGGCGAGGAAGCCGACTGGTGCCGGCGGATGCGCGCCCGGGGTTGGGTCCTGCGGTTCGCCCCGCTGGGCGAGATCATCCACCTCGACGGGGTGGCGGGCCGCAAGCTCAGCGAGCGGCGGGACCTCCTCGGCATGGCCGGGTTGGTCCGCTACGTCGACCACCACGACGGGCGCCTCGCCGGCTGGACGATGTCGTTCCTCCTGTGGGTCCATGCCGTCAGCCGGGCGGCGGGTTTCTGGGCCGTGGCGGCGGCGACGCGCAACGGCGAGCGCCGCCACGCCGCCACGGTCCGCCGCGACCACTGCCGGCGGGTGCTGAAGGGCTATCGGGAGGTACGGGGGCTCGCCGGACTCCGGCCGGCTACCACGACAGGCACGTGAGCTCGGAGTAGAAGTAGTCCACCTCGTCTACCGACATCGTCGAGCTGAGGAACATCTTCCTCCTCGGCGCCCCCAGGGTGAACCGGGGCCACACCGCGAGCGGGCCGGTCACCCGCCTCTCGGCCAGCAGGGCGGCCGCCCGATGGTGGAGCAGGAGATGGCTGCCGACCGCCCGGACCCGCCGGCGGAAGAGGTCCTGATCGCTGACGTGAAGGATCGAGGCGAACACGGGCGGCAGCCGCTTGCGCCGATCCATCCGGAACACGACCCAGCACGACCGGTCACCCTCGACCAGGACGAGGTGGCGGGCGCCCGCCAGCCCTGCGTGGTCGCGATACAGGTCCCGCTGCTCGCCGGTGAGCGCGGCGCCCACCGCCTCGGGATCCGCGCTCACTCGCACGCCCCGCCCCGGTGGCCAGGGCAGCGTGGGGACGAGCACCGTGGTCGGGTCGAGCTCGGTGAAGCCGAGACGGGTGTTGAGGGGCACGACGTTCCCGCTCGGCGAGAGGTCGGTGAACGTGTACCCGTCCTGGGCCAGCAGCGCCTTGAGCAGGCGGAGGCTGTGGAACCGCTGGTCCTCGCGTACGCACCACGCGGCCAGGTTGCAGATCCTCTCCTGCCGGTCCTCGAACGTGCGTTCCGAATACAGCGCGGCGTAGGCCCCGACGACCGCCCCGGCGTCGTCGAGCAGCATGAAGCCGTGGTTCGGCTGCTCGAACGTCCAGGGCGGGGTGAACGCCGCGACCCACGCGTCCGCCGGCACGCGTTCGTTGAGGTGGGCGTGGAAGAACTCGCCCACGCGGGCCAGGTCTTCGTCACCGATGGGTTGCACCCTCACGGCCATCCGCCCATTCTGGTTGGCTGCGCGGGGCTTAGGCCGACTTCAGGCTGCGCTCAGCGGTGCTTCAGCCTGATCGGCGAGACTGTCGCCGAGAGATCCGGTGGCGGACCCCGGCCTCCTCGCCA
>Ga0209382_10009490_pt1 | contig 12175 bp, 8 predicted proteins | sample SoiMetdeltSBSDD5_FD_187599 | JGI IMG/M metagenome (GOLD analysis project Ga0209382, IMG submission 187599) | Bulk soil microbial communities from a Populus tree surrounding site in Tennessee, USA - Soil MetaG P. deltoides SBSDD5 (SPAdes) (version 2) | ecosystem: Environmental > Terrestrial >... | reverse complement strand
CGAGTGTCGACGGATGGCGCCCCGAGCACGTCCTCCCGGAGATTGCCTTTGCCGGGCGGTCGAATGTCGGAAAGTCGTCGCTTCTCAACCGGCTCGTCCGCCGCAAGGCGTTCGCGCGGGTGAGCCGCACCCCTGGTCGCACGCGCGAGATCAACTTCTTCGAGGTCAATCGGCGCTTCGTTCTCGTCGACCTTCCGGGGTACGGCTATGCAAGAATCTCGAAGGAACGGCGCGCGGAATGGCGGCCACTGATCGAAGGGTACCTTCGGCGCTCGACCAACCTCCGCGGCGTGGTACAGCTCATCGACGCTCGCCGCGATCCGAGTGACGATGATCTCCAGATGCTCGATTTCCTGAGCGACCTGGGCACGCCGACCATCGTCGCGATCACGAAGGTGGACAAGCTCTCGCCGACGGCGAAAGCGGCCCGCGTCGCCGAGATCACTGTCTCGTTAGGGCTCGATGCCGAGCAGGTCATTCCGTTCAGCGCTCAAACCGGCGCGGGGCGCGACGAGCTGGCAGCGGCCATCGTCGCACTCACGGAGCCCGAGGCAGGCACAACCGGTCAGGCGCCATGAACATCAGGCATGTGGCCCAGGATCGTCGCGCACTGGTGGTGGCGTCGCTCGCCTGTACCGTAGCGTGCGCGTCATCGGCCCCGCCGTCTTCGACCGCTACCGCCCCGCGCCCGACGGCCGCGGCCGATACGGCGAAAGCGCGTCAACGACCGGTGGCCGATACGGTGCCCGGATTACCACCGCCGGGATTTGGAACCCTGCGCCAGGATGACGTGTCGCTGCGGCTCACGATCTCCAACCTCCAGGTTCGGGCGACCCCGCTGGATGAGTCGATCATCCGTTTGTTGTCGCCCGATTCGTACCGCGCGATGTCGGAGCTCAAGCGGAGCAAGTCCGAAGCGATCGCCGCCGTTGCTCGGCGCAACGCAGTGCGCGACCTCAGCCTCTGGTACGTCTCGTTCTTTGCGGTCGAGCAAGGGGAAACCCGGTTCAGCCCTCGTGAGTTCATCATCACGAACGTCGGGCGTGACTTTCGTCCGCTCGACATTCTGCCCATCACGCCCGGGTTCGGGGAGCAGCGGCTCCGGCAGAATGGCCGGCAGGATGGGTTGTACGTGTTCGATGGTCAGCTCGACGTGCAGCAACCACTCACGGTCTCATACGAAACGGCCCGCAACGATTCCTGGGGGCAGATGCTTCCCCAGATCGAGCGCGAGCGCGCCCTGGTCAAGAGCCGGGCGTCGGCGCGCCGCGCGCCCTGATCCGGCGCGGTCGCTACGCGTTAGGCTCCGCCCACCCTCGCACTCTTACGGATTCCGCCATGGTCATGCGTCCTCTCCGCCCGTTGCCTCCGTGCGACAACGCCAAGATCGCCGATGCGTGGCTCGAGCAGCTCGGCGCAGCGCTGTCCGATCCGCGCTGCGACCGTGCTCTCCTCTGCCGGCGCACGCTGGCCGAGCTCGCGTACCCCGATTATGCGTCGAACTGGGAGACGGCCCTCGAGGATCCGTCGGTGCCTCTCGCCACGCGGCTCGCGCTGGGTGCCCTCGATCCGCGTAACGTGACGCTCGAGCCCGAGTACTACGCCGAGTGCGACAACGAGAAGTTCCAGCGAGTGAAACCGCTGCTGTGGCTGTGGTACTCGTTCGACCGGCTGCCCATCGGTGGCCAGAACGTGGACCTGGGCGTCAAGCTCCGGCGACTGCTTGCGCCGCACATCTTCAAGCGCGTCGGCGCGAACTTCAAAGCGTTCCAGCACGTCGAGTTCTCGTTCGGCTACAACATCGAGGCGGGCGACAACGTCGTGGTCCACCGCCACGTGCTGCTCGACGACCGCGGCGGGATCGTCATGGGGAACAACGTGTCGATCAGCGACTACGCCAACATCTACAGTCACACGCACAGCATCGTCGATCAGCGTGACGTGACGGATGCGGTGACCGTGCTCGACGACGGGGTGCGCATCACCTATCACGCGACGGTGCTGGCGGGGGTCCACGTCGCCGAGCAGGGGATGGTCGGCGCGATGGCCGTGGCCACGAAGGACGTTCGCGGGTATCACGTGTACGTCGGGATTCCCGCGAAGAGTGTCCGCGTGAAGCCTAACGCGCCGCCGGAGGCCACGAGGCTCACCAGCGTCAAGCCAGGATCGGGAAAGAGCGATTAGCTGCTTGCTGCAGGCAGCTGCTTGCTGGTAGCCGACGGCTGCGTGCTTCTGCTGTGAGCTACGAGCTGCTGCTATTACCGCCCGGTTGTCATCCCGAGCGAAGCCCGGCTGTCATCCCGAGCGGAGCGAGGGATCCTCATCGTCGCCGAGGGCCCTCGGTCGGCAGCCTGAAGATCCCTCGCCTGCCGGCTCGGGACGACAGCCCTTTCGTCGCCAGCCGCCAGCCGCCAGCCGCCAGCCGCCCGTCCCCGTCACATCACGCGCAGCACGTCCTCAGCCGGGCCGGCGTCGCCGGCGCCCAGCAGGATCTTGATGTGCTCCAGCGCCTCGCGCTCGCGAGGCCACGTAAACCGCGTGGCCGCGTCGGCCATCGAGAGCCACTCGTAGCGCTGGTGCTCGGGGCCGAGCCTAACGTCTGATCCTTCGGTCACGAATGCCGCGAACACGACCGCCACCTCTACGACACCGAGCGTGTGCAGGTAGAACAGCTGACAGGTGACGTTGTAGAGTCGGTCGAGCTCCAGTCCCGATTCCTCTCGCACTTCGCGAACTGCCGCCTGCTCCGGTCGCTCACTCGGCTCGATTCGCCCGTGCACGGTTTCCCACGATGCCGGGCATCTCGTCTGGAGCGACCGCTGAAGCGAGAGCACGAGCCATTCGTCGCGGTACGGGCGAATCACGTACACATCGACGACGCCCACCCGTATTTCAACCATGGTGGAAAAGCTATCATCGATTGGTTTCGCCCCAACGGCGGCTCAGGCTTTCAGTTTTAGCAGCGCCCTTAGTCGCGCGCTCAGCGCCCGCGGACGGAACGGTTTCGTGAGGAAGTCATTCGCGCCGGTCTCGAATACGCGAACCTCGTTGTCCTCATCGCCCTTCGCCGTCAACACGATGACCGGAAGGTGTGCCGTGGACGGACGCGCACGCAGATGGCTCAACACACCGTAGCCATCGAGCCGCGGCAGGTTCAGGTCGAGAACTAGCACATCCGGTGCGCTGCGGTCGACCTCGTCGAGCGCCTGAACCCCGTCCGCCGCCTCGACAACGACGAAGCCTTCCCGTTCCAACAAGTCCCGCAGGACGTGGCGCAGCGGCTCCTCGTCCTCGACAAGGAGGACCGTCTTTTTCCCTTTGAAGGTTTCGTCGAACAGGTCATCGAGCAGTTGCAGCGCGTCGTCAGGCAGCGCTGCCGGCGGCCTGACCACATGGTTTCGTGACGGCGTGTGCGCCGGGGCCCGCGCCGGTCCATCGGAGCGGGTGCGCGTCGGCTCCGTGGAAGACTCCCGAGGCGGGGGCGAACGCCGAACGGGCAGATCCACCGGAGGCTCGACGACACGCAGCAACTCATCCAGTGACGTTTCGCCGGAGCGCACGTGTTCGATGCCCGAATCCCAGAGCGTCTTCATGCCCAGCGCGCGCGCCGTCTCGGCGATCACGTCCGCGGTCTCACCGTTGGAGATATGGCGTTCGAGGTCGCCGGTCACGGTGAGTACCTCCATCACCGCCATGCGCCCGTGATAACCGGTCTGCGCACACTCTGGGCATCCGACAGCGTTGTACAGGCTCATGCCCGCGGGTAACCAGCGGCGCATGCGATCCGACACCGGGGCCGACGACTCGTGGCGGCACGCGTGACAGAGGCGTCGCAATAATCGCTGCGCGACCACGCCCTTGAGCGCGGCGGCGATCTTGTACGGCTCGACGCCTATATCCACGAGACGCGCAACAGAGCTCGCTGCGTCGATGGTATGAAGCGTCGAGAGCACGAGGTGGCCGGTGAGCGACGCCTGCACCGCGATGCCGGCGGTTTCCCGGTCTCGAACTTCACCGACGAGGATGACGTCGGGATCCTGACGAAGAATCGACCGCAGCGCACTGGCGAAGCTGAGCCCGGCCTTCTCGTTCACTTGCACCTGCACGACCCCCTGGAGCTTGTACTCCACGGGATCCTCGACGGTCACGATGTTCACCGCGCGCTGTTGAATTTGACGCAGCGCCGAGTACAGCGTCGTCGTCTTTCCGGATCCGGTGGGGCCCGTGACGAGCACAATCCCCTCTCGCAGGCTCACGAGCTCATTGAGCCGCTTCGCTTCGTCCGCCAGCAGTCCGAGACTGTCCAATGACAGGACGGTCGCGCGAGTGTCGAGAATTCGAATAACGACTTTCTCGCCGTACGACGCGGGCAATGTGGAGACGCGCAGGTCGATGCGCGAGCCATTCACAGACACGCGCGCGCGGCCGTCCTGGGGACGCAGACGATCGGCGATGTCCATCTGCGCCATGATCTTGATGCGTGACACCAGCGGGAGGCCGGCTGGCCTCGGCAGCACCATGGTGTCGCGCAGCACGCCGTCGATGCGGTAGCGGACCGCGACGCCTCCCTCCTCGGGCTCGAGGTGGATGTCGCTCGCTCGCGTCGCGATGGCTTCGGCGATGATGTGATCGACGAGCCGTATTACGGGCCGCTCGGACGCGCGGTCCGCCGAGAGATTGAAGTCGTCGTCGGCTGGTTTCTCCGCGATGGTGTCGACGTCGTACCGTCCGGCAACACCTTCGAGAATCTTCTCGACGGCGCTTTCCGGCTGATACAGCTCGTCGATGCGCGTTGCGATCGCGGCCGGAGACGCCAATTGCATGCGCACCGTTCGCCCCGTTGCGAATGCGAGCGTACGCTCGCAATCCAGGTCGTGGGGATCGGCCGTGGCGATGTCGAGCGCGGAGACCGACGCGGCCAGCGGAACGATGCGGTACTTGCGGGCGAGCGACTCGGGGACCAGCTCCCGTGCCTGCGACGTCGACGTCGCGAGCTCCGCGATCTTCATCCGGAAGCGCGAGGCGAGTGCATTGAGGACCGCTTCGTCGGCAATGGAGCCGGCGCGCACGGCCGCCTCCCAGTAACTCTCGGTTTCCTGCTGCTTCAGCTGCTCGAACGCATCGCGCGCGATGAGCCCCTCGAGAGTGGGGAGCAGCCATTCATCGCGCACTGGGCGGTGGGCCATTTTGGAGTAGCGGCTCTATTCGTGATGCGGCTCTGCGAGCCGCATCGTCCGCCGGCCCGCGTCCTACAGAATCGACCAGAAATCTCTAATCACGTCGACGGAGAAAGCCCACCTTCCGTCACGTAATCCTTTCGCAACATCGAATCGAAGCAGATCGAAGACGGTCAACAGGCCGACGCCGACCGATGGGTACCACCCCGGCCCCCGGCCCGCGGCGCGCGTCTCCGAAACGACCCGTGAGACGTAGGCCACATGGCCGTAAGGGGCCAGCGTAGCCGTCCGGCCGGTATTCCCATACCGCCCGAGCGAGAACGACGGGAAGGGCATGGACAACCGCCCTTCGACCCGCTGGCTTGCCCCGAATCGGCCTACGATCTCGTGAAATTCGTAGCCCGGCGCGGTGGTGGGCCCGCCGAGATAGACGAATTCCTGGGGTGGAAGGTCAGACCCGATCGTGGAGGCGGCCGACGTCCGTGTGACGAGCCTGAAGGCGCCAAATGGTCGCTCGGCCTGCAGACCAAGCCACGTTCGCCCGAAGGTCGTTTCCTCGACCTCGGTTGCCCCCTGCTCGACCGAAGCGTGGGCAACCCGGACTTCTGCCGAAACCCGTGCCTCGAGCCCCCAGAAGGTCAGCGTGGTGGGGCGCTCGAACGAAGCGACCCCGCGCGGGCCGTGGAGCTTCCATGCCGGAATCGTCGGCTCGTACGCACCGGAGGCGGGCGTCGCGTTGACGCTCAGCGAATCCTGCCATTCGTAACCGCCGGTCAGTCGCCAGTGACCGCCGAACCGCTGCCCAAAGTCCACGGTGAGTGACCCGCCGCGCGCGTCGTACGGGTCTGTGTAATCGCTGCCGAATTCCTGCGCGGCGATTGTGTTTCTCAGGAGGGACGTCTCCGGCTCGTCGCCGGCGTCGTGGAACGACCTGAATGCGCGTGCCTGCAAGCCGCTCCCGTCCGCGCGTTGCCAGCCTACCAACAGCTCGCCTTTGGCCTCATGATCCGAAAACCCGTAGCGGCCGGCGAGCCGCGAGAACACGCCCGCTCCAAAACGCCGTCCAACACCGAGGCCCAGCGCAAGCCCCTCGACGCGGTTCACCCGCGCGAAATCAGAGATCGCGTGAGCGCTCAGAGCCGTCTCGCGTGTGCGCGCGAGCGCCGTTGCCCGGACGAGCGAGCGCGCCTCCTCCTGCACGCGGCGCACGTCCTCGTCCGTTGCGACCCTGACATCGGGGGGCAGTGAATCGAGGATCTTCCCCTTCCACACGTAGCGTCGTTGCTCGGACACCGGGGCCTGGACGATCTCGGGCCCCGCGAACTGCGCGCGCGTGAAGCCTCGGTTCACCAGGTAGCAGCAGATCTCCCACCGACCGCGGATTATCCCGCGCGCGGGATAGTCGAGCCAGGACCCCGTCCGACGGATCTCGATCTCCTGGCGTCGCGGAAGCCAGAAGCGGTTGTCGATGAGTGCGTTTTCCAGCACGATCGACACGTCCTCCAGTTGCTTGTCGATCAGCGCTGCGCGCGTGAAGCTGAAGGCCATGCGAACTACGGTCGCCTGAGCGCGGTCGATGTACACAGCGCCTACGGCTGCCGGCACGCGGTCGTCTTTCGGCTTCACGCGCACTTCGAGCACATCGATCGCGCGATCCGGAAGCTGAATGCGCAACGAGTCGCTGATGACGTAGTCATACTTGTCGAGCCCCTGTGCGGACAGCGGGTGCGGGACGTCGCGAACCTCGTCGCCCTCACCGAGCCGGATGATGTTCGGGAAGTTGTTCTGTACGATCCCGAGGTGATCGCGATGGTAGTTGATGTCCGTTGGCAGGAGCAGCGTATCGCGGCGACCGATGATTCGCTGCTTGCTGAGGTCGGGAGAGCGCCAATAGACTTCCAGCGCGAGCTCGTCGGCTTTGACGATCTTCGGCGGCTCCGGAAAACCCTCGCCCACTTGCGCCAGGAACGTCAGGTAGCCGTGCGCCGTTGCCTGATAGTCCACCAGGGCCGGGTCGGCCAGCTGGGCTGCTCGGCGCGCGGTTGCGCGCTCGACGAGGGCACGAGTTCGCGGGTCGTTCCACGTCTGTGCCGCCGTCGCGCTCGGGACCACTGCGACGGCCCCTGAAGCCACCACGACCGCGGCAGTGAACGCCGCGAGAGCTCGAAACATGATTTTCGAATATCGCCAGCCCTACAACCGGCAACAAGCGCGGCTGGATCTCGCGTGACGTTCGATCGATTTCGCGAGATGGCGTCCGCGGGCGGCCTCGTGCCCGTGTGGCGGGAACTGCTGCTCGATACCGACACGCCTGTGTCCGCGTTCGCCAAACTCCGGCGCGGCCCATTTGCGTTCCTCCTCGAGTCCGCACCTGCGGGCGGCGAGACGTGGTCTCGATACACGTTCATGGGCACGGAGCCCCGAGCCGCCTGGCGCTTTCGAGACGGTGTCGCTGAAGACTGGACATCGGCCAATGGCTGGCACGGTGGGCGAGGAACGAATGATCCACTCGCGGACCTCGAACGCATCATCAGCGAGTTCGACGCCGTGCGTGTCCCGGAGCTGGGCGCATTCTGGGGAGGCGCGATCGGGTATTTCGGCTACGACGTCGTGAGAGCCATCGAGCACCTCCCGTCGCCCCCGCCTCGCGGCGTCGACGCCCCTGACGCCCTGTTCGTGCTCACCGGCACCGTGGTCATCATCGACAACCTGCGATCGCAAGCGCGCATGGTCGTCGGTGTGCCTGTCTTGCGCGGCACTTCCGCCGACGCGCTGCGCCGAGCGTACGACGACGCTCAGCGGGAGCTCGACGAGGTCCAGCGTCGGCTGAGCGCAGCGCGTCCCCTTCCCCCGCTCGCCCTCAAGCGCGGTGCGCCTGCAGCGATCGGAGCGTCGACGTACGAGCGCGCAAAGTTCCTCGCAGACGTGGAGCGCATCCGCGAGTACATCTTCGCGGGCGACTGCTTTCAAGCGCTCCTGAGCCGACGGATTCGGGTGCCGCACGATTTCTCATCGGATGCGCTGTACCGCGCTCTCCGCGCACTGAATCCGTCGCCGTACATGTACCACCTCGTGCTCGACGGCGTCGAGCTCGTGGGAAGTTCGCCGGAGCTTCTCGTACGGCTGGCTGACAATCGCGTCACCGTGCGTCCCATCGCCGGAACGCGGCCGCGGGGCGCGACGGCCGCCGAGGATGAGCGGCTTTCGGCCGACCTGCTCGCCGATGAGAAAGAGCGCGCCGAGCACGTGATGCTCGTCGATCTGGGTCGCAACGATGTGGGTCGCGTCGCGCGCTATGGGACCGTGTCGGTCACGGAGCTCATGCGAATCGAGAAGTATTCGCACGTGCTTCACATCGTGAGTCAGGTGGAGGGCGAGCTGCGCGATGGTGTGTCAGGGCTCGACGTGTTACGCGCGACGTTTCCCGCCGGGACCATGACCGGTGCGCCAAAGGTCCGCGCGATGGAGATCATCGATGAGCTCGAGCCCGAGCGGAGGGGCCCGTATGCCGGCGCCGTGGGATACATTGCGGCCGGAGCTCGTCGCATGGATCTGGCGATCACGATCCGGACGTGCGTCATAGCCGACGGGGTCGCGTCCGTGCAGACGGGCGCGGGCATCGTCGCCGATTCGGTGCCCGAGCGAGAGTGGGAGGAGACCGAGAACAAGGCTCGGGCTCTGCTCACGGCCATTGGGCAGATCCGCTAACTTCACCGCATGGCGTTCAGGCTCGTCAGTTCAGACGGCGATCAGGTTTTCGAGCTGAAGCGCGGCGCGGCGCTGACAGTCGGTCGTGCGCTCTCGAGCGACGTTGCCCTCCTGGACCCCACCGTGTCGCGGCGGCATGCGTCGCTGGTCGCCGATGAGTCCGGGATCGAGCTGAACGACCTGGGATCGAGCAACGGGACGTTCGTGAACGGCGAGCGTGTCGAACATGCGCGAATCGCCGCCGGGGACGTGCTCACGTTCGGCAAGCTCTCGTTCAACGTGAGCCAGAGCGACGCATCGGAGAACGGCGCGGACGGCGAGAGCTCCCGGTACGCGCCGACCATCGTCAGGCAGCGCGCGGTCCCGGATGCGCGTCAGGCATTCGCCGAGGCGCTGCGCGCGAGCGGGTCGCAGGTGGTGGTGGATGAGACCGCGATCGTCATGCCTGACGAGCAGCGCGTTCGCCAGAAGCTCGCGTTGCTGCTGGAGGTCTCGAAGGCGCTCACGCGCGCGCCGGACGTGGCGACGTTGCTCGAGAAGATCGCGGAGATGGTGTTCCAGATCCTGGAGGTCGACCGCTTCGCGATTCTGTTGCTGGACAATCACCAGGACCTCGTCCCGAGCATCGCGCGCGATCGCGGAGGGGCGAACCTCGGCCGGACGGTGCCGCTCTCGATCGCGCGCAAGGCAATCGAGGAGAAGGTCGCCATTCTCTCCGATAATGCGCCGGAGGACCTGCGCTTCAGCGGCTCCATCGTGCATCAGCAAGTACGCTCCGCCGTGTGCGCGCCGCTGATCGGGACCGAGAACCGGGTTACGGGCGTGCTGTACGTCGACAGCCTAACGAGCGCGCACCGATTCGGCGAGGACGACCTCGACTTCGTGGTCGCGTTCTCGGGCATCGTCGCCGTGGCCATCGAGAACAGCCGGTTCGCCGAGCGGATCAGGCACGAGACCCTCGTGCGCAGCAATTTCGAACGATTCTTCACCCCGCGCATGGCTGCGCGCATCGCGGCATCACCCGATGCGATCCAGCTCGGCGGGGAGCGCCGCACGGTCGCCGTCCTGTTCGCGGATATCCGCAACTTCACGCCGCTGTCGGCGACGATGGAACCGGACGACACGGCACTGCTCCTGACCGAGTTTTTCACGGAGATGGTGGAGTGCGTGTTCAGGCACGGCGGCACGCTCGACAAGTTCATCGGCGACGCGGTAATGGCGCAGTGGGGCGCGCCGATCTCCGAACCTGACGACGCCGACCGCGCGGTCGACTCGGCGGTCGACATGATGCGATCGCTCGATCGACTGAACACGCGATGGCGCGTGCAGGGGCGCCCGCAGCTGCAGATCGGTATCGGGCTCAACTCCGGCGAGGCGTTCGCCGGGAACATCGGATCGCAGCGCCGCCTCGAGTTCACGGTGATCGGTGACACGGTCAACACCGCCAATCGACTGTGCGCATGGGCTGAGGGCGGCGAGATCCTGCTCACCCAGGCCATGCGCGATGCGCTCACCCGCTCACATCCGCTCGTGGAGCGTCCGCCACTCAAGCTCCGCGGCAAGGTCGACCCGGTTGTCGTCTATCGCGCGCTCGCATGAGCGCCTTCGCGTGAGCGGATGACGCAGGCGCCTGCCGGGTACACACGATTCGTGCTGAGCGGCGCCGACGTCGTCGCGCTGGGCGCATGCGCGGACGCGGTGCGACGCGCGGTCGGGGAACGCTCGCTGTACGACTACGCGGCAACTCACCCCGGACGGCGTGAGCTTCGAGGCCGCGGGATCGCGTATGCCGTGACGTTACCCGACGGGGAGACGCGCGTGGTCATCCGCCACTCGCGGCACGGAGGCCTGCTCGCGCCGCTCACTGGCGACCGATTTCTTGCGCCAACACGAGCGCCCACCGAGCTTCGGACCGCGCTGCGTCTGACGGAGGCCGGCGTTCCAACGCCTGAGGTGGTCGCCTACGCGACGTATCCCGCAGGAGCGGTGTTTCGCCGGAGTGACGTCGCGACGCGCGAAGTGGTCGGCGGCAAGGACCTCGCCGACGTGCTCGCGCGTCCCGGCGAGCGCGACGCGCGAGCGGCCGCGCTCGACGCCACCGTCGAGCTGCTCCGCTCCCTCGAGCGTGCTGGGGCGCGACACCCCGACCTGAACATGCGCAATGTGCTCATCCTGGTCCGGGACGGTGCACCCGCGCGGGCGCTCGTTCTGGACGTCGATCGAGTCGTGTTCGGCGAGCGGGGTGACGCCGGGACAGGAGCGGCCAACGTTAGGCGGCTCCTGCGGTCCGCACGCAAGCTTCGGTCGACGGGGCAGATAACCATCACCGACGAGGAGCTCTCGCGTCTCGCGGCCGCTGCGGGGCACCGCGAGTGACCGCCCCCGCCCCGGCGCTGGACCGGATCTGCATCGTCATGATGAGCGCGGTCGGCGACGCGGTTCACGTGTTGCCTGTCATCACTGCGCTCAAGCGACAGCACCCCGGTTGCCACATCACCTGGGTCCTGCAACCGGGGCCAGCGACGCTCGTTCGGGGGCACCCCGCGGTCGATGACATCGTCTTGTTCGACCGGTCGAAAGGCATGCAGGCATTCCTGGACATTCGCCGGGAGCTCGCCGCGCGGCGCTTCGACGTCGTCATCAACCTTCAGGTCTATTTCAAGGCAGGTATCGTCACGAGCTTCACGCGGGCCCCGATCAAGCTCGGGTTCGACCGTGCGCGGGCCAGAGACATGAACTGGCTGTTCACGAACCGGAAGATTCCGCCGCACGCCGAGGGACAGCACGTTCAGGATCAGTACTTCGAGTTCCTTACCGCGCTCGGCGTGCCGTTCGAGCCGGTGACATGGAATCTGGGGCCGTGGCCGCAGGAGCGCGGGTGGCAACAGGAGTTCTACTCGCGCGTACACAAGCCGGTAGCGGCCATCGTTGTGGCAACCAGCAAGCCGCAGAAGGACTGGCTTCCGGAGCGCTGGGCTGAAGTCGTCGACCGGCTCACGGAGGAGCACGACCTGCAGCCCGTGCTGGTCGGCGGGCGCTCGCCCCGCGAGCTGCATGCGGAGTCAGTGATCATGGAGCGGGCGCGCCATCGGCCGATTTCCGCGTTAGGTAGCGGGCTCCGCAACCTTGTGGGGATCCTGGACGGCTCTTCGCTGGTGCTCGCCCCGGATACTGGACCGCTTCACATGGCAGTCGCCCTGGAGCGGCCCGTCATCAGCCTCATCGGGTATACCAACCCCAAACGCACCGGTCCGTACCGGCGCTATCACGACCTCATCGTCGACGCGTAC